>Ga0209060_10000542_pt1 | contig 65399 bp, 56 predicted proteins | sample Coa_R1_8_FD_187155 | JGI IMG/M metagenome (GOLD analysis project Ga0209060, IMG submission 187155) | Surface soil microbial communities from Centralia Pennsylvania, which are recovering from an underground coalmine fire - Coalmine... | ecosystem: Environmental > Terrestrial > Soil >... | reverse complement strand
GTCCGCTTCTGACAGCACGCCCGCCATTGCCCAGTGCTCGAAGCGGGGAGCACTGTAGGGTTTCTGGTACATCCTCCGCTCGCGGAGAAGGAGACCTTTCAAATCGGGTATGAGGGCGAGGGGCGGTATCAGTTTGTATACGCGGTGAACTCCAAAGGGAAAAAGTGGGAGCCGGTCTTTACCGTGACCTATCAAATGCCGATGGGTGGGATCGGCGCCACCAAACGAGAAATCAAAATGCACATCCAGGACACGCCGCAAACGCGGGAGATCGCCCACCTGATGCCGGAGATGTTCGTCGCTCAGGATGACCTGGGGACGCCGGCCGGCGGCGTGACTCTGCGCGGAGCCTGGAACTTCCAAACCCCGCCAGGCTGGGACACGGTTTACACTCCGGTCTTCAATCTGATCGAGCGACCGATCGCGCCGATGCTGGTGATTCGGGTCGAGACCGATTGGTACGTTCACGACTCGGAATTCCGCTATGTGCTCCAGCCGGGAGAAACGATTTCCGCCTCACACAGCATGCCGATCGGGCAGGTGATCTTCGTGCCACGAGAAGAGATCACCTTTCGCGACGGCACGCAAGAAGAGATCGCGGCGCGACACAAATCCAGCCAGGCATTCTATGACGAAAAAGCGAGAACCAAAATTAAGACGCCATACGGGATGGAATATAGCCCGCACTATCAGCGCACCAGCCGGCAGATGAAGGCGCCGGCGGATGCGCGTGGCGGCGATACCGGGGGCGGCGAGCCGGCGGCGTAGGAGGAACGAGCTTTCGTCAAAACACGAACTGCGCCACCAATTGGCCGGAGCGCGGCTGGTACGGGACGCTCGATGTACTGATGGAGCCGAATCCGGAAATGATCGGCGCGCCGGCGGTGCAGCCGCCGTTGGCGCCAGTCGGCAGTTTGCAAACCGCAGCGGTCTGCGGGCTCGCCAAACTGGGGTTGTTGAAATAGGTGCGATTGAGGATGTTTTGAAACTCCACGCGCAGATTCAAGCTCACTCGTTCCTTGTACCGGAACTGCCTTCCTACGGCCACATTTTCCACGGGCCGGCGTTCCCCTCGGAAGGCGGAGGAGTACGGCGCGCCGCCATATTGCCCCGGCGCTGGGTTCGTCCAGGCGGCTGGATTCAACACAAAAGTCGTGTTGGGATCGAAGCAGTGGCAGTTGAGGTCTTGCAGAAAGAGGGGCTGTCCGGGCACGCGCAGTTGGTACTGACTCCCCTGGAAAACAAGATTGCTCATCGTCCCGCTGGCGAGGGCAGCCGGATAGCCGGAAGTGTTCGCCGTGGGGGCGGTGAGTGGTATTCCGCTGGCGTAGTAAGCGAAGCCATTCAGAAACCAGTCGCTCAGCAGGTACGACAGTTTTTGCGGTCCCCACTTCGGCACCGTGTAGTTGAAACTGAAGCGCGCCACCAACGGCTGGTCCAGCGATGCGACTGACTTCGCGAGCGGCAGGTTCTGCACGTCGGGAGTACCGCCGAAAGTATCGAGAGACTTTTGCCAAGTGAATCCGAAGGTGGCCAGCAGGTTGTGCGAAAACCGCTTGTTGGCGGAAATCTGCAGCGACTCATACCACGTGTCGCCCAACGGCGCATTAATCAGACCCAATCCGGTATTGAATTGGGGGTACGGCCGCAGAGATTGGGCCACGGTAGCCGTCAAGGGGAAGTTGGCGAATGGAAGCTGATTCTGGAAACGCCCGGCAGCCGCCGAACCAATGGGTGCGAGCAAGGTCGCCAGATCTGCCGGATTGTTGAGGCTAAGACCGTAGTGGCTCAAGATGGAGTTGCTCAGGAAATTGTAGTTGGTGAGATTGTTGGCCGGCCACCAGATCCCGCGATTGCCGATATAAGAGGCCTCCAACAGCAGGTTCGGGAAGAGTTCGCGCTGGATGCTGAAGCTCCATTGATACTGCCGGGCCGGCCTGTTGGCATTAGGATCGTAGATCTGCGGCCCTTGGCCCGGAATCACACCCTGAATCGGATAATACCCCGGACTGAAGTTCGGCCAAGCGATCTGAGAGAGCGTCAGCGGCGCGCCGTTTACAGTGACTCCCTGGCCCCAAGTCATGAGCGGCGTGCCGGGGCTGGCGGGTCCCAGGGGATTGTTGGCATTGGCGGAACCGGGTTGCCCGGCGCCGACGCCCGTATATACAACGGCGAACCCGCCGCGAAACACGGTCTTCGGGGCTACCTGATAGGCCATGCCGAGGCGCGGTCCAAACCCCCAGGGATAGGCTTTTGCGAAGGTGCAGTTGCAAGTCGCCTGATACTCGACAGCACCGGGGTGACCGCCCGCGGTCGGATTTGCCAGATTTGGCGCAAAGTTCGGAGAGCGCCCGTATTGATCCCCGTAGGCATAGGCCGAGTAATCGTAGCGCAGGCCAAGATCGAGCGTCAATTTGCGAGTTACTTTCCAACTGTCCTGCGCATAGAATCCCCACTGATGTTTCCCGTAGCGGATATCCGAGTATGGGTTGATATTGGCCGTATCCACCGCACCCAGCAGGAAGCTGGCGTAAGGGAATCCGATGTGGTTTGCGCCTATGGAGGCCACGCTGCTGCCGCTGGAGGTGTTGACCACATAAGGCATGGCCGTCTGCCCGCTACTAAAAGTAAATTGTCCGTAGCTGAAATTCTGAGAGTAGGTTCCGCCGTTCCGTAACTCCCCGCCGAACTTGAAGGTATGATTCTGCTTGACCCATGTCAGGCTGGCGATGGACTCGAATTGTTGGTACAGGCTATCGACGCGGTTGAGAGGGCCGATCGGCTGGAGAGCACTGCCGGCTCCACCAGCCAAGGGATCGGAAAGGCCCTGAATTAATGGGAAGGTGATCGGCCGGACAAACGCCCCGCTGCACAGTCCCAGTTGCCCGCAGATGTCGTAGTCCTGGATCACAGATGGCCGCCCTAAATCGTCGGCGTCGAAGCCCACGCCCAGATGCAGCAGGAGAGTCGGCGAGATGGTGTGATCATAGTTCAGGCGCTCCCGATGCGTGAAGATGGCGCCCCCGAAGGTGTAGGAGATCGGCTCCGGCAATCCATCCGGGCCATAGTAGGTACGCGAGTAGGTGTTGGTACGGCTCCAGTAGAAAGAGAGCTTGTCTTTGGCGCTGATGATATGGTCGAGCTTAATTGACGGGATCTCGCTGTCCCGGTCGAAAGGTTCCGTATTCTGCCAGTTATTGAGCACGCCGCTCGCATTGCAGGGCGGTCCCGCGCCGCAGAACGGCAGAGGCATGAAGCTTTGAATTTTCAGGGAAACCGGGTCGAAGCTCGACTTCGGGATCACGTTGTTCGGATACGGATTGGTGACGATCTGGCCATTGGCCGCAACCTGGCGGCTGGCCGGGTCGTAAATGGTGTTCGCAATGATGGGTCGGCCCAGCGGATCCGTGCCGAGATTCTTATTACCGGCTGCCGCAATGGCCGCGCTGAAATCGCCGTTGCGATAGGCCGGTGTGGGGATGGATTCCGCGGCTGGTAGTTGCACCTGAGTGGTGAGATACTGTTCCCAACCGAAGAAGAAGAAGGTCTTATTGCGGCCGTTATACAACTTGGGAATAATGACGGGACCTCCCATAGTCAGGCCATAATCGTAGCGGCGTACCTGCGGGCGGATATGCTCGTTCGGGCTGCCCGGCTGCAACGTGAAGGGCTGCCCGGCATTCAGAACTTCGTTTTGCAAATACTGGTAGGCGCTGCCATGGAATGAGTTGGTGCCCGACTTCATGGTGACGTTCATCACCGAGCTGCCGGCTTGGCCAAATTCCGCCGCGTAATTGCTGGTCTGCACGGTCCATTCCTGGATCGCATCCGTGCCGGGCGCGGTCTGCTGGTTGATCCCCTGGCTCATCAGGTTGCTGCCATCCATGCCATCGACCAGGAAAGTCTCCGAAGCGGTGACTCCGCCGTTGATGCGCACCGTGGGTCCGGTGGTGAAGGTCGTGGCAACCGGCGTGAAGTACGCACCGGGCAGGAGCGCGACCACGCTGTACGGGTTTCGGATCCCGGAGCTATCATTTCCGACGACCAGCAACGGAAGCGCATCCATCACCTTCGTTTCGATGGTTTGGCTCAGTTCGCCGCTTTCCGTCTTCAATAGCGGAGCTTCGGCATTGATCGTCACCGACTCGGTCGCATTGCCGACCTCCAGCGCGGCATCCACACGGATGGTCTGCGCCGCCTGAATGATCAATCCCGGGCGAATGAACTTTTTAAAACCGGGCACCGTGATTGTAATTTCGTAAGTGCCGGCCGGAAGTTGCGGAATCGTGTAATTGCCCGTGGCTGAGCTAGCCACGGCAGAAACGACGCCGGTTTCGGTGTTACGGGCCTCGATGGACGCGCTGGCCACGACGGCGCCAGCCGGATCGGAGATCGTACCGGTGATCGTGCCGCGATCGCTTTGCGCCCAGACCGCGCTCACACACAAGAAGAAGAAAGGAAGGACCCTGCGTAGACGCATCATCATCCTCCACCCCGCTCGACAGCGACTCCAGAAGATGTGGATGCCTGCACTCTTCAGGCATGATCCCCCCGAAGCCAGTGCGAAATCGTGGCTAATTATGTCACCCAATTGTTCCGGGTGCAAGCAAAATCTACAGCAAAATTCCGGTATTCCTAGAGGGCAGCTATGGGTTTCACGGTTCGAGCAAACGGCGGAGCGTGCGCGACGCCGTGACAGGTGGAGGGTTTTGAAATGCCTTGCGGTGGTGGCCCTGTCTGGCTGCCGTATGGAGATGTATAATGCCCGTGGCGGTCGGGTTTCGGATGCGTTTTCTGCCAATTGTCGGCGGCCTCTGCTGTTTGATGGCAGCGTTGGGCCAAACTGAATCCGGCTCCATTGCGGGTTCTGTTTGGGACCCAGCGCACGCACCGGCGGTGGGGGTCAGCGTCGAAGCCCGGAACCTCGAAACCCGGACTGACTATAAGGTAGTGAGCTCAGCCAAGGGCGCATACATTCTGGCGCAACTGCCGCCCGGAAAGTATGACATCTTCGTTATCGACGCCAAGTACCGGCCTTTTGTGCGCCGGGGCATCGAGATTCGCGCGGGCCAGCCGGCATCGTTGGAGATTCAGCTCGCGTCGAATGCCGGTATGTTGGCCACACTGGGAGAAATGCCGGCGTTGTTTGAGCTTCTTTCTAAAAAGCCGCCTCCTCCCCAAGGGCCTGCGCCTAAAACACCGGATGGGAAGCCGGACTTTTCGGGTACCTGGCTGATCTCTCCTACATCCGTGGGCACCCGTTCGCAACAACCGGATCTGTTGCCCTGGGCAAGAGCTCTATACCGCGAGCGCGTACTCAATGACTATAAAGACAAACCTTCCGCCCGGTGCCAGCCCGAGCTGGCGGGATTCCTGGCCCGCTGGCCCATCAAGATTGTCCAGACTCCCAAACTCCTGGTGACGCTCCGAAGCGACGATGTGATCAACGCGCACCAGGTGTTCCTGGATGGACGCAGCTTTCCGAAGGATCTGGAACCAACCTGGCAGGGATACTCGATCGGTAGATGGGAAGGCGACACGCTGGTCATCGAGACGGCGGGACTGAACGAAAAGACATGGCTGAATATGTTCCCGCACACCGCCAAGCTGCAGATCACGGAACGGTTGCGGCGGCCGGACCTCGGGCACCTCGAAGTGGAGACCACATATAACGATCCGGAAACGTTCCAAACTTCGTTTCAGACGAAGATTGTGAATGTGCTCGCTCCCGATGAGGAAATCGAGGAGTACGTTTGCGCGGAGAATAACCAGTACAGCGAACACGTCGACACCAACTAGGCGGGCACGCTTGCGAGGAAACTCAGTGAAATACGAAGGGCATATTTTGATCCTGTCCGTGGCGCTGTTGCTCTCGCGCTCGTCTTTGTACGCACATCACTCGTTTGCCGCGGAGTACGATAGCGATAAAGCGGTGGTGGTCTCCGGTACTGTCACTAAAGTGGAGTGGACCAATCCACACGTCCATTTCTATGTGGATGTGAAAAACGATCACGGTGAAGTGGTCAATTGGAATATCGAACTGGGCCCGCCGCTAATCTTGCGCCATTTAGGTTGGCGGCAGGATTCTCTGAAGGCCGGGGATCAGGTGACGATCGAAGGGTACATGGCCAAGGACCACTCGAGTGTGGCGAACGCCAAAAAAGTAACGCTGGCAGACGGCCGAAGCGTGTTCGCGGGATCCTCGGCTGAAAAACGCGCCGAATAGCGAATTTCAGCGGGTGGCCACGAGCGCGGCCGCCTTCCGCCGGCGGGCAATGAGGTAGGTCGCGGCGCTGATGGCCATGAGGGCTAATAGTCCGATGATCTCGCCCTGGGATCCGAGGGCAATCAGAAGCAACATACTGGCTATTCCGATTACCATGGCGTAGGACAGCCACTTGAAGTTCAGTGGTTCGCCTGCAAGCGCGACGCCGCGGCGCGCCAGCCGCCAGGCAGACGCGCAGCCAAGAATATAAACCACCGCTACACTCAGAGTTGCGAGTGCCGCGAGTTCGGCGAAGCTTCCCGAAACCGCGAGGCTAATGGCAATCGCGGCGTAGCAAAGAATCGCGAAGTGCGGGGCCGCAACGGCTTCAGCAGACCGATCTCGCGCAGCAGAACGCGTACTGGGGCGGCGAACCCGCGGCACAGAAACTCACGCGGTATCTCAAACCGGCACAATTCACCATCTACGCTCGCGAACCAATTGCGAGACTGGTCGCGGCGGCTCGGATGCGCGCCGACGGGAATGGCAATGTCGAACTCCTCGATGCATTCTGGAACATTGAGGCCGATCAGAATTTCCCGGATGTCGTTCCGCCAATACTCGCCTATGCCGACCTTTTGGCGACACATGACGGCCGGAACGCCGAAGCCGCGCGGATGATCTATGAGCAACGAATCGCTCCAGCGTTGCGTACTACCTAATCATCCGGTGGATCCGTCACTCGTCCGCGTCCCGCGCACGCTCGACCCGATTGCGCGCGAGGCGGATTGTGCCTATTTTGTGGCTGGCGCGACAGCGAGGGACCTCATACTGGTCAACATTCATGGTCTGAAGCCAGGCCGAGCTACCCGCGACATCGATTTTGGGATGGCGGTCGAAGACTGGGACCGATTCGCGTTGTTGAAGGAACGTTTAGTGGGCAACCGCCGACTTCACGCCGGATCGGCGCGCGCTACAACGCCTGCCCTACTCTGATCGAGCCGCAGGATTCTCCATTCCGATCGATCTCATCCCCTTCCGCGGTGTCACAGCGGCCGATGGGACAATCGAATGGCCGCCAAGCCCCGATATTGTCATGAACGTAGCGGGCTTCGAAGAGGCGTTCGCATCGTCCATTCCAATTCAAATCGAGGAAAACCTGACCGCCCGCGTGGCCTCAATTCCAGGACTGATGATCCTCAAACTTGTTGCATGGTCGGATCGGGGCCGTGAAACCAATAAAGACGCGACCGATATTTATCGCCTCCTAACAGCCTATGCCGATGCTGGAAACACCGATCGCCTCTATGAGAACGAAATGGATTTGCTGGAAGCAGCCGGTTTTGACGTGGAATTGGCAGGAGCGCAATTGCTGGGCCGGGACGTAGGTCACCTCTGCTCGCCATCAGTGCTGCTTCTCATCCGATCAATTCTTGAATCGGAAGAGATTTTGGACCGCTTGGCAAACCACATGGTCCGGACATCAACCGTTGCGGAAGCCGTACCATTGGTAGCGCGGATACTGACTTCGTACCGCGTGGGCCTTCTAAATCGGTGACCAAAAGCGGCGGTATGGCTTTCCGAGTGGGCTGGAGGACGTTCCGGCATAGCTAAGTACATGCGTACAGAAATTCACCACGTATTCCGGGGCACCGCTCCCTGGCGGTCGCGGCTCAGTAACGCATACCTACCGAGCCGCGACCGTTGGGGAGCGGTACAGACCGCAGAAAGCCTGGACTAGATGGCGGTCCCCTTGGCTGCCTCGATGCCGCGCAATTCACCCAAGAGGGCCGAATCGCGCGAAAGGGTTTCGAGTAACTTGCGCGCGCCGCGTTCGATACTATCGAGTTCGCCTCGCGAGGGCTGCAAACGGCGCAAGTCTTCGATGGCGCGTCTTTCGCCAGCCGCATCTTCGGTGACGATGGCGGCGGATAACGTGGTTGCGGCGGTCCAGACGTTGCTCTCGCGGAGGTCGCGCAAGGTGCGGCTTACCTGAGAGTAGACTTCTTTGGCTCGTGGAATTTGTGCGAGGCTCACCAAGGTCTGGCCGAGCAGGTCACCGAGATAATACGAATTGGGATTGCACTTGTAGGCGCTTTCGAGGACATCGCGCGCGCCCAGCAGATCGTTGCTTTGGCGGTGCCAACGCGCCTTCAGCGCGGCGTTTTCGCTATTGCGCTCGAAGGCGGTTTTGTCGAGTGCCTGGATTTCTTCTAAGATCCGGCCCGCGCTGTTGAGATCGCTCGTATCGAGGTAAGCTTTGCCGAGACGCCGGAGGAGGAAAATATCCCGGGGCGTCAGTTTTCGGGCCAGTTCGAATTGACGGGCCGCATCGGCCGAGCGCCCTGCGCTGGAGTACAACTCCCCGAGCCGGCGGTGGATGCGCACGTCGAGCGGCCTTTGCTTGTCGCGGGCATCCCGGCCGAAGGCCACATCCATCCAGTTCTCCAAAATCTCCGCTTCGGAAAACCGCCCTTCCCCCTCAAGATTGTCCAGCCGCTCCAACCACTCCTGAATGGCAGCCTCTGTGACCACCATAGGAAGGATACGCATGACCGAATTAATCTGCGCGACGTAATTGGCAATCACGGTGTCCCGCCGGGCGCCGAGAGTCATCATTTGAAGTGGCTTGAGCCCGGCAGAGAAGCGCTCGATCAGAACGCCGACGAGGTTGAGGAGGTCAGCCGGCTCGGTACCCGAGATCAGTTGCGTGCGGGCGAAAGGACTAGGGATATCTTCCGGCCGCAGCCCGAAAACGAGCGGTAAAACGCGGACATCATCGGGAGACTGGGCAAACGAAGCGCCCGCCACGGCGCCCGCCTCCCAGACCACCCATGGCTTCTGAATCGATGCCGGCGTGAGGAGGATCAGAGCCAGATCGGATTCGCGCACCTGACTGACGATCCAACGAAACCAGTCGGCGCCGGGGCTGATGCCGCCCTCCAGTTCCTTTTTTGAGGAATAGTTGACGGTCACGCGTTTTTCAAAGAGGTCATCTACGAGTTTCGATAAGGCATCGGCGATCGCTTGATCGGAGTGGGTATGGCTGATGAAAACGCCGCTCACGGCAACCTCCTTACGCGGTCAAATCCCCCGTCGCGCCGGCAGTCTGCCGGGCTACTGCTTCTTGCCGCCCGGCTGCGGCGGGTTGATGCGGGCTTCGTCCCAATGTTCCTTGATCAGGCCGTTCTCGGTGCGGACGACGTCGAAGTGGTTCCACTTGTAATCGCGCGCCGGATCGTCGGGGTCTTTGGCGGTGCGGTCCCACATCATGAAGGCATAGGGTCCATCGACTAGCGTTAGGACCGGGGCGTTTACCCATTCGAGTTTGATCTCACGAGGAGTGCGGCCCGGGACTCGGCTCATGAACTGCTTGAAGCCATCGCGGCCCTGAGGAACGTTCGGGTTGTGCTGGATATAGCCGGGGTCCATGGTCTTGTCGGCGAGTTCGAGGTGGCCGTATTGGAGCATGTCCTTCAGCTCTTCGGTGGCCATGGCGAGCGTTTGCTGTTCCTCGGCAGTGGGCTTTCCGGTATTCCACTCCATGGGAGGCTTGGGAGAGACTCCGGTGTTGACCGATCCGGAGCCTTTGACCTTTTGCGCGCTGTCCCAGTGTTCCTGGACTTTGCCATTCTGAATGCGGAGGACGTCGAAGGAGTTGTAGTGGTAGGTCTTGGAGGGGTCGCGTGGGTCTTTGTCTTCGTGCTCGAAGATGAGCCAGACGTAATCGCCACGGGCGCCCATCACGACGGGCATTTGAGCGGGAGGGAGTTGCTTTGGCAGGGGATTGACGGGGGGACGATTCAGAGCTTTGAAGTAAGCGATAAAGCCGTCGCGGCCGGTGTTGGCGTTGGGATTGTGCTGTATGTAATCGGCGGCCTGGTATTTCGGGGCGAGGTCATAATGCCCACCATAGAGAACATCGCGCCACCAGTTGAGAACCAGGTCGAGGTTCTTCTTTTCCTGGGCGGACATGGGGGCGGTCTGCGGCTTGGTAGCCGGGTTGATGGATTCGGCATGAACGAGCGCGCAGGCGCAGAGCAGGGCGGCGGGTAGGATTTTCATGGCGTCTCATATTGTAGCCGCAGATGGGCGCAGGTGGGCGCGGCTCGGCTCTTTCGTGTTTGACACGCTCACATCCCGGATGCTTCAATGTTGTGCAATGTCCGCCAGCCTCAGCGCTCCATCCCGAGTCGGCGATCTTTCCATTCGCGCCGGCTTGCCCGAGAACTACCTGGAAATCCTAACCCCCGATGCGGCCCGGTTTCTCGCGGAATTGCATCGCAAATTCGAGCCCCGGCGCATCGAACTGCTCAGCCGCCGTGCCGCCCGCCAGCAGGCGATCGATAACGGCGCGCTGCCGGATTTCCTTGCGGAAACCGCCGCCATTCGCGCCAGCGAGTGGACCGTCGCGCCCATTCCGCCAGACCTCTTCGACCGCCGCGTCGAGATCACCGGGCCGGTCGACCGCAAGATGATCATCAATGCCCTGAATTCGGGCGCCAGCGTCTTCATGGCGGATTTCGAGGATTCCAACTCGCCCACCTGGGACAACAACCTCTCCGGCCAGATCAACCTGCGCGATGCCGTGCGCGGCGATATTCAATATGAAAGCCCTGAGGGCAAGCAGTATCGTCTAAACCCCAAAACTGCCGTGCTCCTGGTCCGCCCGCGCGGTTGGCACCTGGTGGAGCGCCACTGCCACATCGACGGCCAGCCGGTCTCCGGGTCGCTGTTCGATTTCGGCCTGTTCTTCTTTCACAACGCCAAGGAGCTGCTGGCCAAGGGTTCGGGGCCCTATTTCTACCTGCCGAAAATGCAGAGCCACCTGGAAGCACGGCTCTGGAACGATGTCTTCCTCTTCGCCCAGGACTACGTCGGCATTCCGCGCGGCTCCATCCGCGCCACGGTCCTGATCGAAACGATCCTCGGCGCGTTCGAGATGGATGAAATCCTCTACGAATTGCGCGAGCATTCCTCCGGCCTGAATTGCGGCCGCTGGGATTACATCTTTAGCTTCATTAAGGTGCTACGGAACTCGCCCGCCTTCCTGCTCCCCGATCGCGCCCAGGTGACGATGGACCGCGCGTTTCTGAAGGCTTATGTGGATCTGCTGATTCAAACCTGCCACCGGCGCGGCATCCATGCCATGGGAGGCATGGCGGCCCAGATTCCGATTAAAAACGACCCTGCCGCGAATGAATCCGCGCTGGAAAAGGTCCGGCAGGATAAACTCCGCGAGGTCAAGGCCGGACACGACGGAACCTGGGTGGCGCATCCCGGCCTGGTCCCCGTCGCCAAGGAAATCTTCGACGCCCACATGAAAGCGCCCAACCAGATCGACCGCAAGCGCGAGGACGTCCACATCACCGCCGCCGACCTGCTCGCCGTTCCGGAAGGCCAAATTACCGCCCAGGGTCTCCGCGTGAACATCGACGTCGGCATTCAGTACCTCGAATCGTGGCTGCGGGGCAACGGCTGCGTGCCCATCTACAACCTGATGGAGGACGCCGCGACCGCCGAGATTTCGCGCACGCAAGTCTGGCAATGGCTGCACCACGGGGCGCAACTGAGCGATGGCCGTAAGGTCACGCCGGAACTGGTGCAGCAGGAGATTCGCACCTTGATGGCGCAACCTCGTTATCATGGAGGGAAGTTCTCCGAAGCCGCCGCACTGTTCGAGCAGATGATGTTGAGCGGCGACTTAAAAGAGTTTCTGACTCTGGAAGCATACCGGTTCTTGTGACCCTGGCAATCCTTCGCGAACTCCGCGCGGCCGTCGGCGATCGCGCGTTCATCGGCTCTCCCGAGGAGTTGCGCACGTATGAGTGCGACGCGCTGACGAATTTCCGGGTGATGCCGGGCGCGGTGGTTCTGCCCGAATCCACCGAACAGGTGCAGGCCGTCCTGCGGATCTGCCACCGCGAGCGAATCCCTTTTGTCGCCCGCGGCTCCGGAACCGGTCTCAGCGGCGGGGCGCTTCCCATCGAGGGCGGCGTGGTGATCAGCTTGGCACGCATGAACCGCATCCTGGAAATCGACCTGCCGAACGCCCGCGCGGTGGTCGAACCCGGCGTTATCAATCTCGATATCACCGCCCGTGTCGCGCATGCCGGTTACTTTTACGCCCCCGACCCCTCCTCGCAGTCGGTCTGCACCATTGGCGGCAATGTCGCCGAAAACTCCGGCGGCGCGCACTGCCTCAAGTACGGTTTCACCACTACCCACGTGCTCGCCCTGGAAGTCGTGCTGCCCGATGGAACGCTAGCGCACTTCGGCAAGAAAACGCTGGATGCCCCAGGCTATGATTTCTGCGGCGTCTTTGTGGGCTCCGAGGGCACGCTCGGTATCGCCACCAAGATCACGCTCCGCATCGTGAAGCGCCCCGAGTGCGTCAAGACTTTGCTCGCTGCTTTCAACTCGACCAGTGAAGCCGGGGCCGCCGTGAGCGGGATCATCGCAGCCGGCATGCTTCCCGCCGCGATCGAGATGATGGACAATCTCTCCATCCAGGCGGCCGAAGCCGCGGTGCACGCCAATTACCCCGATTGCGGCGGCCTGCTGCTGGTCGAGCTGGATGGCCCCGAAGCCGAAGTGAAGGCCCTGATGGAGCACGTCGACCAGATTTGCCGCTCTAATGGTGCCTGGGAAGTGCGCCTGGCTCATACCGAGACGGAGCGCATGCTCGTTTGGAAAGGCCGTAAGGCCGCCTTTGCCGCCGCCGGCCGCATTTCGCCGAACTACATCGTGCAGGATGGCGTCATCCCCCGCACCGCGCTGCCGGAGGTAATGACCGAAATCGCGCGCATGGGCGCGGAAGCGGGTCTGCGCATCGCCAACGTCTTCCATGCCGGGGACGGCAACCTGCACCCATTGGTCATGTACGACCGCCGCATTCCGGGGCAGGAAAAGCTGGCTGAAGAGCTATCCAGCCGCATTCTGGAACTCTGCATTGCAAAGGGCGGTTCCATCACCGGCGAACACGGGGTGGGCGAAGAGAAAAAACATATGATGGCCAAAATGTTTGCGGAACCGGATCTCGAAACCATGCAGCGCGTGCGCTGCGCGTTCGACCCATTCCTGGTATCCAATCCCACTAAGGTTTTCCCGCGCCCGCGCCTGTGCGGCGATAAGCCCGGCGAATACGTCGCGCACCCGCTCGAAACCGCCGGGGTGGCCGAGCGCTACTGATGCGCGAGGAAGTTCCATCGGCCGAAACGGAAGTAGCCGGGATCCTGCGCTGGGCCAACCAGGATGGCCTCGCCGTAATTCCGCGCGGAGGCGGCACCAAGCAGGATTGGAGCAATCCGCCGACGCGCAACGACGTGCAACTTTCCACCGCCCGCCTCAACCGCATCCTGGAGCACGCCTGGGCCGATCTTACCGTCACGGTCGAATCCGGGTGTACGATCGCGGCATTGCAAACCGCAGTCGCGGAACACGGCCAGCGCCTCGCGATCGACGCCCTCTGGCCGGAACAGGCAACCGTTGGTGGCGTCGTTTCGTCCAACGATAGTGGAACTCTGCGTCTGGCATACGGAAGCCTGCGCGATTTGATCATTGGCATTACGCTGGTGCTGGCCGATGGCACCATCGCACGCAGCGGCGGCAAAGTGGTCAAAAACGTTGCCGGCTACGATCTTCCCAAGCTGGCTACCGGCGCATTTGGAACTCTGGGCGTGATCACTCAAGCAACCTTCCGCTTACATCCTCTTCCGCGGAACACTTGCACTTTGACAGTGGCTGCGGCGAACCCCGATACCGCGCAGGCTCTTCTGCTCGAGATCCAATCCGCTAAACTTGCCCTGGCAGCGCTTCAGCTTCGCTTCGCCGCAAACACCGAACCCTCAATCGACGTGCTGCTGGAGGGCACAGAGGAGGGAATCGCCGCGCAGCAGGCCACGCTTGGTACCCTGGCGCCGTTCACGGACGGATCCACCGAAGTCTGGCAGGCGCGCCAGGAGATCGCGGGGCGGCCAATGGTAAGCAAGTTCAGCGTCTTGCCATCCCACATCGTGCGCAGCATCGCGGCGATCGAGCGCCTGCGCGTTCCGCAGTGGCGCGCCGCGGTGCAGGCCACCGGCATCGGTTGGCTTTCGACAGAAACACCCGCGGAAAGCCTGCGCGCCGAACTGGAGCGCGATGGCGGTTCGTTGGCGGTGCTGCGGGGGCCGCGCGCCGACACCTGGGGCGAGCCCGGTGATGCCCTTCCGCTCATGCGTACTCTGAAGCGCCAGTTCGATCCCAAGGGCACGCTCAACCCCGGCCGCTTCGTGGGGGGAATCTGATGGAAGCGAAAAGCTCGTTCGACGCACATCACCCGCCCGCCCCCGAACTGATTAACCAGTGCGTCCATTGCGGATTTTGTTTGCCGGTCTGCCCAACATATGTCCTCTGGGGCGAGGAGATGGATTCGCCTCGCGGCCGCATCTACCTCATGAAGATGGCCAGCGAAGGGGCTACCACGCTGACGGAGAACTGGGTCCGGCACTTCGACGCCTGTCTCGGCTGCGTCTCCTGCATGACGGCCTGCCCTTCCGGCGTGGATTATGGCAAGTTGATCGAAGCCACGCGAGCGCAGATCGAGCGCCTGCATACCCGCTCTGCCGGTGAAAAACTGCATCGCGAGCTGATCTTCGGCCTGTTCCCGCATCCGGATCGGCTGCGCGCGTTACGCACGCTGCTGGCCTTCTACCAGAAATCCGGCTTGCAAGCCCTGGTTCGCAAATCGGGTCTACTCAAGTTACTCCCTGAACGTTTGCGTGCCATGGAGGCGCTGGCGCCGAAAATTGGCAAGCGCGAGGATGTCGCGCCGGTCACGCCCGCGCAAGGAGCCAAACGCCTGCGGGTTGGACTGATGCTCGGCTGCGTGCAGCGAGAGTTCCTCTCGGAAGTAAATGCCGCCACCGCCCGCACGCTCGCCGCGGAGGGCTGCGAAGTCATCGCACCGGCGGATCAGCCCTGCTGTGGCGCGCTGCTGGTGCATGCCGGCGAAGAGAAACCCGCGCTCGAATTGGCGCGCCGCATGATCGATGCCTTCGGACAAGCCAATGTGGATGTGATCGTGACGAACGCCGGCGGCTGCGGCTCCAATGTCAAAGACTATGGCCACCTACTCCGCGACGATCCGGAATACGCCGAGCGCGCCCGCCAATTCGCGGGGAAATGCAAAGACGTAACGGAAGTGCTGGCGGAGCTAGGTCCGCGTGCGCCACGCCATCCGCTGCCCATGCGCGTGGCCTACCACGATTCCTGCCACCTGCAGCATGCGCAGCGAGTGCGCATCCAGCCCCGCGCGCTGCTCGCGGCAATCCCCGGCTTGGAGCTGATCGAAATCGGCGAGAGCGCGATCTGCTGCGGCTCGGCCGGCATCTACAACCTGGTACAGCCCGACACCGCGAACCAATTGGCGGACCGCAAAGCGAGCCTCATCGCTGCCACCGAGCCCGATGCCGTAGCCACCGGCAATGCCGGCTGCATCCTGCAAATCGGAGCGGCACTCGAACGCGCCGGGCGAACTACTCCCGTGCTCCACACGATCCAGTTACTCGATGCTTCCATCCGTGGAAAGCGGCCCGGCGATTAAAGCAGCTTTGAGAATACGTCCTGCATTGCCGCGATCGCGTCCGCCTCAGTCCACGAGGTCTTGTTCAATCCCTTCAGCGCGAAGTACTGCTGCATAAAGGCCTGCCCCGCCGCCGGGTTGATCTTGGAACCGCTGGAAGCCGCCGCGGCCGACGCCGGCGGCTTGTCGTTCAGGTCCCCCGAAATCCCGACCTTGGGACCGAGCGTCTCGAGCAGGCCCGCGAACGGCCGCCCGGCCACTACCAGGTCCTGATCCCAATCGAGGAAGGGATCGGCTTCCGCGATTTTCAGGAGGTTGGCTTTGCTGATGGGAGGAATCTTGAACCCGTACTGCTGGTTGGCGGCCGCGATAAACGCATTCGCCGCCAGTGCATGTCCAATGTCTGAGGGGTGCACGCCATCCAGGCTGAAGAGTCCGCCGTTAAAGCGCGTGCTCAGGGCCAGGCCGTCGAACACGGGCGGGTTCTGTTGATACTGCTGAAAGAGTCCGGCAATATCCGCCACCGCAAAGCCCGCGGCCGCCGCATCGCTCTTGATGATCTGATTGAACTGCTGGCGTCGCTGCTCAATCGCGGCAATCTCGGTGGGGTCCAGCACATAGTTGGGATTCTGCAGAATGGTAGGCGGCAGGAGCCCCAGCTTGATCAGCAGCATGGTCGGCACCGTCGTGAAGCTGCCTTGGGGCAGCCCGTAACTGTTGCCGAGAAACAACTGCAGATCTTGCGGGCTCACGACATACCCGATCTCGGTCACGTCCGGGATGGTGGCCATCACCACCGCCGCGCTGGCCGCCTTGAGATCGGCGGTGATCGTGGCGTAGTCGGACTGGAAGGCCGCCAGGGGCGTCATCTGGGACGCATCCAGTTGATTCCAGGCCAAGATCGCTCCCAGCACATCGTTGTTTCCGATCCAGCAGATGGTCATCGGTGCTTTCAGGGATTGCGCGATCTGCATCTGCGTGCCGGTCCGTGGTTCGAGCACCAAGTCGGCCTCGGTCGTGACCGGCTGCCCGGCCATCTGGTTCAGCATGGAATCGACCGAAGCCCCCGACACCGCGAGATTTGCGGATAATGCGTTCGGGTTGATCCGCGTGCGCCCGGTGACGCTCTCGATCGTGGTGGTCGGGCCGTCCAGGATGAGAGGCAGCGGAAAGCTCACCCCCATCTGATTGGCGATCAGTTTGAGATACGTATTCGGCTGTGTTCGGTAGCTGGCATCGGCCGATTGGACTCCCTCGCCGATGCTGTCCCCCATTCCCACCAGCGTGTAAGGCACTTGGGCAAAGGCGGGCACGCCCAGGAGCGCCCCGAGTAAAATCGTTAAAAGTGTATTCCGGTTGGGCATAAGAACCCACAAGTATACCCTTCGGCCGGGTGCAGTGTCCTACCATACAGTTTCATGGCAATTGATCCATCCGCATCCGTCGCACCCACGGCCCGCATCCACGCGGATGCGGCTATCGGTCCAGGGGTGCGGATTGGCGAGTTCTGCGTGATTGAGAGCGACGTCGCCATTGGCGCCGGCTGCCTGCTGGAGCCGTATGTCTACGTCAAGCGCTGGACCACACTGGGCGAGCGCAACGAAATCTCCGCCGGCACGGTTCTCGGCACTGATCCACTCGATAAGGGCTTTGGCGGCGCGCGAAGTTACCTGCGGATCGGGAACGAAAACAAAATCCGGGAGCACTACACCATCTCCCGCGGCACGGCCCCCGAATCGGTTACCGAAATCGGCGATGGCAACTACATCATGACCTCCGGCCATATCGCCCACAATTGCCGGATCGGGAACAATACGGTAATCGCCAGTTGCGCTCTGCTGGCCGGCTACGTGGAGGTGGAGGACCAAGCATTCATTTCGGGCGGAGTGGTGGTGCACCAATACTCGAAAATCGGGCGCCTTGCTATGATCGGCGGCAATACGCGGATCAACAGCGATGTTCCGCCGTTTTTCCTCTACGCCGGGTACAACGTGGAGGCCAAAGGAGTGAACCTGGTCGGATTGAAGCGCGCGGGCTACAAGGCGTCGGACGTCAGCACTCTTAAAAAGGCTTACCAAATTCTCTACCGCTCGGGCCTGAAACTGCAGGACGCGCTTGCGCGCATTGAAGCCGAGATCCCCACCCCCGAAACCCTGCACCTGGTAGCCTTCATTCGCCGCAGCGAACGCGGTATCTGCCGGGAATAGCAGGTTGCCGAAGGAGGTCAGCCGCCGATGAACGCCGATGTACACCGATTGAAAGCAGAGAGGGTATCCGGGATTGAATGGGCTAGCCTGGCCGAGGCTCATAACTAATCTCTACGTTGCCGGCTGCCGATCTACCAGCTACCATGAGACTGATGAGATTCCGTACGATAGCGCTCGTTCTGGCGCTGGCATTTGCTTCCTCGGCCGCCTTGGAAGCCAAAGTCAAACCGCGCAAAGTGAAGGTCCAGGGGCACAAAGCGCCGAAACATAAGGCGCGCAAAATCAAGAATCATAAGGTATCGTGAGCGGTGGCGCCGGGCGAGGTGCAGATTCAGCCTGCCCGGGAGGCCGACGTCCCCGCGATCCTCTCACTCATCCGCGATCTGGCGGAGTATGAGAAGGCCGCTCCCGGGGCCGTTCCGATTACCGAGGCGCTGCTGCGCGATTCGCTATTTGGGCCGGCACCTGCCGCCGAAGGTTTGGTAGCCCGCGCCGGAGATTGGGTTGCGGGCTATGCCATTTTCTTTCACAATTTCTCGAGCTGGCGCGGGCGCCGCGGCCTCTATCTGGAGGATCTATACGTTCGGCCGGAATTTCGCCGGAGAGGCATCGGCTATGCGCTGTTCCGCGAAGTGGCCAGAGTCGCCGTCGCCCGAGGCTGCGTTCGGCTGGAATGGCTGGTGCTCGATTGGAATCAACCGGCGATCGATTTCTACCGCAGTCTGGGAGCGGTAAGACTTGAAGAATGGACCACGTTCCGTTTGAACGACGGCGCGCTACAGGCTTTGGCGGAGGCCCCAACGCAAAAAGGACGGCCGCCCGCCCCTCCTGTCATCACCTAGCCTGCGAGCCGGGATTGACTAGCGGCACTCATCACCGCGGCGCCGAGGAAACTCCACTGGCGCGTCAAGACTCGCGACCGGTCAGCCGAGGAAGCTGGTAGCCGTCCTTACCGTGGACTGGTTCTATGCGGTTCCCTCCTTTATCGTGAACTCCCTTCAGATAAAGGGATCTGGAGAGCTCCTTTCTTGCTCTCACTCACACTATCCCTCCGAGCCAGATCACTTGTCAAGATGTAAATTGCAACAGGTTACGCGCTAGATGACGCGCAGTTCTTTGCTCGTCGAGGTAAGGATCTCGCACCCGGTCTCCGTCACTACCACGGTGTCTTCGATGCGGATACCGCCGAAGTCTTCGAGGTACACGCCGGGTTCGATCGTGACCGCCATCCCCGCCCGGAGCCGGCTCTTATCGCGTTTGCCGATGCGCGGCGGCTCGTGAATCTCCAACCCCAGCCCATGTCCGGTGGAATGCACGAACGCGCGGTCGAGGCCTGCGCCCTTGAGCACGTTGCGCGCTTGCCGGTCCACGTGTACCGTCGAAACGCCCGCCCGCACTGCCTGAATGGCGGCCAGTTGGGCATCCAAAACCGCGCGGTACGTCCGCTTCACTTTAGCCGATGGCGACCCGATAAACAGCATGCGGGTCATATCACTGCAATACCCGTCCTGCATCGCCCCCATATCCACCACCACCAGACCGCCGGGCTCGAGACGCGCAGCGGTGGGCTGTGCATGGGGAAGCGCGCTGCGTACTCCGCCCGCCACGATGGTCTCAAAAGCCGGTTTCTCCGCCCCCAAGCGCCGCATCCGATATTCCAGCTCTGCCGCGAGGTCCTGCTCCTTCATGCCGGAGCGCACTGTTCCCACGGTCTCTTCGAATGCGCGCGAGTTCGTCTCCACGGAGCGCCGGATCAGTTCCCGCTCCGCTGCGGATTTGATCATGCGCAGCTCTTCAATCCACCCGTTAACGGCCGTCAACGATGCCTTCATGGGCAGCCGCGAATTGAGTGACTCGAACCCGTCGCAGGTCATGCGCGCCGGCTCATAGCCAATGCGCTCGAGCCCCAGCTTGGCAATGGCCGCCGCTATATCCATAACCAGGGGACCTTTGGAAATCTTCACCCGGCAGGTCACTTCTTGACCTGCCTGAATCTCGTACCGCGGGTCGGTAAACAGGATGGCGTCGTCCGGCAGCAGCAGCAGGTTGCCGTTGCTTCCGGTGAAGCCGGTCAAGTAACGCAAATTGGGCGAAAACGAGACCAGCAACGCATCCAGCTTGCGGCCGGCGAGGCCATCCGCGACTGCCTGCCGCCGCGGTTCGAACTCGTTACTTGAGGCCACTCTGTAGCTCCCGCGCCAGCACCTGCGCTCTTTCCGCCAGGTCGTCTGCCTGGCGCATATTTTTGGCTTTTTCGGCGTCGTCGGAAAGCTGTAGGAACGATTGAATCCGCGAGACCTGATTGCGCTGCTCCGTGGTCAGCGTGCGCGCCTGGATCTGCTCCAGCATCTTGCGAACCTCTTGCTTACGCGCGATGGCGGTATCTTGCAGGCGCTTGGCCTCACCTGCCGGCACAATCTCCTGCACGGTGGGCCGCTCCGGTTCAGCGGGAACCGGCGTCGCCGCTACGGCTGGAGGTTGCGGGGTTGGCTGCTCGCCAGGTTTCGGCGGTCCTGCCACCGGCCCAGTCGGCCGCCGCACCGGCCGGGTCTCCGGCGGAGCCTCCGGGGGTTGTGGGGGCCGCTGGATGGTGGCCAAGGCGTCCGGATTGATGGGCTGCGGCGCCGGCAAATGCGCTTGCGTCTGCGGAATCGAAAGCGGCTGGGGAGGCGGCGCGGGCGCCGGGGGTGGTGTGGGCCGTGGGGCCGCGGGCGCAGCGGCGGCCGTCTTTTCTGCCGGCTTGCTCCCCACCACACACCCGCTCAGCTCCAATACCAGCGCAGCCGTCAAAAACAATTCCACTCTGTTCATTTCCAGAAGCCTCATCAGGCTGCGATCGGCAGGCGTATGAAGAAGGTCGTACCCTTCCCCGGCTGGCTCGTAAAATCGATTGTACCATCGTGCAATTGCACGATCCGGAAAGCCATCGCCAGCCCGATCCCCGAGCCTTCCTGTTTGGTTGTGAAGTATAACCGGAAAATCTTGTCCCGCAATTCCGGGGGGATCCCCGAACCCGTATCGGAGATACGAATTTCCGCCGTATCTTCGTTGGCGACCGACGCAAACCGCAACTCGCCGCCTTCCGGCATGGCTTCCATGGCGTTCACGGTGAGGTTCAGGAAAGCCTGTTTGAGCAGGTCCCGGTCGACCCGCACTTCCACATCTTCCGCTTCTTTCTCCACCGAGATTCGGATTCCGGCCGATTCCGCCTGAGGGCGCGCCAGGTCCACAATCTCCCCCAGCAGTTCTCCGAGCGGTACGTTACTGAGGTTCAATTCCACCGGCCGCGTAAAGTCCAGGAATGTCTTCACCACGCGATCCAGCCGCAGAATCTCGCGGGAAATGATCTCCATCTGCTGGTCGATAGCGGTGTCTCCATGAGCCAGCTTGGTCCGGGCCACCTCGACATGCAGCAGGATCGCATTCAGCGGGTTCTTGACTTCATGCGCCACGCCGCCGCTGATCCGGCTGATAGCCGCCAGCCGGTCGGCGGTCTGGAGTTCACGGCCGATCTTGCGCTGGGCTTCGGGATCGCGCAGCCGCACGAGCACGCCGGAGCCAGGCGCGGCGGTTCCCGGCAAGCTCTCCAGAAGATCCACGGAGAGCAGAATGATCCCCGGCACCGCCGCCGCTCCATGGGGTAGCGGTTGCGGCACCCTCCGATTGCGCACCGGCCGCCCGGTTTGCGAAGCTTGCGCAATCAGCAGCCCGAGAGTAGTATGCGGCGCAAAAATGTCGCTGATGGGTTTGCCCACCAGGGCGGAGCGCTCGGTCCCCAGGAATTTCTCCACCGCTCCGGAAGCAAATACAAGGCGCAGTTCCCGGTTGAAGATGAAGACCGCGTCCTCCAGATCCATGAGCAGCCGGTCGATATTGCCGCGCAGATCGGAGACTTCGTACTGGGCGCCGCGCAACCGCTGGCCGAGCATACTCACCTTCGAGGCCATCACCGCCAGCTCGTCATTCGCGGGTTTTGCCGCAGGGGCCTCCACCTTCTCGGGCTCGTATTCCCCGCGCGCCACCTGGTCCAGCAAGTGCCCCAGATGGCCGAGCGGCCGGAACGCCACGGCGGAAAGAAAGAACGTCAGGCAAACCGCCGCGATCACGGCGATTACCGCTATCCGCGCGTCCCTTCGCATGGTAGGGTTGATATCGGCGCGAATCAGCGCAGGCGCGATGATGGTGCGCACGTACAGTAGCGGATTGCCCTCGGCTGGTCCCAACGGCTGCTGCAACTGGTAATACCGGTTCTGCGCCTTGAGTAGCACCCGGAGTTGGTCGTACCAGGAGCTGGAAACCACCAGCGGCCGGAAATCCTCGTACGGCGGAGAGACCAGCCCCAGGCGCGCCGGCAAACTGTCGAGGAGAATTTCATTGGTGTGCGGATCGACCACTGCGATTTCGAGGATGGCGTGGGAAGCGGTCATGATCACCACCATGAGGCTCTGCAGGTCGGGATCGCGCAAGGCCTCCCGCAGCGATTTGGTGCGTTGGCGGTTCAGCGACTGGCTCACCATACTGGTGGCCACGCTCTTGAGCGTATCGGCCCGCTCCAGCGTGGATTCGAACTGGCGCTGCATCTCGTTGGCCAAGTCCACCGCCGAAACCACCGCCACCATAAGGCTGGCCACGACTACCGAACCCAGCGTGAGCTTGGCCTGCAGAGTCATGGATCACTGCGGAATCAACAGCAGTTTCCCGGTGGTGTGGCGTCCTTCCAGGTCGCGATGCGCCGCCGCAGCTTCTGCCAGGGGATAGGTGCGCTCGATGCGCAATTTGAGCTTCCCCTCCGCCAGCCATTTCAGGACGTCGCCGGCGCGCCATTCCAATTCCTCGCGCGAAAGCAGGTAATGCGCCAGGCTGGGGCGCGAGAGGTAAAGCGAGCCCTTGCCGTTGAGAATGTTCGGATCGAACGGCGGCACCGGACCACTGGCCTGTCCGAAGAGCGCCAGCAGGCCGCGCGGCCGCAGGCAATTCAGGCTCTTATCGAAGGTGCTCTGGCCCACCGAATCGTACACTACGTCGACTCCGCGGCCGGCCGTGAACCGCTTCACTTCCGCTTCGAAATCTTTCTGGGTATAAAGGATCGCCTCGTCCACTCCAGCCTGGCGCGCCACTTGGGCTTTGGCTTCCGTAGAAACCGTGCCAAACACGCGCGCTCCGAGCATCTTGGCCATCTGCACCAGCAGCCCGCCGGTTCCGCCCGCCGCCGCATGCACCAGGCAGGTATCGCCCGATTTCAGCGGATAAGTGGAATGCGTCAGATAGTGCGCGGTCATTCCCTGCAACATGGCCGCAGCCCCGGTTTGGAAATCCACTCCGGCGGGAAGCTTAATCAGAATGTTACTGGGGACGATGGCGTACTCCGCGTAGGAGTTCCGCTGCATGGCCCAGGCTACACGGTCGCCCACCGCTACCTCGGTCACATCAGGCCCAACCGCTTCCACCGTGCCCGCTCCTTCATTGCCGAGCACAATCGGAGTATCGGCCTTATACCGGCCCATCCGGAAATAGACGTCGATAAAATTCACGCCGATGGCCTTCAACCGGATGAGCGCCTGTTTGGGACCGGGTTGCGGTATGGGCACATCTGCCAATTGCATCTTCTCGGGGCCGCCGGGTTCGTTCACATGAATGATTTTCATATCTCAGCTCCTGCGTATGGCCCTACGGGTATGAACAACCGTTGCATAGAGTAGCAGATACAACAAAGTAAACGGAAAGCAAAAAACGCGCGCGAGCGTCCGGACCGCCCCGGCACCCGCCAATCCGGAACGGTACAGTGCGAATTGCCACAAGTAGCGCCAGTGATAACGGTCCAGCCAGAAATAATCGCCGTTCTCGTTAATCAGGAAAACCTTCGCCGGCAGCCGGAAGGCCAGCGCCCACTTCCACTTGGTCATGAGCGGCTCACCTGAGCAGATCATGCCGACGAACGTGTAGCGGTTCGCTTCGAGCACACGGTAAAGCTGTTTCCGTAGGTCGCGCCCCCGGTAATCGGCGACGTGGTAGACGCGGGTGGTCCCCGGCCGGAATCCTTCGGGAAGCGCCGGGAAGCAGGTCACGAGATCAATGAAAATCTGATCGCCCCAGGTCTGCCGCAGAATCGGGATGAGCGTTTCCAGCAAATGCCGCGATCCGCTCTCCACTAAAAGGATGGCCGTGACCGGCGGATCACCGCGCGTCAAAACGTGTCGCACTATTTTGAATGTAGCGCGCCCGCGAAGGGAAACGCCGCGTCCGCCGTAGCCGTGCTAATCCCGTTCGCGGAAGCCTCGGTTCGAGCGGCGCTGATCACACGACTTTCAGGCTGTGCGCACGGTGGCTCCCAGCGCCCGTTCCGCCGCTGCGCCTCCGTCCCCGGCAGTTCGATAGCCCTGAGCCTTCAGCGCCGCTTCGAGTTCCTGCAGAATGAGCAGGACATTCTCGCCCGTCGAGCCGTGGCCCATCGTTCCGATGCGGAAGATCCGGCCGGCGAGCGGTCCGAAGCCGCCGGAAATTTCCATGCTGCGCTGTTCCAGCAGGTAGCCGCGCACCTTGGCTTCATCCACTCCCGCGGGCACGCGCGGCGTGTTGAGGGTCCACAGGCGGTCATTCGGCGCCACCAGCATCTCCAGCCCCATGGCTTCGATTCCGGCTACGAACGCCTGATGATTGCGCTTATGCCGTTCCCAGCGCGCTTCCAGCCCCTCTTCCGCGATTAGCGCCAAGCCTTCGCGCAAGGCATAAAACATGGTGGCCGAGGCGGTGTGGTGGTAGCGCTTTCCTTCGTAATAGGTGTCGAGTAGCAGCAGGTCGAGGTACCAGGAGTGCACCGGCGTTTTCCGTGCGCGGCGCCGTTCCAGCGCGCGGGGGGAAACCGTGATGGGCGCGAGTCCCGGCGGGCAACTCAAGCCTTTCTGTGTACAGCTATAGGCGATATCGATGCCGTTTTCATCTACCAGCACGGGCATGCCGCCGAGCGAAGTCACGCAATCGGCGATTACCAGCGCGTCGACGGCATGCGCAGCTTCGCAGATCGGCTTGGCCTGGTTGAATACGCCAGTCGAAGTCTCTGCTTGGACAAACGCCACCACGCGCGGGCGCTCGCGGCGGATGAACTCGCGGCATTCCTGCGGATCGAGCGCCTTGCCCCACGGGGTTTCGAGGCGCACCACGTGCGCGCCCTGGCGGCGCGCCATTTCGCCAATACGCTCGCCGAAGAAGCCGTTGGTCAGAAGTGCGAATTTTTCGCCCGGCTCGGCGAAGTTGCTGACAGCCGCCTCCATTCCCGAACTGCCCGTGCCTGACATGGCCATGTTAAATTCATTGCGGGTCGAATAGACGTAGCCGAGCAGGGAGCGAATCTCTTCGCTCACCTGGAAAAAGTACGGATCGAGATGGCCCACCACAGGCTGCGACATAGCAGCGTACACGCGCGGTGCGACCATGCTGGGTCCCGGCCCGAAAAGCAGGCGTTGGGGCGGATGAATCGGATCGTAGGTTTTGGACATAACTTGGTCTTGGATTGTCTTTGCTACTGGGCAAAGCGGCGGAAGAAGCTATCGTGTTTCCATTGCGGGCGCGCGGGATCATCGGCCACCGAGCGAGCCAGGGCCAGGATCAGGCGGTTGTAATCCGCGGCTGCCTGTAGATCCACAGGCTGGTTGAGATCGTCGGAAGGTGCGTGATACCGCTGGGTGAGCCACGCCTTTTGCAACGCCTCTTCCGGCGAACCCTTTTTGTTGCCATTGTCGATCATCAGAGCCGGGATGCCGCTCCGGATAAAGTTGTACTGGTCGCTGCGGATAAAGACATTGCGCTGCGGCGCCGGATCGTCCTGGATCTCCACACCCATCGTCTTCGCCACGCGGCGGACACCATCACCTAGATCTGATTCGTTCAACCCGTAAACCGTGGCGATGCGGAAGGGGTAGATCGGCAGATACATGTCGGTGTTGATGTCCGCCACCATCGATTTCGCGTCCACGGTTGGATGCGCGGCAAAATAGCGCGAGCCCTGCAGGCCTTTCTCTTCTCCGGAGACCACCACGAACAGCAGCGAGCGGCGGGTCTGGATGTGCTGCTCGTTCAGCGTCTGTGCCGTATCAAGCAGCGTCGCCACTCCCGATGCATTGTCCATCGCGCCGTTATAAATGCGATCGCCATTGATTGGCTCGCCCACACCGAGGTGATCCAGGTGCGCCGAGAGCACGACGTACTCATTCTTGAGCGCCGGGTCCGAACCCGGATACGCCGCTATGACGTTATCCGAGACAATCTGCCGGCGCGTTACCTTGGTTTTCGCGCGGAGCGTGGCGTTCAGCGGAAAGCGCGGGAGCGGCTTGCCCTGGTCGGCCAGCGCCAGCAGTTCCGCCAACGTGTGGCCGGAGCCGGCCAGCCATTTACCGGCGCGATCCGGATTTACAGTGACCGCAATCTTCAGGCCGCCATTGTCCTGGAGCGCGGGGTCGGCCAGCGCCATCGACTCCTGGAAGCGCGCCAGGGAGCTGCGGCTCCACGGGATATCGGCGGTATGCGGGTTTTGAATCGCAACGGTGCCAACCACGCCGGCTTTTTGCAGAAACTTGTTGTGCTCCGCCGCTGTCTGGTAATGGGCTTTCAGGGCCCCGGGAATATTGGAGGGAGAGCCGGCCAAGGTCACGATGATCTTGCCGCGCAAATCGAGCCCGGCGAGGTCGTCATACTTGGTCTCCGGCACCACCAGCCCGTAGCCAGCGAATTCCAGCGGCGCTTCCACCGATTCGGCGGGGTCCACGCGCATATTTATGGTGGCATCATCACCCAGCTTCAGAATCTCCGACTTGCCGTTGCGGACGAGTTCCAGGCTCGATTGTGCCTCCACCAACTTCCGCCCGTTGAACTGCACGGGCTGGAAGAACCCCTGCTGGCCGGCGGCTCTCAGGCCGTCCTGTTCGAACTGGCCGGCCACATACTCCGCTGCCTTGCGATAGGATTCGCTGCCCGTCTCGCGCCCCTGCATGCCGTCATTAGCCAGCGCCTCGACGTATGACCACCAGCGCTTGCCAGCGGGCGCGGAAGCGGCGAACACTCCGGCTGCCGTCGCCAGAACCAGTAAAACTCGCTTCATTTCTTTCCCTTTGATGCTTTGTAAGCCTCGCGAATGTCCTGCAATTGGCGCGCGTGCGATTCCGCATGCTGGGCCATGCCCTCGACGAGGCGGCGCAGCGTCAGCGATCCGTTCTGGAGATGGTTGCCTGTGCGGGTATAGGCCGCTTCCGGCAGGTCCTTCAGCAACTCGTAGTTCTCGGCGCGAATCCGGCGGAAGGTTTCGAGCGACTGCTTGGGCTTGCGGCGCGCATAGTCCAGATTGCGCGCCCAGGCATCCTGATCGAAGGGCATTAAGTTGGGATTGTCTTCGGCAATCACCTGGCGGAAACGCTGGGCATACACCAACTCCGCGTCGGCCACGTGCGCAATGATCTGCCGAATGCTCCATTTACCGGGCGCGGTAACGAAATCCTCTTCTTCACCGAAGACCCCGGTCAACACCACAGCCATCAACTCAGGGCCACGGCGAAAGCGTTCCAATAAGCCTGCAAGATCGGACATGACTCAGTAGTAATCCGCGCAGCTCAGATAATACCCGCACTTTTCACAAACCAGCTTGCACTTGCGCTCCGCGAGGCGGGTGGAGCATACAGGGCAGTACAGCATTGGTTCGTCTTCATTTTTTCGCGCGGGCACTTGCGCGGTTTCGGATTCCTTCACGAATGAACCGATTATAACGCGGCCAGCCGGCGAGGCACACAGACGCGAACGGGACGCCGGGCGACGCGCCGGGTGCTACTATCCGGTTTCCGGTGGATAGTGGACTGGGCTGGTTTCCGCGTGAAGCGTTAAGGGCTTCCAATCGGGGAAGCCCGGATAGATAGGTGCGGGCCTTCCACTTGAAGCTAGAAAGGAGGATCTTGTCTATGATCCTTCTGCTGGTAAAGCTCCGACTCGCACTAGAAGGTCGCCTTACGGCGCTGATCGTGTGGACCCGTAAGGGCCAACGGTGACGCCATGTAGGGACCGGAATAGGCCTTTCCGGTTCCCACTACCAGCATCTTACCGCATTCCGGCCTGCCCTGCTGCAACGGTTTGGGCGGCATCGGCTACGGGAACGTCTGTCGTCTTTTTGCTCTTGCGCTCGACTAGTTCAACCATGCCGCTGGCGAGTTTCTTGCCCACTGTAATTCGGTAGGGGATGCCGATGAGGTCGGCATCTTTGAATTTCACCCCGGGGCGCTCGTCGCGGTCGTCCAGGAGCGCGTCAAGGCCCAGCTCCCGGCAGTTCTGGTAGATGCTGCGCGCTGCCTCCATCTGGGCCGCGTCGGCGTTATTAGCCGGCGTCACCACCACGTAGAACGGCGCGATGGAAGCCGGAAGGACCATGCCGTCTTTATCGTGATAGAGTTCGATGGCGGCGCTCAGGATGCGTTCGATTCCAATGCCGTAGGAGCCCATAATCGGTGTGATTTCCTTGCCGTCGGCATTCAGCACGCGGAGGCCCATGGAATCGGAATACTTGTAGCCCAGCTTGAAAATGTGCCCGATCTCGACACACTTACGAATTTCCAGAGTGCGGCCGCATTGCATGCATTCGTCGCCCGCGGACACTTGCCGGATGTCCTGCAGTTCGGCCTGAAAATCCTTGCCGAGAGTGACGTTCCGCAAATGGTAATCGTCGCGATTGGCGCCTGCGATCATGTTGCGGCGGCCAGCCAGGGCGCGGTCCGCAATAATCTGCATGTTCTTGATACCCACAGGGCCAAGCGAGCCAGCCTCAGCACCGAACCATTCCTTGATCTCTTCGGGGCGGGCGGGCCGGAACTCGGGGTCGCCTGAGATCGCACCGAATTTCGTTTCGCTGAGCTGGTGATCGCCGCGCAGGAGCGCCAAGACCGGCTTGCCATCAGCCACCAGTACCAGGCTCTTCATTTGCGAGGTCTCGGGCAGATGCGTGAAGTCGGCCACCTCGGCTATGGTTTTGCGCCCAGGAGTATGGAATTGTTCGGGACTGAAGTCGCCCGCGGGATCGTCCGTTTGGGGAGGTTGGGGCTGGGACACGGCCTTTTCGAGATTGGCCGAATAACCGCAGCCCTTGCATATGGCTACCAAATCCTCGCCGGCGTCCGACGCCACCATAAACTCGTGCGACTGGCTGCCGCCCATGGCACCGGAGTGTGCCTCCACAGCCGTGTACTCCAGCCCACAGCGGTCGAAAATGCGGCGGTAGGCCTGGTAGTGCTTCTCATAAGCTGCGTCGAGCCCGGCCTGATCCATATCGAAGGAATAGGAATCCTTCATTAGAAACTGGCGCACGCGCAAGAGACCGGATTTGGGGCGTGGCTCGTCGCGAAACTTCGTCTGAATCTGATACCAGATCTGCGGCAGTTGCTTATAACTGCGCAACTCGCCGCGCGCGATCGAGGTCATGATCTCTTCGTGCGTCATACCCAGGCACAGATCGCGGCCGAAGCGGTCTTTGAGGCGGAACATGTTGTCGCCCATAATGTCCCAGCGGCCGGATTCCTGCCACAGTTCGGCCGGGTTCAGTGCCGGGAGAAACATCTCCTGGGCGCCAATCGCGTCCATCTCTTCGCGCACGATCTGCTGGATTTTGAGCAACGCGCGCTGCGCGAGAAAGAGGTAGCTGTAGAGTCCGGCCGAAAGCTGCCGGATGTATCCGGCCCGCAGCAGAAGCTGATGGCTGGCCACTTCCGCCTCCGCGGGATTCTCCCGCAGAGTAGGGATAAACAACTTGCTCCAAAGCATAAAGAAAGATTGTCGAGGGAAAGCCCAATTTTAGCATGTTAAAATTGGGAATCTTCCCCAAATCCTATGTCCTCAGACGCCATGGCCCACCCGTTAGCCCAAGCCGACCCGGAAGTTTACGATGCGATCCAGCATGAACTGGAGCGGCAGCACTCGCACCTGGAACTGATCGCGAGTGAGAACTTCACCTCGGAGGCGATTCTCGAGGCGGCGGGCAGCGTGTTCACCAACAAGTATGCGGAAGGGTATCCAGGGAAACGCTATTATGGCGGCTGCGAATTCGTAGACGTCGTGGAAAACCTCGCTCGGGAACGCGCCAAGAAGCTTTTCGGGGCGGAGCACGCCAACGTGCAGCCGCACTCGGGTTCGCAAGCCAATCAGGCCGCTTATGCGGCTGTGTGTTCCCCCGGCGATACGATCATGGGCTTAAACCTAGCCCATGGCGGACACCTCACGCATGGTCACCCGCTCAATTTCTCCGGCAAGACCTATCATGTGGTTCCGTACAACGTGCGACGCGAAGACGAGCGGATCGATTACGACGAAGTGGAACGCCTCGCCCACGAACACAAGCCCAAGCTGATCGTGGCCGGCGGCAGCGCCTATCCGCGCATCATCGACTTCCCACGATTCCGCAAAATCGCGGATTCGGTCGGAGCCTTGTTCCTGGTGGACATGGCGCATTTTTCCGGGCTGGTAGCGGCCGGGCTCCATCCGAACCCATGCGAGACGGCCGACATTGTAACCTCTACGACGCATAAGACCCTGCGCGGGCCGCGCTCCGGGATGATCTTGTCGAAGCAGCAGTACGCCGCGGCGATCGACAAGGTAGTATTTCCGGGCATCCAAGGCGGGCCGCTGGTCCATATCATCGCGGCCAAAGCGGTTTGCCTGCGCGAAGCCATGACTCCGGAATTCGTCGCGTATCAGAAGCAGGTAGTGAGCAACGCGCGGGTGTTAGCAGAGACTCTGGCGGCTAATGGCTTTCGGGTGGTTTCCGGGGGAACGGACAACCACCTCATGCTGGTCGACGTGTTCTCCAAGGGGGTGCGCGGACGGGACGCCGAACAAGCACTGGACAGCGCCGCCATCACGGTGAACAAGAATGCCATTCCGTTCGACGTCAATCCGCCGCTCAATCCCAGCGGCATCCGGCTGGGATCTCCCGCCGTTACGACGCGCGGTTTTGGTGAGGCGGAGATGCGCGAGGTTGGCATGCTGATTGCCGAAGTGCTCCAGAAGATTTCCGACGATGCGGCGCTCGCCCGCGTGCGGCAAAAGGTGGCGGCGCTGGCCGCCCGGTTCCCGCTTTACGCCTGGAAACTGGACGCCATTCGGGCGTCCCGGTGAGCAGCCACATAGCCATCGATGCGCGCCGGATCCGAGATTTCGGAATCGGCACTTACATCCGCAGCCTGGTACATGCGCTAGGCACGATCGATCCTCACAATCGATATACGCTGATCAGCGGCGCAGACGATGCTCGCACCCTCACGGGACTGCCGGAGAATTTCCGCACCGCGATCTACAAGCGTGCCGATTCCGACCCGCTGGATCACGTCCTGTTTCCGGTTTTCCTGCGCAGCCTTTCCCCAGACCTGGTCCATATTCCCCTTAACCGCGTGCCGTACCTGATGGTGCAGCCGTACGTGGTTACAGTGCACGACATGTCGAGTCTGCTGTTCGAATTCGAAGGCTCGGAGACACACATGAAGCTCCGGCGTTACTTGTTCCAGCGCGGGCTGCTGCGAGCGCATCGCGTGATTGCGGTCTCGGAGGCTACGCGGCGCGACCTCCATAACTTACTCGGGATTCCGCTGGAACACGTTCGGAGGGTGTATAACGCGCCCGATCCTGGATTCCTAACCTACAGCAACGGTGCGAGCGCGCCCGACAAGCAGCGCATCCTGGAGCGATATCAGATCAACTATCCATTCCTGCTGTATGCCGGAAATATTCGCACGCACAAGAATGTGCCGCGCCTGGTAGAAGCGTTCGCGGTGGTGCGCGATCAGCTTTCGGATCATCCGGTGTTCAAGGATCTGCGGCTGATCATCATCGGAGACACCATTTCGCAATACCCCTCGGTGCGGCAAGCCGTGATTAAGAGCCGCGCGGAAGCGGTGGTGCGGTTCCTCGGCTTCGTTCCGTTCGACACGTTACGTTGCTTTTACGAAGCCGCCGCAGCGTTCGTGTTTGTCTCCCGCTATGAAGGCTTCGGCTTGCCGCCGCTCGAAGCGATGGCGTGTGGCACACCGGTGGTGACGTCGAATGTCAGCTCACTGCCAGAAGTAGTTGGGGATTCGGCGGTTCAGGTGAACCCGGAGAACGTGTTCGAAATTGCGCGCGGTATCAAAGAGGTGCTCTTGGACGATGAATTGCGCGCCACTTTAACTCGCTGCGGCCGCGAGCAGGCTAGCCGTTTCAGTTGGGAGCGCACGGCGCGGGAGGTCCTGGAGATTTATCACGAAGCCTGCGCGAGCGTAGACTAGTACTCCTATTTCGGTGACAGTCTACGAAACCCCTAAATTATCGTCCTGACACCGGCACTCGGTGTACATTCTAAGTCATAGAAAATGCGTAGCGGTGGTTTTGGCGAATTTAGGGGTTTCGTAGACTGTCACCGAAATAGTGCTACGATGGGCGGCGAAATGGCGTGCCCGTACTTCTACCCCGTGCGGCGGCTGGCCGGCGATGCCAGCACGCGTTCGGCCATGTTGCCGTTGGGGGATGCATGGACCGGCCTGTGTTTCGCCACGCCCGGCGGCGCACCGCCGACCGATTCAGGGCCGCTCGGCACCTTCTGCTCACTGGGGTATGCGCGAGGGGCGTGCCCTCGCTTTCCGGATCACGACAGTGGCGCGGACGCCGTCCGCTTTGCCATTTCCCGCGACGACGGGATTTCAATCGATCTCACGTATGTGCTGGAGCGCAATCATCATCCGTTTGCGTACGGACCGCTGCGGTATTCCTTTGACGATGGGCGCTTCCTGGGAATGCCCTCCGCGAAGGTTCTCGAACGGCAGGCCCAGGCATACGTGGAAAGCTATTTGCGCCGTAAAAAAGAAGCTTCGACGGGTTAGCCGCCATCACAATAGGAACATGTTTCCAGCCAAGCCGGTACGTGAATCGATCTCGGAGTATGCCGAACTGGCGCTTCCCAACGACGTCAACCAATTGGGCAATGTGCTCGGCGGCAAGGTCATGCACCTGGTCGATTTGGCCGGAGCCATGGCCGCTATCCGGCACGCACGTCTTCCCGTGGTGACCGTTTCAGTCGATAGCCTGCAGTTCCTTCACCCAGTCCACAGCGGCGAACTGATCATTCTGCGTTCCTCGGTGAACCGTGCATTTCGCACGTCCATGGAAATCGGAGTGAAGGTCACCACGGAAAACCTCTTGACGGGGCATCGCCTGCACACGTGCTCGGCCTATTTGACGTTTGTGGCATTGGATGGAGCGGGACGCCCCACCATAGTGCCGCCAGTAATACCCGAATCGGAAGAAGAAAAACGCCGGTATCGAGAAGCGGGAGAACGCCGGGAGTACCGCCTGTCGCAACGCCGGAGGAACCACGGGGAAGCGGCGGGCTAGCCGTCTTTGTACATGTACTTGATGCTCGGCTTATAGAGCAGTATGTTGGGCTCGCCGTTCCGATTTACCTTCAAACAACACTTGTCGTACCACTCGATGGTGCCGTGGAGTGTTTCGCCGTCCCGCAAAACAAAAACCATCGGGGTTTTGGCCTGCATCTGCTTTACGTAATAAAAATTCTCTGCATTGGTCTGGTCCGGTGGAACTGGCTTCTTCTGTTGTTGCTGCGGGCCGCGGCGGGGAGGGGGAATCTGTTCCTTGATTTCGTTCAGAGACGGACGAATGAGTTTACGATTGACAGCTTCCACGGAATGCCATCCTTTGAAGAGATTATGATTGGCCGTCGCCTGTAAAGCGGAGCGGTTCTAGTTGGATCAAATTGTCCGACTTGAACTCATAGATAGCATACTTAAGGGTCCGCTGCAACGTTGCTGGAACCGCGCCGCCAGCCCCGGGTGAGCGCCCGCAAACGGTTCCGAAGACGTTGCGTAAAGCTTTGCTTCGCTGAGGGTTCCGGTGCGGTGGTCAGGGGAGCCGGGGCCGCCGCAGTCTCCGCCGGCGCCGCTTCGCAGGGCCTTTCGCCCGCGCGCCGCACGATGTTCGTAAGGAAGGCGTATTCGCGGCGGTATCGCTGCCCATCGGTATTTTCCAGGCAGATGGAAAACCCTGGGAACTGCTCCGGCGCGGCCGATTTGGCGTTTGGCGCAGCCAAATCGACTTCCTTCAGCAAAACTGGCGCATATCCGCGGATGTTGCGCTCAATGTATGCGGTTTCGTAGCGGTGGCGCCGCAAGCTCCAGATAAACACGCGAAAGCTGTCGAAATCGTAAGAGTGGATACCGTCGCCAATGGTTGTCCACAGCCAATTGTGTTTCTTCTGGTCTCCATCCTGCAGATCGCCGAGGGGAAAGTAGGAGACAATGCGGCGGCCTTCCGCATATTGAGCGACTTCATCCGGAATCGCCATTACCAAGCGGCGCGTCAAAACCCATCCCGATCCCCCGCCTTTGACGCGAACGAGAGTCCAGTCGTCCATGGGTACCGGCTTATCCTCTTTCTCATCCTCGTCTTCAGGCGGAGCTTCTTCTTCTGCCAAGCTGGTTTTCGAAAGCTCCAGCCACTCGGCTGGGGGGCCCGGAGGTTTGGGTAAAGGCGTCAGGGGAGGATAGCGTGGCTCTTTTGCCGGCTTCTTTTCCACGGTTTTGGATTTCTTCGGCGTGGGAGGCAGTAGGGGCGTTCGCGCCGTTTCCGTGCGCGGGGCAACCACGTGCTCGAGCACGTCTACCTTCTCGTTCTCTTTAATCTGCAAGAAACTCGGTGATTGACGCGACGGCTGTGTATGGACATTCAATTCGCCAAACGAGGTGGCCTGTCCCTGCACCGGCATCTTGGCCGCGCGGGCCGACAACTCCTTCAACCGTTGCATGTCCTCTTTGGCCAATAATTGCCGCTCATCCGTCCAGCCTTCGGCGCCGGAAGGTGTACGAACGCGGAAAAACCGCCGTCTCCGCTGGAGGATTTCCAAGCGATCACCATGCTTCACGGTAGCCGCAACGGGAGACTCCAAAGGGATATCACTGCGGATTTTCAGGACAGCGGGGCCGGCATACGCTTCCCCGATAGCAGCTAAGTGCTCCGGGCCGCTCTGGCATGCGGCCAGCAGAAGCGCCGCAAGCACCGCCGGACTAAAGACAAGGCAACTACGGGACACCTTTGCTTTCAGTGTATCAGTCGTTCCGTTGGCGGTCGATGAACACAACAATTGTTAGACAGCGGCCAAAGCGGGCGCAGTCCGCGAGCAGGCGTTGTATAAGATACGCCGAACTTCCGGCTCGTAGAATGGCTGTGCGAGGAGGTCATAAGCGCCGAGATTGAGCGCTTCCGCCCAAAAGCGGGCGTCCGCTTGCGGATCGGTCACGATCACTTCGATGTCGCGAGGGTGTTCACGGACCAGATGCAGGACATCCAGCCAGTTTCCGTCCGGGAGAGCGGCTTCGGTCAGGACCACATCATAATCGTCCGTTCGAAGCTGGGCGCGCGCCTGCTGGACTGTTGCTACGTCGTCCAACGCCACCGGAAGGGCGTGCAGCATTTGCGAAAGTTGACGGGCATCTTCCCGATGCCCGGAAATGTACAATATCCGGGATCGCATGAATGCGCGCTCCTTACTTTCTGAATCTGCTTTAATTTTAACGCTGCGAGGGCGGCACCACAATTATCGAACGGCTTACGCTCGGTAAAATTACGCACTTTTCTCGGGTTTCATGACAGCCACGTACGTCAGGTTCCGGTAGAGCTGGTTGTAATCCAGCCCAAACCCCACCACGAAGCGGTCCGGAATCTCGAAGCAGCGATAATCCACCGGGACTTGGACGATACGCCGCGAGTTGCGATCGAGAAAGGTGCAGACTCGCAGCGAATTGGGCCCACGTCCGGCTAGCGTCTGCAACAGATAACGCAACGTAAAGCCGGTGTCCACGATATCTTCCACCAGGAGAACGTCATCTCCTTCGATGCTCTCGTCCAGATCCTTAGCGATTCGGACCACTCCCGGAGCGCCGCTTTTGTTCGAGAAACTCGAAATCCCGAGGAAATCGATTTTCACGGGCGTTTCGATCTGCCGGGCAAGCGCGGTCAGAAAGAAAACCGAGCCTTTTAAGACGCCAATCAGTTTCAGCGGCTTGCCTTCGTAGTCGCTCGAGATCTGCGCCGCCAGTTCACCAATTCGAGCGTCGATCTGCTCTTGCGTGAATAAGATGCGTTCAATGCCGGGAATCGGCGTGGCGCTCATGCCGGCACCGGCCGGCTGGCCAGGCCGTATTTGAACACCAGGTTCTCAAAATCCTTTTGATAGAACACCTGAATGTTCAGATGCGGATACAACTCGCGCAGCAGGCGCACCTTGCGGTTCTTTTTGGTCACCAAAGACTGCTTCATGGTGGTCAGTTCGACGTAAAGGTCGAATTCCGGCAGATAAAAATCCGGAGTGAAGGCCTCGTGGACGTTCCCATCGCGATCCCACTGTACCGGGAAACTCCGCGGCTCGTACTCCCAGGCAATGCGGTAAAAATCGAGCAGGTTGGCAAACATTTCTTCGCTGCTATGGGCGAACGGCTTCTTCCGGAGCGTCACGTGGCCGGGCGGTACGATGCCATGGCGCGCCAGGCTGAGGCGGATTTGAAACTGCAATTGCGCCTCCGCCGCAGCCGACAAATAGCCGCGCTCGGCTAAGCCCATGGAGTGAACCGCGGCCTCAACCAAGCCCGCCATTTGTTCGGTGGTGAGCGCTTCGGCGCTCATCACCACGTCGAAGAGATCGGCCGTCGCCCGGCTCTTGCCGAATTTTGCTTTGCGTTCGGCGTGTTCGGCTGCTTCCAATTCCAGCAAAAGCTTCCGGGCGGCAGGGCGGTCGAGCCGATGGTCGAGCATAAGGTTGCCGACCCGGACGCTCTCCGGAGCTACCACGTGCACGCGAAAAGCGCCGGGAAAATACCGTGCCTGCAATTCGCCTCCCAAGCCGCAATAGACCAGATGGTGTTCCGTGGCGACACGCGCCAGAACCGAGGTCACCAGGTTGGCATACGCTTTAGCCGGTATCGCCGTTCCCGCCCCGAACTCCTGCTCCGTGAGCGCCTCAATGCGTGACGGTGTGATCAATTCAAACCCGAGCCGCTGGGCGGTGAGGCGCGCTACCTCATCGAAACGGCACCCCGGATGCCCGGAAACCGCGATCAGCGCCATGCATGCTCATCATAACGTGATCATGCGCAGACGCGGCGGGAAGTCGCTCTGGTCGTCTTCTTACCGAAGAAAAAGCTCGGCAATCACAGCACGAATCCAGATGTTAGCGGGATCGTGGTTATAGCGTTCATGCCAGTGCTGCAGGATGTAGTATGGCGCCAGCGCAAAGGGCAACGGCAGCAGCTTGATTTCACCGGTCGCGGCGAAAAATCGCCCAAGCTGTTCCGGCAACACTGCCAGATAATCGGTGCTCATCAGAATCGGCGCGATTCCCAGAAAGCTGGGCACGCGCAACCCCACCATGCGGCGGATCTTCTTTTCCTCCAGCGTCTGCTCCACCACATGATGGCCGGTCCCGGAAGTCACAATGGTTAAATGCGCCTCGCGCTGGAACTGTTCGAGGGCCAACTCATTCTTGATTCGCGGATGGCCGGCTCGCATGGCGCACACGAAGCGGTCGCGGAACAAACGCTGCTGGTAAAATCCCGCGCCCATCGGAGGAATAAATCCGATTGCCAGGTCGACTTCACCCGATTCCAGAAGCTGCGGAATCGAATCCGTGACACTCCGCAGATCGACTTGAATATGCGGCGCGACCTGCTTCAGTCGCTTCATGAGTGATGGCAACAGCGTGAGCTGGGCGATATCGGTGGAACACAGGCGGAAAACCCGGTGTGACGTGGACGGTTCGAACCGGACGTGGTGGTCCAGCGCGGACTGGATCAGACACTGTGCTTTGCTCAGCAGCGTGAGGACTTCCACGGCGCGGGGTGTAGGCTCCATCCCCATCGAAGTCCTGACGAACAGCGGATCGTTGAAATGGCGCCGCAGCTTGGCCAGGCTCATACTGATGGTGGACTGGCTGAGCTGCAGGTTTTCCGCCGCGTGCGAAACACTCCGCGTCTTGTGCAGTTCGTCGATGATGGCAAGCAGCTTCAGATCGATGTTGGTTGCCACCGGACGCCTCATAGGCGGACGGGAGATCACTTTGAAAGGCGGGCTGTTCTCTTTGGAGGGGCCTGCATGGGAGCCGTTCGCGGAACCGGCCGTTTGCCGGTCGAGAGCTGCGACAGCGGCCGTTCCGTTGCCGCCGGCACGTTGGTTCAGGACTGCGGTGCTCCGCTCCCAGCGATTGGTCGCCTTCATGAATCCCCCGCTCGCATGCGTGAGTTTGCATGCAAAATCTGATCGTGGGAGGATTGTATCTCATCGCCGGTTTCCTGTCCAGGGCTTTCGACTGATGCGAGCGCCCCGGCTTCCGGCCAATTTGCATGCAAACGCCGATTGCGACGAGAGGCGATCGCGAAGGATAGAAAGAATGAAACGCAGCCAGAACCGCATTCTCACCACGCATGTCGGGAGCCTCGTCCGGCCGCCGGAGTTGTTGCAACTGGCGGCCGCGGCGGAAAAGGATCCGAGCCAGCATGCGGCTTACGAAACCGCCCTCCGGGAGGCCATCCAGGAGGTGGTCCGGAAACAGGTCGCAGTTGGCGTCGATATCGTGAATGACGGGGAATTTGGCAAATCCAGTTGGGCTGCTTACGTTCTGAAACGAATCAGCGGATTCGAGATCCGGCCGGATCAGTTGCGGCCGCTGCTATGGCTCGGCCGCGACCTGGAGCGATTTCGTGATTTCATCGGCCGGGAAATGCCCCGCGCTCTAACGGGAGCGCCCACGGAGGCCTGCGTGGGCCCGATCGCGTATCGCGACCGCACCGGCATTGAGAGCAATATTGCGATGCTCCAGTCCGCCCTCAACTCTGCCAAACCCGAGGAAGGCTTCCTGACGGCTGTCGCTCCCGCCTCTACCGCTTACGATGGCGTCAATGAGTATTACCCAACCGAGGAGGAGTATATTTACGCTATCGCCAATGCGCTCCGGGAAGAGTATCTCGCGATCTATAAGGCCGGCCTGATTTTGCAAGTGGACGACGCGGTCCTCGCCAACATGTATGACCACCTGGTGCAGTCCAGCCCGGAAAAGTACCGCACTTGGGCGCAACTACGCATTGAAGCCCTGAATCACGCGCTCTCCGGAATTCCGGAAGACCGCGTTCGTTATCACGTATGCTTCGGTAGTTGGCATGTCCCGCACATGGTAGACGCTCCGCTGGAAGAGATTGTCGGGTTCATTCTGCAAGTTCGCGCGGGAGCCTACTCGATCGAGGCAGCCAATCCACGCCACGAGCATGAGTGGCGCGTCTGGGAGAGTGCCAAACTCCCTTCGGGGAAGGCCCTGATACCAGGAGTGGTGACTCATCATACCGTAACAGTCGAGCATCCCCGGCTGGTTGCCGATCGTATTATTCGATTCGCCAAGTTGGTCGGCCGCGAAAATGTCATTGCCGGAACCGACTGCGGCTTCGCCCAAATGGAGCACATTCAGCGGGTGCCCGGCTCCGTGATGTGGGAGAAACTCAAGTCACTCGTAGAGGGCGCCCGGATCGCCTCCCAGGAACTCTGGTGAGCGGACACGTGGCGGAAGCCACATCTTGTTACTCAAGGAACTGCCGGCCGGAGTGTGTAATCTCCGGCCGGCAGGCTGCTCCGATGGGGTCATACAGAGCGAGGGAATATCGCTCAGTATAACCTCGGAAGGGAGGAAAGCCGCTCGTGGCGCTTTGATACTAGGTATTAATCAGATTGATAGTGCCGCGCCCAACACGGGCGCTTACTTGCCAACTAAGTGCTGTACGTCGCGGTTGTTTTCCTGGCAGATGTATTCCATCAACTCGCCCTTCAATAGAGTCGGGTGAGTCGTGAATTTCCAGGGCTTCGTGAAGACTTTCGGATCTTCAACGGTATGTTCGATCTCCATGTGACCCAGGTCAATCCGATGGAATCTCTCGATGACGTGCAGTTGATCGCTGGTAGGGATGCCGGACTCATCAATCCAGCTCTTGCCGTTGAATCCAATGGTATCCACTACGAACGTATCGCCATCCCAGTGGCCGATGGACTCGCCCAGCCAGGAGGGATTGGGGTCCGCCGAGTGCGGACGGCCATCGGTGAAGATCTGCCGCCAGATATGCGCGCCGCCCTCATAAACGATTAGAGTCAAGCCCGGTGTCTGCATGATCCGGAACGGGTAAGGCGTGGTGCTCATGCGCGGAACTCCGGGTGGAAGGCAGAGCGCTTCCGGATCGTCCTTGGAGATGTTTTCTTTGTGTTCCTTGTAGAGCTTCTCCGCCCAAGGCTGAAATGGCACTTCCACACCACTGCCGACCATGTCGACATTCTGCCGGATGGCATTCGGCGCCCACGCGCCGGAAATATCCGGCTTGCCTTCGGCGTTCTTGGGTGCGGGTCCCGAAGGCGGCCACGCCGCTCTCTGCGCGCCCGCAGCGGCCGCAGGTGGCGCGGGCGCTTGCGCTGCCGCCACCCAGGACAAAAGTAGTAAGCCGGCCAGCAGATAGCGCGGCCGGCGTAGATATTGTTCCATCTTTGCGATCATATTGTGCATTGTTTGCTCCCAGGCGCGCCAGTGCAGACCGGGCCGGCGCAGACACCCGACCCCGCTTGAAAATGCATGCAAAACTTCGATTCTGCAACAGTATAAAGCCCGCGCGAGAAGCCTGTCAAACCGGCTGCGCCGGATCAATCATCGGCACCGCATCGCAACCGTGGGGTCGATGTGGCTGGCGCGGCGCGCCGGAATCAGGCTCGCCGCCACAGCAACGCCCAGTAACAGCAAAACAGCCGCGGCATACGATCTGGGAGAATGTCTACGGGAAAAACGCATGCCTGGTCGCCACCGACGGACGCCAGACCGGCCGTCGCCAGCTTGCCTGGTCTGCCTAACGGTGGACCGCTCCGAGTGCCCCGCAATTTGAGCCTTAGCTAAGTACACCCTTTCGGCCACCAATTGTAGCTGGCCGGCTGTACCGCTCCCTGAGAAGCTGTGAAATATTCGCCCAAAACATTTTTGCGCTCTAATGTTTTCAATGTGTTACCCTGTACAAAACTCGGCAAAAATCGAATATTTCACAGCTTCTGACGGTCGCGGCTCAGTAACGCATACCTACCGAGCCGCGACCGCTAGAAGCTGTCAAAAAATCCGGGGACACTACTGCCGCGTGGTACAGCGGCACGATTTGGCCGCACTGGCCCGTAATGTCCCCGCATTTTTTCACAGCTTCCTAGCGAGCGGTGCTCCGGAATACGTGGGCGAATTTATGAACGCATGTATTAAGTCTTGAAATTTGGTGGACGTGGAGGGATTCGAACCCTCGACCTCTGCGTTGCGAACGCAGCGCTCTCCCAACTGAGCTACACGCCCGTTCTAGTGGGTAAATCCAATATATCAGATGGCCGGGCAGGAGCATCGTCCAGCCCGTGCGCCCGCTCGGGAAGGCATCCTCCGGCTCCCGCGTCAAAGCCTAATCGGTGCGTTGTTTGCGCCGGTTGGCCCAATACTTCTTCATGCGCTCGGAGACTTCCTGGCGTTCTTTGGCGCCCATCGATTTTCGTCCGCGGCGTCTTCCGATGCTAGGCAGAACGGGAGTACCGCTGGCAGCTCGTTGCAGTTCTTCTAACGAAGCTATGACGCGCTCGAGTTTTTCTTTCTCGGCGTATAAGTCCTGAATCGCTTTGTACAGATCCATCGTTACTCAATGCCAGACGAGCGCTCACCCTCACCCTTGATCCCACCTTACTCATGTTATACATCGAACAGAGTTCGAATTACTACAGGAAACTGGCCGTCAACGGACGAAAAATGGCCAGCGCGGTACCGTGTGAAGCCCATATTTGGTTATAGCCAGGACTAAAGCGCCGGCCAGGATAAGTACTACGATTCCCCCGATAATCAGTGTCTTACGCCACGGGAAGCGCCGCCCTTCCCGGCTCAATACCAGCACATAGCTGGCAAAGATGCCGATGAAGAATAGCATCACCATGGGGGTAGCGAAAATCATCATGTTCACCGCGTCGGGTGTGGGAGTTACTACCGCAGCGACGATAAAGATCAGCAGGATGGCATACCGGCTGTGCTTGAGTAAGAATTGCGGAGTAACAATTCTTAGTAATGTGAGAAAGAAAATCAGGACGGGTAATTCGAACACCAGACCTACTCCCAGGATGACATTGAAGAACATATCGGAGTAAGTGGAGATCGAGACCATCGGCCTGACTCCATAACCTTGCGCCAGGCCTAACAGGAAAGTGAGGCCGTACCGGAAGGCCACAAAATAAGCGAACAGTCCCCCCAGAATAAACAGCCCGGCGGAGCAGATGATGAACGGCGCCGCCCAGCGCCGCTCGCGCCGGTATAGCCCCGGGGAAATGAATGCCCACACCTGATACAGAATCCAAGGCGAGGCCAGAAATGCCGAGCACAAAAGCGGGATCTTCACCCAGATTGTGTTGAACTGCTCCATGGGTTCGATCGCCACCAGTTCGGGCGGGTTGATCCCAAGCGTTTGGAGCGCGCGGGTGGCAGGCTGCCGCACCACGTTCCAGAGCGGATAGCAGAACGTCAGACTGACGGCGAAAGCCACGCCCACACCGATAATGATTCGGATAATGCGGGACCGCAGCTCTTCTAAATGCTCGAGGAAGGACATGCGGAGCATGCCTTCCTCTTCATCGTCGTCCCCACCCCCAGGCGGTGGAGGCGGTGGCGGAGTCCTCCGTCTGCCCCCGGCCGTGGCGCGAGCGGGAAGATTTTCGGCTCCGAGAGTCGCCGTCTCGGAAGACGCGCTCCCAGCCGGGGGAGTCGAACTCCCCGTCTGGTCTTCGATGGAATCCATTCGTTACGCTTTGTGTTCCGTCGTGGTACTCACAGGCGCCATGTTTTCAGCGGCCGTGGCGTGTTCCGGAGCGGGTGCTCCGTGCTCGCCGGCCGATCCGTTCATGGCTTCCGCCGGTACACCATGGGCCACAGTGCCTTCCGGTGCGGCGGACGACGTCGTCGATTCAGCGCCCTCAGGTGCGGATGCGCTTGTGATTTGCGGATGAGAAGCAGAAAACTCCGACTCCCCGGCTCCATACGAATGATCGTACTGAGTTCCGGAAGAGTAATCGTAATTGTAAGTATCGTATTGATACTCGTTGACGGCCTGTTTGATAGGCGCGGTTTCCTGCTCCAGCTCTCTCATGCCCTTATCGAATTGAGATTTCAATTCGTTGGAGGCGCGGCGGAATTCCGTGATGGCTTTTCCCAGCGTTCGCCCCAACTCCGGCAACTTTTTGGGACCGAAGAGAAGCAACGCCAGGATGAAGATAACAACGGTCTCCTGCCAACCCAGCGAGCCCATGAAATTCCTCCAGTGGATTTCCACACCATGATAACACGGGGCTGCGGGCCTCCTTTGCGCCGAGGCATCATGGGAGCATGCCCGTCGAATGCCTGTTCTGCCGGATTGCCGCGCACAGCCTCCCGGCCGCTATCGTTCTGGAGGATGAGCATTCCCTGGCATTTCTGGATCATCGCCCGTTGTTTCCGGGTCACTCTCTGCTGGTACCCAAAACCCACATCGAAACATTGGCCGACCTGCCCGCGGGGAGCGTGGAGCCCCTATTCATGGCCGCCCAATGCCTCGCCAGAGCCATGGAAGCCGGGTTAGGCGCGGAGGGATCGTTTGTAGCCATCAACAATCACATCAGCCAGAGCGTCCCCCATCTGCACGTGCATGTCGTTCCGCGGCGGAAGAAGGACGGGCTGAAAGGCTTTTTCTGGCCGCGAGGTAAATACCAGGGCGATGAAGAAATGGAGACAGTGCGCCTGGCGCTCGTAGAGGCGGTAGCGCAACTGCGGAAATAGTGAAAGAAGCGGGCGCGCCGGGACCCGGCTTTCGCCACGTGTCCTTTACTGCTCGCCGGGGCGCTTGAGGGTAGGCGGCTTGCGCTTGGGCGCTTGTTCCGCGGGGGGCTTTTTCTCTTCTACCGGCTTGCCGTCCGCATCCACCGGCGCAGTGAGCTGCTCCTGTTCCTTCTTCTCCTTGTCGGCCCGCGCTTCCACATCTTTGCCCCGCTTGGCTACATCTTCCTGGGCGGAGGCGAGGCTATCCTCGGTGGTTTCGATAGCCTGCTTAAGGGCGAAGTCATACCGCGAGATATCCTTCGGCTGGCTGCTCTGCACCTTCTGAAGAATGGGCAGCATCTGCTTTTCGGATGCGGCCACGGCGTCCATGCCGAGCTTGACTTCCCATTTGCGCAGGAGCGCGTCGTCCGTAACGTCGTCGATGGCGTCCAGGATCTTCGAATAATCTTCCAGTGCGTCGTGGATCAGGATGGAGCGGCCGGCTTTGTCCTTATTGAGGAGGCTTTGTACCATGTCGACCCGTTGTTTGGCGAATTTGGCGTAGAGCTTGAGGCGGTCGTTGGGTTCCTGGGCCTCGCGGATCTGATCGGCTTCATCGGCCGTCAGGAAGTCGCGTTGCGCCGCCAGTGGCGCGGCCAGCAGAATGCACCAGAGCAGGGTTTTCATTTCCGTTTTCCCTCCATCAGGCCGGTGAGCAGGTCATCATGCACCTGCTGCACCTTCTCTTTCGGTTTATCGAAGAGGGTTCGATCCTCGTAATTCATGTCGTGCTGAAACGTATCCATGCTGCGCAACAAGTCGCGGGTTTGAATTTCCGCGCGCTTGAACCATTTGGGGCTCTTGCGGGGATTCTTGTTGGTTTCGACCAGAGAGGTGTAGGCCAACTCGACGGAATCTTGCAGTTCCTGCGCCAGGGCAGCGACCTTTTTCAGATCGCCCGCGGCATACGCTTCGCGGGCCTGCTTGAGCGCGGCCACGGCATTGTCGATAGCGAGCCCGGAACGTTTCTCGAGATTGGGTTCGGCGCGTGCCTGCTGCAGATCCGCCCGCGCCGCTCCTGCCACAGCAAAACTGAGCGCCAGCAACAGCCCCCACCGCATCCCGGTCATTTCCTTTCGAGTTCCCGCTGGAGAATCCGCACCCGCTGCCTGGCCTGGAATTCCTGGTCGGGGTTCTGCTCGTGGCTCATCGAGAGAAACTGTTGATACGCCTGAATCGCCGGCTTGAGTTGGTGGAACTTGTCCAGGATGATCGCACGCAGAAACCAGTTTCCCGCGATGTTCTCACCCAACTGGTGCGCACGATCGAACGCGGCCAGAGCGTTCTGGTAATCCTCGGCCAGATAGAGGACGCCGCCGAGTTCATCCCACGTATGTCCGTCGTTGGGCTTGAGCTTCAGGGCCTCTGAGAACTGCCGGGCGGCGGCGGGGTATTGCTTGCGGTCGCGTAACGTGTGCGCGTACATGATGCGCAGATCGAAATTCGCAGGATCGTCGCCCACCGCTTTTTCCAATAGCGGCAGAGCCTTCTCGCTCTGGCCGTCGAACGTGTAGGCCATGGCGAGCGCGACGCGGCCGGCGGCACTGGGCGCCTTGGCATAGGCTTGCTCCAGGCTGGGAATCGCATCCCGATACTGCTTGGTATCCAGAAGCAATGCGCCCAGGCGTTCCGCCGCTCCCGGATTCTCGGGGAATTGCCGGTAGATCTCGATGGCTTCCGCGGCTTGGCCATTCTTTTCATAAAGACCAGCCAATTCCAGAAGCGCATCGCGATATTGCGGCGATTGGGCTGCCTGCCGGAAGTAAGGCGCTGCATCGGCCAGTTTTCCTTGTTGAGAGAGAGCGCGCGCCAGCCCGAGTTGCGCGCCGGGGGCTTTAGCATCGATGGCCAAGGCTGCCCGGTAGCTTGCTTCGGCTTTGACGGCCGCGCCGGTCCCCAACTGCGCTTCCGCCAGATAGAACTGGGGACGGTACTCGGATGGCTTTTGGCCCGCCGCCGATTCCAGCAGCGGTAGCGCTTCGGCGGGGCGCTTCTGACGCAAGAGCAGGATTCCGGCATTGAGCTGCGCCTGGTACAAGCCGGGCTTCAGTTCGAGCGCTTTGCGGTATTCGGCGATACCTTCGTTGTCCTTCTGCAAGAAACTGTACGCCAGCGCCAGATTGAAATGGGCGCTGTAATCGCTGGGATCGGCCTCGATCGCCTTGGCAAAGGATTGTGCGGCAGCATCATACCGGCCATCCTCCAGGGCTTTTAAACCGTCCGCGCTGGGGCCGGCAGTCTGGAAGAACAGCAGAGCAGCCGCAGCAATCCACATACTCAAATTCTATCCGAGGGCGGTGTGCAGCGTTGTTCGTTTACTTGGATTCGGCGCCGGGGGGTGGAATATCGGGAGTCTCCGAACGGAAAGCAAGCGGAATATCCACCAGAGCCGTACGCCGGCCGGTTTCATCGGAGATACGCAGCTTGTAGTGCGCGGCCGGCGCATCAAAAAGGATATTGCCGGAAGCGGATTCCGCGGTAGTGACGGGCCGCAGCGGTCCTAGGAACTGGGGCACGCCGTTACCATCGGAAAGCTGTGGATACGTATCGCCCTTATCGCCTTCCAGCGTGAGATTGGGAATGAGCAACTCGCCCGCGCCGGAGTTACCGATGCTCATCCGGAGCATGAGAAACCGGTCCCTCGGAATGCGCGCGGTGGGACCCTCGCCAATTTGCGGTAACCAGCGCGTCTCAATTACGTTGTAGACGAGTTTGCCGAGCTCGATCCGATCCCCCATCCCGTACGTGCGTACTTCCGGAGCAGAAATGTCGGAGCAGGCGGCGGAAACCAAGCAAGCGCTCAGTACAGCGGCACAGAAGACGAGAGTCCTGAAACGCATAGGATGAAACAACATTGTAAGCCGCCGAACCGATAGTGTTCCGCTAACCTTTGCGGACGGCGGAGCGCTGCCGGGCGGTCTCGATATTCGGGAGGAACACGGTGAGCAGCCCCATAGCGGGCAGGTACGAGCAGACCCGATACACAAAATCGATGCTGGTGGCATCCGCTAACTGCCCCAAGAGGGCGGCGCCCAAGCCGCCCATTCCGAACGCCAGGCCGAAGAAGAGGCCTGAGACGGTGCCGATTTTTCCCGGCACCAGTTCCTGAGCGTAGACGAGAATTGCCGAGAACGCGGATGCCAGGATCACGCCGATGATTACGGTAAGGATAGCGGTCCAGAACAGGTTGGCGTAGGGCAGCAGCAAAGTAAACGGAAGTACCCCCAGGATGGACCACCAGATCACGTACTTGCGTCCGATGCGATCGCCCACAGGGCCGCCGATGATGGTTCCCGCGGCTACCGCGCCCAGAAAGATGAACAGATAGATCTGGGAGGTGCGTACCGGCAGATGGAACTTACTGATGAGGTAAAAGGTGTAATAGCTGTTCAGGCTAGCCAGGTAGAAGAATTTGGAAAAGATCAGCCCGATGAGGACAGCAATGGCCAGCACAATTCTGCCTTTGGGCACTGGTGGCGCGGCCTCGCTGGCGCGGGATCCCGCTTTTCGCGGCCCGGAGCGGCGCGCTTTATACCAATGGCCCACGCGGGTAAGGATAACGATCGCCAACACGGCGGTCAGCGAAAACCAGGCGATGCTGCGCTGGCCCCCGGGCAGCACGATAAAGGCGGCCAGCAGCGGCCCGAGGGAAGTGCCGAAGTTGCCGCCCACTTGAAAAAGCGATTGCGCCAATCCATGCTGCCCGCCCGATGCCATGCGTGCTACCCGCGACGATTCCGGATGGAAAACGGACGAACCGATGCCGATGCAGGCGACCGAAACCAAAATCATTGGAAAGCTGGAGGCCATAGAGAGCATCAGCAAACCGGAAAGCGTGAAAGCCATGCCTGCCGGTAACGAATAGGGCGTGGGCCGATGGTCGGTAAAGACGCCCACTAACGGCTGCAGCAGGGAGGCCGTCAATTGAATGGTTAGGGTGATCAGCCCGATCTGGCCGAAATCCAGGTGGTAGGACGTCTTCAGCATCGGATAGACGGCCGGAATCACGGATTGCATCAGATCGTTCAAGAGATGACAGAGGCTGATCGCGGCGAGGATGCGAAACGCGGTACTTTCAGCCTGCCGTTCGCGGCTGGCGGCAACTCTTGAGGGGCTGGTCCCAATGGCCATGGTAAGTAGTGTAGCGAGTGCCGGGCTTTGCGCGCTTGGCGGCTGGGCGTGGGCGGCAGTTATGATACTAGCAGGGGTCCATGTCTTGGTTGATCGGGCGGCTCGAACACTGGTTGCTGCCGATCGCGCTTCTGCTGCTAACCTCCATTGGTATCTTCGCGTTTCGCGATTGGCGCGAATACCGGCGCGCCAATGAGGAGGTGCAAGCCAGCCAATCGGTGCTCGATCACGTCGAGCGGTTGCTGGCGGCAATTACGGACGCGGAAACCGGCCAGCGAGGATTTCTCCTAACAGCGCGGCAGGAGTACCTGGCGACCTACAACAGTGGGCTGGCCCGGATTCCCGGGGAACTGGCAGCGCTCCAGCAGTTGAGCGGTGATGAGCGCCCGCAGCAAGCCGGTCGACTGCGTCAATTGGATAGGCTTGTCGCGGAAAAGACCGGTGAGCTGCGGCATACCATCCGGCTGCGCGAGACCGCGGGCTTCGCCGCGGCGCTGGCCGAAGTGCAAACCGATGCAGGCAAAAAGGCCATGGACTCCATCCGGCACGTAGGCGCGGAAATGGAGGCGTACGAATACGGACGCGTGCGAGCCCGCGCCGATCTTGCGCGGCGGCAAGGCCAGCGTACGCTGCTGATTGCGGTTGCGGGAGGCACCTGCCTATTCGTCCTGATCGCTCTGGCAACGGTGGTGATTCGCCGCGCGACGCGCTACCGGGAACGATTGATCGCCGATCTACACGAGCGCAGGGAACTGTTGCAGACCACCCTCTCCAGTATTGGCGACGCGGTTATCGTCACGAATGCCGGGGGACGCGTCACGTTTCTAAACGGGATCGCACAGTCGCTGACTGGGTGGCCGATCGAAGAGGCATTGGATAAGCCTCTGGACGAACTGTTCGTGATCGTGCACGAGGAAACCGCTGCGCCGGTGGAGAGCCCTTTCGCCAGAGTCGTGCGCGAAGGACGCATCACCGCATTAGCAAACCAAACCGAGATGGTTAACCGGCAGGGACGCCACTTGGCTATCGAGGATAGTAGCGCTCCAATCCGCAGCGCCGATGGGACGTTGCTGGGAATGGTGCTCATTTTCCGCGATGTGACCGAGGCGCGCCGCGCCGCGCGGGAACGCCAGCGGTTCGAAGAGCAGTTACGCGAAGCGGCCAAGCTGGAAAGTCTGGGCGTGTTGGCGGGCGGCATCGCGCACGATTTCAACAATCTTCTGGTCGGGATCATCGGGAACGCCAGCTTGGCCATGGACACTCTGCCAGGCGGCCACCGAGTGCGCCGGTTACTGGAACAGATTCTGGAGGCTGGAGAGCGGGCCGCGAAATTGACCAGACAGATGCTTGCGTATGCGGGCAAGGGCAAGTTCGTTGTGGAGCGTGTCGACCTGTCCCAAAGGGTGCGCGAGGCACTGCCGCTCATTCAGAGCTCGATTCCGCGCGAAATCAAGCTGCAACTCGAGCTGGAACCGGGGTTGCCGGCCATCCAAGCGGATGCCTCACAGATCGACCAGGTAATCACGAACCTGGTGATCAATGCCGCCGAAGCGTTCGCGGAAGGTACTGGCTTGATTCGTGTGGCCACCGGCCGGCAGTTCGTGGACGAGCAATATGGGGCTAAGCTGTCAGCCCTGACGGAGATCGAGCCAGGCGAATATGTTTTTCTGGAGGTGCAGGATACGGGGTCTGGTATGGAAGCGGCTACGCGGGAGAAGATTTTCGACCCGTTTTTCAGCACCAAGTTTACCGGTCGCGGGTTGGGCCTGGCGGCAGTGCTCGGAATCGTGCGCGGACACAGAGGCGGACTGGTCGTGGAGAGCGAACCGGGTTACGGGAGTACCTTTCGCGCGCTGTTTCCGGTTGCGGCGGCGGGTTAGCCGCGGCGGGCGAATGGCCCTGTCGATGCGATCTACACTATGGGTGGTAAGAAAGTTGCAATGAAGCACTTACGTTATTATGTTGGTGGTGCGCTGGAGGCTCGGCCTATCCCTTCGGACTTGGATCGTGTTATGGGCCGCGGCGCAAACCGTGCTGGTGGCCCAGGAGCGCAAGTATGAGGGCGAAACCATCATCAGCATCCAATTTAATCCCGCCGTCCAGCCACTGGCGCCTGGCGAACTGAGCGAGATTCTCCCGATCAAGGAAGGGCAGCCGCTGCGCGGTGCGGACATCCGAGCCAGCATCGACCGCCTTTTCGCTACGGGACGTTATGCCGATATTCAGGTGGATGCGGAGCCCGTGGACAGCGGAGTCGCCATCGAGTTCTACACGCAAAACAGTTGGTTCATCGGCAACGTGGATATCGCGGGGGCCATCTCGAGTCCGCCGAACGGAAGCCAGCTGGAAAATGCCACGCAACTGAACCTCGGCCAGCCCTACACACAGGCGAAGGTGGAACAAGCCGTAGAGAGCCAAAAGCGGCTGCTGGAAAACAACGGCTTGTACCGGGCGCGGATCACTCCCATGTATCAGTACGACAATCGCTACCAGCAGGTCCACATCACGTTCCAGGTGCAAAGCGGTCCTCGTGCCAAATTCACGACACCTGTGTTGGACGGAGACCTGAAGATCGATCCAAATAAGATTCTGAGCGCCACCAAATGGCGCCGCTGGCTCATCAACTCCTGGAAACCGATCACGCAAGCGCGCATTCGAGCCGGTCTCGACGGAGTCCGCGCTCTCTATCAGAAAGAAAATCGGCTGGAGGCCAAAGTATCGCTGGAGTCAATGAAATTCGACCCCGAGATGATGACAGCGCTGCCCTCGCTCAGCATCGATGCCGGCCCCCGGATCGAAGTGAACACGATCGGAGCTAAGATTCCACAAAAGATACTGCGGCGCTACGTCCCGATTTTCGAAGAACACGCGGTGGATCACGACTTGATCGAGGAGGGTTCGCGCAACCTCCGCGATTATCTGCAGTCGGATGGATATTTCGAGGCGGAGGTGGAATATAAGGAGCAACGGGTTACCAATGATCGCGCGTCTATCGATTATCTGGTAAACACGGGAGCGCGCCACAAGCTCGTGAAAATCGCAATTACCGGGAACCGGTACTTCACCACGGAAGCGATCCGCGAACGCATGTATCTGCAGCCCGCCTCCTTTCTGCAATTTCCGCACGGCCGGTATAGCGAGGCGTTTTTGCGGCGGGATGAGAATTCGATTGTGAGCCTGTACCAATCCAACGGTTTTCGCGATGCGAAGGTGACCCACCGGATCGAAGATAATTATCGCGGAAAAACCGGGGACATCGCGGTATTTCTGGCCATCGACGAAGGGCCGCAGTATTTCGTGAACAGCCTGACAGTGGAAGGGATCACCAAGCTCGACCGGCAGGTGGTTCTGGCGGGCCTCAGCTCCACCCAAGGACAGCCGTTCAGCGAATTTAACGTAGCGGTGGATCGCGACACGATTCTGGCGCAGTATTTTCGCAACGGCTTTCCGAATGCCAGGTTTGAATGGAGTTCCCAACCGGCGCCCGAGCCCCACCGCTTCGATCTACGATTCGTGATCACCGAAGGGGAACAGCAGTTTGTCCGCGACGTGCTGGTCAGCGGGCTCGAGGTCACACGCCAGTCGCTGGTGGACCGGGACCTGAAAGTTAAGCCCGGAGACCCGCTCTCTCCTATCGCAATTACCGATACGCAGCGGCGGTTGTACGATCTCGGCGTGTTCGAGAAGGTGGATGCGGCGATCCAGGATCCCGACGGCGAGACGCCCACGAAATACGTTTTGTACAACATGACCGAGGCGGGCCGTTATTCCATGGCCATCGGCGGTGGCGCGGAATTGGGCCGCATCGGCGGATGCCAAACGTGCCTCGACGCGCCGGCGGGCGCTACCGGCTTTTCGCCGCGCGTCTCCCTCAACGTTACACGCAACAACATCTGGGGAGTGGCGCATAGCCTCAGCCTGCGGACACGTGTTTCCACACTGGAGCAGCAGGGGCTTCTGACTTACACCTGGCCGCAGTTCCGGCAAAACGACAATCTGACCGTTTCTTTCACCGGTCTTTACGACGCTTCGCGCGACATCCGGACGTTCAATTCCAAGCGCGAAGAGGGCTCCATGCAGCTCTCGCAGCGCATTTCGAAGGCGACTACGCTGCTGTACCGCTACGCTTACCGCCGCGTCAGCGTCGACCAAGCCACCTTGAAAATATCTCCACTCCTGATCCCCTTGTTTGCGCAGCCGGTGCGTCTTGGCCTGCTCTCGGGAAATATGATTCAGGATCGGCGCGACGATCCGCTGGACCCACATAAAGGTCTTTACAACACGGTAGACCTGGGTCTCGCCGAACACATCTTCGGCTCCCAACGCAACTTTTTACGGTTTCTGGCGCGCAATTCCACGTATCATCCGATCGGAAAAAAGTTTGTGCTGGCGCGGAGCACCTCCTTTGGGGACATCTTCGCATTTCACTACACCGGAGACGTCCTGGAGGCGATTCCGCTTCCGGAGCGGTTTTTCGCGGGCGGAGACACGAGTAATCGCGGATTCCCCGACTTTCAGGCAGGCCCTCGCGACGCGAGCACTGGATTTCCGCTCGGGGGAACCGCGCTGCTATTCAACCAAACGGAGCTGCGTTTCCCGTTGATCGGCGACAATATCGGAGGCGTGCTGTTCCACGATTTGGGGAACACGTACTCCAGCTTGAGCAACCTGTCATTCCGCGTGCACCAGCGCGACTTAACGGATTTCGATTACATGGTACACGCCGCCGGTTTCGGTGTTCGGTACCGCACGCCGATCGGGCCGGTCCGCCTGGACTTGGCGTACAGCATCAATCCTCCGCGATTCTTCGGATTCAACGGGAGCGAGCAGGATCTCATCAGCGCGGGAGTCAATCCGTGCGCAGTGCAGCCCGGCGTGCCGAGCAAGTGCGTAGAGCAGAGCGTAAGCCATTTCCAATTCTTCTTTTCGATAGGGCAAACGTTTTGAACGGAGGACTAAAAGCGCGGAGGGATCGTGGCGCAGACACTCGTGTCTGCCGCGCCGAGACTCGTCTCGACGCGTGTTCCTGCACTGGACCACAAGTAGTTTTCCCGCTGCTGAACCAGCCCAACGGCGACGGGATTGTCTTCGATGTAATCCGCGATTCGTTGCCACTCCGACTCATTCCGCACCCAGTGATTGTACGATTCGGCTTGCCAAAATGCTTCGCCGGTCCGGCCCAGGACGCGATTGGCCTCGTGAGCGGTCGTGCCTTTGAGCGCCTTCATCAAACGGGTGGGATGAATCTTCGGGAGCAGCAGGGCGTGGACGTGGTTGCTCATGATCGTGTAAGGACCAAGTTGATACTGTTCCAATTCGGCGCCCCGTCTGAGCGAGGTGATTACGATCCGAGCAATTTCCGGCCGGCACGGGTATCTGGGTCTATAAGCTGCCCTGTCGAGATACCGGTCCATCCAGACGAAGGCTCGGCCGCTGCTCTGTTTGCCTGGCGGGGGGTATAGGGCATGCGGAAGACTACCGTGCAGATGCCAGGTCACGAACAGCCATCTGCCTTACGGATACTGGTGAGGAAGGCGGCGTCTGGACATGCTAAAGGAGTGCCGCTTGCCGCGCGAAGTTCTCAGGTAATCCACACGCGCCGAGATGAGTCTCGGCGCGGCAGGCATGAGTGCCTGCGCCACATTGCGCTTGTGCTCGTGTCTTTTACCTTCATACATGCGGAGATTATCGATCGCATCGCAGTGTCGGTCGGCAACAGCGTGATTACTGCCGAAGACATTGATCGGGAGATCCGCGTCACTGCGTTTCTGAATGGGGTGCAACCTGACTTCAGCCCGGCGAATAAACGGGCGACCGCCGAACGGTTGGTAGAGCAACGCTTAGTCCGAAAGGAATTGGAGGAAAGCAAGTATCCGGTGCCGGATGCTTCCGCCGTCCTGCCAGCCTACGAAGCGCTCATGAAGACTCAGCGCCCCAATGCGCTCGCGAGCTATGGAATCAACGAGCAGGATGTGAAAGATGCGCTGCTCTGGCAGCTCACCTTGCTCCGCTTCATCGAGGTCCGCTTCCGGCCCGGTGTTCAGGTCAGCGATCAAGAGATTGGGGATTATTTTGAAAAAACAGTGAAGCCGGCGGCGGAGGCAGCCCATCCCGGGCAGCCGGTTTCCCTGGAAGATTACCGCGACAAAATCGAGGAAACGCTGACCGCCCAAAGAACCGACCGCGACGTCGATACCTGGATGAAGGAAGCGCGCAAGCGCACCGAGATCGTCTTTCACCAGGAGGTCTTTCAGTGACCCGGAGGCGCGTATGGCTGGTGGCCGGCGGAGTGGTGGCCAGCATCCTGATCGTTGCCGTTCTGGCAGGTGTCTATATCGTGGAGAGCGGCTGGCTGGATTCCCAAGTCCGGCGGAGGATGATTGCGGCAATCGAAAACGCGACGGGTGGTCGCGCGGAGTTGGGTGCTTATCGCTTCGATTGGAGGCAACTGCGCGCCGAAATAGACCAGTTCGTGCTGCATGGCAATGAGACTACGGGGAAACCTCCTCTGCTGCGGGCCAAATCGATCGCCGTCGGGATCAAGATTATTTCCGTTTTCCGCGCGGATGTGGATATCCGCTATCTGGATGTAAAAGAGCCCCAGGTTTATCTAATCGTCTACCCGGATGGCCGCACGAACGTACCGGAGCCCAAAATTAAAGCCCACGGCGAACGGACAGCAGTGGAGACTCTGCTGAACCTGGCGGTAGGCCGCTTCAGCCTGCAGAACGGTGCGTTCGAAGTGGAAGGCCGCGGCACAGTGCCGTTTGATGCGAGCGGCCGCAACCTCGATGCCCGCTTCTCCTATGAACCCAACGGCCCACGGTATCGCGGCGGTATTTCCATACAGCCGCTGGAAGTGCACTGGGATCGCCAGCCAGTACTGCCATTGGGTGTCCAAATGACGATCGCTCTCGCCAAGAACCAGATCACGGTGGATTCCGCCAAATGGACTACGCGCGCCTCCACAATTCAGTTCTCGGGGACGATTGATGATCTGACTGCGCCGCGCGCCGCATTCCAGTACGCCGCTGATGTTTCGGTGAGCGATGCCAACCGGATTCTACACATCTCCGGGCTGGAGAGCGGAAAGGTACAGATGAAAGGAAGCGCTCGTTGGGCCGGCTCCCGTGATTATGCGGCCAGCGGCGGATTCCGCGCATCCGGGCTGCAGTTCCGGCAGGAACCCGTGCGCTTACGGAACTTCAGCGCCGAAGGTGCCCTGCGCGCGGATGCAAATGCCATCGACTTGAGCGGCATCCGGTTTGCCGGAGAATCGCTTTATGACGGCCAAGGGTTCCCCATCGAAGGCCGTGCGGCGGCCGTTTCGTCGCGACGGAACAGTATGGATTTTCGGGGTGCATCGCTGAGCATGCTGGGCGGCGATTTTGAAGGCGCCGGCTCCCTGGAAGCCGGCAATCGCATCCGAGTGGAGGGCCAGATCAGCGGAGTTGAGGCCAAACGCGCGGTTGCAGCCTACAATCGGCAGCAAGCTTTGCCATGGGACAGCCTGGTCTCGGGCTCGATCCGGCTGGAAGGCTCGCTTCGCGGCAAGAAGGATTTTCGCGCATCCGCCCGGCTCAACCTGGCGCCGGCGCGAGTTGGGCCGCCGGTCCGTGGAGACGTAGCCGTCAGCTACGACGCAACCACCGGCATCTTGGATTTAGGCGATTCGGTGGTGAATTTACCTTCCTCCCGCATTGAAGCAGCCGGAGCAATCGGCAGGCGAATGACCGTCCGGCTGGAGACTCGAGACCTCAACGATCTTTTGCCCGTGCTAGGCGAGAATCTGTCGTCCATTCCGGTAAAGCTCGAAAACGGAACGCTGTCCTTCGATGGCACCGTAACCGGCAGATTCGATAACCCCCAGGTGGCCGGGCACGCGAGCGCCTCCCGATTTCTGTACAGCGGTGAGCGGTTCGATTCCCTGGTGGCAGATGTCACCGCCTCGCGGCAAAGCGTGGCGCTCCAAAACGCGGTACTAAACCGGGGCACATTGCGCGCCCAGTTCCGGGCGGCGGTGGGGCTGCACGACTGGACCGCCGACGCAATGAGCCCGGTAACCGCCACTGGAGCGGTCCGCAACGCCTCCCTCACGGAACTGTTAGCTCTGCTGGGGCAGAAGAATGCGCCCATCACCGGGACTCTGAACACCACCGGCCAGGTAAGCGGGACCATCGGCAACCCACAGGTGAGCGGCGATATTGAAGTGCTGAAAGGTGCGCTGGATGGAGAGCCTTTCGACCGGATCACGCTGCGGGCGAGCTATACGAATACCGTGGCGGAGGCATCCTCGGGGCAACTGATTGGCCGCGGAAAGCAAGTCCGGTTTCAAGGATCCTTCACGCACGCATCGAATACATTCACGAGCGGCCGGCTGCGCTTCCAGGTGGAGACCGACTCCATGCTGCTCGATCAGTTCCAAACGATCGAGAAGGCCCGGCCCGGCATTCAAGGGAACCTGCAGTTGACGGCAGCCGGCACAGCCGACATTGCCGGCTCGCGATTCCGGTTGGCCGATCTGCGAGCTGATGTGGCGGGGCGCGGGCTGCAACTGGCGGGGAAACCGCTGGGCGATGCGCATCTTCGGGCCGATACCGAAGGTTCCGTGCTGCACATCGCGCTCGATTCCGGGTTTGCGAACTCGATGGTGCGTGGACAGGGAGAACTGCGACTGGAAGGCGATTATCCGGGTTCCATGACCGTCACCTTTTCCAAGCTGGACCTGGCCCAGTTGCGCGATTGGGTGTCGCCGTCGAAATCCAGCGGCCCGTCCCAGTTCAGCGGCTTCGCCGAGGGCGAACTGCGGGTGGAAGGCCCCGCGCTCAAACCCGAGTTATTGAAAGCGGAATTACGCATCCCCAACCTAGAGATCGGCGCCGGCTCGCATATTGCACTGCCGGATGCGAGCGCGTTGGTTCTCCACAATTCCGGCCCCATACTGGCCACGGCCACCAACTCGGTAGTGACCATCACGAGCGCGCGCCTGGTGGGGCGTTCTACCGATATCACCATCGGAGGACGTGTTCTGCTGCAACAGAAGAGCCCGCTCGATCTGCACGGCAATGGGCGGATCGATCTGGGACTGTTGCATGACTTCGACAGTGACCTGACGTCTTCCGGAGTTGTCACGCTCGACGCCGCGGTCCGTGGCGGGCTGGACGCGCCCCAGGTCAGCGGCCGCATGGAAGTGGCGAACGCCGCCTTAAACTACGCCGATTTTCCGAACGGCATCTCGAACGCCAACGGCGCCATTCTGTTCACCGGTGACCGGGCCACGATCCAGCGACTCAGCGGCGAAACGGGCGGCGGCAAGTTTCAACTCACCGGCTTCACCGGCTATGGCGGGGGCCAGGCCATCTTTCGTTTGCACGCCAACGCCCAGGGAGTACGTGTACGCTACCCGGCGGGAGTCAGCACCGTGGCCAACGCCAACCTCAACTTTACCGGAACGACTGACCGCAGCATGATCTCGGGTACAGTAACGATCCTGCGCTCGACCGTTAACCTGGAGTCCGACTTCAGTTCGTTGCTGGCTAAATCATCCGAACCGGTGCAGACCCCGTCAGCGCGGGCGGGTTTCCTCGGCGGTCTGAATTTCGATGTCGAAATCCAAACCTCGCCCGACGTACAGTTCGAAACGTCGCTGACTCAAGGCGTGGAAGCCAACGCGGGACTGCGGCTCTCCGGCACGGCCACCAACCCGGCCCTGATCGGCCGAATCAACATTACACAAGGACAGGTGGTCTTCTACGGCACTAAGTACAACATCAACCAGGGGACCATCTCGTTCTATAACCCAGTGAAGATCGACCCGGTACTGGATATCGACCTACAGACGAAAGCGCGGGGCATCGATGTCACCTTAACGGTCGCCGGCCCCGTCGATAAGCTCACGCTAACGCCGCGCTCCGATCCCCCGCTGCAATTCAATGAGATCGTCGCACTGCTGGCGACAGGGCGCACACCGGCTTCCGACCTGACCCTGCTCAATCAGCAGGGCGCGGTTGCGCAGCCGTATCAGGCATCGACCGGTTCGGCACTGCTGGGCCAGGTCATCGCCAACCCCGTGTCGGGACGCCTGCAGCGGTTCTTCGGGATTAGCAATCTGCGCATCGATCCGACGCTGCCGGGCATCGAATACAACCCGCAGGCGCGGCTCACCCTGGAACAGCAGGTGACACCGGATATAACTTTCACCTACATCACCAATGTCACCAGCGCCAACCCGCTAATCGTGAGCGTGCAGTGGGCGTTCAGCAAACAATGGTCGGCGGTGGCGGAGCGCGATGAAAACGGCGTGTTCGGCCTCGACTTCTTTTATAAGACCCGATTCAAATAACCTGCCACCCCGGGAACACAGGCGTGTGACGGGCGCGAAAATCGTCAGCCCGCGGAAATTGTTGTCGTGTCCCTGGCTGCCAAAACCACCACACTTGAATATCTCCCACTCCGCACGCCAAAATAGCCTTATGCGCAAATCCCTGCTATCCGCCGTTCCCCTGGCATTGTTGGCGGTCGCGGCGTATTCCCAGCCCAAGGGGTGGAACGATCCGTTCCCGCCTTTCCGCATCATGGATAACCTTTACTACGTGGGCACCAAGGAGCTGGCGTCGTACCTGTTCGTTACACCGCAGGGCAACATTCTCATGAACAGCAACTACGAGTCGTCTGTGCCGGTTATCAAGGCGAGCGTGGAGAAGCTGGGGTTCAAGATGAGCGATATCAAGATCCTGGTTGCCGGCCACGCCCATCCGGATCACGTCGAGGGTGACGCGCTGATGAAAGAATTGACCGGTGCGCAAGTGGTGGTCGGACGGGTGGACGCCGACAAAACCAGGGAATTTCGTCCGGGCGGCAAGGAGCATCCGATTGACCGGCTGGTGGACGAAGGTGACACGGTCTCGCTCGGCGGAACGACTCTAACCGCGCACCTTATGCCGGGGCACACCAGGGGCTGCCTGGCCTGGAGTACGACTCTCAAGGAAAACGGCAAAAGCTATTACACCTTCATCGAATGCAGTCTCAACGGCCAGTTTCTTCAAGTGCTCGACAACTACCCTGGCATGATCGATGATTTCCGCGCGACTTTTGAGAAGGCGCGGACTTTTCCGGTGGAGGTGTTCCTCAGCTCGCACGCATCGTTCTTCAACCTCGCTGAGAAGTACGAAAAACTGCAGAAGCGCGGTCCTGGAGACCCCAATCCGTTCGTCGATCCCGAAGGCTATAAGACTCACGTCGATCAATACGAAAAGAGCTTCGAAGCCGCCGTAGCCAAACGCGAAGCCGGCGGCGACAGCAAGGGCGGAGGGTCCGCCGCGGGCAGAGGCCGAGGAGAATCGAAATGACACGCTTGATCTTGTTCACTGCTGCTTTTGCCGTTTTCTCCGGCTCGACGTGGGCGCAGCTTGCGCAGCCGGCCGTCGCGGTCACGGAGGGCCTTCAAAGGGATGTCTCGAATGCGTGCCCGGGCAATCCGCAACTCGCCAGTCTGGACGCTTCACCGGCATGGTCGGGTTGGGGAGGAGCCGGCAACGCCCGGTTTCAAACGGGAGCCGCAGCCGGCCTCACAGCCGCCAACGTACCGAAGCTGAAGCTCAAGTGGGCCTTCGGTCTGCCCGACGGCAAGAGCATGTATTCTCAACCTTCGGTGGCATTCGGGCGGGTGTTCGTGGGCAATGACAACGGCGTGGTCTATTCGCTCGACGCCAAGACCGGCTGCGTCTACTGGGCTTACCAAGCCGATATGTTTGGGCGGTTCGCTCCCATCGCCGCGCCCATTTCCGGTCACTCCGGCACGCGCTACGCGATCTTCTTCGTTACGCGGTCGACCACTGCCTATGCCCTGGATGCGCATAGCGGTGAATTACTTTGGAAAACCCAGATCCGGACCGGATTGAATAATCTGAGCGCCACTGCCGCCTATAATGACGGCCGGCTGTACGTGCCGATGTCCGGCACCGAGACTTTGGTGGGCTCGGATCTCAACTATGAGTGCTGCAAATCGCGAGGCGCCGTGGCCGCGCTAGACGCCAACACCGGCAAGTTGATCTGGCGCACCGACACCATCGAAGAGCCTCTACGCCAGCTCGGCGAAAACGCCAACGGCAAGCAGCGTTGGGGTCCTGCAGGCGCTTCCGTATGGAACACCCCCACCGTGGATGCCAAGCGCGGGCTCATCTACGCCGGCACCGGCAACAGTTTCGGACGCATCGCCGCCGCGACCAGCGATTCCATCCTCGCTCTGCGCATGAGCGACGGCAAAATGATGTGGCACCACCAGGAGTTCCAGGGCGATGCGTTTATGGCCCGGTGTCAGGCTACCAACGCCGCCGATGTCAACTGCCCTGAGAAGCTCGGGCCCGATTATGATTTCGGCGGTTCCTCTGCGATTCTGCAAACCGTGAACGGCCAGGATATCCTGTTGGCCGCGGGGAAAGGCGGCGTAGCGATCGCGCTCGATCCAGACCATGAAGGCAAGCTGCTCTGGCGTACGCAATTGTGGGAAGCTCAGCCGCCTTCCGCCTCCGGCCTGGTGGTTTGGGGCGGCGCGGCCGATGGCACCCACGTGTTTTACCCTTTGCAGCAGCCCGGCGGCGGATTGAAGGAGTTGGATATCAAAACCGGCAAGGTGCTCTGGAACGCCGCCATCAACGCTGACCGGCGCGGCCAGGCCGGTCCGGCCACTGCCATCCCGGGTGTCGTCTTCACGGGCGGATGGGACGGCATCCTCCGCGCCGTAGATGCCGACGGAAAAGTGATCTGGTCATTCAACGCCGTGCGCGATTTCGACACCGCCAACCGCGTACCGGGCAAGGGCGGCTCGTTCGGTTGTGCCGGCCCGGTAGTTGCCGGCGGCATGCTCTTCGCTGCCTCCGGCTACCCCGGCACGCTCCGTGGCACGCCCGGCAACGTCCTACTGGCGTTTGAACCGGACACGCGGCAGTAGCCGCCCCACTTGGGCGGAAGGGTTGGAGTGAAGCCCGGGCGCATTCGGCCAAAGCCAATGTTAGAATCGGACCAGCTCCCGGACTTAAAAGCCTCTCGCCGGCTCCCCATAGCCGGCCTGCGCTCTACTCCCCAATTTTCATGACGAACGCGTCGTACGGATTGAAATAAGCTGCAGCGAGAATGTGATTGGAGTTGTGGGGATCGACAGCAATGTCGCTGATTGTTGGCAGGGAAAGTGCGGTAACATTCCAGGTGGCGCCCCCGTCGGTGCTCTTGTAAAGGCCGCCGCTGTCCAGGCCGGCGTAGAGCGTGGAGGGCGTGGTTGAATCAACCGCGAAGGCGGATACCCAGTATCCTTGCCGCACTCGCAAGCCGCCGTCGATCGCTGTCCAGTTCGCGCCGCTGTTGGCGCTGCGGAAGATGCCGTCGCGGCCGGCGGCGTAGATGACCGAATGGTTGGACGGGTCCACCGCTAGACACTTGGCCGCCGGCCCACCGGCGTTCGGAAACCCGGTATTGATGGCGGTCCAATTGGCGCCCCCGTCCACGCTTTTGAACACGCCATCGAACGCCGTGGAGGCGTACAGTGTCTGCGGGTTCTGGGAATCGAAGATCACGGTATAGACGTTATAGAAGCTGCCCGACTGCGCCCAGCCGGCGCCGCCATCCGTGCTCATCATGAGGCCGTAATCGGTGGCAGCGAAAAGCACTGAGGACGAGGCCGGCGATACCGCCAGGGCGTTCACCATAGATAAGCTTCCGAGATCTGACCAGCTCTGGCCGTTATCGGTGCTCTGGTATACGCCGAAATCCGAGCCGGAGCCCGTACCCGCGTATAGTGTGGTGGGGGTGCGCGGGTCCAGAGCAAGGGAGAGGATGTTCGGAAGAGGCGGTGGCGGGTGCAGGAACAGCTTGCTGAAGCTGGCGCCGCCGTCCATGCTGCGGTAAATGTTGGTCTGAGTTTGCGCGAAGACCTGCGATGGGTTCTGGGCATTCAAGCCCAAGTGCTGAATACTGGCGGTGAACGCATCCCCGGAAGTCGTACTGGTCCAGGTCCTCCCTCCGTCGCTCGACTGGAAGAACGTTCCCGTGGTAAAGGTCTGAACCGGATTCTTCGTAGGAAAATCAGTCTGGCTAGTCTGGCCGGTGAGGTATACAGCGCCGGAAGAATCGACGGCCAGGCTTATGACGGTCGAGTTGAGCGGCGTCGCATAGATCAGTGAAGAACCGCTCGGGTCGAATTTAGCCAGGAATTGGTTGCCGGCACTCAGCGGTTGGGACGGGTTCTTGACAGGGAAGTCGGCGGAGGAGGTGGATCCGGCCACGTAAACACTGCCGCTTCCATCCACAGCGATGGCGGTCGCGGAATCCGCCGCGCTTCCGCCCAGAAACGTGGAGTACACCAGCGCCGTTCCCTGCGGGTTCAACTTCGCCACGAAGGCATCCGGCTGGATGCCTTCGCACGCGTACACATTCGAAGACGCGTCGACTGCCACCGCATTGACACCGCCAATAATGGCGGTAGCGTTCCAGTTCTGGCCGCCATCGATACTCTTGTAGACACCCCGCGAAGTCGCAACGTACAGCGTGTTGGGGTTGGCGGGGTCGATGGCCATTGAGCCGGGATAGTTGAAATTTGCGCTCAACGAGTGCGTGGTAAAGGTTTGGCCTCCGTCGGTGGTCTTGAAAAAGACGCCGGACTCGAACACATAGAACGTGGCCGGATTGCTTGGATCGAAGGCCATCCCATAGGGGAAAACATTAGAGAGATTGGACACTGCGGACCAGGTCTGGCCACCGTCGCTGCTGCGCTGAAGCCGTTGTGGGGAGCTGGTGAATCCCATGCCCGTCATCACGTAGACAGTGGAATCCATCGGGTTGATGGCGAGGAATCGCACGCCGTGCATCGAGCCTACATAGACCGGCATCCAGGTAGCTCCGCCGTCGACGGTCTCGTACACTCCATCGGTGTCCGCGCCGCCCCCGTAACCGGCATAAATGGTCATTGGTTTCAGCGGATCGACCGCTAAAGCGCGAACTTCGCTTGCCGGGCCATCGTAGAGTTTGGTCCAAGTGGCACCGGCATCGGTGCTCTTCATGACGCTCCTTCCCGCCCCGGCATAAAGCGTCCCGCTGGTGGTGGGATCGAGAGCAAAGGTTGTCACATTCGTCAGATATCTCCAGGACCCTCCTGCATCCGTGGTGCGATACAGCCAGGTCTGCCCGTACGACCCGGACACCGTGGCATAAAGGGTGGCCGGATTCCTGGTATCAGCCGCCACGTTGGTAGCGCCGCCGGCTAAGTTCGCGTCACTTCGGCTGCTCGTGACACCTCCGTCCGTGGATTTGTACATAGCCGCGCCGGCCAGTCGCGGTTGCCATGCGTTAACAGTGGGGAAATCGCCGGAGTTCGTCATCCCTGTGATGTAGGCATTGCCTGCGGCATCCACGGCGATACCTGTGGCTTGGTCGTTTTCGCTACCGCCCAGGTAGGTCGAGTAAACCAAAGCGGAACCATCGGCTTTCACCTTGGCTACGAAGGGACTGTTGGGGCTCCGGGGCGTGCTTTGGAGCGGGTTCACCAGGGGGAAAGATGGGGTGGCGCCAAAACCGGTCATACCGGTAATATAGGCAGCGCCGTTCATATCCGCCGCAATGCCGGCCGGAGAGACACCTTGCCCGGCCAGAAACGTGGAGTACACCGCCGTACCGTCGGGACGGAGCTTAACCATGTACATTGACGCTCCGAAAGGAGGCGGCACGGACATCGCCTTGACGAGCGGGAAATTCATAGGACTCGCGGTGCCCGCCAGGTAGGCATTGCCGGAGCGATCCACCGCCAGCCGCGGCCCGTTCCCGGCGCCCGCGCCGAGAAAAGTGGAGTAGACGAGCGCCGATCCGTCGGCGCTCAGCCGGGCGGCGAATCCATTGGATCCAAAGTTGGGCAGGATGGTCTTCTGCAAAGGCGCTGGGCCCGCGATGGGAAAGTCCGGCGAGTTGGTGCTTCCCGTCAGGTACGCGCTTCCCGCGCCGTCGACGGCTATCCCGCTCGCAAATTCGGCGATCGTTCCACCCAGGTAGGTAGAGTATTCCAGGGTGCCGCCGCCCGGCGCCAATTTCGCCACAAACAGGTGCCGCCCGGGAGTCGACTGGGACTGCAGTGCATGCGTCACTGGGAAGTTGCCGGAATAGGCGGTGCCCAAGACATAAGCAGCGCCGCTATCGTCCACAGCAATGGATACGCCGGTGTCCGCCGCCCCGCCGCCCAGCGCGGTCGCATATTCGATCACCGGGTCGATCACCAAAGGACGGCGGCGATCATAGGCGGCCAATCGAAAGGCCACATGCGATCCCCGGCGCGTGTAGCGCCCTGTCACTAGCCGGCGTCCCCCCGGTGTTTGCTGATAGATCACCGGATCGCGCAAATGCCCGCCTTCCGTCACGAACTGAATGCGGGAGGGATCTGCGCCCGCGGAGACTACGAAATCGAACTCCAGCGCGTTGCGCGTGCCATAATAAACCACGTCGATGCCCGGCCACGCATCCCGCACGCGCACGCGAGCATAGTTAGGCACGTGCCTCCGCCACTGCGCCGGATCGTTGCCCAGCAGGTAATGGCTTTGGCTGGCAAGGCGCTGCACGCCTTCTATGCGCCCCGGGTGCCTGGCGCCTTCGAGGCGTAACGACACCCGTCCACTCACGGAATTAGCCGTCAGTTCCAGCCTGCCGCCTGCGGCTTCGGCACCAAAATGATCTCGATCCGGTTCGAAAGATAGGGGCAGACGTGCAACCGATGGGGCAGCCGTCAAAGCAAAAGGCAAAAGGATACCCAACACAACCAGAACGGGCCGTTGCTTCATGCTACCCTCGGTCCGAGAATTATATAACCGAACATAGTGGGGTGCCATGCCTCGTAACCTATTGGCATCCGTGTGCAAATTGAAGCTGAGCCGCGACCGTAAGGGAGCGTCCCGGTGCAGCCGGAGAGTGGGCTGATTGCCGGCTTCTGACTCCAACTATCACAGACGAAGACTTCGAGATTCTGGAACTGAAGAACTCGCGCTTCCGATCCTCCTGGCTCTGGCGACCGAGCCGTACGAGCACCGCGATTGCCTTGCTCCTGCTGGCATCAACGGTCTCCGCATACCGTTCCACCTGGCGGGCCACAGTCGAGGGCAGACCGACCGTGTACCCGGTTTCCGGCTCGCGACTAGCGTTAACTCACGTGCTAATTAGGCCGGACAATTGACCTGCTAGCGACACAGCGCCAGCCCGCCGCTGTCGTTAACTTGTCAAGATGTCCGGTTTTATTAACTTGCTATCTGTCCGCTTTGTGAAACAAAGCGATGCGGCCGTTAGGCCGCCGCCTTGGATTTGGTTTTGGCTGTTGTCTTGGTCTTCGAGAAAACAGCCGCCGTC
>Ga0209060_10000539_pt1 | contig 65546 bp, 62 predicted proteins | sample Coa_R1_8_FD_187155 | JGI IMG/M metagenome (GOLD analysis project Ga0209060, IMG submission 187155) | Surface soil microbial communities from Centralia Pennsylvania, which are recovering from an underground coalmine fire - Coalmine... | ecosystem: Environmental > Terrestrial > Soil >... | reverse complement strand
AGCATCCCCTCCTTTTCTCGAATTCTCGTCGCAAGGTCACTATCCCGCACCGCCTCGTCCTCGCTCTGCACGAAGCGGCTTGCTATGCCCAATGATTGGATAAAGTCGAGCTGAGACTGAGGTTTTACTATGTTCCCATTTTCCGCACATTCCGTCCTCGCGGCTTTCACACGGATCAGACACCGCCGTGATTACCGGCGATTCCTGAGCGACTGCAAACTACGGAATAGCGATCTCTCAAAAGCGACGATCAACCTGCGGAATTACGCTCATCTCCGCGTCGGGAGCGACGTGGTTGTTAACGACGCCTTCCTTGACACAAACGGCCCGATTGAGATTGAGAACTTCGTATTCTTCGGCTGGCAGGTAAAGGTGCTCACCGGAAGCCATGATTACGCCAAGCTGGATCGAGAGCGCCAGTTCGCCATAATTTCGCGCCCGGTCAGGATCAGGCAGGGCGCTTGGATCTGTTCCTACGCGATTCTCCTGCCGGGTTGCGAAATCGGAGAGCATTCGGTCGTCTCTGCCGGCTCTGTGGTTCGCGGCATCGTCCGCCCGTTCAGTATCGTGGCGGGGAATCCCGCCCGGCAAGTGGGCGACGTGAAGCCCCAATTGCCTGGCCCCAACCACGATACTTCAGACTTACTCCCGAGGTGAATCGCACCCCAATGAGAGAGCGGGACCCGGTGGATCGTGTCGGTAGCCAAGGCAGTGGTGGCGGCTTGCAAGTAACGCCTCAGAATCTGGTCTATCTCAACTATTGGAAGCGAAAACAGCTCTCCGGCCTTACGCCTCCCATATTTTCGCTTTACTCACAGGTCGCGGCGTCTTGGCAATTCAGACGGATAATCCCGACTCCTCCCGCAGCCCACTGGCATCGGATATGTCCCATCGCCACGCCTACGACGCCCGTGACTCGTGGACGTAGGCGGCGGCTTGGCTTCCGCATAATATGACGCGTTCGCCACAGGCCAAAACTGTCGGATCGCAGTGCACCGAACGCCGGACCGATGTGCTGATCGACGCATCAGTACTGGAGTATCCGACGACGGGTGTCGCCAAAGCGATGTTGACCCTCTACGAAGGAGCTGTCCGAATCGAGCCGGCGCTCAAAATTGAGACAGTTCACCGCAAACCCCTGAATAAGAGCGCGCCATCTTGGGCTATCGACACGCAAACGTCTGCGTGGTGCCCGTCGCGAGGGTGGCGCCGGTACGTTCTACCCCGGATCATGGCGCAAAAACGCGCAAGAGTCGTGCACTTTCCCTGGAATACCGGTGCTGTTCCGCCGCCCCCCGGAACCAAGAGCCTCTTGACCGTGCATGATGTCATCCCGCTTGTCCTGCCCGACCTGTATTTTAGAACTGAACAGGAGCGGTCGAGCTTTACGAGGCGCATACAGGCGAGCATCGATGCTTCCGATTGCATACTGACCGTGTCCGAGTGTAGCAAGCGTGACATCCTCCGCCACCTCAGGCCCCGCAACGAACCCGTGGTGATTTACCATTCGCTGGGACCCGCACCGCCGCCTCCCATGCAATCCGTGCAGCTCCGATTGGGACCCGCCCCGTTTGTGTACCTGGGTGGCTTCGAGCGCAGGAAGGGTCTCGACCTCTTGATCTCTGTCCACAGCGAACTCTTCGCGTCGGGCGCGGTCACACGGAAGCTCGTCCTGCTCGGTCAGGCGCCGTCCGAGGCCAGTCAACAGAGCCCTGTGCTGCTGTCGGCGAGGCGTCTGGGTGCAATCGTGGAACCCGGATATGTGGAGGACTCCGAAGTCATACGTTGGCTCTCGACAGCGTGCGCTCTGGTTTATCCATCACTCTATGAGGGATTCGGATTTCCACTTCTGGAAGCTATGGCGCACGGTTGCCCCGTGATCACTACACACGCTGGCGCTATGCCGGAGGTGTGCGGCGAGGCAGCGCTCTATGTGACACCTGGCAATCGCCGCGAACTCGGAGCAGCCATGGTTCAGCTTTCCGCCGACGAAACCGCCCGCACTTCTTTGGCACAGAGAGGGTTGACCCAAGCCGCCACCTTTTCTTGGGAACGAAACAGCCAAGGCCTGCTGGCGATACTGAACCGCCTGGCTTCATCGCATGGGGAGTTCGATGACCATCGTCGTTTGTGAGCCCCAGTGCAGGGGCTTTGAACACGCCAGCTTCAATGCCGCGTTATTGCTTTCGATGAAGCACGCGTTCCCAAGGGCGAACCTTAGATTTCTTGCGGATCCCGGCCACCTGAGCCGGGTAGCTGAGGTGCTGTCGCAGACCGATACCGACATTCCGGAAGTGTGCACCCTGGAAGGGATCCGGACGCCGGGGCGGCGACGAATGAACTGGGGCAGGCTCCCTTCCGAGTTGAGTTGGTGCCATCGCATGGCCGATGTCGTCCGCCACGACGGCGCGTCCCTATTGGTAGTCTCGTCTGTGGTCAACACTACCATCCTCGCGCTGGAGGGCGCGCTGGCGACAGGCATTATTCCCTGTCCTGTGGTCGCGGTCATTCACGGGGCGCTCAGCAGCCTGCTGTTTCCACGACCCAGAAGGCCGTGGAACGCCATCATCGCGCTCAAGACGGTGCTCCATCTGCCTCAGCCGCGGAATCTTGGATTCCTCGTTCTCGGCGAGGAGATCCTTCGGACCGCTCGCGAATTGGGATATGGTAACGACGACCGCTGGATGAGCATCGACCACCCTTATGTATGGCCCGCGACCGCAGAAACGGCGGACCTGAACGCCGATACGATCCGCTTCGGCTTTTTCGGTGTCGGAACCATGGGAGCCTGGAACAAGAACTTCCAATCCTTCCTGGATCTGGCCGGGCGTGTACGGGGACGCACTGCTAGAGCGACATTCGAGATCGTCGGATTCACGGATATTGGTGTTGAGTCGCAGTCGGTTCAGGGCTGTGCCCGAGACCCGTTACCGCACGCGGAGTATCTGGCCAAAGGGCGGGGTATCCACTATGCGGTGTCGCTGGGGAATCCGGCGATATACAGGCTATGTGCCAGCGGCAGCTTCCTTGACGCCATGGCTCTTGCAAAGCCTGTGATTGCCATGGACAATGCCTACCTTCGCTCGTATACGAGCCGTCTCGGAGATATCGGCTATCTCTGCCACTCGATTGATGTTCTTGAAGACACGATCTGCCAGATCGCCGAGCATCCTCCGTGGGACCGATATATTCGGCAAAGGCAAACCATCCTCCAGGGCCGGCGGATCTTCGAGCCGGCCGCCGTGGGAAGCCGGTTCAGGTCAACACTGTCGCCCTGGCTCGCAGAAATCGAACCCCGCCGGGAAAAGGAAATACAACGCACCGGTTGGCCAATCCCGCGCCGGCGCGAACCGTGAGGATCGATGCCCTATTTAACAGGCTCTCCTGAGTGGATTATGGATCGGGGACTCTTGGAAAAACTCGACGCGGACCGGCGGGCATATGGGTTTAGCCGGGCGGTGGCATTCTTGAGACTCCTCACATTGTCCACGTGGGGACTGGTGCTGCTGCACCGGGTTGCCCATTGGCTCGCCGTCCGTAAGGTGCCGATAGTTCCAGGCCTATTACATTCCATCAGTGTCGTCTTATGGTCCGCTGATATTTCCCCGGGCGCGACGATTGGCGCCCCCCTGCGGATCGCACATTCGGTCGGGATCGTTATCGGAACCGGCTCCGTGATCGGAGAGAACTGTGAACTTTTTCAAAACGTGACGATTGGAGGGCGGGACAGAAGACTCGCCGACGGCAAGGATGCGATGCCGCTTATCGGCCGGAATGTCACCCTCTGTGCTGGGGCAGTCGTGATCGGAGGCATTCGGGTCGGCGACGGCGCAATTGTGGGAGCGAACGCCGTCGTGATCCGCAGCGTACCCGAATATACAGCAGTTGCAGGTATTCCCGCCGTGCCGGTGAGCAGGGTAGTCGAGCCGCACGCAGTCCGCAGTCTTCCAGAAAACGTCATCTGAACCGACATTCGCCCCAACCTTAGTCGATATACAAAATGCTTCCAACCTCAGCACTTCGCCAAACAAGCGCCAAAGGTCCACAATCCGCGCGTTCCGGTTGCGACCGTGTGTCCTCCTCTCGCCTTTTCGCGCGCGGGCTGCCTCCAGCCACCGATCAGCATTCCGCTGGTAAGGGTCGAATCCTGGAAGGACTACACGTCGTGACGCTGCTCTCGGTGCTTCCCTGTACGGTTCTGTGGTGGCCCGTATACAGTAGTGCCACGTTTGGAAACCTCACTCTCCTGGACTGCGTACTCTTGGCGCTGTGGATCACCACGCTCGCCCTATTCTTCAGTTCCCACACGCGATTTCCATCCCTGGTCCGCCGCTGTGCGAGTGTTTGTGCGTTTGCCGTCCTGATCGGCTGTTGCTCCGCGGTGAGCACGGTTGTTTTCGGACGGACAGCGTATCTGGTGGATGACCTATTGCGCTTCATGAAAGTGTTCGGCCTTCCTTCTATAATCCCGCTCAGCATCTGCTTGATGCCTCGATATCCGATCCATCGGCTTCTGACCGTGTCCGCACTGCTTGCCACCACCTTCAACATCGGCGTACAGTTCACGGATTATCAGGACAAATTGCCCCTGTTCAGCCACTTCTCGGGCCTTTCCGCCGGACAGTCGTTTCGGCCAACCGGCGCCATATCCAATCCAAACGACTACGCGTACATATCGATTGCCGGACTTGCATTTGCCATGGCTTGGTGGACATACGCCCGGAGATCATCCGTATTGTCACGGCTGCTTTGTTTTGGTGCAATTGCCGCGACGTCGTTTGCGATCGTAACGTCCGGATCGCGCTCCGCTATGGCCGGGCTACTCTGCGGTGCAATCTATTACATGTCGAAGCGAGGGTTTAGCGTGGCGGCCAAAATCGGGCTTGCTACCGCACTGGTTTTTATCGTTGTGGCGGGATGGCAACTCTCCGAGGTCTTTCGGGAGCGAATGGACGCCGCGATTACTCAGCGCTCCCAGGAAATGAACGTCGTTAGCCGGGCGGAGGCGCAAGCGATCTCCCTCAAGACGTGGATTGAGTGGCCCCTTGGAGTCGGATTTTCGAATATGCCGGAAGCTACAACGCCCAATGCCAACGGCGCGACCTGGGTGACGGCAGTGCAAGGATCGGATAGCATCTACGTCAACTTTCTATTGGGCGCTGGTATTCAGGGCTTCGCTTTCTTACTACTCTGTTTCGCAGGCTGCTGGAAACTGGCGACCATGGCCCCCCTGGGTCCTCGCACCGGAGTGTTTCGTTCCGCGATTCTGTGCCTGATGTTTTGCGGTTTCGCGACGATAGCGCCCGCGACGATATTCGTTGCTCCATTCTTCTTCACACTTGTCGGGTTTGCCGCGCTCCCGGAGAGACGAGATAAAGTGTCCCGGAATCGGTAAGGAAATTAATCATGCGCATATTGCTCGTTACGTCCCAGACCATCCCGCATGTCGGCGGTTTGAGCACGCACTTCCAATTGTTGGAGCGGAGTTTGAGGCAGAACGGAATGCTGGCAGGCGTTGTCACGGGGCGGGATATAGTTCCAGGATTTGCCAGATACACAAGTCTGTGCGTCTCACGGTTCGCTGGACGGGACGTCGCCCGAAAACGGATCCTCGAGTCTTGTCTCGAACGTCTGTCGGAAATACTCCGCCACACCCTTCAGGGTCGCGATTCCCCCGGCCTGATTCACTGCCACGACCCGTTGGCGAGCGCTGCGGCGCACTTCGCCCTTCGCGGAGCCGCGGCTTCGATTCCCGTGGTTCAAACAGTGCACGGCCCATGGTCTCGAGAGGCACTGATGGGGGGCGCAGCGCCGAACGGAAACCAAGTCACATATATACGCGGATTGGAAGAAACGGCATTCGCGACCGCCTCGCATCTGATCCCGGTGGACCATGGGCAAGCGGATATATTATCGGATGCCTTCTGCGTGACATCCGCAAAGATGACTGTGATCTCGAACGGCATCGATACCGCCTCTATCGCCAGGTGGTCTGAAGCCCAGTTGCGCGTACCAATCCGGCAGCCGTACTTTGTAGTCCCACGCCGTCTTGTTAAGAAGAATGGGGTCGAGGTTGCTTTGAAGGCCCTTGCCCGGCTTCCGAGTCAGGCTGTGCTGGCAATTTCCGGCGACGGCCCTCTGCGCCTACAACTCGAGCGCTCCGCCGACGCACTCGGGATTTCGCACCGGGTCCTCTTTCTCGGGAATTTGCCGCCCGAGACTCTGTTGCCCCTGATGCGGGGGGCGCTGGGCGTTTTGATTCCATCCGTTCCCGCAGACGGCGTCGTGGAGGCGACCTCCCTGGCGGCACTGGAAGGCATGGCTTGTGGAACTCCCATCCTGGTTTCGGATATTGGCGGACTTCGCGAAATCGTGTCCCGCGCTGGGATAGGATTCCTATTCCCTCCAGGTGATGACGTGGCACTCGCATCGGCAATGCGGGAGCTTGAGGCGATGCCCAAGGATGAGATGTCAGCCCTGCGGAGTCGTACGCTCCAAGCCGCCAGCGCTTTTGATGTGCGCCCATGGTTCGACGCAATTCGTGCCGTCTACGTTGACGCCTTGGCCAGCGCGCCTTCGCGGACCACACTAGTCCAGACACCAGTGTGCCAATGAGAATCCTCTGCGTCTACGGCAACTCCTACGGCGGCGGTACCGAAACCGTGTTGTTAGATGGACTGCCAATCATCAACAACACTCCTGGTATCCGGCTCACATTCTACGATCTGTACTCGCGCACTTCAGTAGTTCGCAAATTCGAAGATCTTCACATCCCCATCTGCAGAACCGGCCGTCTAGACGACAGCCCTATCCTCTCCCTCCGATCGGGATTACAACGCAAGCTCGATATCCTGGCAGCCATACCCCGGCACCTTCGGATTGTTCTGCAATTACATCGCGCCTTCGGCGAGTGCGATGTGGTTTATGTGCATGGATACAAGGATCTGGCGCTCAGCCAAGTGGCGCGAATCGCCGGCGCCCGGAGTTCGCTACCGATTGTGTGGCACTGTCACGGCCTGGATGACGGTGTCGAACTACCTTTCCTTGCGACACTGGCCAACGGCTGTGCCCGCGTGGTTGCCATATCCGAGGATGTAAGACGTCATTTGATTGCTCTCGGCGTCCGAGCCTCCATCGTTCACACGGTGTATAACGCTGTCGACCACAAGCGGATCACGAATGCCGCAGTTTTACCGCCGGTTCAACCGCTGCCACCAGTCAGGGGCCGGACGATTGTCCTGGTGTGTCCAGCGGCCATTCGTCCGGTGAAGGGCATCCACCTCGCGATCCAGGCCCTTTCCTCGTTGCCACCCACTGTGGACCTCTGGATTACGGGTGACACGTCGGACGCGGGGGCTTCGGAGTACCTCGATCGGCTGTTAACTTTGGCGAAACATTTAGGCGTTATAGAGCGCGTGTACTTCCTGGGTGTTAGAAAGGATCTCCCATCGGTAATGCAGTCTGCACACGTGATCTGCGTCCCATCCGTCTGGCGCGAAGGCTTCGGACTCGTGGCAGCCGAAGCCATGACGCTCGGCAAGCCGATTGTTACGTCATCTCGTGGTGCACTGCCGGAAGTCGTCGGCGAAGATGGTTTAATCTTCGATCCGAACCAACCCGGCGACCTTGTCCAAAAATTGGCAACGCTGATCTCTGACCCCGCTCTCGCCGCATCTTTAGGAGCCGACGCAAGGCGATCGGCTCTTCGGCGTTTTGGGTACGACCGATGGGCTGACGAAGTCGCAACCCAATTGCGCGCAGCCTTTCCTCTGGATGCCGCCGCGTAGCCCGTTCGCAGGCTTTCAGCTGCTTGTACCTTTACCGAAATCGCTCACCCGAAAATGAATGTAACGGTCGCACTCGACGCACGATATGCACTGGCCCCGGACGGGTCCGTGTGGTCACAGGCAGGAATGGCACGAGGTTTCTGGGAGCGCTACCTGGCGGTGTTTGACACCGTCCAGATCGTTGCACGGGCGGCGCGGGTCTCCCATGCTCCTGAGGGCTGGCTTCCGGTCAACGGTAGGAACGTGGTGTTTCACGCATTGCCGGACTATTGCGGCCCTTGGGAGTACTTGAAGCGATATCCAGCGGTATGGATGGGGATTCGCAGAGCGACTCCCGCACACGGCGCTGTGATCCTACGCGTCGCTTCTCAGATCTCGAACATCCTCGAAAGCCAACTCCTCTTGAAAGATCGCCCCTATGCTCTCGAGGTGATTGGCGACCCGTATGAAGTCTTCTCTCCGGGAGTAGTCGATCATCCGCTAAGGCCGTTCTTCCGCTGGCACTTTTCGTATCGGTTGCGCCGTCAGTGTCTTCGTGCGATCGGCGTCGCTTACGTCACAAAGCGGGTATTGCAGGAGCGATACCCGTCCCATCAAATGAGCATGGGTGTCTCCGATGTGGACTTGCCGGAAGAAGCGATCCTTGATGGGTTCGTCTCCACGCATTATTCGAGTGTCGAGCTGGACCCGCGAAACGTCATAGAATGCGTCCGGAATCCGAAACAGCGTGGACCTTATCAGGTGGTCACAGTCGGGTCTCTGGCACAGTTGTACAAAGGCACCGACGTACTGATCGATGCGGCCGCCCGCTGTGTTCGCGCGGGGCTCGATCTGACACTCTGCATTGTGGGCGGCGGAAAACATGGAGCCGGCCTCATGGCCCTGGCGGAGCGACTCGGTATCGGCCCGCGAATTCGATTTCTGGGCCAGGTAACGGCTGGAGAGCCGGTCCGGCGCATTCTGGATGCGGCTGACTTGTTCGTCCTGCCTTCCCGTACGGAGGGCCTGCCCCGAGCAATGATCGAAGCGATGGCGCGCGGGCTCCCCTGCATTGGATCGCATGTCGGTGGAATCCCGGAGTTACTCGAGCCGCCCGAAATGGTGCCGCCGGGTGATCCTTCAGTACTGGCCAGTCGGATTGTTGAGGTTCTCACGGACTGTTCGCGGATGAGAGCAATGTCCCAGCGAAATCTGATGATTGCGCGGGAATACCTGGACTCGGTTCTTGAGGATCGGCGGCGGCGATTCTACCAGTATGTGAAGGACTACACCCAGCGTTGGGAGGCCATTCGAACCGAAGGTCTACCCGCGTGCTCCGAATCGTAGAGACCACTGCCGAGGCAACGGAAGTGTCCGAACGGAAGAGAATCTGTGTTGTGGTTTCCAGCATTGCGACCGTAGAAGCCTTTCTGCTGGGGCACCTGGCGAGCATGAGTCGTGTTTACGACGTCTGCGTAGTTGCGAACTGTCGGGACAAGGATCGTCTGCGGCGGCAAGGCTTGGAAATTGACGTTTTATATGCGCCTGTTTTCCGGAATATCTCTCTGTTGAGAGATCTTTTGTGCCTCTTCGTGCTCTTCAGGACGTTAAGCCGCCACAAGTTCGACGCCGTCCACTCAGTGACGCCCAAGGCGGGGCTCCTTGCGATGCTGGCGGCTACCTTATCGAGAACTCCAGTGAGAATTCACACGTTCACCGGGCAGGTTTGGAAGACACGCACCGGAGCGAGCCGGCAGTTCCTGAAAACTCTCGACCGGATTTTGGCAAGCTGTGCTACGCACGTGCTAGCCGACAGCCACTCCCAAATGCAGTTCTTGCTGGACCAGAAGGTCATTTCGCCGCAAAAGGCTTCGGTATTGGCTGATGGATCCATTAGCGGCGTGGACCTGACTCGGTTTTGCCCAAGACCGCAAAGGCGGGTGCAAGCACGATCCGAACTTGGCATCCCGCTGGAAGCAACGGTCTTGGTGTACATTGGCCGCCTCAAGAGAGATAAGGGAATCCTCGATCTGGCGTCGGCGTTTTCACAGGTTTGCCGGACCGAAAAGAATGTGTATCTGACACTAGTCGGAACAGACGAGGAGGGTCTGCAACCGCGAATCAATCAGCTTTGCACCTCTTGCAGGGACAAACTGCGCTTTGTGGACTGGACCGAGGTCCCGGAACTCTACATGGCGGGTGCGGACTTATTGTGTCTGCCTAGCTACCGCGAGGGATTCAATAACGTGATCCTGGAGTCCGCCGCATGTGAGGTCCCTTCGTTGGCGTCCCGAATCCCGGGCGTGGTGGATGGAGTGATCGACGAGGTAACCGGCATCCTGCATGAACCCGGCGACATCGAGGCATTGATTGGCGGGATGCATCGCGCCATTCGGAACCCAAGTTGGCGTGTCGCTCTGGGAAAACGCGCGCGCTTGCACGTTCAACAGGTATTCTCGAGCCAGATCGTGATTAGCGCTCTGCTGAGATACTACCGTGATATATTCTCGGGCCAACGGACGGCGCCTGCGACGAGAAAATTCCTGGACCTGGTCCTGGCTTTCGTAGTGTCGCTGCTACTGTCGCCGATCTTTGCCTTGGTTGCGATTGCAGTGCTTGTATGTCTCGGGCGTCCCGTCCTATTCCGGCAGACACGGATCGGATGGTGTCAGCGCACTTTTACCTTCTATAAATTCAGAACCATGACGGACGCGCGGGACGGTCGAGGGGCCCTGCTTCCGGACGCGCAACGATTAACGCGGTTGGGGCGGTTTCTCCGTCGACTGAGCCTTGATGAACTTCCTCAACTATGGAATGTCTTCAAGGGGGACATGTCCCTGGTCGGGCCAAGACCCCTCTTGCCCGAGTATTTACCGCGCTACACCGCAACCCAGCGCCGTCGGCATGACGTGAGGCCAGGAATAACCGGATGGGCGCAAGTCCATGGGCGAAATCGGATCTCGTGGGAAAAGAAGTTCGAATATGACGTCTGGTACGTGGATCACCGCAATCTTTGGTTGGACTTGAAGATCCTGGGTCTCACCATCCGTCAGGTGCTGCAACGGGACGGGATTAACCAGGACGGTCATGCGACCACCCAGGAGTTCCGGGGCAGCGAGGAGACGTTGGTCAAATGAGCGATCTGATTATCTGGGGGGCGGGTGGTCACGGGAAAGTAGTGTTGGACGTGGCGCGCAGCATGGGGCGATATGCGGACATACGGTTTGTCGACGACGATCCGGCCAGGGTTGGGCAGAAGTTCTGCGGTTGCCGGGTGGAGAAGGGCGGGGAACCCGGCACGGAAGCCGGTTTGGAATTCGTAATCGCGATCGGCGGGAATCGCATTCGGGCGCTCCGATACATGAAGATGCAGTTGATTGGGATTCGTTGCGCCACATTGCTGCACTCGGCCGCCTTGGTCTCCGATTCCGCCAGCGTTGGATCCGGTTCGGTGGTGATGGCTGGCGCCATCATCAACGCCCAAGCTCGCGTCGGCACGAACTGCATCATCAATACTGGCGCCATTGTGGAACATGACTGCTGGATTGGGGATCATTGCCATATTTCTCCGAGGGCGGTTCTCGGGGGCGAAGTCGTGGTCCGGCCATATGCTCACGTTGGCATCGGCGCCGTGGTTTTGCCCCGAGTGACCATTGGCGAGGGGGCAGTTGTCGGCGCGGGAGCCGTAGTCATCCACTCTGTCGAGCCGAACTGCACTGTTGTGGGCGTCCCCGCTCGAGTTCGACCGCCAAAACCGGAGGAGTTCCCAACTCACGGCCATGAACCTCCGAGCTCAAGTCCGGGCCCAACCCGGCGTCCTGCTGAGGGATGACTGGAGATTTTTCTATCTGCGAAACATGCCATGCTAAAGATCCTCCTTTCGATCCCACATATGGGCGGGCACGAAGAAGCCTACATTCGAGAAGCTTTCTCTTCGAACTGGCTGTCCACGGTAGGCCCAAACATTCTAGCCTTTGAGGAAGCGTTTACCCGCAAAATCGGCCTTCCATGCGTCGCCCTCGGGAGCGGAACGGCAGCGATTCACCTGGGTTTGCGACTTCTCGGAGTCGGTCCGGGCGATGAGGTATTCTGTCCGACCCTCACCTTCGTCGCCACCGCCAATCCGATTCGCTATTTAGGTGCGGACCCCGCCTTTCTTGACAGCGACCCCGCCACCTGGAACCTGGACCCGCAGGTTCTCGCCGATGTGCTCGCGAAACGGGCGCGCGCGAATCGGCTGCCGCGCGCCGTGATCGTAGTCCACCTCTTCGGCCAGTGTGCCGACATGGATCCGATTCTCCAGACGTGTCAGAGGTACGAAGTTCCAGTCTTGGAGGATGCCGCCGAAGCGCTGGGCGCGCACTACAAAGGCAGACCTACGGGCACTCTGGGACAGGTAGCGGCTTTCTCCTTCAACGGAAACAAGATCATTACCACGACTGGCGGAGGCATGCTCGTCTCCTCAAACGCAACCTGGGTCGAGAAGGCCCGCTTCTGGTCTCAGCAGGCTCGCGATCCTGGAATTGCCTACGAGCACTCCGAGACCGGTTATAACTACCGCATGAGCAACGTCCTCGCGGGAATTGGCCGCGGCCAACTCGAGGTCCTCGATCTCCGGGTACGGCAGCGCCGCGACGTTGCCATCCGCTACAACGCAGCCTTCGCGGAACTGCCGGGTATCACCTGGATGCCGCAGGCCTCCTACGGGCTGCATACCAACTGGCTGAGTTGCTTCCTTATCAATGAACAACGCTTCGGTTGCACACGCGACGACTTAATCCAGCGCCTGAACGGCGCCGGTGTCGAATCCCGCCCGGTGTGGAAACCAATGCACCTGCAGCCGCTCTATGAGTCTTGTCCGTGCTTTGGGGGAGCCGTTGCCGAAGATCTGTTTCGGCGTGGAGTCTGCCTGCCCAGTTCCAGCAGCCTGCCGGTGGCGCAACAGGAGTACGTCATCGACCAGGTCTACGCCGCCGCCGGAAAGCCACGGAAAGTTGGGTGCGCGATGGCATGAAGACTGCGCTCGTCATTCCCGCTCTCGCGTTGCTGGCCGGGTTGGCAGCCGCCGGCACGTGGTCGGTCCGTATCGGCTTGGCGGACGCCTGGGCTCGCCAGGAGACGATTGCGGCCACCAACTGCGCGATTGCGCTCGTTCCTGACGCTGCGGAGTATCGCATACAGTTGGCAGAGTTATCGGCCGATGAGAATCCGCAAGTCGCCGAGGAGGCCCTCCGCCGGGCTGTCGCGTTGAATCCCTGGGATTCGCCGTCGTGGATCGCTCTCGGCCTGCGGGCCGAGAGGAATGGCGACCAGCAGCGAGCCGAACAAGATCTTCTGAGAGCCGCGAGTGTGGAGCGCGGGTTTCAGCCGCAATGGACGCTGGCTAGTTACTACTTGCGCCATCAGGACATGGCGGCCTTCTGGACCTGGGCCAAGGGCGCGCTGGAAATTGGGTCGGTAGATCCTCGCCCGATTTTTCAACTGTGCGGGAGAGTGAATGAGGATGGACGGCTCCTCGATCGCCTGGATATTCGCAGTCCAGCTACGGCCGCAGCCTATGTGGCGTATCTCCTGGATCAGAAGCAGGTCGACTTCATCGGCCCGGCGATGGGGCGCGTTCTTGCCGCGAGACGGCCAGAGGACCTGCCGGTCCTGCTCACCCTATGCGATCGTCTGCTCGAATCGGCACATGTAGACGAGGCCGCATCCCTTTGGGACCAACTAGCGGAACGGGGAGCAGTTCCCTCCCGGAAATCACAGGACGTCGACCAACTACTAGTCGATCCAAACTTCGCGAGCCCACCGTCCCCGCAAGGGTTCGGCTGGCGGCTTTCCGTGACCAAAGGAGTCGACATTGCGCGGGATGGCGATTCGCAAGGGCTTCGCATCACCTTCTCGGGAAGTCAGCCGGAAGCCGGGGAAGCGGTCGGACAATGGGTCCAGGTCCAAGGCAACTCGTCATACGATCTTCGCTGCGCCTATCGTACAAATTCGATCGCAAGCCACGCCGGAATCTTTTGGCGCATCACCGATCGGAATGGGGCCGTCCTGCGAGATGGTCAAAGTCTGACCTCTGCCGCGGATGCCGAGCAGGTATCTTCTTTCGAGACACCTCCCGCGTGCCGCCTCGTTCGTTTGTCTCTCTGGTATCAGCGCATGCCGGGCACGACTCGCCCGGAAGGCGACTTGTTTCTGAAGCGTGTCACCATGCGACCTGCGGATCAGGCGCCCGCACGAGGCTCGCGCGTCAAGAAATAAAGGATCGCCCCGAAAACCAGTAATGCCAAGCCGTAGAGCAGTAACTCTCGCTGCTTCCGCCTCCGCGCGCCGGCGGCGCGGGTAGCCGCAATTTCCCGCTCGACTCTCGAATCAGTGGACCGCTTGACAGGCGGGTCTGCTTTCCGGCGTTGTAGGAAATGATGATGGCAGGCGTGACAATCGTACGGGTAAAACCCCACTACACTTGCCACGTGCTCCACGAGCCTGGTCCGATGGGACCGATGGGCACGGTCCTTCCTGCATTTGGGGCACACCATATCATTCAGGTGGAAATTGAATTGTAATTCAGCGCGCCTTTGAATCCAAGATATTCCCGAATTATTTTCAAATTTTCAGTCCACAAATAGGATTACCAGATCATATTATTTTAAATCTGCAGACCGGCTTGACCAGACCAGAACCAGCCCGCTGCCGATCGGGATCAACGCCGCGCACAGCCCGATCCAGATTCCCGCAGCGCCCCAACCCCGCGGAAAGCACAAGATATACGCCACAGGGAGTCCGATGATCCAGTAGCCTACGAAATGCGCAAACATCGAAGTCCTCGTATCTCCCAAACCACGAAGCGCCCCCGTCGCCACTACCTGGACTCCGTCGAAGAGCTCGAGGAACGCAGCGATGCGCAACAGGACCGCCCCGATGCCCACCACCGCCGCATCGCCAATGAAGATGCGCATGATTGCCCGAGGCGCCATCCAAAAGCTGAGCCCCGCGGCACCCATGAAGATGACGCTCAACAGCAGAGCCGCCCATCCGGCCGCCGACGCTCCCTCGGCGTCCCGGCGCCCAATCGCATGTCCAACCCGGACCGCCGCCGCCGAGCTAATACCCACGGGCACCATGTACGTCGCCGAAATCACCAGCACGGCGATGCTGTGTGCCGCCAGAGAAGCCTCGTCCAATCGGGCCACCAGCACCGCCACCACACCGAACACCGCGCCTTCAAATGCGAATTGGCCTCCGGCCGGTAGTCCCAGCTTCACCAGGTGTCGGATCTGCGAGAAATCTGGACGCCATGAAATATCGATTAGCAGATTGCTGGTCCGCAACGACTCCCAAAGGATCGAGCCCAGTAACACCACGGCCATATAAGCGCGCGCGAACGTTGTCGACCAGCCCGAGCCCTCCAAGCCCATCGGCCGCACGCCCCAGTGTCCATACATCAGCACCCAGTCGCCAACCAGGTTCACCACGTTCGCGCTCACCAACGCGAATGCCACCGGCTTTACGATCCCCACCGCCTGCGCATATCGCCGGAATGCGGTGAACAGCAGCAGAGGCGCGAGGCTCCATGTGAACGCCTTGAGGAACGGCACCAGTTGCGCCATCACATGCGGATTCGTCCCCGCCATCCGCAGCAACGGGACCGTTCCCCAGATCGCGGCGCCCAGAACGGGTGACATGCCAAGCGCGAGCCAGGTTCCGTTCACCAGCCAATGCCGGCACTCTTGCAGGTTCTTCGCCCCGAACGCCTGCGCCACGTACGTGTCGAGGCTCAACAGTACGCCTACCCCCAGCGCGGCGATCGGGTAAAACATGATGTTGCCGAGACTGCCGGCGCCCACGGCAGCGGCGCCGAGACGCCCTGCCATAACCGTGTCCACCACCCCCATCGCCATCCATCCCAGTTCTGCCAGCGCCAGCGGCGCAGCCAGATTCAACATGGGACGAAATTCCCGCCGCAAGCTAATCCAGGAGGCGGACATGCGGATTCAGGCCCGGGGATGAGCCTTGTCGTACACGGCCATCAGATCCACCAGTGATACCTGGGTGTACTTCTGCGTTGTAGAGAGCCGCGCGTGGCCCAGCAGTTCCTGGATGGAGCGAAGGTCTGCGCCGTCGGCCAGCAGGTGCGTCGCATAGGCGTGCCGGAAGCTGTGCGGATGAATCGAGGGATCGCCACTCAGATACGTCGCATAGAATTTGACGATTCCGTGAATTCCACGGATGGTCAGTCGCCCTTTGCGACAATTCAGAAAAACCGCCATCTCGTCGCGCACCACCGGACGTTGCTCCAGATACCGCTCCAGCGCCTCGGCAGCTTTTCCCGGCAGCGGAACCTGCCGCACTTTGCGGCCCTTGCCGCGTACGCGAATCCATCTCTCGCCGCGGTCCAAATCCTCGAGATTGAGACCCGCCAGTTCGCTGACACGTACCCCGCACCCGTAGAGCAGCTCGAAGATGGCGCGATCGCGCAATGGGTACGGCCGTTCCAGCTTCTCGTCACCGACTCCATCGATCAGACCATTGACCTGCTCTTCGGTCATCACTTCAGGAAGCTTCTTCGGCGCCTTCGGGGTCCGCACCAGTTTCGCCACGTTCACCGGAATCACACCCTCGCGCAGCATAAATGCGAAGAGGCCGCGGATCGCCGCCAGTTTGCGCCGGATCGTGACGGCGATCAGCCCGTCGCGATAGAGTCCCGCCAACCACTCGCGCAAGATCAGTAGATCGATCGCCTCCGGTTCTGGCGGCGCGAGATCGGGCGGCGCCAGAAACTCCAGGAACTGCCGTAAATCGGCCTCGTATGCCGTCACCGTATGCGGCGAAGCTCCCTCGCGCACCAGCTCCTGCAAATAGCGTTCGACCTGCGTGGCGAGCTTCACAGCGCCGCTCCTTGCCACGGCGCCAAAGCCGCCAGCGCGCGCCGGCAGACCTCCGCGTGCCGCGCCTTCTTGTCGCGGCGCAGCGCGTGCCGCGTCTCCTCGTCAAGCTGCGGCAACAGGTCGAAGGTGATATTCGCGGGCTGGTAATCCGACGCGTCGGCGCCCGACACATAGTGGCACAATGATCCCAACGCGGTCTCGCGAGCCAACGCTGCGGGCTCCTCACCGCGAGCCAGTTCTGCGGCGTGCCTGCCTGCAATCAGCCCCGTTGCGATCGCTTCCACATATCCTTCCACTCCCGAGATCTGCCCCGCGAAAAACACCTCGCGATGCGCGCGCAACTGGAGCGTGGGTGTCAGCAGCGCCGGCGCATTGATATACGTGTTGCGGTGAATCTGTCCGAATCGCAGAAACTCCGCCTTTTCCAGTCCCGGAATCAAGCGGAGAATCCGCGCCTGCTCCGCGAAGCGGAGATGATTCTGAAAGCCCACCAGGTTAAAGCTCTCCGCCCGCAAATTCTCCTGCCGAAGCTGCACCACTGCCCAGGGACGCCGCCCCGTACGCGGATCTGTCAACCCCATCGGCTTCATCGGACCAAAACGCAGTGTCTCTCGGCCCCGCCGAGCCAATTCCTCAATCGGCAGGCACGCCTCGAAATACCTCGTGTCGTCCTCCGCAATATGTGCTGAAACGCTCTCGCCCTTTAGCAGTTCGTCGACAAACGTCTCGTATTGCGGCTTGTCCATCGGACAGTTCAAATAATCGTCGGTCCCATCCGTCGATTTTCCGTACCGCGACGCCCAGAATGCAATCGAAGTGTCCACCGACTCGGCTTCCACGATCGGACTGATGCTGTCATAAAAGAACAGCCGGCCCGATCCGGTGAGCCGTGCGATCTCCGCGGCCAGTGCGTCGCTGGTCAGCGGCCCGCTCGCGACGATCGTGATCGCACCGCTCGCAATCGCCGTCACCTCTTCGCGCCGCAGCTCGATCAGCGGTTCGCTCGCGATCGCGCCGGTAATTTCGGCCGCAAAGCGCTCGCGGTCCACCGTCAGCGCGTGCCCTCCCGGGACCCGTGCCTTCTGCGCCGCGCAGAGCAGCAGTGAATCCAATCGCCGCAGTTCCTCTTTTAACAACCACGGTGCCGTTGACTCCTGCTCCGACTTCAGCGAGTTGCTGCACACCAGTTCCGCCAGGCGATCGGTCTGGTGCGCGGGCGTTTGCCGCACCGGGCGCATCTCATACAACACGCAACGCAGGCCTCGCCGTGCAATCTGCCACGCGGCTTCTGTTCCTGCCAATCCGCCGCCGATAATGTGAATGGGTTCACGCAAACGAGTAGGCCTGTCCTCTCCAGGATACCCGACGGCCACCGCTATACTGGAATTTCATATGGACGCCACTCTCGAACAACAATTCCTGCATCACTCCGCCGAAAAGCTGAAGCAGTACACCGAACGCATCGCCACCTCCGTGGGCAAACTGAATGAGGAGCAGATCTGGATGCGCGGCGGTGACAACGAAAACGCGATCGGCAACCTCATCCTGCACCTCTGTGGCAACGTCCGCCAGTGGATCGTTTCAGGCGTGGGCGGCCAGCCCGACCACCGCAAGCGCGACGAAGAGTTCGATGCCCGTGGCGGCGTGCCTGCCGCCGAACTAATCGGCCGCCTGCGCAAGACCGTCGATGAGGCCACCGCCGTGATCCTTGCTGTCTCGTCCGAACGCCTCAGCGATCGCTTGGTCATCCAGCAGTATCCGGTTTGCGTGATGGAGGCGATTTATCACGTAGTGGAGCATTTCTCCATGCACACGGGACAGATCCTCTTCATCACGAAGATGCTGTCGGGAGCCGACCTCGGCTTCTACGCGCACCTGCGCACCACCGCCGCTCACGGTCAGAAGACGCCGTAGCATTCAGGGCACGATTTCGATCGTCGTCGACCGTTTGTCCGCTACATTGCCGACCAGATAGCCAGCCAGCGTCGCACCCGCAGTGATTCCGACGAACGCTGCTGCTGCTTTGCCGCCATTGTGATTGTCCAGAATGCCTCCGATTTCGAACGCCGCAACCGCACCCCCGACCAGACCCGCGCCCGCCCCGAGCGCCGTTCCAATCACTCGGAATTTCTTGCCCTTGGTCCGCAACTCGAGCGTGTGAAGCGTGGCCCGGGGCACGCGGGTCTGGCCTTTCGCGTACAAGGTTCCATCTGTGGTGCTCTTCACGTTGACCACCAGCGCATCCGGCTCCACCGCGGTAGCCTTACCCGAAATCACCACGCCTCCCGCTACTGCGATGGACACGGTCTTCCCGATTACCATGGGCAGTTGCTGCCATGTCACCTGTTTCGGTGACGCTCCCATAGCTGCAGGCGTGCTTGCCAGATAGCACACGCCGGTCACAACAACCATCAGGATCCGCTGAAGCATGCACCATTACCACCCGCGAACCCCTGCTTGTCAACCGTGCCGGCAATTCACTCCTTCGGTACAATGAAATCAATGCGGTACTGTCTGTGTTTCCTGGCAATGTCCCTGGCCTGCCTCATGGCGGCTGAGCCGCAATCGGTTTCGGTCCGCGGCAAACTGACCGTGCACGAAGGCGCCCCGGCCACCGTGGAAACGCCCGACCACACCATCGTTACCCTAGACGGCGACTCCGTCACACGCAAAGTCCTCAACGACGAACGCCTGACCGGCTTTGAAATCGAGGCCCGGGGTCACTTTACCTCGCCCGGCCGCTTCACCATCAACCCCAGTCACACCCATTCGCTGCTGGTTCGCAAGGACGGAAAGCTCAAACTCGTCTCCTACTGGTGCGATGTCTGTTCCATCCGGGCCTATACTCCCGGCCCGTGCGTCTGCTGCCAACGCGAGACCACGCTTGACCTGCAAGATCCCGACAAACAGTAGCATCGTCGCTCCTATGTCTCCAGCCGCCAACTACACCACCTGCCGTGCCACCGTCGACGGGCTCGAAGTCGTCCGCCTCGCCGATCCCGCTCACCAGATCGAGTTATCCATTGTCCCCTCGATCGGCAACATGGCGTATGAGATGCGTGTGCGCGGCAGCAACATCTTGTATTTCCCCTATGCCTCTCCCGCGGGATTGAAGGCCGACCCCAAGCTCTGCGGCGTACCCTTTCTGGGACCGTGGGCGAATCGGCTGAGCGAAGACGGATTCTGGGCCAACGGCAAGAAATATTTTCTCAACGCAGGCCTCGGAAATCTCCGCCGCGATGCTCATCAGAAGCCCATCCACGGGCTGCTCAATTTCTCCTCTGCCTGGACTTCGATTGCGGCTGACGCTGACGCGGGCTCGGCGTGGGCCTCCAGCCGGCTCGACTTCTGGCGGCATCCCGAAATGATGGCCCAGTTCCCTTTCGCTCACGCTATCACCATGACCCACCGCCTTTCCGACGGCACGTTGGAAGTGGAGACCGTCATCGAGAATTTATCCACTGATCCAATGCCAGTCGCGGCCGGCTTCCACCCATATTTCCAGCTAACCGACGCCGCGCGCGACGAGTGGCGCGTCCATCTGGCAGCGCGCGAGCACCTGCTCTTGAGCGATCTGCTGATTCCCACCGGCGATCGCAAGCCCATCGAGTTTGGCGACCCGCACCTTCTGAGCATCTCGCAGCTTGACGACGTCTTCGGGAACCTGGTGCGCGATGCCGATGGCCGCGCGCACTTCTTTGTAGATGGGAAACAGCAACGCATCTCGGTCACCTACGGCCCGAAGTACACCGTGGCCGTCGTCTACGCGCCCGCCGGCAAAGACTTCATCTGTTTCGAACCCATGTCGGCCATCACCAACGCCTTCAACCTCGCGCAGGAAGGTGTCTACCACGAGTTGCAGAGTATCGCCCCGGGTGGCCGCTGGAGTGAGAGTTTCTGGATCACTCCTTCGGGCTTCTGATCGCCCTTTTCTGCACGAATACGCATTCCGCGGTGACAATTCGCCACCAGTCGAGTTCCCGCACCGCGTCTCAAAAGGGCTATCGGATGCGTTTTGCCGCAAGATGGTAGGCTCATGTTTTGAATGGGTTACAGGCCGCCGCCCTGGCCCGCCAGAAGTCTCTTCGGAAACGGCACGCGCCTTGCAACCGTCATTATAAGCGTACGCTGTCTGACGCTCTGAGAACCGAATGCCAGCTTCTACCGCCGCCGTACCTTCGCTCGACAAGCTTTACGCCGACCACGTCAACCCGCAATGGGTGCGCCTTCTCAACGTCCTGGAGATGAATGAACAGTACGAACGTTGCTCCGGCAGCGAGCTGTTTACCGCCGGGGGACGCCGCGTCCTCGACTTTCTTTCCGGTTATTGCGTCCACAATACCGGACACAACCATCCGGCCATCGTCGCCGCCCTCAAGGACGAACTCGACCGGAGTGGCCCCGCGATGCTGCAGAGTCATGTTCCGGCCCTCGCGGGTCAGCTCGCGGAGCGCCTTTGTTCGCTTGCCGGCGGCCGCTTGCAGCGCGCCTATTTCTGCAGTTCGGGCAGCGAAGGAGTGGAAGCTGCCATCAAGTTTTCCCGCGCGGCAACCGGGCGCGATGGCCTGCTCTACGCCGAACACGCGTTTCACGGCCTTACCTGCGGTGCGCTCTCGTTGATGAGTGACGACTTCTGGCGTTCCGGTTTCGGGCCGCTGCTTCCCGGCGCCGATGGCGTTCCGTTCGGCTCCATCGAACGTTTGGAAGAGAAGCTTGTCACCCGCCAATTCGCCGCGTTTATCGTGGAACCGATCCAGGCCGAAGGCGGCATCTGCGTACCCGACCCCGAATATCTGAAGGAAGCCGAGCGCCTGTGCCGCCGGACCGGAACCTTGCTCGTGCTCGACGAGGTACAAACCGGCATGTACCGAACCGGCGAGTTCCTGGCTGCACATCGCTTCGGTGTCGAGCCGGATATGGTCGTCCTCGCCAAAGCGCTCAGCGGCGGACTGGTCCCGGTCGGCGCTCTGCTCACCTCCGCCGTCGTCTCCGATTCCGTCTACAGCTCCCTCAAACGCTCCATCGTGCACGCCTCGACGTTCGGCGAGAACTCGCTCGCCATGCGCGCCGGGCTCGCCACTCTCGATGTCCTCGAACAGCAGTCGCTGGGCGCACGCGCCTCTCGCTTGGGCGACGAACTGCGCCGTCAGTTGCAGGAACGGCTGGCGGACTACGAGATGGTGAAGCAGGTCCGCGGGGCCGGCATGCTCTCCGGCATTGAGTTCACCACACCCAAGCGTCTCCGCCTGCGCGCCGCTTTTGAAACCTTCCGCCGCATTCATCCGGGCATGTTCGGTCAGGTTCTGGTCATGCGGCTCTTCCGCGATCACGGAATTCTCACTCAAATCTGCGGCAACAATTTTCTGGTGCTGAAAGCTGCACCACCGCTAGTCATAACTGAAGCGCAGATCGCCGAATTCGTCTCCGCCGTAGGCGCAGTCGTAGATCTGATGCACTCATCCATGTCGTTCTGGACCGAAGCACTGAGCCTGGCTCGCCGTACGGTCAACGTTTAATCATGCCGCATAAAATTTGTTTCTTCATCTCCGTGATACTCACCGCCGCGACTATCGGCCGCGCCGACACCACCCGCCTCGACGACGGTTACCGCCACCTTTACAACCTGGAGTTCAGCGAGGCGCATCGCAGTTTTCAGGAATGGGAGCGGCAGAAGCCCGCCGATCCCGTGGGCCCCGTCTCCGATGCCGCGGCCTATCTTTTCGCGGAATTCGACCGCCTCCACATCCTGCAATCCGAATTCTTCACGCACGATCAGCACTTCATCACCGATCACAAGCTCTTGCCCGATCCTGAACTAAAGCGTCAGTTCCTGGCAGCGCTCGACTCCAGCCGCGCCCTCGCCGCCCGCGCGCCCTCCGGCGATGCCAACGCACTCTTTGCCACCGTTCTCGCCTACGGCCTGGAGTCCGACTATCTCGCCCTGATCGAAAAGCGGTACAGCGCCTCGTTTCAAAAGATGAAGATTGCCCGGTCGTCTGCCGAACGCCTGCTGGCATCCGACCCGAATTGCTATGATGCGTGGATCGCCGTCGGCGTCGAGAACTACATGCTCAGCGTGAAGCCCGCCCCAGTGCGGTGGCTTCTGCGCATCGGCGGTGGACAGACCGATCGCGCCCTGGGCATCGAGAAGCTGAAGCTTACCGCGGAAAAGGGCCACTACCTCGCGCCATTCGCCCGCATGATGCTCGCCGTGGCGGCGCTGCGCGACAACAACGCCGGGCAAGCCAAGACCATCCTCCGGCAACTCGCCAAGGAGTATCCTCGCAATCCGCTCTACCTGCAGGAAATCGCCCGGCTGGAACCCTTGGCTTTCCGGAGCAACCCGCAGTGAGTCAGCTTCCGCGTTCCACAGACGTCTTTGTGATCGGTGGAGGTCCAGCCGGGCTGGCCGCCGCCATTGCCGCGCGCCGCCGCGGCTGCACGGTCACCCTTGCCGATTGCTCTGTTCCGCCCATCGACAAGGCTTGCGGGGAGGGCATCATGCCCGATGGCGTAGCGGCGGCACGCTCGCTGGGAATCGAGCTCGAAATTGCCGGCGCGCAGCGTTTCCGCGGCATTCGGTTTTGCGATCGTGACGACGCCGATACGCCGGGCGTTGGGGAGTCACTTCAGGTGGAAGCGCGTTTTCCCCACGGCTGCGGTCTAGGTTTGCGGCGCACCTCCTTGCACCGGCTGATGGTCGAGCATGCTCTGGCCGCCGGGGTCAACCTCGCCTGGGGTGTACGCGTCACCGGCATTCGCAAGGAAGGTGTGGTCGCCGACGACCGCATAATTCGCGCCGGTTGGATCATCGGCGCCGATGGCTCGAACTCTCCCGTGCGCCGATGGGCTGGCCTCGACGCCTGCGAACGCCACAGCCAGCGCTTCGGCTTCCGCCGTCACTATGCCGTGCCCGCCTGGAGTGAGTTCATGGAGATCCACTGGGGCGACTCCTGCCAGCTTTACGTCACCCCGGTGGCTCCCGAAGAGATCTGCGTCGTGGCCATTTCCCGCAATCCAAAGCTGCGCTTGGACGAAGCGCTGCTGCAATTTCCCGAGTTCGCCCGGCGTCTGACAGGCTCACACAAGCTGCCCGAGCGCGGCGGCGTTTCCGCGTCCCGGCGCCTGAAATCGGTGTTCCGCGGCAACGTGGCTCTGGTCGGTGACGCTTCCGGATCGGTGGACGCGATCACCGGCGAAGGTCTGTGTCTGCTGTTTCAGCACGCTGTGGCGGTCGCGGACGCCATCGGAAAGTGCGACCTGTCGCAATACCAGCAGCTGCACCGCCGTCTTGGGAAGCGCCCCGAGTTCATGGCCGACCTGTTGCTATTTCTTGACAATCGCGGCCGTCTGCGGCGTCGCACCATGCGCGCCATGGCCTCTCACCCGCAACTCTTCGCGCGCCTGCTCGCCATGCACGTAGGCGAGCTCTCGAAATTCGATTTCCTGCTCAACGGTCTATCGCTCGGATGGAGGCTCGTGACCTTATGATGAGAACTGTGCGCTTGCTGGCGACGCCGATCCTGTGTTCACTCACCCTCCTCAGCGCAGCGACGATCCCCGCCCAGGAGACTGCGCTCGAGATCGATCCGGAGCACACCAAAGTGGAATTCACTTTGGGAGACGTGCTCCACACTGTGCATGGAAGCTTCTCCTTCACCCGTGGCAACGTCCGTTTCGATAACGCCAGCGGTAAGGCTTCGGGAGAACTCATCGTGGATGCCACCAGCGGCGCCAGCGGCAGCCAGGGCCGCGACCACCGCATGCACAGCAACATATTGGAGAGCGCTCTCTTCCACGATATCGTCTTCCGGCCCGATCACATCGAAGGCAAAGTGGCGCCCCAGGGCACTTCCCATGTACAGATTCACGGAATCTTCGCCATCCACGGGACCGAGCATGAAATCATTATGCCCGTAGACGTCGAGGCTGCCGACGGCCAGTACACCGCGACCGCGCACTTCTTCCTTCCCTATGTGAAATGGGGCATGAAGAATCCCAGCACCCTCATGCTCCGCGTGAGCGACAAGGTAGAGCTCACGATCCACACCATAGCCCGTCCGGCTCACTGAGCCGAGGACCGCCCATCCCGCGAATCGCGCGCATCTCCGAGTTGTAGTCGTCCAGCTATTGAGACTGTAGTGTAATCCTGTTACGGTGATGGTTCGAATCGGATTCTGCGGTCTGAAAAACTCATGTACAACTACGACGCCGCGCTCAAGGCGCTGCTCACGGAATCAGGTGCGGTCACGGTGCGGGCGGTTTCGGGTCTCACCATTCACCGCTGGCATAACGTAGAGATGCCGGTAAAACAGTGTCGCGTGGATCTGCTGGGGGAGACAAATCGCAGACGGCTGCTGCACATTGAGTTGCAGAGCAGGAATGACGCGATGATCCCGCGGAGAATGTACCAGTACGGAGGAGCCGTATGGGAGAAGCACGGGCGTTATCCGAAGCAGGTTCTGCTCTATGTTGGGAAGGATCGCATGCGTATGCCGAGCGGCTATGCTGCCAACGAGGATTTCACCTATCGCTACACCGCCGTGGACATTCGCGAGCTGGATGAAAAGAGGCTGTTGGAGAGCGACGGGATCGGAGATAATGTATTAGCTCTACTGGCCGGTCCACGCAATGAGCGCCAGGCCGTTCGGGGGATTTTGGGAAGAATTGCCGGCATGGATGAAGCGAAAAGGGAGTCCACGCTGGAGCAATTGATGGTCCTGGCGGGATTGCGGCAGTTGGGTCCATTAGTGCAGGAGGAAGCGAATCGCATGCCAATCACGGAGAACATACTCGATCACGAGATCATCGGGACTGCTTACAAGAAGGGCCGGCGCGCCGGGCGAAAAGAGGGGCGTGAAGAAGGACGTGAAGAGGGACGTGAAGAGGGAGTACAACAGGGCGAGTTAACCATCCTGCGGCGTCAGATCGAAAAGCGCTTCGGCGTGATACCGACCTGGCTCGAACAGCGATTGGAAAATTACTCCACCAGCGAACTGGTAGAAATCAGCGTTCGCATCCTGGACGCCCAGTCCCCGGAAGACCTCGTAAAGTAGGCCGCGAATCGCATGCCACTCACGGAGAACATACTCGATCACGAGATCATCGGGACCGCCTACAAGAAGGGCCGGCGCGCCGGGCGAAAAGAGGGGCGTGAAGAAGGACGTGAAGAAGGACGTGAGGAGGGGCGTGAAGAGGGACGTGAAGAGGGAGTACAACAGGGCGAGTTAACCATCCTGCGGCGTCAGATCGAAAAGCGCTTCGGCGTGATACCGGCCTGGCTCGAACAGCGATTGGAAAATTACTCCACCAGCGAACTGGTGGAAATCAGCGTTCGCATCCTGGACGCCCAGTCCCCGGAAGACCTCGTAAAGTAGGCCGCTGCCAGCGACCATTAATCCGATCCGTACCTGATACACTCGTGCTTGGCCACACCTGCACTTCTCCGTTTCAGTATTCTGTTCGCGGTCCTTGTGGCCTCCGCCGCGACCACCGCACCTGATCGCGCCGCGGAACGGACTCGCATAAAACGCGCTCTATTCGTTCCCGATCCTCTGCCCTCCCTGGTACTCGAATCCTACGGCGAGTTTGAGGCCGCGTCCGACATCATCGGCGAGCGTGTCAGCTACGCCACTGATTACGGTCTGCGCGTGCCCGCCATCGTGTATCGTCCGAAAAAGCTGCCGGATCGCAGGATGCCGGGCATCGTGGTCGTCAACGGTCACGGCGGCGACAAATACACCTGGTATGCCTGGTACGCCGGCATTTTGTACGCTCGCGCCGGCGCCGTAGTGCTGACCTACGACCCTATTGGGGAAGGCGAGCGCAATCTCGAACACAAAGACGGCACGCGCCAGCACGACATCGCCATCGACCCGCCGGAGATGGGCCAGCGGATGGATGGACTGATGATTACCGACCTGATGCAAGCGGTCAGCTACCTGATCACACGGCCCGATACCGATGCACAGCGCATCGGCGCGGTCGGCTACTCGATGGGATCGTTTGTGCTCGGGCTGGCCTGCGCCCTCGATACGCGCCTGCATGCCTGCGTCCTGGCCGGAGGAGGGAATTTCGATGGCCCGGGTGGGTACTGGGATTCCAGCGGCAAAGTGATGTGCCAGGCGATTCCGTACAAGGCGCTGCAGTTTTTGGGCGATCGCGGCGCCTTGCTGTACGATCTCCATGCCGACCATGCGGCCACGCTGGTGATCAATGGCACGCGTGACGACGTGGTCGCGGAGCCGGAATCGCCAAAGGTCTTTTTCCAGGCATTGCGCAAGCGGACGATCGCCCTGGCTGGTTCCCGGCCCACGATTTTCGAGGTGGCGTGGATTGAGGGCGGCGGCCATCGTCCGTATTTCCTCACGCGCCCGGGCGCTATATGGCTCCAGAAGCACCTTCTCTTTCCGAACTGGAGCGTCGCCTCGATCGGGCAGATGCCCGAGACGCACATCTCGGAGTGGGCCAGCCGCAACCACGTTGTCATCGAAAAATCCTTTAATACCGAATCGCGGGAAGCCGGTACACGCGCTCTCGGAGCGGACATCCTGCCGGTACCGCACGATGCGATGAACGCACTGCCGATCGACCTGTGGAATCGAGTGAAGGATCGGTACGTCTACGAGAGTTGGGTGCGCGAGGCGAAGGATCGCTGCACCGGAGGCGCCCCGGCCGCGCGATACTGAAACCGGATGTGGCCGCGGCAGATCACTCACCAGAACATCTTCCGAGTCCTGATCGCGGGCTTCAGCCTGGTGATTCTGCTGCTGGTCGCCGCTGCGATCGTGGGCATTCGCAATATTCAGTCGATTCGCGAAAACGCCGCCAGCCTGGTGCGCGAACAGTCTGTCACCAATCGCCTCATCGACGAACTCCACAGCCAGCAGACCAGCCTCAGCGAAGTCTTCTCCCTCCTGTCGCGCGATCCGGACTCAGTGGACACGGACAGAATCCTGAGCCAGCTCGACGAGGCCGACCGCGATATCGACCGCATCTCGACCGAAGGCGCACAGACGCCCGACAGCCGGCTTTGGGCGCGGCTCAAACAGACCTCCATCGATTTCTCGAACGAGGCGCGCCACCTCCTTACCTCCGAAGATATCGAAACCTACGCCACCATCGACCTGTTCCGCGACCACGAAGCATTCATTTCGGTGGTGGCGCGCCTGATTGAAGGTGAATATCGCAAGGTGAGCGCCGCGCAGGAACAGATCGACCAGCGGTCCTCGCGCCTCTTTGAGGTGTCGCTCCTGTTCTGCGCGGGCAGTGTGCTGCTGGCGCTAGTCTTCGCCGTGGTAACGGTGCGGTTGGCCGCGCAGCTCATCCGCGGCATGGACTGGCAGACGGCTGAGCTCGGGCGCGTCTCCTGGCACATGCTGGAAAATCAGGAGGCCACCGCCCGGCGCTTTTCGCACGAATTGCACGACGAGTTGGGACAGTCTCTCACGGCCATCAGAACCAATCTGACGGCGCTCGGGCCGGAAAGCGCGGTGTCGGGGCGCGTGGCGGATTGCCTGCGGTTGGTGGACGACGCGATCGGCAACGTGCGTCAGATGTCGCAGTTGCTGCGCCCGACGATTCTCGATGATTTCGGACTGGAAGCCGGGGTCCGATGGCTTTGCGACGGCTTCAGCGCCCGTACCGGGATCGAGGTGAACTTCATTTCCGATTTTTCGGGACGCCTGCCGGACGAGACCGAGACCCACCTGTTCCGAATCGCGCAAGAGGCGCTCACCAACGTCGCACGACACTCGGGGGCGAAGCATGTGACCGTCCGGCTGGAGTCTGCTCACGGACAGATCACTCTCACGATCCAGGACGATGGCCGTGGGCTGAGCGTGCCGGCGGTTGGCGACGGCGGTCAGCCGGGACGGCCGGCGTCGCTGGGCATGATCGGCATGCGGGCGCGGGCGCGCAGCGCGGGCGGCGATGTGGCAGTTCGCTCGAAGCCGGATCAGGGTGTTTTAATTGAAGTGCGGGTGCCCATCCGAGATGAAACGAATTCGAATCCTGCTGGCTGACGATCATCCCATGGTGCGGCAGGGCTTCAAGATGATCCTCAGCGCGCAGAGCGACATGGAGATCGTGGGCGAGGCCGGCAACGGTCGCGAAGCCGTCGAACAAGCGGAGGAGTTGAAGCCGGATATCGTGGTCATGGATGTGGCGATGCCCGAGCTCAACGGCATTGAAGCCACCCGGCGCCTGGCAGCTTCGATTCCGCATACCCGCGTCATCGCGCTCAGCATGCATAAGGATTCGGTGTACGTGCGCGAGATCTTGCGTGCCGGCGCGCGTGGCTACCTGCTCAAAGATTCGGGCGCGGGCGACCTGGTTTCGGCTATTCGCGCGGTGGCATCGGGGGAAGCCTACCTGAGCCCCGCTGTATCGAACGCGGTGCTGGATGACTATCGCCGGCACGTCACGAATCCGATCGATCTGCTGACCAGCCGCGAACGGGAGGTCTTGCAGATGCTGGCGGAAGGCAAGACCAACAAAGAGATCGCGGTAGTGTTGAACCTGAGCGTATACACCGTGGACGCGCATCGCGGGCGCATCATGGAGAAGCTCAATGTACATAGCATCAATGAGCTGGTGCGCTTCGCCGTAAGAAACGGCCTGATCGACTAGATGCGGCAGCGACCATGAAACCAGGCATGCGAATCGGCGGCGCGTTCCAGGATCGGACAGCCTGGCTGGTGTTGCTCTTCCTCCTGCTGGGCGTGCTCGCGCCGACGGCCTGCGTGCTTTGGTTCATGAACGAAGCAGTGCGCAGCCAGTCGGACTCGGCGAAACACAGCGTGGCCGAAGCGTATCGCGGCGAGTTGTGGCTGATGCGCGATCGCATCGATTCGTTTTGGGCGGGACGCGCCGCGGCATTGCTGGTAGCGGGCGGAACTCCTGCCTCCAATTTCCGGCGGCTGGTGGCCGCGGGTGTGGCAGATTCCGTGGTCATTTTGAGTGGCGAGGGCGCGGTCGTGTACCCCAACGCTGCGCCTGCGCCTCCACTCGATCTCACGCTTGCGATTCGCCCGGATTGGATGGCCGCCGAGGCGCTCGAGCGCCAGCCAGGCCGAAAGCGGGACGCGGCTACTGCCTACGCGCGGATAGCGCAATCGGAGCCCGACGCCTCAATCGCGGCACGTGCGGCTCAGGCGCAGATTCGGTGCCTGGTCCAGAACGGCGATAAGGAACCGGCTATTCAGGCGATTCAACAGTATTTCGTCACTGCGCATCCAGACACTGCTCTTTCGGCTGACGAGCAGTTGCTGGCGCTGCGCCTGATGAAGCCGGGTGACCCCCGGTTGCACCCGTCCGCCCAGCACCTGGCCGCGTTGTTGAGCGATTACGAGCGAACTGCCCTGTCCGCCGGCCATCGCTTGTTTCTGATGGACGAGTTGCGGGCGGCGATTCCCGCGGAGGACTATCCAGCGATGCCTACCTACGAGGCTGAGCGCCTGGCATCGCAGTACCTCGCAGAGGAGTCAGTCCGGGCCGGCGACCGCGCGCTCGAAAAGACACGCATCAAGGGTGTATGGAAGCTGACTTCGGCCAATGGGCGCGTGCTGGCACTCTATCACACACCCACAGTGGTGGCAGCCACTCGCGATCTGTTCGCCGCGCAGCAGCCCTCGCGCACTGTCTCGCTGGATATCGCACCACCCGGAGACACGCCTGCCGGGGAATCGATTCTTGCCGGGCCGCTGCTACCTGGCTGGCGGATTTCGCTTGCGCTTCTCGATACCGACCCGTCCGCCCTGTTGGCCCGCCGTCGCATGGTATCGTACCTCTGGATCGGTTATCTGGTGATCGCGGCCACCATGCTGGCGGGATTGTTGGCCAGCCAGTCGTATCGGCGGCAACTCCGCCTGGCACGGCTCAAGACGGACCTGGTGGCGGCGGTCTCGCACGAACTCAAGACGCCACTTGCATCAATGAGGCTGCTGGTGGATTCGCTGCTCGATGATCCAAAGGCGGACGCACAAAAGACGCGCGACTACCTGGAATTGATTTCGAAAGAGAATCTGCGGCTGTCGCGCCTGATCGAGAATTTCCTCACCTTTTCGCGTCTGGATCGCAATCGGCAGAAGTTCGATTTTCAGACGGCCCAGCCCCGCGAGATCGTACGCGCCGCACTCGAGGCATCGGGAGAACGATTCCAGGCGGACGCCTGCCAGCTGGCGGTGGTGGTTGGGTCCGGACTGCCGGCGATCCGCGCCGATGAAGACGCTCTGGTGACGGTGTTGCTCAACCTGCTCGACAATGCTTACAAATATACGGCCAAGGAGAAACGGATCGAGTTGCGGGCCTTCAGCCGCGAGGGACGGGTGGTGTTCGCTGTGGAGGACAACGGCATCGGTATTCCGCCCCGTGAGCAGAAGCGCATTTTCCGCCGGTTCTACCAGGTAGACCGCCGCCTGTCGCGCGATGTGGGTGGCTGCGGATTGGGCTTGAGCATTGTGGATTTCATCGTTCGGGCGCATGGGGGCACAGTGGAAGTGACGAGCCAGCCCGGAGTGGGGAGCACGTTCTGCGTGATCCTGCCTGCGTGGGAAGCGTCGAGGAAAGCTACCACATGAAAGGAAGCCGGATTCTGATCGTGGAGGACGAGCCCGCCCTGATGCGCGGCCTCAAAGATACATTCGGCGGTCAAGGATGTCATGTGATCGAAGCGTCGGATGGAGAGACCGGTCTGCACCTGGCGCTTTCGGCACAGCCTGACCTGGTGCTGCTCGATATCATGCTTCCCAAGGTGAATGGCTACGAGATTTGCCGCGCAATCCGGGAACACGGGCTCGACGTGCCGATCATCATGTTGACTGCCAAGGGGCAGGAGGAAGATGTAGTTCTCGGACTCAACCTGGGAGCGGACGACTACGTTACCAAGCCGTTCAAGATTCGGGAACTGGTGGCGCGGGCCAATGCCTTTCTGCGCCGGCGGCGCACGACGCAGGAGGGAATCTGCCGCTTCGGCGATTTCGAGTTGAGCCTGACCGCCCATAAGCTCTACCGCGCCGGACGCGAAGTAGAGTTGACGGCCAAAGAGTTTCGGTTGCTGGCGTATTTCGCCAGCCGTCCTGGACGCGCCCTGTCGCGTACTGACATTCTGAATGCGGTGTGGGGGAATTCCGTGATAGTGACTGGACGGAGCGTGGACCGGTGCGTCACTACTCTACGCGCCAAAATCGAGCCCGACCCGCACAATCCGATCTATCTACATACGGTTCGCGATCTCGGCTATCGCTTCGAAGAGTCTGTGTCCGGTTGATGGCAGTTCAGTAGAGGCCCAAGCTGATCACTTTGCCGTCGTGATCCACCAGGACGTCCAAGTGCCGGTTCACATAAGAATAGAAGACGCGGCCCTTGTTCCCGCCAGTCGCACTGACGTTCGTGCCCCAAAGTTTGCGGCAATCCTGCCAGGTGAGATTCCACGGATAGACGAAGACGGTGCGCAGAATGCCAGTGTCCTTGTCGAAATCGAGCTCCACCTCGCGGTAACGGCTGGTGGGATCTTTGAAGGCGTAGATCCTGCCGTTTTCCAGGCCATTATCGTCGAGCGCGGCACGCTGCCGAACCGGCTCACCGAGTACCGCGTGGGCTTCCGGGAGCGTCCAGTGACCGATCTCCCGCTGGCAGAAGACCGCGCTCTCCTGAGCGAGTCCAGCAGGAAAGACGAGGCGCGGATGCGCAGGCAGTGCTGGGATTTCCGGTCGTGGAGCCATCGGAATTGCAAACAGTGCCGCATCGAGTTTGGCAGTGCCGTTCCAGGCCACCATCGTGACTTCGGGTGCCTGCGGCAAGGCGGGCACGCCCTTGGGATGCCATCCGGGAACCAGCAGCGTTGGGGGGGGTGGCGGAGGAGGTGCGATTGCACGCCTGGGAGCACCAGGCAAGACCACGACGCGACTGTCCACCGGTTCTGTGCCCCTGAGAACTTTGGGAACCCGCACGACGGGTGCGGGACGGCTTGCCGTAGATGCCGGCGCCGATCCGGCAGGAACACTCTTGTCCCGATCGTCCGTTCCGTCATGTCCGCACGCCAGCCTGCCCGCAAACACTAAGAGCGAAATCATTCGCGACCGATTCATAACTTCCTCAGGAATTCAAATCTACCTGAATCCGCGATATGCTTTGGACCTCAATTTAGGCAGTAAGCGCGTACTGACGGAAGTTAGAGTGGCTCGCAATATCGACCGGGGTTCATTTTCTAACTTTCGATAGTACGAACTTAACAAGTTCCAAAAGTACTCACAGTACTAATCGTGCCGTATAATCGGAGCCTAACCCAAAGGAGGAAATGATGCGCACGCTATGGATACTCCCACTTCCGGCCATCCTGGCCCTGGGCATCTGCTCGACCGTGCATGCCCAAACACCCCAGGCGCCGGCAGTGCTCAAAATCCAGATCACTAACTTTGTTAACTATTTCAATGACGTGACAGACTGGACGAAACTGGCGAAAACCAGCGGCCAGACCGCTCTTGCCGGCTCGACTCCCAATTTCGCAATCTCCATTGACGTGGCGGACATCGTCTCGGTGAACGACATTCCAGTGAAGGGCGTCTTCACTGAGCGGCGCGTCCAATATAAGCGGACCACCACGCCGACCGCCGGTCAGTTCATCGCCGACTCGGTAAGTTCGGCAATTCAGGACCGCTACTTTGAAATCCTCAATCTCGATGGGACACCCATCGGCAACATTATGGTGACGGGGTTGGGTGGAGCAGTACCCGCGCCGGGCACCCCTTCTGTGGTCGCGGACGGGAATTTCACCATCATTGGAGGAACCGGCGCGTTTCTTGGTGTTCGCGGACAGGGAGGTGGTCTCGATGAGCCCTCGTCCACAGGCGCACGGAACGCCTCGATGTCCGAAGATCCTTCCAATCGGCGGGTGTTTCCCAACGGTCATCGGTTGATGGTTCTGCAGGTGATTCCGCTCGCCACGCCCGCCGTGGTGACGACACAGAACGGGCCCGCGATCGTGCACGGCAGCGACTTCTCTTTGGTCACGACGGCCAAGCCCGCCAAGCCAGGCGAGATTCTGTCTCTGCTCGCCACCGGGCTCGGGCCGACACAGCCGGCATGCCAGAGCACCGGGGGAACCGGCGGCACCGCGGCCACGTGTGCCGGAGCCACCGTGCTTGAGCCAGGAGATCCGTTTCCGACGAGTCCCCTGGCGATCGTGAATTCACCGGTCTCCGTGTCGGTCAACGGCGAAGCTGCCGAAGTGCAATACGCCGGCGGATATCCGGGCACGACGAATACCTATCAGGTGAACTTTCGCGTGCCGGCCGACATCACAGACGGAACCGCGAGTCTTCAGCTTGCTGCCGCGTGGATTCCGGGAACTGCCATCAACGTTCCCGTGCATCAGTAGGAGTCCTGGAACTAGCGGTACTTTGGCGGTCTTTCGGGGCTTCGCTATTTGAGAGATTTGCATCCGTTATTGCACTACCTCGCTGAAAGAGGATCTACAGACTTTGTGGCTCGATCAGTGGGTGGTGCTGCTGCTCGTGCCCCTGGCGATCTGGATACTCGCCAGCGGGCTCGACGATCTGTTCATTAGTCTCGCGTACCTGAAAGGCGGCAAGCAGTTCCAGTGGCCGTCGGCGAAACAACTGGATCACGCGCCGGAGCGGCGAATCGCCATCCTGGTGCCACTTTGGAAAGAACACAAGGTGATCGGGCAGATGCTCGATCACAATCTGGCTGCGATTCTCTACCAGAACTACGACGTCTTCGTCGGCGTTTATCCCAACGATGAGCCCACGGTGAATGCCGTGAACGACGCTGCGGGACGTCACACGCGCATCCATCCGGTTGTCTTACCGCACGAAGGTCCAACGTCGAAGGGTGACTGTTTGAACTGGCTCTACCGCGGCTTGGAGAACTTCGAGTCGCAGAAGCGAGTCCGTTTCGACGTCATCATCACGCACGATGCCGAGGACCTCATCCACCCGGACTCGTTGCGCCTCATCAATTGGTATTCGCCCGCATACGACATGGTGCAGGTTCCGGTGCTCCCCCTGAAAACCGGAATCGCCCGTTTCACCCATGGGCTGTATTGCGACGAATTTGCCGAATATCAGTCGAAAGATATTCCGGTGCGCAAACGGCTGGGCGGGTTCCTTCCGTCGAACGGTGTAGGCACGGGGTTCGGGAGGACTGCGCTGGAGCGGCTCGCCTCCACGCGCCAGGGACGCATCTTCGACCCGGAGTGCCTCACGGAGGATTATCAGAACGGCTATCAGTTGCACGCCATGGGGCACACGCAGATTTTCCTGCCGTTGCGATTCGTGAACGCTTGCCCGATCGCTACCCGGGAATTTTTTCCTCAGACGCTGCGGGCTGCCATCCGCCAACGCAGCCGCTGGGTGACAGGGATCGCGCTACAGGGTTGGCAGAAGAATGGATGGAACGCACCCTGGCCGCAGACGTATTGGTTCTGGCGCGATCGGAAGGGACTCGTCGGCAACCTGCTGTCACCTCTCGCGACACTGATTCTTTTCTGGGGACTGGCGCGCTTCCTGTACCTGACGGTATCGGGCGACTCGTGGCCGGATACACCCATGCCGGACTGGCTGACGAACGTGTGCATGGCGTCGCTCTCGATCTCGCTCGTACAGGCGGCCATCCGGATACGCTGCAGTGCGCGAATCTACGGATGGGCGTTTGCGGCGGCGGTACCCATGCGGATGCTCTGGGGGAACCTGGTCAATAGCGCGGCGACCGTGAGGGCCCTCTGGCAGTTTTGGGGCGCGCAGCGGCAGCACAGCACGCCGGCGTGGCAGAAGACCGATCACGTGTATCCGGGACAGATCGCGGAGGTGGATCGCAAACCGCGCCTGGGCGAGGTCCTCGTACGGATGCGGTGTATTTCTACCAGCGAGCTCGAAGCGGCGCTGCTCTCGTGTCCGCCAGGCCGGCGTATCGGTGAGCATCTGATGCTGTCGAAGAAGATTTCAGAGGAGCATCTATACCAGGCTCTGAGCACCCAGGCGGGGATTCCACTGGGAGCGCCTGCCTCCCACGAGGTACACCGCCCCGCCACCCAGGTGCTGCCTGCCGAAGCGGTTCGCCGTTGGAAAGTGATACCGTACCGCGTGTCGGAAGGGCAGTTGCACGTGCTCACCCCCGAAATTCCGTCGCAGGAACTGGTTCACGATTTGACGGCCTACTCGGACCTGGAATTCCGCTTTCGCCTGGTGCGCCCCACTGAATTTGAGTCGATGGCGAAGCAATATCTGCCACCCGGCCGTGCTGCCGCGGCGTAAGGAGTGGCGGCGCTCCCGTTACACTGGAGCGTATGGCACGAGACTTCACCGCCGAACTGGTGGCTTGTTTGGGCGATCCGGTTCGCGAGAATCCCACTGGTGTGATGTTGGAGGCAGCATTCGACGCATTGGGTCTCGCCTGGCGATACCTGACGATTCCAGTTCCCGCCGCGAAATTGCAGGATGCCATCGTCGGAGTGCGCGCCTTGGGCATGCGCGGCGCGAACCTGACCATCCCACACAAGGTCTCCGTCCTCGAGCACCTCGATCGTATTGCGCCCGATGCCGCCCTGATCGGAGCGGTGAATACGGTGCGGCGCGAAGGGGACCTGCTGATCGGCGAGAATACCGATGGAAAAGGTTTCCTGCGCGGGCTGCAGTTGGATGCGGGAGTGAGTCCAGAGGGCAAGCGGGTGGTGGTGCTCGGCGCGGGAGGTGCATCGCGTGCTATCGTCGCCGAGCTGGCGTTGGCTGGCGCTTCGGACATCCTGGTGGTGAATCGCTCGGTGGAACGCGGAGAGCAGATGGTGGCGGACTTGGTGGAGAAGACCGGAGCCCTCATTCGTTTCGAAGCCTGGCACGGAGCATTGCGGATTCCTGACGGAACGAACCTTCTGGTGAACGCCACTTCCATCGGCCTCTATCCCGATGTAGAGGCGATGCCGGCCGTAGAGTTGAGCGGGGCGCCCGAGGGAATGCTGGTCGTTGACGCGGTACCCAATCCGCCGGAAACACGCTTGCTCCGCGAAGCCCGCAACTGCGGCATGCCTGTTTTGGACGGCCTCTCGATGCTGGTGTATCAAGGTGCGATTGGTTTCCGCATGTGGACCGGCCAGGACGCGCCTGTCGCGGTGATGAAAAACGCGCTGCGCCAGGCTTTTTGCTGAACCGAGCTTGCCATTCACCTATTAATATCGTAGCCTCAACTCTGTTGTAGGTTATCGCTATGCCCACGACGGAACTGTCGCCACTGGCGAATCACCTGTGGCAATCGACGCTTTGCGCACTGGTGGCGTGGATGCTGGCGCTGCTGCTGAGGAAGAACCGCGCGGCGGTGCGCTATGGAATCTGGTTGGCGGCCTCCATAAAGTTCCTCGTCCCCTTCTCGCTGCTGGTGAGCGCCGGCAGCCACGTCAGATTGCCGCTGGTTCCTACGAATCCAGCGCAGAGCTTTTCCTCCGCAGTCGAGGAGATCGAACGCCCGTTTGGACTGCCGGATCCGACGCGCAGGCCCACGACGCGGCCCGTATCGTATCCCGGGCCCGGGATTCTTTTCGTTATCTGGCTGGCCGGTTTTGCAGCGGTGGTTTGGACCTGGTGCAGGTGGTGGCGCCGCATCCGTGCCATTCAACGAGAGGCAACGCCGTGGCCGCTCAACGTCGCCGTCCCGGTCATGTTCGCTGCCGGTCGTCTGGAGCCCGGCATCTTCGGCATTTGGAAGCCCGTTTTATTATTGCCCGAGGGAATTAACGAACACTTGAGAAGCGATCAGTTTGAGACGGTTCTCGCTCACGAGCTGTGTCACGTGCGTCGTCGCGACAATCTGACTGCGGCGATGCACATGGTGAGCGAAGCGGTGTTCTGGTTTTATCCCCTGCTATGGTGGATCCGGGCCCGCCTGATCCTGGAGCGGGAGCGCGCCTGCGATGAGGAAGTTTTGCGGACGGGCGTCGACCCTCAAATCTATGCCGAGAGCATCTTGAACGTCTGCCGGTTCTACCTTTCTGCCCACACTATCTGCTTGCCCGGAGTGACCGGCTCCGATTTGAGGAAGCGGATTGAGGAGATCGTGTCAAATCGCGCATCGGACGGCTTAAGTGGCAGCCGGAAGTTTCTGCTTGCTCTTATAGCGGCCGCCGTCGTGGCAACCCCGCTCGTCATCGGAATGGCAACGGCACCCGTAAGCACCGCGTACCCGCAGACCGATACCCATCCGCCGTCCTTCGAAGCCGCCTCCATCCGGCCCGCCGCTATTGCGCCCGGGCGGGAAGGGGGCAATCGGTCCCGCGTCGAGCACACACCCACCAGCCTCACCATGTGGAATGTCGGCGTGGAGGAATGCGTACAGTGGGCTTACGGCATCGCCCACTTCCAGATCTCCGCGGCGCACCTGAGTACCGACAGTTACGATATTCGTGCCAAAACGGGATCTCCCGTTCCGGTCGGCCAACTGCGGATGATGCTTCAGGATCTGCTGGCAAATCGATTCAAGCTGACACTCCACCGCGAAACCCGGATGGTTCCCGTGTACGAACTGGTGGTGGCCAAGGGCGGTCCAAAATTGCCCGCGGCGAACAACAGCGTGTCCCACCCGGCGGTACACTCCGCCGAATCGCTGCCGCGCATCCGCGACGACAGCTTCGTGTTCGCAGACGCGTCCATGGCGGAATTCGCAGCGATGTTGACGCAGTTGCACGGAATCGATTTGCCGGTGGTCGACCACACGCGCATTGCGGGAACGTACGATCTGGCATTGAAGTCCGCGCCCAATGCGGCCCGGGAGGGAGATACCGCCGCACTCTTCGCGATTGTGCAGGAACAATTGGGACTGAAACTGGCAGCGACGAAAGCGCCTATCGAGGTTGTAGTCATCGATCATGCCGAGAGGCCGTCCGAGAACTGATCGAGAATAGTCGATTCTCACGGGCAGGCCGAAACTCAGAAGCTGGAATCGCAGGTGCCGGAGGCGCTTTGGCAAAAGGGCGCCTTGTCGGTGCGAGAGATCCACGAGAATTTCCCGAAAGCCGGCCCGCGCTCGGCTTCTCGGTCAGGCACGTTGCTCCCGGCCACTAGTACCAGAAATTTCCGTGCGATGCCAAGATTCCGCGGGTTTCCTCATCGTTCGCAGACGGTGGGAGGAACAGTGGCACAGGCGCATGCAATTTTAGTGGGAATTGACGAGACACAGGATCCCGAGCTGGGAACCTTCTATTTGGGGCGGGCCGCCCGGCAAGGAAATACGGAAGCCATGTTCCGGCTGGGCCGCTTGATTGAGAGCGGGAGAGGACCGGTACGCGATGCCGCGCAGGCGCATCGCTGGTATCGTAAGGCCGCTGCCGGTGGGCACATGGAGGCGGCGCAGGCGATTGCGGAACTGCCGCCGGAGCCGCAAGGACAGCTCGACCTGGCTATCGAAGGCGATGCCCGCTCGCAGTATCAGACCGGTTTTGCGCACATGATGGGCACAGGCGCACCCAGGGATTATTGCCAGAGCTACTTCTGGTTCAAAGTTCTGGAGAAAACCATGCCGGCGCAGGCCTCGATGCAGTTGCAGATGCTGCGGCAGCGGCTGGACGAAGGCACCTGTGCGGCGCTGGACGAACTCGCAGGGATGTGGTCGCCTGGCAACTTGCCGCCCGAGTCGCCGAGGGTTGTGGAATTGCGAGCAAGTGCCACCGCCGACGATGCAGAGGCGTGCTGTGTGCTGGGGCATGTGCTGGGACAAGGCTCGCCCGACGCGCAAGCTGAGGCCATGGAGTGGTTCTCTTGGTCGGCCAGCCAAGGGTTTGCGCCAGCGCACTACAAATTGGCTTTCCAATACCGGCGTCTGGGTGACGCCGAGGAAATGGAACGCCATCTGGAACTGGGCAGCAGTGCGCCGGCACCGACGGTGTTCCTGGAGGAAGGCGCGGCGCTCGGCATCAATGCGTGCCGCTATCTGCTGGCTGCGCGGCTGATTCAGGAGCCTGCCAGGCCGGAGGACCCGCAGCGAGCGATCTCTTTGTATCGTGCGGCTGTTGACGAGGGCTACGTGCCGGCGATGACTGGCTTGGCCGCCTGCTACTTTCATGGGAACGGGGTCGAACGCGACCCGGCACAGGCGGAGCATTGGTTCGCCGAAGCGGCCAAAAGCGAAGATGCCGATGCGTTGTTCGGGCTCGGCGTAATCTATCGCAACGCCGGCCTGAGGGCAGCACGCGGGGGTGAGGCGGAGGGGGCGGGGAAGGCGCACGCGGAGGCCACGGACTACTTCGAGCGTGCCGCCCGCAAGGGGCATGTGGAGGCCACGTATCAACTGTCGCTGGCGTATCGCTACGGCGAAGGCGTGGAGCGGAATCGTCTAAAGGCGCGGGAACTCACGGGACTCGCGGCGGAACGAGGTCATGCCGAATCGCAGTATCAGCTTGCCAACAACTACGCCCGCGGCGACGGCGAGGGCTTTCCGAAGGACGATACGCAGGCGGCATATTGGTACGAGCGTGCCGCGGACCAGCAGCATCCCGCAGGTACGTATCGGTGGGGCGTTCATCTGATGTACGGGCGTGGTGTGGAGCGCGATTTCGAGAAGGGCTGGGAATTGGTCGAGACAGCGGCGAAGATGGACGATTTGGACGCGATGGTGATGCTGGCCGCCATGATCGACACCGGTGAGGCGCCGATTCAGGATCCGGACGTGGCGCTGGAGTGGTATCAGAAAGCGGCGGACGGGGGTAACGCAGAGGCACAATTCCGGCTGGGCCAGCGGTTGGCGGATACGGAGGGCCCCGACTATGGCCGTCCGTATCTGGAAAAGGCTGCGGCACAGGGGCATCAGGAAGCGAAGGAGCGGCTGGAGACGCTGGTACAGGCCCAGGCGGCCCAGAAGAAGCGTCTCGAGCAGGAACAGGCGAAGTGGAGCAACGATCCGGTCTCGATGGCGGTGAGCGGCGATGCCAATGCCCAGTTCCAGCTCGCTTTCGCGCACTTCTCCGGGATGGGAGTTCCGCGCAGCATGCCGCTGGCGTACTTCTGGATGAAGGTGGTGGAGCGCTCGATGCCGGCCGCAGTGGGGCAGATGCTGCAGGCGGTAGCGGCACAGTTGCCGCCGGCGAAGCGCGCGGAGCTGGATGGTCTGGCAGGGGCGTGGACGCCAGGCACGGCGCCTCCAGCAGAGGGTTGATTCGCGGGTGGCGCGAGAGAACTCTCGACGATCATAGAACTCGAACCGCTTCGTGGCCCCGGTATTGGCGGATACACGAAAAGCGTCGACAATGGTGTCGACACGGCGAAGAAGAGTCTTTGCGCCACGTCTGACACTGAAGATTTCGCGCGCCCCACGCGGAAGTGGGTATGCTAGTAGCAGGAGGGGGCATGTATCCACTGAAGCGTGGCAAGTTTGCATCCCAGGCGCATGTCGGGGTTCCGGAAGGCACCTACGAGGAAGAGCATGGGCGCAAAGGGTTTTACGGCAAGAGCTCGCACCTTTACCACGCGCATCCGCCGACCGGATGGACCCGCTTCGAAGGCAAGCTGCGGCCACACCTGTTCGATCTGAACAAGCTCGCGCCCACCGATTGCCACGATCCCCAGGGCATGCCAGTCGCCTTCCTGGGAAATCACGATGTCACGCTCTACGTTTCGCGGCGATCCCAGCCGATGCCGTTCTACTACCGCAACGCCGATGGCGACGAATTGATTTTTGTGCATCGCGGCCGCGGGACGGTGGAGACGGATTTCGGACCGCTACCCTTTGAACCCGGCGACTACCTGGTGATGCCGCGAGCGGTTACTTACCGTGTGCTGCCCGAGACGAGCGACAATTTTTTCCTGATCGTGCAATCGCGCACGGAGTTCGACCAGCCCGACAAGGGCCTGCTCGGCCATCACGCGCTTTACGATCCGGGCGTGGTGTCGATTCCCGAGCCCGCGCCGCACCTGGACGACGATCGCGAGTGGGAAGTCCGCATCAAGGTAGAGGACGAGATCTCGAAGGTCTTCTACCCGTTCAATCCCATCGACGTGGTGGGCTGGAAGGGCGATCTGACCGTCTGGAAGATCAATATGCGCGACATTCGCCCGGTGATGAGCCATCGCGCGCATCTGCCTCCGAGTGCGCATACCACCTTTCTGACCGAAGGCGCGGTGGTCTGCAGTTTTCTGCCGCGGCCGCTGGAGCAGGATCCCGAGGCGCTACGCGTGCCCTTCTTCCATCGCAACACCGACTACGACGAGTTCATTTTCTATCACGACGGCGATTTCTTCAGTAAGGACAACATCAAGCCGGGATATGCCACGCTGCATCCGCGCGGTATACATCACGGCCCTCATCCGAAAGCCCTGGCCAATCAGCATCGCAAGACACACACCGACGAATACGCCGTGATGCTCGACGGGTTGAACCCCATCCACGTGCTGCCCGCGGGCGAGCAGGTGGAGTGGAAAGAGTATTGGTCGAGCTGGACGGAGAAAAAATAGGTGATTGTCGACCCCGCCGTTGCCGGCTCCCGCGAGATCGCGAATCTCCTGTTGAGCGTCATTTTGCCGCGCCCCATCGCGTTCGTATCCACCCTCAGTGCGGAGGGCATTCTCAATCTGGCGCCATTCAGCTATTTCACGGTAGCGAGTTCGACGCCGCCAGTGGTGTGCTTCACGCCGATCGTGCGGCGGGACGGCACCCGGAAAGACACGCTGCTCAACATCGAGGCCACCAGGGAGTTCGTGGTGAATGTGGTGTCGGAGGAGATTGCCGCGAATATGAATCTCTGTTCCGGCGAGTACCCGCCTGAGGTGGACGAGTTTGCCGTCTCGGGATTGACGGCCGTAGCGAGCGATCTGGTGAAGCCACCGCGTGTGCGGGAATCGCATGTGAATATGGAGTGCCGTCTGTTCAAGATCGTCGAGATCAGCTCCAAGCCCGGCGGCGGAAGCCTGGTGTTGGGCGAAGTGGTCCGCTTTCATGTGGATGATGCCGTGCTGAATCAAGGCGCGGTGGACCCGGCGAAACTTCGCGCGATCGGCCGCATGGGTGGTCCCACCTACGTGCGCACCACCGACCGCTTCGATCTCGATCGGCCGCAATAAGCTCAATTCTCGAAGTACCGTCGGGGTGTTTGGCCCAGTTCCTTCTGGAACATGACGATGAAGGCGCTGGCGCTGTTGTATCCGAGTTCCAGCGCCACGGTTTGCACCGTATCGCCGTCTGCCAGGCGGCGCAACGCGCGCAGCAGTTTCTGGCGGCGTAGCCACTGCCCGAGGCTCATGGCGGTCTCGGCGCGAAACAGACGCTCCATAGTCCGGCGGCTCGCGCCGCATTTCCGCAGCAGCGTTTCGACGGGCGTGGCACTTCCGGGGTCCGTTTCCACCAGTGTGGCGAACCTCGTGGCGCGCGCATCCCGCGGCATAGGCAATTGCAAGGGGACCGCCACCAATACCTTCAGCTCGTCGCGGATTACGCCTATGAGGCGTTTCTGCTCGGGGATCGTGGAATTGAGTGCCCCCAGCAGCACCGTGCGCACGATCAACTCACGCAGCAGCGGAGTGACATTGACTACGGAGCAGGTCCGCGACGCATTGGGGAAAAGCTGGCGGCCACGACGCGGCGAGTGCAGGTAGAGCATCCGCAGAGCGACCACACCGCTCATTTCCACGCGGTAGCGGATGCCCGCGGGTATCCAAACTCCGCGATGCGGGGGCACCACCCAGGCGCAGTCGTCGGTCCGGACGGTCATCACCCCGCGCGTGGCATAGATCAACTGTTGCCAGCCTTTGGGCTGTGGCGGCACCAGATACCCGGCGTTCTGCTGGTTGCGAAAGGTGACGCCAAAACTACGAATTTCGACGCCGCGATCTTCCTGGCGGGAAATCGACATATATTGGCAAGATAGCGCAATACCGGCAGGGCTGCGACGTCGTTAGAATCGCAACTGAAAGGAATTATCACATGTCACAGGTAGCGCATTTTGCCATCAACGCAGACGATCTGACGCGTGCACGCAACTTTTACGAGAAGGTGTTTGGATGGAAGTTTCAGGCGTGGGGACCTCCCGGATTCTACATGGTGGATCAGGAATCGGCGAAGGCGCACGTGGCCATGCGGGGATCGTTGCAACAGCGGCGTGAAATTGTCCCCGGCGTGGCGATGCGCGGATTCGAGTGCACGATTTCAGTGGATAACATACAGGCTGCGGCCGCGGCGATAGAGGCGAATGGCGGCACGATCGTGATGCCGGTTTGCACTCTAGCAAGCATCGGCCAACTGCTGTTTTTCCGCGACCCTGAAGGCAACATCGCGGGCGCTATGCAATATGACGAAAATGCGGATTAACTGGCGGCGGCATCGTCATAGACCTCAGCCAGACAAGGCGGCGAATCGATGCCGGTCAGGCCTTGCCGCCTGGAATCGACGCAGCGGCGGAGTTCGTCCAAATGCGGCAACACGCCGAATAATGTGAGCGCTCCGAAAACAGCCAGGATGGTCGACGGGGGGACTGGGGGCGATTGCCAGCGGATCGCGAAGTCGCGTTCGCCCCGGCGTCCCAGCAGTTCTTGAAAGTCGTCCCAATGGGTTGCGATGGCCGCGGCGGCCACCAGGAAGGGAGGCGTTTCCAGGAAGGTGTGAGTGACCTGTTCGCCAGCGGGAATCGCTCGCCTCGGGGTAGTGAACCAGAGATCCCAAAGAACGGTGGCCTCGTGTACCACGGTGAGCGAGATGATCCCCGCCAGCACGCCGGCGTTGATTTCGAGGAACAGCGCCGCCAGCACCACAGGCAAGCCCTCAGCCATCATGAGGGAATGAATCATGCTCTCTTCCAGCCCGCTGGTAGTCTCGATGTGGGTGCGACGATGCCAGAGGTAATCGATGAAAGCGGCGCCCACCCATATGGGAATGATGAAGTACGTGGTGAGGCGCCGCATGGCGATGTCACCAGCCGTCAATCTGCGTGTGCGGCGAAAGCTCCTGGTAGCGAGTCCTATCGCTCCGCCGCCGAGCATCGCCACTTTTGAAACCAAAGATCGCCTCATGGCCGGCTCTCGTACCTCTACTGTGGCACCAGATTCCAGTCCTCACCGTGACGTTCCATACGCTCGGGGCGAAGGGTGTCTGGAAAGCGACAACCGCGGGTGAGTTGGCCTCGCGGAGGGGCAACCTTTTGCGCAATGCCTGAACGCTCCCTCGCAGTGGCGATTCGCGCAAGTGGCGGTTGCAATTTGCGGCCGGCGGGCAACTATTTAGGGTGTTTGAGCGTCTTGGGCGCGATCAATCGCCAGGCATCTTGAATCAGGGCGGTCAGTTCCGCGTCGCCGATGCGTGAGAGTTCCACGCCCACCCAGCCTTTCACACCGACGTAAGGAGGACGGTAGTAGGTCTCGGGAGCGTCCTGGATGAGCAACGCCTGCATGCCGGGTGGGACCGGAATCCACACTGCGACGTGACCGTCGTTATGGTGATTGTTCGAGAACATCACGAACACTTTCTTGCGGACAAAGAAGGTGGGCTCGCCGTGCGAGAGCTTCTCGCTACTCTCGGGCATGGTGGCACAGATTCGCCGCACTCGCTCGATTAGCGCATTCTCCATGGGCTCTGGCGGCTCCTACATTCCGTTCATCGTCTTTTCAAGCCAGGCGATCATTTCCGTTTTCCAATGCTGCATCTCGGGAGCCTTCCAGCCGCTCATGCCATGCCCGCCGCCTTCGATGGTGATGATGTCGCAGGTGACGCCGGCGGCCTTCATCGCCTTGCACATGGCGGGCGTCTGTTCATATGCCACCTGGTCGTCCTTGGTGCCGTGTATGCAGAGAAACGGCGCCATGCCTTTGTGGACGGCGTAGATTGGTGAGATGTCGTGGAGCTTCTGGAGCCCGGCGGCATCGAGCTGCTCGGCGCCGAAGAAGTGGATGCCGCCGCCATTAGAGGCATGCCGGTTGATGCTGGTCATGTTGAAGCGCTCGGGATGATCGCGGCGCTCGACGGCGAGCAGGCCGTAGTCCACGGGGCCGTAGAAGTCGACAACCGCACGCACGCGATTCTCGGGAGTCTCGTGAGTGCCGGCGTAGTTCACGAGGAAGCCGCCGGCGGATTCTCCGATGATGGCGATCTTGGAAGCGTCCACGTGGTATTTGGCGGCGTTTGCCTTCACCCAGCGTATGGCGCTGTTCATATCGTCATTGGCTTGCGGGAAGCGAAACTCGGGGGCCATCCGGTAGTCAATGCTGAACCAGGCGAATCCAGCGTTGGCCAGGAGATCGAAGAGCGGGCGGACATTGGTGCTCTTGCTGCCCTCGTCGAAGCCGCCGCCGTGGACCAGAATCGCCGCGGGGAAGGGACCGGCGCCGTCGGGTACATGGAGATCGAGCAGGACGGGCTTGCCGCCAGGGCGCGCATACTCCACATCTTTCTGATCGAGCGGCGCGCCTGCCAGGGTCACAGCTCCCGCGATCGTCAGAATCAAAAGAGAAGTCCGCATGGAACGAAATTGTATCAGGACATGAAGGCAACGCGGCTGGTACTTCCCTAGTGCTCTGGCGAGCGATTCCGAAGTCGACTTTGCGACGACTGTCGTTTGCCCCGATTGAAGAAGCCTACCGTACGACTGTTCCACCCCGGGCACGGAGCATGCACAAGCGCACGCCATTCGCCGATTCTCCCAATTTCGCTCGCGATCGAGTGAAAGACATGTGCGCTTGCCGCAGTTTTCACGCGCCGCAGCTCAGCGGCGGCATTAACGGCAACTTGCTATCTCTGAGTCAGTTCTCCATTTACCATCCTTTTACAAAACTGGTAAAACCATTTTGCCTCGTTGCTCGTTCTAATCAGCAGAAGGAGTGAAGAAGATGAGATCAACGATCTTGAGCGGATACCTGATGGCAGCGGTGCTGCTGAGCGTGGGAATCGCCGGTGCGGCATCCAAGGGCAACGACAATCTACCGTCGGGGGATGAGCAGATCGCCCAAAAAATTCGGCATGAGATTCTGGTCTACCCTCACTTCAGCATCTTCGACGACGTGAGCTTCCGCGTCTCCGCAGGCCAGGTGGAACTGATAGGTGCCGTGAACCAGCCCTTCAAGAAGAAAGACCTCGAGCGGCTGGCCTTCCAGGTTCCCGGCGTGAATGGCGTGACCAATGGACTTAAGGTGCTGCCTCTTTCTACCGCGGACGATCGCTTGCGCCTGCAGATCGCACGCGCGATCTATCGCGACCCCGCGCTGAGCCGCTACGCGATCCAGGCGGTCCCCCCCATCCACATCATCGTCGACAACGGCCACATCACGCTCACGGGCGTGGTCAGTAACGAACTGGAAAAGAATATCGCTGGTGTGCGTGCCGCCAGCGTCGGATTGAGTTTCGGCCCCGTCACCAACAACCTACAAGTGGAACACCCCGCCCCCAATAAAGGGTAGCCTGCCAAAACCTTCCATTACGGGCCGCCTGGGATGGGCATCAAGCCAACCCTGGCGGCTTTCGCCATTTCTGGGTCTTCCGTTTTCCGAAACCACTTCGCAGCCGGTTCGAGCGTTACAATCGGGGATCGTGCCGCTCGCCATCCTGTTCGGAGTGCTCTTCACCGTCGCCGTTTCGGCCGCTCTGGGCGCTCTGCTCCTCGGAAACTCTTCGCACGATTGGGGAGTTCGTTTCGTCACAGGCGCCGCACTCCTCAGCACCTCCGTCTTCTGCCTCTGCTCTCTCGGACTGGCCTATGCCGCAGCGTTCGCGATCTTCGGGTGTGCGGCACTTTGGGCTGCATGGCAATTCCGCCGGCCAGTCCTGGATTTCGGCTACGGCCCGATCGCGAGCGCCATCGATGGCAAGCAACGCTATGTTTTTCTGATAGTTATCCCATTCTTCCTGCTGTATCTGTTTAACTCGATGGCGCCCGAGATCAGCTATGACGGCTCGCGTTATCACCTCGGGCTGGTCAGCCGCTATCTTCGCGAGCATGGCTTCCACCGCATCACCGACAACATGTACGCCAGCTTGTCCGAAGGCATGGAGATGCTCTACCTGTTCGCCTTCTCATTCGGCAAACACTCGGCGGCAGCAATGGTGCACTTCGCCTTCATACTGGCACTCGCCTGGATGATATTCAGCTACGGACGGCGGTCGGGATTCCCCCTGGCGGGCGCCTGGGCGGCATTGCTGGTGTTCGCCACGCCAGTGGTCGGCGTGGACGGCACCAGCGCTTACAACGACGTCGCTGTGGGCGCCATCGCTTTCGGCCTCTTCTATCTCTTGCAGGCATGGGATCGCGAGCGTCTCTCCCGTCTGCTCGTCGCTATCGGATTGCTCGCCGGGTTTGGGTACGCCACCAAGTACACAGCATGGGTCGGGGTGCCCTACGCGCTCGGCTTCGTCGCGTGGAAGAGCCGGCGCCTGCGCGACGTTGTGACTGTCGCGCTGTGTGCCGCACTCATCATCGCGCCGTGGATGCTTAAGAACTGGCTGTGGGTCCAAAACCCCCTGGCGCCTTTCTACAACAGCATCTTTCTCAATCCCCACGTGGGAGTCGCTTTTGAGAGAGAGTACCGCCAATACCTGACGACGTACGACCTGAAGAGCCGCTGGGAGATTCCCTTGCAGGTCACGGTGCACGGCGCACTCGCAGGGGTCCTCGGTCCCGTCTTTCTGATGTCGCCCATCGCGCTGTTGGCGCTGGGACGCCGCGAAGGGCGCCAACTGCTGCTCGCCGCGGCGATCTTCGGGTCTACCTACTTCACCAACATCGGCACGAGATTCCTGATCTCGCCGCTCCCGTTCGTGGCGATGGCAATGATGCTGGTGTTGAGCCGCGTTCCGCCTCTGGCCGTGGCGGTCGTCGTGGTGCACGCGGTTCTTTCGTGGCCCAGTGTGGTGCGCCGCTACACCGCCGTGAATGACTGGCACCTCTTCAAGTTTCCTTATCGCGAAGCACTGCGCATCAAGCCGGAGGAAGGCTACCTGGCGTCCAATCTTCCCTATTACCGTGTGACCCGCATGGTGGAGCAGTCGGCGTCGCCAGGATCCACCGTTTATTCGTTTACGCCGATACCGGAGGCCTACACTTCGCGCAAGATCCGAGTGGCCTACGAGTCGACCGAGAACATCATTGCCCAACGAATTATCTTCACGGGCTTCATCCCCGAGTATGCGCCCGTATGGCGTCTGAGATTCGCTTTCCCGCGCCAGGCGTTGCGAGGCATTCGCATCGTGCAGTCGAACACCGGGCAGGACGTCTGGACCATGCACGAACTGCGCCTCTTCGACGGAACGCGCGAGTGGACTCGCGGTCCGCGGTGGCGATTGAGTGCACGCCCCGACAACTGGCGCATCGAGAATCTCTTCGACGACAACCTGATGACGGCCTGGCTCTGCGGCGACACCCTGCACCCCGGGCAATTCGTTCAGGTGGATTTCGGTCAGACTGCCGCGGTCGACTCGGTGCGGATCGAGACTTCCCCGAACCAGTGGGGAATTCATCTGAGCCTGGAAGGAGAGGACGCTTCCGGTGGCTGGCACATGCTGGCAGCCAAACCCGAGTATCTCGAGAACGCGCCTACTCCGCCCGACCTTCGCCGCAGGGCGGCCGCGGAACTGAAACGAAGCGGCATCGACTATGTCCTGATGTTCGATGGCGAGTTCGGCGCTGATGATTTCCAAAAAAACGCCGCCCTTTGGGGTGTACTCCAGGTGGCCGAACAGCAGGGCGCGAGACTCTACCAATTACCATGAGACTGTTTCTAGGAGTGGACGGCGGGCAATCCGGGACCACCGCGCTGATCGGCGACGAGACTGGCCGCATTCTCGGGATGGGCGAGGCGGGCCCCTGCAATCATGCCGGCGCCGCGGAAGGCCGCGCCAAGCTGGAGCGCGCCGTAAGCGAGAGCCTGACCGCCGCATCGTTGGAAGCCGGTTTAGGCCGCACGACTCTCGAGTTCGAGGCCGCCTGCTTCGGCATGAGCGGCGGTCCCGATGACAAGCGCGATATCCTCGCCGGAATCGTCAAGGCTCGGCGCTGGATTGTGACTCACGATGCTGCGACGGCGTTGGCGGGCGCCACCGCGAGCGGAGTGGGCATCGTCACGATCGCGGGGACCGGTTCGATCGCCTTCGGCCGTCATCGCGACGGCCGCACCGGACGCGCGGGCGGCTGGGGCTATGTCTTCGGCGATGAAGGCGGCGCGTTCGACATCGCACGCCAGGCATTGCGGGCGGCCCTCCGAATGGAGGAGGGATGGGGCCGGGCGACATCGTTGCGCGGCACGCTGCTCAAAGCCACAGAGTCCCAGAGCGCCAATCAGGTGCTGCACCGCTTTTACACGCCGGACTGGCCGAGGTCGCGCGTGGCCACTCTGGCGCGCCTGGTGGATCAAGCCGCGTCGGAAGGCGATGCTGTAGCCGAAACCATTATCAGTCGCGCAGCCCAGGAGCTTGCCATGCTCGCGGCCTCGGTGCGTTCGCAGCTTTGGACTGCCGGGGAAGCGGTGGATATCGCGTACATCGGCGGAGTCTTTGAGAGCGATCGTTTGCGCGAGCGCTTCCGCATGCTCGTGGAGTTGGAGGACGGCAATCGATGCGGACCCCCGAAGCACGGTCCCGCGGAGGGCGCTCTATTGGAGGCATATCGCGCTGAGGGATTGGATCCGGCATTGCACCGCTGAAATAGTTTTACCCGGGAAATATTGACTCAGCGCATATTATCCGGGTAAAATTATCTACATGGATAACCGGAGCACCTACGCCGCATTTGCAGGAGAATCAATCATCGCCGAAGGACCAGTTGAGAATCTGCTACCGCCCCTTAAGGAGAGATTCGATCGGAATCCGGGAGAAGTCGTGCTGATCTTCGACGACCACACTGGCAGGCAGGTGGACTTCGATCTTCGCGGAACGTTAGACGAAGTCCTGGCGCGGGTGGCGCCGGCGCAGTCTCGTCCGGGGCCTGGCCGTCCCAAACTGGGAGTTGTGTCGCGGGAGGTCTCGCTGCTTCCCCGCCACTGGGAATGGCTCGAGGACCAGCCAAACGGCGCCTCAGCAGCCATCCGGAGACTGGTCGATCAGGCCCGCAAATACGACACCGGAGCTCTACGCGCACGCATGGCGCTGGGCCGGTTCCTGTCGGCGATGGCCGGTGATCTGCCCGGCTGCGAAGAAGCCGGCCGCGCGCTCTACGCGTCCGATCGTGCACGCTTCGAAACTCAGATCCGGGAATGGCCGGCCGATATTCGCGCCTACCTTGAACAGCGCGCCGAAGAAGCCTTCCGCGAGGAAGCCCTTCCGTCCTCCTGATATCCTTGATCTGTGCAACTGGGCAAGCCAAGCCAAACCGCGTGGACCGTCGCGTTTCACCGTGCGGCTCACCAGTCGATCGAGGAAGGGCGCATTTTTACCGATCCGTTGGCTGTTCGCATTCTGGGCCAGGACGCAGAGTCAGTCGTTCGCGCAGCGCAAGAGCAGCCTACGGCCAAGCCAATGCGCATCTTCGTCGCCTCGCGGACGCGCTTTGCCGAGGACGCGCTGGCGAAGGCGGCGGCGTGCGGTACCAATCAGCTCGTCGTACTCGGCGCGGGGCTTGATACTTATGCATACCGCACTACCTTGGCCGACCGGGTGCGGATCTTCGAAGTGGACCATCCGGACACGCAGGCGTGGAAGCGAGGTCTGCTCGAAGAAGCTTCGATTGCCACGCCTCCCTACCTGACCTTCGTACCTCTGGATTTCGAACGGCACTCTCTGGCCGAGGGATTGGGCAGTGCAGGCTTCGATTTCGGCAAGCAGACCTTTTTCACCTGGCTGGGAGTGGTACCGTATCTGCGCGAGGAAGCCGTGTGGACCACGCTTCACTTCATCGCTCAGCTCGTACACGGAGCGCACGTGGTGTTCGATTACAGCGACCCTCCGGAGACGATGCAGGAGGATCAGCGGAGCCGTCACGAGCGGCGTGCCGCGCGGGTTGCCGGTCTCGGCGAACGTTGGATCACTTACTTCACGCCGGGGGTTCTGCGCGAAAAGCTGTTGGCGGCGGGGTTTGCGGACGTGGAAGACCTGGGTCCGCCTGAAATCGCCGCGCGCTACTTTCCTTCCCGTGCCGGCATCGCGCGGGAAAAAGGCGGGCACATCGTGCGAGCGTCCACCGTCCGATAGTGCCCCACTGTTAAACAGTACTATCGGTACATCCAGGACTTTCCTTCAAACTGTCACCCTCGCATAATCTCTTCATGCAGTCTGGTGTTTCGACCCTGATTCGACCGCAAATAACGCCATTCCCAGCAACTTCGCATTCGCTGTTTGCGAGTTTGGGAAGGCTCTACTGCCGCATGTTTCACGGCTCCGTGTCTTTGTCGAGGCCGGTGAAAGGCAGGTATCATTGCTGGAAGTGCCTTCGCGAGTTCGATCTCCGCTGGTGACCGGTGCCGGCCGCGAGCGCGACCGGTGAGCAATTGAGTAGATTCCACACGTTACGGCGAGAACAGTGGATTCCGCGGCCCCTGGATGAAGTCTTCGCATTCTTCGCCGATGCGAAAAATCTTGAAAAGCTGACGCCTTCGTGGCTCGGATTCCGCATCCTTACGCCAGGCTCGATTAGCATCGATGCGGGAACCGAGATTCACTACCGGCTGAGGCTGCATGGCCTCCCGGTCGAATGGATCACGCGCATCCGCAGGTGGAACCCGCCTTCCTGCTTTGTCGATGTGCAGTGGAAAGGTCCTTACCGGCTCTGGCATCACACGCATCGATTCGAATCGAAGGATGGCGGCACCCGCATGCGGGACACGGTGAGATACCGCCTTCCGTTCGGGTTGCTCGGCAGCATCGTGCGACTTCTGGTGGTGCGCCGCGATCTGGAGCGCATCTTCGACTACCGCGCGCAAGAGATTCGGGAAATCTTCCGCTGAAGATTGTGGCGCGGACACTCCTGTCCGCGCCACGAAGAATTACCTTCTCTGCAAGCAGCGCCACGCGCGGCGCGCCACGATCAACTCCTCATTCGTCGCCAGCGCCAGCACAGCCACGCGCGAGCCGTCCCGCGAGACCACCCGATCGCCCGATCCGCCTTCATTCCGCACGGCATCCAGGTCGATTCCCAAAAATTCCAGTCCCTGGCAACAAGCCGTGCGCAATCGCGCCGAATTCTCCCCGATGCCGCCCGTGAACGCCACCGCTTCGAGCCCGCCCATCGCCGCCGCAAATGCTCCGATCGTCTTCTTCACCTGGTAGGCGAACGTGTCGATCGCCAGTTGCGCGGGCCTGCTGCCCTGGGCAGCCGCGGCCTCGATGTCGCGTAAGTCGCCTCCCGCCACTTGCGACATACCGGCCAGGCCGCCGCCCGTAGACAACTGCCGGCGCACCTCCTGCGTGTCCCATCCGTGACGCTCCATCATGTAGAGCACCGCGAAGACATCCAGATCGCCATGACGTGTCGCGTTTTCCAAGCCCGACTGCGGTGAAAAGCCCATCGTCGTATCCACCGACCGTCCGTCGACGATCGCGCACATACTCGAGCTCCCGCCAAGGTGGCAACTCACCAGCCTGGTATTGTGCCCCAGCATTTCAGCCACGCGTTCGCTCACGTATTGATGCGACGCGCCGTGGAAGCCGTACTTCGCGACGCCGTCCTCCAGCCACGGACCCGGAACCCCGTAAAGACGCGCGCACTCGGGCATGGTCGCATGGAACTCCGGCTCGAAGGCCGCGACGATCGGCACCGACGGCATGGCCTCGCGAAAGGCCTCGATGGCCGTCAGGTAGATCGCGTTGTGGGCAGGGGCGGCGGGCAGAAACTGGCGGAGCGCCTCCACCACACCATCGTCCACGACGAACGTGCCGCGATAGCGCGGCCCCGCGTGCACCGCTTTGAGCACAATCGCATCGATGGGAGTGCCGCTCGCGTCCAACTGGCGGATCGCCTCCCGATAGTCCTTCACGCGTTCGAACCGCCCCTTCGCCCGCACGGCTTCGGACGGCATTTCGAGGATCTGATACTTCAGCGAGGTAGATCCCAGGTTCGGTATGAGCAGGTTCACTTGATCCCGTGGTATTCCGTTTGGATTCGTTTCAGGTTGTTAGTGGCTTGCGCCTGGAATGGGCTGTTGATGGCGGAGCAGGCGCGGAAGTAGTTCGCGGCGGATTGCGCCATCTCCGCCTTGCCGCTGGCCAGCTTGTAATCGGAGAGCCCCAAAAGGAACAGCACTTCCGGTTTGAGGCTCGCGAGCGCGGGGCTGGCCTCGATCAGCGGCAGCGCCTTGCGCAAATCCTGATCGGCCTGCGCGTGTTTGTTCTCGCCCGAGTATTGCTTGCCGCTCATGTACCACGCCAGACCGGTCACCTGGCTGCGGTGCGCATTCCAATCGGCATCGGCCACGCCTTCCGGCTTCGGTTTGGCGGCCATCACTTCGACAATCTTGGTGGTATAGACGTGTATTTTCTCCGGCTCCTTCTTATTCTGCAGATAGCTGTCGGTCACCACCAGAAGCATGTCTTCGTTCGACTGGTCAGTGGCCAGAGTTCGCTCCGCCAACGCCACCGCTTTGTCGTTGTTGCCGGCTTGCCGGTAGGCGACGAACAATGGCTGCTGCACCTTCATGGTGTACTCGCTCTTCGGATTGCGCGCCATCAGGATTTCCGCCAGATCGATCACCACTTTGGGATCGCGCGCCATCAGAGCCGCGTTGAACAGGGCGTACTCGGAGTAGGTGTCCACTTGCCGTGCGTAGTCGACCTCGTTCTCCCAGCTCTTTATTGCGTCTTCCGAAGCTGGCTTTGGCGAATTCACCATCTTGCGGGCATTGGCAGAAGTCGTCGCCGACCATTTCTTGATCAGCTCGACATCCTTTTTCTTCTCGGCAGCTTTCAGAGCTTGCAACGCAGCTTCGGGATCGTCGGGATCGAGCGCCAGGAGTTTCTCCCCGGTGGCGATGATCTTGTCGGCATCGCCCGCCTTCACGTACGAGACCTGCAACTGCTCGAGCACCCAGGTGGAGGTTTCCAGCTTCGGATATTGGCCGGCGAACTGTTCCATCAGGGCCGCTTTCCTGGCTGGATCGTTCTCTTGCAGAAGCTGCTGCAGGAGTTTTCCTTCGGGCTTTTCCGCATCGATTTCTTCAAGTCTGTGACGCTGGCCGAAAGCCGCGAGTGAACAGGCAATCAGAATCACCAGGATGCGCATACTCACCTTCCGTGACAAGGAATGGCGGCCGGAGGGCTGCCTTGGTTTCGGAATATTATCACAGACGGCGGATTACTGCACGAGGCCGAGTTGCTTCAGTGTGGCTTGCGGCTCGTCGCCCTCAAACTTGGTGATCGGCGCCTTTTCGCGGCCGTTCTCCAGCGCCACACCATAAGGATAGGCGGTATAGGAAAAGAGCGGCGCAAGCTTGGAGAAGTCGGAAGAGATTACCGCCTTCAAGCCGGTGTCCCGCAGAAACTGCGAGGCATACTGGGGCATCTCCACCGGGATCGCGACGATCTTCGTCTCGCCCCAAGCCATCTTCGACATGCGTTTGGCGGCATCGAAACAGTGCATGCACTGCGGATCGAAGAAGAAGAGAAATATCTTGCCGCGCTGCAATGAGTATGGCCTCGATTCCGGCATGGGAGCGGCTGTACCATCCGCGGCGGGCGCCGCCTGAATGTCTTGCACAGTGGTGGTGTCCGGCGCCTTGGTACCGGTCTGGCGGACTTCCGCCACCCCGTAGGACACCAGCGCAAAGACCACGACAGCACCAAGAATCAGGAAGGCACTGCGCAGACTCTCCGGTCGCTTTGACCAGATGCCGGCACACACCGCGAGCACCAGCATGATGCCATCACCGATGAAGAAACCGGGTCCCACGGCGCGCTTCAGCCATGGAAAGCAACTGCATTCTTCACCACGCAAAGCATTGTAATGGATCGCGATGTAGATCAGAAAAGCGACCAGCAGGACGCTGGTGACGATGGAGCCCCAGCGGCGGAAACGGGGCACGAGGATCAGCACGCCACCCACCGTCTCAGCGATGCCGAAGAGAATGGCGGCGGCCTGGCTCAGCGACTCCGGCACCTTAGCCTGCGCCATGCGCATGGCAGCGCCTTGCACATCGGTAATTTTCCAAAGTCCCGAGGCGAGAAACAGAAGGGCAATCAAAGCGGCGGCCACCCAGCTCAGCGCGGTTTTCCAGCCGGGGAGTTCGAGCGCACCGAACCCCGCGTGGGGCTGTGCCATACTGTCGTTCATGGCCTTATTGTACCCTTTGGATCGTTTGATGGGGCCCGGTGGCGAGTCACCCGCCTGATATGGTTTCTCTGATTTGCATACTGCTGTTCGCGTCTTCTCCGACCACCACGGTGGTGGACCAGGTATTCGAAATCCCCGCGAATAAGTGGAAGTATGTGGATGTGACGCTGGAGAAACCCGCGATTCTGCATGCGGAATACACCGTGGAATCGGGCCCGGACAAAGCGCGTTTGCAGTTGCTGCGGAGTTCCGATCTGGCCCTGCGCGCCAAGGTTCAACAGGACGCACTCGATGAGACGGAGCCCGGTAAGTCGGGAGGGATCGCACCGCAGCTTCGGTCCACCGGCGAGTACGTGGTGGTAGTGGATAACAATCTCGGCGACGAACCGGCGAAAGTGCACTTGAAGATCTGGCTCCGCAAATGGCCGGAGACTGAGATGATCCAGCTCTCTCCGCGACGCCAGTTCTTTGTGATTCTGCTGAGCTTCGGGACATTCTTCGGCATTGTCACGTGGTCGGCGAGGCGGTTGCTGCGGGGAATCCGGCAGTAAGCCGTGGGCACATGTGGGACTGGCTGAAGAAGAAACCAGATCTCACACCAGAGGATCGTCGCCTCGCGGCGGAAATTAACCTGCCTGATGAAACTCTGCGGGAAATCAAGGCCTCCGGCGAGAATCTGCGTCAGTTGGAAGGCAGGGATGCGGACGATGAACAGCAGATCCTTCCCGGACTGACTATCGATGTGAAGCACCGGCGTGCGGCGAAAGTGGTGCGAGATCTTGAGCGTCTGCTTCCGGCGGGGTATATCGCCTTCGTGTCCGGCACGCAGATGGGGATTTATGGCGCGCCTGACGAGGTTTCCGTTCTGAAGGCGGCTGACCCGTTGGATGCCATCACCGGCATGGGCACCAACGGCAACAATTACGGGATTTATTGTGACATGGTGGCTGCACGGCTTCGCGAGTGGGACCGCCGCTTTGGCTTGCTGCTCCGCGGCGCCGGCGGCGGCTGGCTCGAAGCCGAGTTCCGCCGCCAACCGGACGACATGATGGCATTCGCCCGCGAGGTCTACGCATTCTGCCCGGACGTAGTAGACCAAGGCTGCCGTTCCGTGGAGAAGCTGGCTGCGGAAATGAAGCGCCGCAATATGGTCTACCTGTGGTGGGACTAGCAGCACTTGCTGACGCGCGCGGCTCGCAGCGAACGATCCGCGACCGTGAGGGAGCGTCTTCTCCTCTGATCTGTGATCGCTTGCTTACGCGCGCGGCTCGCAAGCACACGTATCGCGCCGAGCGTAGGGTACGAGCCGCGACCGTGAGGGAGCGCCTCTCACTCTCTGATTCGTGCATCGCTTGCTGACGCGCGCGGCTCGCAGGCACACATATTGCGCCGAGCGTAGGGTACGAGCCGCGACCGTGAGGGAGCGTCTTCATCCTCTGATCTGTGATCGCTTGCTGACGCGCGCGGCTCGCAAGTACACGTATCGTGCCGAGCGTAGGGAACGAGCCGCGACCGTGAGGGAGCGTCTTGCGTCGTCTACTCGGAGGCGCCCAGGAATTCGAATGTGTCGGTGTTGGTGCGGACCAGCAGGTGCCCCGCTCCGAGCGGCTTGCCTTCGGTAATGAAGAATACGGCTCCATCCGTCGATTCTCCCTGGGCAAGTTTGGCCTGCACGAGCGTCAGCGCACTGGCAATTGCCGCCGAACGGACCTTGGTGGCGCTCATGGCGAGAGCCGCCAGGCGCCGCTGCTCGTATCCGTTGGTAGATCGCAGATGCGGATTGCCATACACCGCCGCCTCGTAAGCCTGCACCAGCTTGATGACATCGCCCCCGCTTCCCTTTTGAAACAACATGTTGATCACGTTGCGTGCCGGGGTCGCCCTGATCACTTCGCCATCCGTGCGCACGTAGCTGAAGTCCTCCGGGCGTATTACATAAGGCCCGGGAGAACCATTCGAGACCGCAACTTGGATGATTGCGTACTCGTGGAGGTGACTTTGCATCTGGGCGAACATCACGGTCACTCCCGACCGTGTAAGTGCCTGATATTTCAGTCCATTCGACTCGAATTCGATGACTTGGGCCTGCGCGGAATGGTATAACAACGGGAGTGCCACGATGCACAGCCCCAGAAGCCGCCTCATGAGTCCATATTACGATAGAGGATGCCCTGGGGATCGGGAAAAAGATGCTCATCGACCAAACGCAGACTGCCAACGCTGGATTTGGCCCCAGCCGTCATGGACTAGAGAAGCACGGAATTCGCAATATCAATGCCGCTTACTGGAATCTCGGTACGGCGCATTTGCTGGAACATGCCGTGCAGCGGCGCGAGGGTAATCTCTCGAGCGATGGCTCACTGGTGGTTCGCACCGGGCAATTCACGGGACGCTCGCCCAAAGACAAATTCATTGTGAGGGACGAGAACACCGACTCCACTGTACATTGGGGCGCCGTGAACCAGCCCATCTCGGAAGCTCATTTCGATCGGCTGCACGCCAGGATGCTGTCATTCTGGCAGGGTCACGAAGTCTACGTGCAGGACAGCTTCGTGGGCGCCGATCCCGAATACACCCTGCCGGTTCGTGTGGTGAGTCAATTAGCGTGGCATAATCTCTTTGCCCGCCAGCTCTTCATACGACCGGAGCCAGGCAAACCAGCCCACGAACCGGAATTTACGATCCTGTTTGCGCCGGATTTCCAGGCCGATCCGGCGCTCGACGGCACCAATTCGGAAACCTGCATTGTTCTAAATTTCAAGAAGCGGCTGGTGTTGATCTGTGGAACCAGCTATGCCGGCGAGATGAAGAAGTCCGCCTTCACCATCATGAATTACCTTCTGCCGGGCCGCGGCGTCTTTCCGATGCACTGCTCGGCCAACGTCGGCAAGGCCGGCGATGTGGCGCTGTTCTTCGGACTTTCGGGCACTGGCAAGACCACGCTTTCGGCCGACCCCGAGCGGCGCCTGATCGGCGACGACGAACATGGCTGGAGCGATCAGGGCGTCTTCAACTTCGAAGGCGGCTGCTATGCCAAGTGCATCCGGCTCTCGAAAGAACAGGAGCCGCAGATCTGGAATGCTATCCGCTTCGGCACTGTTCTAGAGAATGTGGCGATGAACGTGGAAACTCGCCACCTCGACTTCAACTCCGACGAGATCACGGAAAACACCCGGGCTGCCTACCCTCTCGACTTCATCGAAGGCGCAGTCCTTCCGAGCGTGGGCGGACATCCCAAAAATGTCATTTTTCTGACCGCCGATGCGTTTGGCGTGCTTCCCCCGATCTCCAAACTTACGCCCGAGCAGGCTATGTATCACTTCTTGAGCGGCTATACGGCGAAGGTGGCCGGCACCGAGCGTGGGCTGGGCAAAGAGCCGCAGGCGACCTTCAGCGCCTGTTTCGGTGCACCCTTTCTTCCGCGCCCGGCGGCCACCTATGCGTCGCTGCTGGGCGAGAAGTTGCGGCGTCACGGCGCTCAATGCTGGCTAGTGAATACCGGCTGGGTGGGCGGCGCATTCGGAGTCGGCGAGCGGATGAAGTTGCGCTACACCCGCGCCATGCTGAACGCCGCGATTGCCGGTGAATTGACCAATCTGCCGGCGGAGCCACATCCGGTCTTCCGTGTGGCGGTCCCGAAGTCCTGCCCCGGCGTCCCGTCGCAGTTTTTGGATGCTCGCGGAATGTGGGCGGAAGGCCACGCCTACGACAAGGCAGCGCACGATTTGAGCCAGCGCTTCAATAAGAATTTCGAAAAGTTCAATCACGTCTCCGCCGAGATCGCCAAAGCCGCTCCGGTTTAGCTCGACTTGATCATCCAAGTCCTCAAGGACAGCAAGCCGTCATCGCGCAACCAGCACCGGAGAATTGGACAATCAGCAGTATCACGACCTGAAGGCGCGGCTGCGACGGCTCGAGGTGATACCCGGGCGCCAATGTCCTGGGGCGGATTGCTGTCGACAAGCCAGGGTTCACAGCAACGTTCCATGTCCACCTGGAATTCAGCCCTGACGAGTCCTTAGCTGGACTGCCAGGGCCACCTCCCAGCCCTGCCACACCCGACAATTCCACCACACCAGGTTCTTTCGCCAGACCTTCATGGAACACATCTTTGCGGCCATACAGGAACAACTCGGGTTTTGAAGCTCGAATCCGCCCAAGGGTCCTGTAGACGTGCATGAATCATTGACTCCGGGGAGAAGCCCTCGGGCAGGCGCGAGTGTCCGCGCCACGTCGCTTACGCGACGATTCCGTCGATCGTCGCCTGGGCGATAGGATGGTATCCCGCGCGCGCCTTTGAGTAGATCTTCCGGGCGAGCGCCTGACCGTCGGGCGTCTTCATCAACTCTGAGTAGATCGGCTTCAGAAACTTGCGCCGCCCTACCGAACAGAGGAACCCCTCGATCCGCTCGACTCCGGGCGCATATCCACTACGCACCGACATGAGCAGCCACTGGTGCAGAATCTCTGAGTTCCGCGAGTCGCTGAGACGAAACTCGCGATCCAGCCGCGCCATGTCTGGATCCGTCTGGAAGCGCAGGAAATGCAGCCACTCCTGCGTCGTCCAGCCGCTGGTATCCGCCGGCCAGCCCGACTCGACCTTCGTAAAGGCGTCCGAGTGGGGCTCCGCGGCGCCCGGCGGGACACCGGGGCGGTAAATCCACGCGTTCAGATCCACAGAATTCGGTAACTCCGCAGCCAGGTATGCGAGAAAGTCCGCCGTCGTGATGCTCTGGAACGCAAAGTGATCGAAGTAGGAGCGCAGGAACCGGTCGAACGCCTCGCGCCCCACTTCGTGCTCGATCGTCCGCAGCAACAAGGCGCCTTTTTCATACGGGACCAAGGTGCATCCTTCGTCGGGGTCGCGGCCGTCCAGATTGAGGTGAAGCACGCGATCCCCCTCCGGCAGTCCCGCCATCTCGCGATCCAACTCGTGCCTTCCCAGAACCGCCTCCATCTCCTCGCGCGGTGTGCTGTAGACTCTCTCGAGAACGCGACGCTCCACGTACACTGTGAATCCTTCGTTCAGCCAGAAGTCACTCCAGGTGGCGTTGGTCACCAGATTGCCCGACCAGGAGTGCGCCAACTCGTGAGCCACCAGAGAGACCAGGCTCTTGTCTCCCGCCAACACCGTCGGGGTCGTGAACGTGAGCCGTGGATTCTCCATGCCGCCAAACGGAAAGCTGGGGGGAAGCACCAGTAGATCGTAGCGGCCCCAGCGGTATGGACCGTACATCTCCTCGATCGCCGAGATCATGGCTTCCGTATCCGAAAACTCTTCCGCCGCACGTTCCACGACTGACGGTTCCGCATAGACTCCCGAGCGTGGTCCCATCGCCCGGAACGCCAGATCTCCCGCGGCCAGGGCTATCAGATACGAGGGGATCGGCTGGTCCATCTGAAAATAGTCGCCATGCATCTCGGCACCCATCACGGCGCGCAGTCCCGAGGGAGTTTTCACTTTTGCCGTGTAGGTCACGCGGACAGATGGTGTGTCTTGCACGGGAATCCAGCTCCGCGCGTGAATCGCCTGCGATTGGGTGTACAGGAATGGGTGCTGTTTGCCCGCGGTCTGTGGCGGATCGAGCCACTGCAGTCCAGAGGCGCCGGGCGCCGTGGAGTAGTGCACGCGCACCCAGTCCTGCCGCGGAGTGCCATCGCCGGGCGCCAGTCGAATATGCAAAGGCGCGCCCAGCGCCGGGTGCGCCGGTCCCAGGTGGAAGCCCGCGGCATTCTCCACGGAGTGAATCGTCAGATCGCGGGTATCGAGAATCAGCTCGTTGGACGTCGTGCGATCGAAGGTCAGGCGGACGCTGCCCTCCAAGGTTCGGGTATCGAAGCGCACGTCGAGATCGAGATCCAGGTGGCGGACCCGCGCCTCCCCCGGTCGTGAAGCGGAATGTACATCCATGCGTTCCATGGTAAGATCAAACCGTCCCTCCTCCTAGTACTGAGAACAAGGGTGTATCGCACTCAAAACCGACATCTCTATGCAAAAGCAGGAACCGAGAAAGATCCTCGCGGTTGTCACCGATCTGTTTTTTTCCGTCAAGCTGACCGAGGCGGCCAAGCGGGCGGGATTGTCGCTGGAGTTTGTGAAGGAATCGAATGAGATTCTGGAGAAGGCAAAATCTCAGCCCTCTCTCATCATTTTCGACCTCAATTTTGAAGCCGTGAACCCGGTCAAATTGATCACCAAGCTCAAGGGCAATTCTGAGACCAAGGGTATCAGTCTGATCGGCTATCTTTCGCACATTCAAGTGGATCTGAAGCAGCAAGCGCAAGAAGCCGGGTGCGACATGGTGCTCGCACGATCGGCATTTTCGCAGAATATGCCGCAGATCTTCAAACGCCACTCCGGATAAACGGAGGGCAGTCATCGATTCCGCCCGCCTCTAGCGGTGGCACAAAACACTCTTGTTTGCACTCTCGACAATTATTGTCAAGAATTCCGTTGTTCACCAACTCCACCCCCGCAATCCCGAATTGAAAATCTGAACTTTCCCTCTACAGGACTGGTCAGACTTCGCCGATAAGTTCAGTGAGTGCGAAGTCTCAAAGCTTTTGCCATATTTGCGGCCTTCTTCTTGGGAAAATCGGTGTCCAAGAATCGCGCTGTCAGGCGCCTGGAGGATATCGGATGCCCAAGGTGATCCTGACGGTTGACGATTCGGCCAGCATACGCCAGATGGTCCGGTACACGCTCAGCGAAGGCGGGTATTCCGTAATTGAAGCGGTCGACGGCAAGGACGCGCTGTCCAAACTCACGATGCCTGTGAATCTGATCATTACAGATCTGAATATGCCCAATTTGGATGGAATCGGTCTCATCAAGACCCTGCGCGCGAAGTCTTCCTGCAAGGGTGTCCCGATCCTTCTGCTGACCACGGAGTCGCAGGAATCGCGCCGGCTTGAGGGGAAGGCCGCGGGCGCGACCGGGTGGATCGTCAAGCCCTTCGTTCCCCAACAGCTTCTGGCCGTAGTCAAGAAGGTCCTTGGATGATCGATCAGTACAAGCAGACTTTTCAGGATGAGGCTCGCGAGCTGGTAGCGGAGTTGGAGTCCGCCCTGCTGGAACTCGATGAGAGGGGTGACGATCCGGAAGTGATCGGACGGGCATTCCGCGCTCTCCATACAATCAAAGGGTCAGGTGCGATGTTTGGGTTCGACGACATCGCCGGCTTCACCCACGGGCTCGAAACCGCCTTCGACCGCTTGCGCAATGGCAAACTCGCGGCCACGCGCGATCTGATCAACCTCTCGCTTGCGGCCGGCGATCAAATCAAGTCGATGCTCGACGAGGCCGCTGGTAGGGGCGTCGCCGACCAGAGGCGCTCGGCAGACATTCTGGCGGAGCTGCAACAGTTGACCGTCACCGGTTCCGAGCCTGATGGTGCTACTCCGGTTCTGCCTGAGAGTGCGACCAATCGCCCGCTCCGCGATTGGCGGATTCGCTTCCGCCCCAAAGCGGGGGTGCTGGTGAACGGGACCAATCCGCTGCTGCTTCTCCGGCAATTGCGGGACTTGGGATCGCTGCATATTGATCTCGACACGTCTGCTGTCCCACCGTTGGGGGAAATCGAGGCGGAGCGAAGCTACCTGGCCTGGAATCTGGTGTTGAGGACGGCGGCGGCGCCGGAAGCGATACGGGACGTCTTCATCTTTGTCGAAGGTGACTGTGAGTTGACGATTGAACGCCAGCCCGAACTTGCGGCAGATGTGGGCATCTCCGAGCCGCCACCCAAGCGCATCTTGTCCAACGGCTCTGTCGCCGGTTCCGAAGCCTCGACCAGTGTTCGAGTATCCGCCGGCAAATTAGATCAGCTCGTCAACCTCGTGGGCGAGTTGGTTACGGTGCAGGCTCGCCTGAGCGAGTTCGCCAACGGCCGTGGCGAGACGGAAATTCTCGAGATCTCGGAAGTGGTCGATCGCCTGACGTCGGCGCTGCGCGAGAACTCCATGAGCATCCGCATGTTGCCGCTTAAAACCACCTTTGAGCGTTTTCGCCGGCTGGTTCGCGATCTTAGCCTCGAGCTCCATAAGGACGTGGAATTGACGATCGAGGGGGCGGACACGGAGCTGGACAAGACCGTGATCGATCAGTTAAACGATCCGTTGGTTCACCTGGTCCGCAACAGCATGGATCACGGCATTGAAACGCCGGAAGTCCGGCGCGCCGCGGGCAAACGGCCGAGTGGCACAATCCACCTCTCGGCGAGCCACTCGGGAGCCAATGTGGTGATTCGGGTCAGCGACGATGGTCGCGGGTTGGATGCCGAAGCCGTACGTGCCCGCGCCGTCGAACGCGGCCTCATCGACGCCTCTGCTCGGATCTCTAAGAGCGAGATTCTAGGTCTGATTCTGGCTCCAGGTTTCTCTACAGCGCGCGAGATCACCGAGTTGTCCGGACGCGGTGTGGGTCTCGACGTGGTGCGTCGGAGCGTCGAGGGGTTGCGAGGCACAATCGAGATCGAGAGCGAGGCGGGCGCCGGGCTCGCGGTGACCCTTCGCCTTCCCCTTACCCTGGCTATTATCGATGGGCTGCTGGTACGAGTCGGGCAGGCTCACTTCGTTCTGCCGTTGGCCAACAGTCTCGAGTGCGTGGAACTCACACAGCAGGATATCCGGGAAACGCACGGCAGGCACATCGCGAACGTGCGCGGCGAGCTGATTCCGTATATCCGGCTCAGCGAATATTTTCAGATCGAGAGACCCCAGCCGGACTGCGAGCAGATCATGATCGTGGACACAGAGGACGGCCATTATGGGTTCGTCGTGGACCAGGTGCTTGGCGATCACAAAACGGTCATCAAGAACCTGGGCCGGCTGTATCGCAATGTGCAGGTGATTTCAGGGGCGACGGTCCTTGGCAGTGGGGCACTGGCTCTGATTCTGGATCCTCATCGGCTGGTGCAAAAAGTAGTGCAAAGTACGTCGGGGAAACGCCAAGCTGCTCGTTGGAGCGGCGCAGTAGCAAAGCAGGATTCCAGGTAAACGCCTTTAAGGAAGAGATCGATGGTAAATAGAGTAAACGGTAAAAAGCAGGCGCGAAACACAGGTAATGGCGGCACTGCCGTTCTGGAATATGGCGCGACGGTTGAACGCGCCCGCGCAGGAAACCACGGCAAGCCCGCCGGCGACGAAATGGAGCGGATTTCAATTGAAATTCAACGCCTCGTCGAAGCCTCTCGGGAGGGGCATCTGGAGGAGCGCGGCCGGGTGGAGGAATTTCACGGCGCACATCGGCAGATGGTGCAGGGTATCAACGAGATGCTGGACGCGATTCTGCTACCGATCGCGGAAGGGAATCGCATCCTTGCCCAGATTTCGTCAGGGAAAATCGACGAACTGATCGAGCACACCTACAGGGGCGACCACGAGAAGATGAAGATCGCGGTCAACAACGTCGGCACCGTGGTGCAAGCGCTGCAACGCGAATTGATGCGCCTGACGGAAGCGTCGAAGGACGGCCAACTCTCCGAGCGCGGTAAGCCGGATCAGTTCCGCGGCGCCTATGCCGATATCGTCCGCGGCGTCAACGCCATGCTCGACGCGATCCTGGTGCCGATCGGGGAAGGGAATCGGATCCTGGCGCAGATTTCGTCAGGGAAAATCGACGAGCTGATTGCGCAGACCTACAAGGGTGACCACGAAAAGATGAAGCTCGCGGTCAATAACGTGGCGACAGTGGTGCAGGCGCTGCAACGCGAGTTGATGCGCCTGACGGAAGCGTCGAAG
>Ga0209060_10000537_pt1 | contig 65717 bp, 44 predicted proteins | sample Coa_R1_8_FD_187155 | JGI IMG/M metagenome (GOLD analysis project Ga0209060, IMG submission 187155) | Surface soil microbial communities from Centralia Pennsylvania, which are recovering from an underground coalmine fire - Coalmine... | ecosystem: Environmental > Terrestrial > Soil >... | reverse complement strand
TGGCGTCCCCGACGGGATTTGAACCCGTGTTACCGCCGTGAAAGGGCGATGTCCTAGGCCGGGCTAGACGACGGGGACGACTGTATGGCGGGACAACCATTGATCGTAGCAACCCTGTGCGGGACTGTCAAAGTTTCGTCGCACACGGTACTGGTGCAGCTTGCCGTTCCAACTTTTGTGGTCTCATCCTGAGCGTAGCCGTTTCTCAGGCGAGCGAAGAGCCTGCGCTGAGCCGCATGGCGAAGGGATCTCCTGGCTAGTTCGCAAAGTACTGCTGCGCCAGCCAGACGCGTAACGCGTTCTGCAGAGCTGACGACATTTTCACGAAGCGGACGCCCACGTTGCCGCGACCGTCGGACCAGGCAACTTCCACCTGAGCTTTCACCGCACTTTTCATGCCGGGCAGCGAGAACGATACACGCGAGGCCTGCGCGGCCTCGGTTGACGCGTCGGTGCGAACCTGCAGGCCGCCCTGGCTCAGATTGATGAGTTGCCCTTCCAATTTCTGCTGCCGGCGCGCGCTGAGCGTGACGGGCAGATCGAGCCCGGCGCGGTGATAGCGAAGGCGGCCATCGAGAATCATGTTGCGCGCAGCGGAGAGCGTGCGCACCGCCTGCTCCACCGAAATCGGTTTATCGAAGGCAAATACTGCGCCGGTCTCCCCCAGGCCGCGGCCGGCTTGCGGGCGTCCCATGATCACCAGCGGAACGGCACTGCTGCGCGGAGCTTCGCGCTGCAGTTGCCGAAAGAATTGCCCGGAACCGTTCAGGTCGCAATCGACGATGAGGGCGTCAATTTTGGATTTGGCGAGGCGCGAGAGCGCTCCCTGTGTTTCGCTTTCCACGGCAACGTCCATGTGCAAGCTGCCGAGGATGCATTCCAGAACACTGATTTCCTGCCAGTCGCTTGAAACCACCATCGATGAGAGCGTCATGCCTTCACTCTACTCACAGCGGTAATGGTCGCGAAGATCACGAACGTAATGAGGCGGCTCAGCCCCGGTTTGTGCGGTACCATTCCACCGTCTTGCGCAAGCCTTCTTCGAAGTGAACGGAAGGCTTGTAGCCGAGATGCTGTTCGGCGAGCGAAATGTCGGCAAGAGAATGCTTGATGTCGCCGCCGCGCTCCGGGCCGTAGATGGGAGCTCCGGAATACGCCGTCAGCTTCTGCAGAAGATGAAAGGTTTCGTTGAGTGAGACCCGCCGCCCGGTGGCAACGTTGAACATCCGCCCCGCTGCCTGCTGGGCCGGGACCTTGCAGGCCAGCAGGTTTGCCGAGACGGCGTTATCGATATACGTGAAATCGCGGCTCTGCTCCCCGTCGCCGTAAATCGTGGGCTGCTCGCCGCGCAGCATGGCGGTGATGAATTTGGCCAGCACGCCCGAATAAGGCGAACTGGGGTCTTGCCGCGGCCCAAAAATGTTGAAGTAGCGCAGAGAAACCGTCTCCAGCCCGTAGCAGCGGTAAAACGACGTCATGTAGTGCTCGCTGGCCAGCTTGGCGACGGCGTACGGCGAAATTGGGTCGGGCGTCATGCGCTCATGCTTGGGAAGAGTGGGCGTGTCGCCATATGCGGACGAGGAGGCGGCGTACACCACCCGCTTCACCTTGGCATCGCGGGCCGCCACCAGAACGTTCACGGTGCCGTCGATATTGGCGCGGTTGCTGCCGATGGGATCGAGTACCGATTTTGGCACCGAAGGAATCGCAGCCTGGTGCAGCACGTAGTCCACGCCTACGCATGCTGCATGCATGGCGTCGAGAGAAAGGATGTCGGCTTCGCGGAAGTCGATGCGCGGAAGAATTTCCGTAAGATTTTCGCGCCGGCCGGTCGAAAAATTATCGACGCCGCGCACCTGCTCGCCTTGCCGCACCAGCTCTCGCGCGAGCGACGATCCAATGAACCCGCCAATGCCGGTGATCAGGTAAAGTGCCATGTTTTCATCATAGCGAACTGTGGGAGGGGATTGCGCCGATGCAAAAAGATCGAGATGACGAAAGTGCAGGATTGGAACGAGCAGCGCTCAGAGATAAATTCAGGATTGGGCGGCGAAGGTTGCCGCCGCTTGCCGGATCTTGCTCCAGAGTTCCTCCCGCCCGGCTCCGCTCTTCGCGGAAAAAACGGTCACTGCGGCGGCAGGATAAGCTTCTGTAAGATTGCGCAAAGCATTACTGAGTTGGTTGTTCGACAGTCGATCGCTTTTGGTCGCTACCACCAGAAACTGTCGGCCCGACGCGCTCAGAAAATCCAGGAGCTGCCGGTCGCTTTCCTGCGGCGGAATGTTGATGTCTACCAACGCCAGGCAGAGTGCCAGGGTCGGCCGCTCGTTGAGGTACGGCTCGATAAACTTCGGCCATTCAGCGGATATTTCGCGTGAGAGCTTGGCATAGCCGTAGCCGGGCAGGTCGGCGAAAATCAGCTCCGGACGCGGTTTTCCGGCCCAGCGCACTTCGAAAAAATTGATGGCGCGAGTGCGGCCCGGCGTCGAACTGGTACGCGCCAGTTTGGTGCCCACCAGAGAATTAATTACGCTCGATTTGCCCACATTGCTGCGCCCCAGGAAGGCGATTTCGGGCAGGCTGGGCGCGGGAAAATGAGAGACATCGGCTGCTGAAGCCACGAATCGCGCCAGGATTCTCATGGTTCAGTTTGCTATGGCGTGGGCAAGGTTGGCAAGCGCTGACACTCTGTGCCAGTCGATGAATGGAACCAGGTCAGCGGTGGCGATCTGGGCGTTTTCCAGAAAGCAATGCTCGACGAACCCTCCAACGCAAAAGGAGAAAGAAAGTACCAAGGAATCCGAAGGTAATGCCCCACCAGCCAAAAGCTGCTATGAGCCTGTCAAATATGGATCCCGATGCATAGCGGAATCTCCCGCCTGCGTCGCTCCAGAAGATCCCGCCTAAGGTGAGAACCATCAGGGCAATTGCAATGACTTGTACGAGAGTGAGTCTTTGTTTCCCACTCGCGAGATTTCGCCAAAGTCTCCCCTCATTTTGGATCGTATCTGGAAATACAATGTTGCGCTGCCGCGCACTGACATCTTCCTCCCATTGTTCTTTTCCTTTGCGCATAACGCACTTCCGGTTCCCGGGATGACCCTAGGCAGAGCGCGGTTTATCTCCAGCCGCCAAAGTGTATCGCATTCAGGCAGGATGGGCGTCCTTGTGGAAATCAAGCGGCACGACTACCAGGAACTATCAACTAGCTCTTGCGAAACTGCTTGCTTAGCGTCAGCGCCTGCTGCTGGTACGACGATCCTATGTTTGTGCCATAGATTTTGTCGGGCCGGGCCAGTAAAGGCATGTAGTTGAGCCTTCCCACAAGCTGGCCATGCTCCATCAGGAAGGGAACTTCGTGGGCGCGCACTTCGAGCACGGCTCGCGTTCCCTTAATGTCGTTCGAACCATAGCCGAAGCCGGGATCGAAGAACCCGGCATAGTGAATGCGGAACTCGCCGTCCGAGGGGTCGAACGGAACCATCTCAGCGGCGAAGTCGGCCGGCACGCGCACGCGCTCGCGCGAAGCAAGGATGTAAAAGTCTCCGGTGTGCAGAATCAGTGATTTGTTGGAGCTTTGCCGCTTCGCCTCCCAGAACTCCTCGGGCGCGTAGTGATCGATTTTCGACAGATCGACGACCGGCGCATTGGCGCGGGCGCGGTAGGCGATGATTTCATTCGGTTCCGCCGCTTCCAGGTTTACCGTAATGCGCAGCCCCCGGTCCGTGACGGCTCGCGTGGGCGTGTCTTCGTCAAGATAGACGAGGTTTTCCTCGCGATCGAGCTTGCGAATGTCCTTGTCCTGCGAATCGGCCGTGCCCTGGACGAAACGCAGCTGATTCAGCCGCATGCCCGCGCGAATGGCGACGGTGAAGGTTCGGGAGACGACTTCCGCATAGAGCTTGCCTTTGTAACCCGGCGGCACGCGGTCGAATTCAACGCCGTAATCGGTAATGAGGCGAACGAAAATATCCAGGCGTCCGGTCGTGCTCTTGGGATTCGCCTTGCCCGACATGGTTGGAGGCAGATTCACTTCCTCCAGCAAGGGGACTATATAAACGCAATCCTTTTCAAAAACCGCGGCGCTCGTCAGGTCCACCCGCGTCATGCGCAGTTCTTTGATCTTCGCTTCCACCGTGCTGTGGGGGCCGGGTAGAAAGCTGGCGCGCACCCGGTGTGCCACGTCGCCCAGGCGAAGATCGAGCGAGGCGGGCTGGATATGCTGTTCTTCAATGGCAGGCGTGGCCGTAATCGCACCCGACTGCTTCAGTTCCCGGATGGTTTGGGAGGGGAGAATGCCGCGCGTGCGCGCTCCGGATTCTTCCGCGGTAAATTCGGGGAACAGGGCCACGGCGGCGTTCCTATCGAAACTAGACATTCTAACCCCTGGTTCTCAAGTGAGACGTAGATGGGCTGGCAACGCCCGCGCTTGACGGGCGCCGCTTTGGCTGGAGTGCTTTCAATCTAGGAGAGCGGGAGCGCCCTGTCAAGATCCGTGGCGGCGAAGTTGCTTTTGAAACCGCCTGAACCGCAAGTTTCTTATTGATGCGCCGCCGGAGTATCTCCGGAGGCTGAAGTCAGCGACGGCGCAATTGCTTGCGCCGGCACTTCTTCGTTCAGGGCGGGCAGCGGAGCTTCCAGCGCAATCTGCAGCACCTGGTCCATGGTCTCCACAAAATGCAGCTTCATGGCATTGCGCAGGTTCTCGGGGACCTCGGCCAGATCTTTTTCATTGTCGCGGGGCAGCACGACCTCGAATAATCCCGCGCGATGCGCAGCCAGAAGCTTTTCCTTCAGCCCGCCAATCGGCAGAACCTTGCCCCGCAGCGTGATTTCGCCGGTCATGGCGAGATCGCGGCGAACCGGAATCTTGCTTAGAGCGCTCGAAATGGCGGTGGCGATGGTGATTCCAGCAGAGGGACCATCCTTCGGAATCGCGCCTTCCGGCACGTGCACGTGCAAATCCAGGTTGCGGTAGAACTCGCGATTCAGCCCCAGGCGATGCGCGCGCGAGCGCACATACGACATGGCAGCCTGCGCCGATTCCTGCATCACGTCGCCGAGTTTGCCGGTCAGCGTGAGCTTTCCCTTGCCGTCGACCACGGTCGCCTCGGTGCTGAGAATGGAACCTCCAACTTCGGTCCACGCCAGCCCGGTCACCAGGCCAACCTCGCTCTTTTCGTGCGCGAGCGTGTCGCGGAACTTGATGACACCCAAGAGGTCCGTGACGTTATCCGCCGTGATAGCGATGCTGTAGTCCGCGCCTTCCTTCACGACCTTGCGCGCAACCTTGCGGCAAACATTGCCGACTTCACGCTCCAGATTGCGGACGCCCGCCTCGCGCGTATAGGAGCGGATGAGCGCAGTGATGGCATCGTCGGAGAATTTTACGTTCTTTTCCGACAAGCCCGCCTGCGCCATCTGTTTCTTTACCAGGAATTGCTTGGCGATCTCCACCTTTTCCTGCTCGGTGTAGCCGTGCAGGCGCAGCACTTCCATGCGGTCCTGCAGCGCCGCTGGAATGGTGTGCATGACGTTGGCCGTGGCTACGAAAAATACCTGCGACAGATCGTATTCCACATCCAGGTAATGATCGACGAACATGTAGTTCTGCTCGGGATCGAGCACTTCCAGCAAGGCGGCCGAGGGATCGCCGCGGAAGTCCATCGACATCTTGTCGACTTCGTCCAGCATGAAGACCGGATTCTTGGTACCGGCTTTCTTCATCATCTGGATGATCTGGCCGGGAAGTGCGCCAATATAGGTGCGGCGGTGGCCGCGAATTTCAGCCTCATCCCGCACTCCGCCCAGCGACATGCGGACGAACTTGCGCCCTGTGGCCTTGGCAATCGACATACCCAGCGAAGTCTTGCCCACTCCGGGAGGGCCGACGAAACACAAAATCGAGCCCTTAGGATTTTTTACCAGCTGCCGGACCGCGAGAAATTCGAGGATGCGTTCCTTGATCTTCTCCAGCCCATAGTGATCTTCATTCAGAACTTTTTCGGCGCGCGAGATGTTGCGGATTTCCTTCGAGCGCTTCTTCCACGGAACAGCCAGCAGCCAATCGAGGTAGTTCCGCGAGACAGTGGACTCGGCCGACATGGGCGGCATCGCTTCCAGCTTCTTGAGTTCCTGGATCGCCTTGTCCTTTACGTCCTTGGGCATCCCGGCGGCGTCGACCTTCTTCTTCAGTTCGTCGAACTCGCTCTTTTCGCCGCGACCCAGCTCTTTCTGGATGGCCTTGATCTTTTCGTTGAGGTAATACTCCTTTTGAGCCTTCTCCATCTGGCGCTTGACGCGCGACTGGATGGTGCGATCGACATTGAGCTTTTCGATTTCGACGTCGAGCACGTCGGCGATGCGCACCAGCCGTTCCGAAGGGTCGAAAATCTCGAGCAGTTCCTGTTTTTCTTCAATCGAAAGTTGAAGGTTTGCCGCGATGATGTCGGTCAGCTTGGCCGGGTCTTCCATGCGCACGGCTGAGATCATGGTCTCGTAATTCAGCGCCTGGCAAAGCTTCACGTACTGCTCGAACAAGGTCGTGACCCGCTGCATGCTGGCTTCGACCTGCGCATTCATTTCTACCGGGTAACGCGCCACGCGAACATTGGCCTGCATGTAGCCGTCGGCGTCGGTGGCCTGCAGCAGCCGGCCCCGCTCGATTCCTTCCACCAGAACCTTGATGTTTCCGTCGGGCAGCTTCAGGCTCTGCACAATGTTGACGATCGTGCCTACCTGGTAAATCTCGTTGGCTTTGGGCTCGTCGATGGAGGCGTCGTGCTGGGTGGCGAGGAAGATTTTCTTGTCCGCCGCCAAGGCCTCTTCGAGGGCCCGCACGCTCGACTCACGCCCGACCACAAACGGCGTCATCATGAAAGGGAAGATGACGACGTCGCGGATCGGCATCATGGGCAGCTTCTTGCTTTCGAATTTTTCCTTGGATGTGGTCACCGCATCTCCCCGGGATGGCGCTTGGGCAGCGCGCTTTGAAGACCCTACCTACAGGTACCAGTTTACTATGGCTTTTGCTATCCAGCCTTCTCTAACGTGACGGAGGCGCTGCGTTTTTCCACCATCTCCCGAGTGACCTCAAACTCCTTTAGTTTCTTCTGGCTGGGCAGGTGGAACATCAGGTCGAGCATCAACTCTTCTAATATCATGCGGAGTCCGCGAGCCCCGACCTTGCGCGCCATGGCTTGCCGCGCCACCGCGCGAAGGGCGTCATCGGAAAATTTCAGCCGCACATTTTCGAATTCGAACAGCCGCTGATACTGCTTGACGATGGCGTTCTTGGGACGCGTCAGGATTTCAATCAGCGCGAACTCATCCAGATCTTCCAGCATGCCGACCACCGGCAGGCGCCCCACAAATTCAGGGATGAGCCCGAACTTGATCAGATCCTCGGGCTGAATCTCGTTGAGCAACTCGAAACTTCGCTTGCGCGAAGTGGCCAGGTCTTCCTTCTCGGCGTCTTCGCCGGTGCGGAAGCCGAGCGACTTTTTGCCAATGCGGCGGCTGATGATCTTGTCGAGCCCGACAAACGCTCCGCCGCAGATGAACAGGATGTTGGTCGTATCCACCGGGGTGAATTCCTGGTGGGGATGCTTGCGTCCGCCCTGCGGGGGCACGTTGGCAATGGTGCCTTCCAGGATTTTGAGCAGCGCCTGCTGCACGCCTTCGCCGGAAACATCGCGCGTGATCGACGGATTCTCGTCCTTGCGGCCGATCTTGTCGATCTCGTCGATATAAATGATGCCGGTCTGCGCCCGGCTCACATCGCCTTCGGCAGCCTGCAAAAGCTTCAGAATGATGTTCTCAACGTCCTCACCGACGTAACCGGCTTCGGTCAGCGTCGTGGCGTCCACAATCGCGAACGGCACGTCGAGCATCCGCGCCAGCGTTTGCGCCAGCAGCGTCTTGCCGGTGCCGGTCGGGCCGATCAGCATGATGTTCGATTTGCTCAGTTCGATGCCGTCGTTGGTCTTCTGCCGGTTCATGAAGATGCGCTTGTAGTGGTTGTAAACGGCCACTGCCAGCTTCTTCTTGGTTTGCTCCTGGCCGATGACGTACTCGTCGAGGAAATTTTTGACTTCCTGCGGCTTGGGAAGTTGATTGGGAGCGGAACTGGGCGGAGTCGTGGAGCGGTCGTCTTCCAGGATGGAGTTGCACACCGCAACGCACTCGTCGCAGATGTAGGCCCGCGGGTAGTCGCTAGGGGATGAGATGAGTTTGGCTACGGCATCCTGCGATTTATGACAGAACGAACACCGCAGAATTTCCTCCGTGCCGGACTTGTTTTTCACTCGCCTGTACTCCTCTCTGTGGCGCTACCTGATTTCGCGCGGCAGCCGCGAAGGCTTATCCTACAGCCTTGCCGGTCTTATAGATGATGTCATCTATGATTCCGTATTCCTTGGCCTGCTGCGCGTTCATGATGAAATCGCGCTCTACATCCTTTTCTACCTTATCCAGCTTCTGACCGCTATGTTTCGATAGTAACTGGTTGGTGATTTCGCGCATGCGCAGGATTTCGCGGGCGTGGATGTCGATGTCGGTGGCCTGTCCGGACAAGCCGCCCATGGACGGCTGGTGGATGAGGATGCGCGAATTGGGCAGCGCCAGCCGCTTCTTCGCTTCGCCGGCCGAAAGCAGCAACGCCGCCATGGACGCGGCTTGCCCCACGCACAGCGTCATGACGTCGTTCTTCACGTACTGCATGGTGTCATAAATCGCCATGCCGGCCGTGATCGATCCACCGGGAGAGTTAATGTAAAGCTGAATGTCTTTCTCCGGATCTTCTTGCGCCAGAAACAGCATCTGGGCGATGACGAGGTTGGCGATGTTGTCGTCGATGGGGGTACCGATAAAGATAATGTTGTCGCGCAGCAGCCGGGAATAGATGTCGTAGGCGCGTTCGCCCCGCCCGGTCTGCTCGATGACCATCGGAACTAACATCATGTGCGGATCATTGCGATCACTGCGATCATTGCGATTCATGTTCACCTGCCACACTCCACCCCGAACAACGGCTTGCGTGTGCGGGGAGGGTCGAAAGTGATCCGCGCATTCTTGCGTTTACGCGGATTGGTGATACAGAAAGTCGAGGGTCTTTTCGCTGCGGATTCTCATCCGGATTCTATCGAGGCCCCCATCCTGTGTCAAACGAGCGCGCACCGCCTCGTATGTTTGATTCGCCTGCTTGGCCAGCGCTTCCACTTCCTTATTTACTTCCTCGTCGCTGACCTGAATTTTTTCCAGTTCGGCGACCCGGTCCAGCAGTAAAGAAGACTTCACGTCCTGCACCGCCTGCTCGCGCTGGCCCGCGCGCAGCCGGGGCAGGTCCATCTTCTTCATGTCTTCCATCTTCATGCCCTGCGCGGCCAGGGCGCGCAGCCCGCGTTCCAGCCGCAGGTCGATCTGCCGGTCCACCAGCGATTCGGGAACCTCGAAATCGTTGCGCTTCGCCAACTCGGTGACCAGCTTGTCTTTGGCTTCGCGCTCGGCATTCTGCCGCCGTTCGGTGTCGATGTTTTCGCGAATCTGCTTGCGCACCACTTCCAGGCTGGCAAAGTCGCCCAGCACCTTGGCAAACTCGTCGTTCAGTTCGGGCAGGCTCTTCTGCTTGATACCATTTACCTGCACCGTGTACACGAAAGTTTTCCCCGCCAGGCGCTTGTCCGGCGCATCCTCCGGATAACGGACATCGAAGACGCGCTCTTCGCCCGCGCTGGCGCCCGTCAGGTTCTGGGTGAACTCGGGCACGGTATTTTTCCCGCCAATCTCGATCAGGACATCATCCATGTGGACGGGATTGGCCTTGGCAGCCTGCGATTCGGCGTCCTTCGGTTTGCCGTTCATCGACGCCTGGGCAAAATCGCCCTCCGCCAGCGGACGCCCCTCTACCGTGGTGTAGGTGGCGTGCTGCTCGCGCAGGCTGGTCAGCGCCTGCTCGACTTCTTCATCCGTGACCGTGATCTCGGGCTTGTCGGCGCGCAGCTCTTTGTAGCCCTCAACCTGAATCTCGGGAAGCACTTCGAACGCCGCTTTGAAGCGCAGCGGCTCGCCGTCGTGAATGTGAAGATCGCTGACGCGCGGTGCCGAGACCGGAATCAGTCCCTGCTTTTCCGCTTCTTTTTGAAAATGCTTCGGAATGAGTGCTTCGGCCACATCGCTCTTGATGGCATCGCCAAAGCGCTGGCGGATGATCGACGGGGGTACGTGTCCGGCGCGAAAGCCGGGCAACCGCGCCATCTTCTGATAGCGCTGCACCTGCGCTTCGGTTTCACGGGCTACTTCGGCGGCGGGAATCTCGACGGAAATCTCGCGCTTGGTCTGCGTTTTCGTCGTTTCGGGAGTTTCTGTGGGGCTCACTGCTTAAGTGTAAAGAGAGGATGGAGCGAGGTCAAACGGCTCGGAATTGGCGTGTAGCCGCGAAGGACTTCCCCTGACTGCTGTACAATGAGCCGCCCGTTCTTACAGTCTGGGGCAGTGCATCTTGCTGTTAGGCGTCCAAAAATCCCGGGGAAAATTTGGAGGAATCGATGAAGCAGCTGGTGAAGGCAGGTGTGTGTTGTCTTGTGCTTCTTTCCGTTTCAGCTCTCGGCCAGGCGGCGAAGTCAAACGAGCACCGCAGCGTAACGCAAGTGCTGGACGCGTCCACCGCCAACATGGAACACGAGTTCGTCTCAGCCGCGGAGGCCATGCCCGAAGACAAATACAGTTTTGTCCCGACCGCCGGCGAGTTCAAGGGCGTTCGCACTTTCGCGCAGCAGGTGAAGCATGTTGCCGCCGTCAACTATATTCTCGGCGCGTCGATCCTTCAGGAGAAACCGCCCGTCGATGTCGGCGGTGAGTCCGGGCCCGAGTCGGTCACCTCCAAAGCTGACATCGTCAAATTTCTGAAAGCCTCGTTTGAGTACGCTCACAAGGCGATCGGAAGCGTGACCGAAAAAAATTTTCTTGATCCGGTGAAGTGGCCGTTCGGCGATCGCCCCTCCAGCCGCCTGGAATTGGCGGGGATTATTACTTCGCATGGCTTCGACCACTACGGGCAAATGGTGGTCTACCTGCGCAGCAACGGAATCGTCCCGCCAGCCAGCCGGTAAGTCTCGCAAAGGTGCGCGGAGCCCTTGGCTCCGCGCTGCCTAGCGCATACCTGGCTCGCGACAGGTTCCGACATACGTAGTTTGACGTAGACCACCGCTTTCCAGCGCAACCCTCCCTCACCTCACGATCGGCCTTTACAACCAACGGCTGGGGGCGCGGCATCTGATAGTCCCGCTCAATTCAACCCCCGGAGTACCTGTTTCCATGAAAGCAGCCCGCATCGTCCAGCCCGGTGTGTGTTCGAGCCGTGGCCGCATTCACCTTGCTTCTAATTCTGGCAGGCAGCGCTTTTGCCAGCGATCGCGCCCAGGCAACGTCCTCCACAACCGAATCTGTCATTTACAACTTCACCACCACGTACTCCAATCCTTACGCTAGCCTGACCGCCGATGCGAACGGAAACCTCTACGGCACGGCGTTCGACGGCACCACCGATCCGAACGGCGCGATCTTCGAGCTCTCGCCCAATGCCGGCGGCGGCTGGAGCGAAAAAGCGTTAGTGATTTTCAATGGCAGGAACGGTGCCTACCCCTACGATCAATTGGTCTTCGATGGTCAGGGCAATCTCTACGGCACTACGGCCGAAGGCGGCAACGGACCCTGCTTCAACGGATGCGGCGTCGTGTTTGAGCTGAGCCCGTCGACGAATGGCGCCTGGAAATACTCGATCCTTTACAGCTTCCAGAATGGAAACGACGGAGCGAGCCCGCTCAGCATCCTGCTCGATCCCTCTGGAAACATCTACGGCGTAACCGGCTTCACTACCGGGGCCGGCAGTAATGGCACGGTTTACGAACTCGAGCGTCCCAAGCAGAGTGGCGAATCATGGACGTACAAGGAACTGTTCCTCTTCAACGGCACCAACGGATTCATTCCCAACTCTCTGGCGTACAGTGGCGGCGCACTCTACGGCACAACCTCGGAAGGTGGCTCGTCCAATTACACCGGCACTGTGTTTCAACTCAAGCCGGAGAACAATAGCTGGACCTATAATCTGGTCTATGCATTCACCGGTTGCGCAGATGGAGGCTTTCCCGGCTACATCGGCGCGAGCGGAACTCCCGGCGTGCTTTACGGCACGGCGAACGGCGGGCAGAGCACATATGGTGTGATTTTCAAAATCACCGCGAATCCCGATGGAACCTGGACCGAGTCCGTCCTCTACAACTTTATGGGCGGCACCGACGGAGTCTATCCCGGGCCGCTGACAATCACGAACTCCGACCAGATTTTCGGCACCACCAATAGCGGTGGTGACGCCTCCGCCTGTAGCTTCCTGTACCCCTATCTTGGATGTGGCACGGTTTTCGAATTCGTGCCCTCGACGGCAACGGAAACCGTGCTGCACGCTTTTACCGGTCCGCCGAGCGATGGCGGAGGTCCGTACTCTTCCGGGGTGACCTTCGGCAAAGGTGGCAAGCTCTACGGAACCACTTATTACGGAGGCAATGGGCAGTGCAGCAATGGCACCGAAGTTGTGGGATGCGGCGTGGTGTACTCGGTCAGCCCGTAAGCTTACAGATCACTCGGCGACGCGTATGGACCCCGCTCAAGCTGGTCTTGGGCGGGGTCTTGTTTTCTCCGGCAGGAAGATTACTGGAAACACCAACTAGGTCGGGAATGAATAACGCGATACATTGGAGGCGGAAACTCCAGAAAATGATCCCTGCTCACACGACCCGAGACTGATGGCTGAAGACCAACAAAGTTCCCGCCAAATTCCAAAAGTTCGAACCAGTTCGAAAGATGCGCCTTCGCCTCACTGGCTCACTGTCCTCAATCATGAAGTCGTCGCCTGCACCCGCTGCCCGCGCCTGGTGGAGTATCGGGAGCGGATCGCTCGCGAGAAGCGCCGCGCCTATCGCGACCAGGAATATTGGGGCAAGCCTGTGCCCGGCTTCGGCGATTCGAGTGCTCGCGTGTTGATCATGGGACTTGCGCCCGGGGCGCACGGCTCCAACCGCACCGGGCGGCCGTTCACGGGCGATGCGTCGGGAAAGTTCATGTATCCCGTGCTGCATGAAACCGGATTTGCCAACCAGCCTACTGCTGACCATCGCAATGATGGGCTGAAGCTGAAAGATCTGTACATTACCGCGGCCGTGCGCTGCGCCCCGCCCGACAATAAGCCCACTCCGCAGGAATTGGCCGAATGCTCGCAATTTCTAGACCGGGAAATGGCTGGATTAGAAAAAATAAAAGTCGTGGTGGCGCTGGGAAAAATCGGGTTTGATGCTTACTTGAATTATGCCAAGCGGCAGGGCATGGTGCTGATACGGCAGCGTTACCTGTTCAAACACGGCGCCAGTTACCGGTTGCCGAACGGGAAAATATTGCTGGCCTCCTATCATCCATCGAACCAGAACACGCAGACGGGCAAGCTGACGCGGGAAATGTTTGTCAAAATTTTTAAAGAGGCGGCACGAATGGCCGATACATAAGGTGAGGCGCCGCCGGGGCCGGTCCATTGCACCCTACCCCTTCCAACGGGGTCACAGTCGAGAAGCGGGGTCAGGATCCGGGGCGGCGCCGATTTTTGCTGAGTCTTAGCGTCCTGAAAAAACACACGAGCTGGGACACTGGGCTGGGACAATGACCCGACCGCCAGCCTTGCCTGGTCGCTCCGCCACCAATCGTTTGGCCTCAATCATGAAGACCACTCTCCGGCCGAACTTGTTCAGGAATTTCCTTGGGAGAACGAATCGAAGGGAACCAGCTTGCAGGATGGGTTGACGAAAAGGGTGCAGGAAGGAAGTTTAGAAGCCGACCATGACCGGTTCAGGCTCGAGGCGGATTCCCCAAATTTCTTCTACTCGCTGTTGAATCTGTTCCTTAAGCGCAAGAACTTCGGCGGCGGTCGCTCCCCCGCGGTTGACGATGGCGAGCGCGTGCTTGTGGGACAGACCGACATGGTCGAAGCCGAAGCCGCGAGCGAAGCCAGAGTGCTCAACCAGCCAGGCGGCGGAGATTTTCTGTTGCATGGCCAGGGCCGGATAACTGGGAACGCTGAGACCACGGTCGGCCGCACGTTGCATCAGGTCGTTGTGCTGCTGCGGCGACAAAATCGGATTTTTGAAGAACGATCCCGCGCTCTGGCTGTCTGGATCGTCGGCCGTGATCAGCATGCCTTTGAGCGCGCGGATGTGGCGAACCGCTTCCCGGGTTTCCGCCAGGTTGGGCGAAGTTTCACGTCCTCCGAAGTGCCGCTTGAGATCGGCATAAGCCAGACGAGGAGGCCCGTCGGGAATGAGCGCATAGGTCACGCGCAGGATAATGAAGCGATCGCGCTCGGTCGAATTGAAGATGCTGGATCGATATCCGAAGCCGCAGGCTTCTGCGCAAAGTTCGCGCACCTGCCGCTCGCGGCGATCGAACACCAGAACCGACTCAATCGTTTCCGAAACTTCCTGGCCGTAGGCGCCCACGTTCTGTACCGGAGTGCCGCCCACGCTGCCCGGAATTCCGCTCAGGCATTCCACGCCTGCAAAACGGTCGCGGACGGCGTGGGAAACAAACTTGTCCCAGCTCTCTCCGGCTCCGACGTCGAACAGGACTTTACCATCGGAATTCCCCCTACGCCGCTCCATGCCCTCGATGGAAATTTGCAGGACCAGGCCGGGCCAGCCGGTATCGGCCACCAACAGATTGCTGCCACCGCCCAAAATAAACACGGGCAAGTTACGGCTGGCGGCGTAAGCCAACGCATTTTCGACATCGCCGGTATTCGTTGCTTTGGCAAAATAGCGGGCATTGCCCCCGATTCTGATGGTGGTCAGCGGCGCGAGCGGGATGTTTTCCTGCAGAAGCACAAACTGAATTCAATATACACAGCGGAGAAACGGCGTGCATCGGCCAGCCTCATTACGTGAGTACAAGCCACGAAAGATGCCCCAACTTTCGACAAATCCCCGATTTTGCCGATGTGACATTCATCACGTTAGCAGTTGATGTTGCACACGGAGCAATCCAGCCCGCCGTGAGATATTGGAAGCAATTGAGGGAGGTGCTTTATGACGACCCTCGCCGCTGGGAAACGGATCGTCCTCAGCCACATCCTGTTCGCTACTGATTTTTCTTCTTGTTCTGATCTTGCGTTGCCCTACGCCGCCGCGCTGGCGCGAACCTATGAAGCCAAAATTACTGCCGCACACGTGGCCGCGGCCGAAGACTTCCTGTTTACCGCGCCCGACTTGTGGCCGGCACCGCTGCAGAACGAGGGAGAGCTCGAGCATGAGGCGCTCAAGCATCTTGATGCCCAGATGGGGGAACTTCCTCACGAGTCGTTGTTCGGAGCGGGAGAAATATGGGAAGTGCTGGCAGGCTGGATTGAGCGGAATGCGATCGATCTACTGGTTGTGGGTACACACGGCCGTACCGGCGCGCTCAAATTATTGATGGGTTCGGTCGCAGAAAAGATTTTCCGGCAAGCCACATGCCCGGTGTTTACGGTAGGACCGCGGGTGCCGTCGAAGCCGCAAGACGCGATCGCGTTTCGCAAGATCTTATTCGCCACGAATTTCGGAGAGGAGTCGCTGGCGGCGTTACCCTATGCGATTTCGATCGCAGAAGAGAACGAGGGCGAATTGACCCTATTGCACGTGATCGAGCAACCCTACGCCGGCATCCCGGATGGGGAAGAAGTGAAACAGAGCAACGTAGAGAGGTTGCAATCGCTTGTGCCGGAGGAGGCACAAGCCTGGTGCCGCGTGCGCAGCCAGGTCGAGTTCAGCCCGCAGTTTGCCCGCCCCGCGACGCGCATTGTAGAAGTCGCGGCGGCGCAGGGCGCGGATCTGATCGTCCTTGGGGTTCGTTCCCCTGCTGGTTCGGTGAGTACGGTCAGTCACATGGCGCCCACGACCGCGCAGCATGTGATTGCGCACTCGACTTGCCCCGTGCTCACCGTCCGGGGCTGAGGTTTGCCGGCGTTCAAAGGTCAAGACTGGCCGTGATCGAATCCGAGTTTGCGTGCGTCCGGAAGCGGAAGCCCAGCCGCTTGAAGACTTTTTCCATGGCCACATTGTCGCGCAGGATTTCTGCCGTCAGGCGCGACAGTTTCTCATCCCGCGCAATCTGAAGCGTGCGGCGCAGCAGTTCGGTCCCTAAGCCCTGGTTCTGATACTTGTCGGCGACCAGCACCGCAACCTCCGCTTCATTGTTGTCCGTCCATAACTTGTTGAGGCGGCCCACGCCCAGAATGGCCGACTCGCCGCTCGCGGCATTTTTCCGCTCCGCCACCATCACCATCTCGCGGTCATATCCCCCAAAACAAACGCGCAGCAGGCGATCGTGATCGACGCGGCGGCGGAGGCTGAGCGTAGAGAAATAGCGCAGATACACGGTCCTCTCCGAGAGGGTCGCGTGAAAGGAAACCATGAGCGGCTCATCTTCCGGGCGGATGGGGCGAATCGTGATCTCGCTTCCATCCCGCATCGTCCACGGTGCTACGTAGTTTGCGGGATAAGGGCGAATCGCGGGCTTGGGCAGGCGATCGGCCGGCGTTTTGGGATCATGCAGCACCACGCGCGCATCCAGGGCAAGCATGTGCTCGGACGATACCAGCAGCGGGTTAATGTCAATCTCGGAAATCCAGGGCTGTTCGACCACGAGCTGGCTGAAGCGCACAAGCAGGCTTGCCAGGCCATCCACGTCGACCGGCTTCCGCCCGCGCGTTCCCTTGAGCGCCTTATAAATGTGCGTCTGCTCCATCAGGCGCTGAGCCAGCGTTGTATTGAGCGGAGGCAGAGCCAGAGCCCGGTCCTGGTAAACCTCCACCAGCTGTCCGCCCGAGCCGAACAATAAAACTGGACCGAACTGCGGGTCGATGCTGCTGCCAAGAATAAGCTCGTATCCGTTCGTCCGAACCATGGGTTGCACGGTGACCCCGGCAAAATGGGAGGCTCCGGCTTTTTGCGCCACCGAGCTTTCGATGGAGCGATACGCTTGCCGCACGGCTTGCTCGTCCTGCAGGTTGAGCCGTACCCCGTCGACTTCGGTCTTGTGAGTAATGGTCTCGGAGAAAACTTTGAGCACCACCGGGAAGCGAAGCTCCCGCGCTTGCTGCACGGCGGCGTCCTCGCTGCGTGCGATGCGCGTGTCCACCACCGAGATGCCGTACATCGAAAGCAGCTGCTTGGATTCGAACTCGGTGAGAAGCGTACGGCCTTTGCTGCGCGCGTCATCGATGATCTGCTGCACGCTGCTGCGCGAAGATTCGCCGATGTCCGGGCCTTCGGTCAGCGACGGCGTTTCATAGAGCGCGCGCAGGTTATAGGTGTAGCGCCACATGTAAGTGAAGGCGCGGGCAGCGGTGTCAGGAAAGAGAAACGTTGGAATCCCCGCCGTATTGAGGATGGCGGTTCCTTCCGCGGTGCTGACGCCTCCCATCCAGCTGGCCAGCACTGGCTTGCCGGTGGAGTGGGCGTAATTCTTCAGGCGCCGCGCCATGTCGGTGGAATCCGCCAATCCCTGCGGCGCCAGAATTACGAGCAAGCCGTCGCCATTGGGATCGTGCGAAGCAACCTCGACGGCTTTCGCGTAGCGCTCGGCATCGGAGTCGCCGAGCACGTCGATGGGATTGTTGCGGCTCCAGTTGGGCGAGAGAAAAGAGTTCAACGCCTGCAACGTGTCCTCAGCGAGCGGAGCGATCTCTCCGCCGGTCGCCATCAGCGCGTCGGTTGCCAGGACCGCCGGTCCGCCGGCATTGGTGAGGATCGTCAATTTGGGTCCACGCGGCCGCGCCTGCTTGCTCAAGACATCCGCCATATAAAAGAGGTCGGAGAGACTCTGCACGCGCAGGACACCAGTGCGGCGAAAGGCAGCGTCGAGCACTTCGTCGCTCCCGGTGAGGGCCCCGGTGTGAGAGGCGGCCGCCCGCGAGGCGGCCTCGGAACGGCCGACCTTGATCACAATAATGGGCTTGCTGAGGGCGACCTCGCGCGCGAATGAAAGGAACTGGCGCGCGTCTCCGATCGACTCCATGTAGATCAGAATGCTCTTGGTGTGGGGATCATTGCCGAAGTGATAGATCAGGTCGCCCCAGCCGACGTCGAGCATCGAGCCGGTGGAAACGATCGCGCTGAAGCCGACTTGCTCGCGACGGCTCCAATCAAGAATGGCGGTCAGCAGCGCTCCACTCTGGCTGAGAAAGGCAACGCTGCCGGCCTTGGGCGATTCCTTGCAAAAGGTGGCGTTCAAGCCGGCATTCGGGTTCATCACGCCCATGCAGTTGGGACCGATAAGGCGCATGCTGCCGCGCTTCAACTGCTGCTGGATCTGCCCTTCCAAAGCGACGCCTTCGGCGCCATGCTCGCGAAAACCGGCGGAGATGACCACGGCATTCTTCGCGCCCGCGTCCACGCATTGGCCAATCAGCCCCGGGATGGTATGGGCTGGAGTGGCAAGGATGGCAAGGTCGACGCGTTCCGGCAGCTCGAGAATGCTTTTGTAGGTTTTCCAGCCCAGCGTTTCCACGCGCTGCGGATTGATCGCATACACCTTACCCCGGAAAGTGGGCCGCAGGAGATTCTCGAAGATAGCCCTGCCGATGGTGTCGGGCTTGTCCGTGGCGCCAATCAGCGCCACCGACCGAGGCTCGAACAATGCGTCGAGGCCATGGCGCTCGCCCGTAGGCAGCGGCGCAACCGGGGCCTGGGATTGTGGCTGATCCGTCTGAATGGGGTTCAAGACTCCTCCGCCCGGAAGATGGCCTGCCTGTGCGAGGGCAATCGATGTACATCAAAGAGTGCGCTCGTTACAAGAAGGAGTCAACTCGTTTGTGCTTTGGTTGCCTGCTGCTTGTGTCATTCGGACCGTTTTGGCGCTCGGCTGCAACGTGGACAATTGAGTTGACGTGTCGGCGATGGGCACAGCGATGTTGCCGATCCTTTTCGTTTGGATCGGCGACGGGTTGAGCATGCGCTAAGTTACTCCACCGAGTAATGCATTTCGAGATCCGGCACACGGTCCGGAGTGGCAGCCAGCGCGGCCAGGCCTTGCTCAAAACCTTTTTCGAAGGCTTGCAGATTGAGTTCGCGGAAGCTTGCGGGAACCGAATCTACAACCGCCTTGCGAACGGCTTCGGGATCGAGCAAGCCGGTGAGCGCGCTGAAAAATCCTACCATCACCGAATTCAATACCATCTTCTTGCCCAATCCTTCGGCAATGCGAGTGGCGGGGATGCTGTAAACGCGAATCTGTTTCTGTTTGTCCAATTCAGAGACGCGGACCAGATCCTGCTCCACAATCAACGTTCCGCCGTCGCGAAGCTCCGGACCAAACTTGGCGTAGGCCTCTTGCGACATGACCACCAGAATGTCGGGATGCGTGAGGTAGGGGTACAACACGGGAGAGTCGGAGAGAATGAGCTGCGCGCTGCAGGCGCCGCCGCGAGCCTCGGGCCCGAAGTTCTGCGTGACCGTGGCGAAGCCGCCCTGGAAGATCGAAGCGGCCTTGCCCAGCACCATCGCGGACAGAATCACTCCCTGCCCACCGAAGCCTGCGATACGAATCTCGGTTAGCTGCATACCATCTCCGTTGAATTCAAGCAGGAAGTTTCCACAAACCGTTCGCCCAGCGACGCAACGTACTGCGTGCGCATCATCGACTGGTAGTCGGGACGATCGCGGTCCACAAACTTGCCGACGATAATCTCGCCGCTCATGGTGAGGCCGACTTCGCTGGTAGGCGCGCCATGCCGCACTTTGCTCATGGCCTTGTAATACTTCATGGTATCGAGCGCGTCCCCGAGCTTGTTTCGCCGCTGATAGAGCGTGGGGCAGGGCGAAATGACCTCGATGAACGAGAATCCTTTTTTCTGGAAGGCTTCGCCCATGGCGCGTGCCAGCTGGCGAACGTGGAAGGTGGTCCAACGCGCAACGTAGACGGCGCCGGCCGCCTCCACGAGGTGTGGCAAGTTGAATGCCGGCTCGAACGTTCCATAAGGATTGGTCGAAGTCGTCGCATGATCGGGAGTAGTGGGCGCGGTCTGGCCGCCGGTCATCGCGTAGATAAGGTTGTTGACGCAAATGACTTTCAGATCAATATTGCGGCGCGCGGCATGAATCAGGTGATTGCCGCCGATGGCAGAAAGATCTCCATCGCCGGAATACACCACGACGTTCAGACTGGGATTGGCCAGCTTCAAGCCGGTGGCGAAAGGAATCGCGCGGCCGTGCGTGGTGTGGAATGAGTCGAGATTCACGTATCCGGCGACGCGCCCGGTGCAGCCAATGCCGGAAACCAGGGCGAGCGACTGCAAATCAATCTTCGATTCAATCAGGGCGCGGGCGAAGGAATTGACCGTCGTGCCGATGCCGCATCCCGGACACCAGATGTGGGGCATGCGATCGCTGCGCAAGAATTGCTCGACCGGGTTGATCAAGTCCGTGTTCAGCTCGGTAGTCATCGGCTTGCCTCCACGATCACCTTGAGGATGTCTTGGGGATTGTGAACGCCTCCGCCGGCGTGGGTCACGCAGTAAGTTTTGGCCCGGCCGTTGGCGCAGCGTTCCACTTCGAGAGCGACCTGGCCAAGATTCAGCTCGGGGACGACGAAAGCTTTCGCTCGCGCCGAGAGGTCGCGGATTTTTTGCTCGGGAAAAGGCCAGATCGTGATCAGGCGCAGTTTGCCCACGCGCAGACCGCGCTGTCGCGCCGTGTCAATGGCGCGCTGCGCGACGCGGGAGGTAATGCCGTAAGAGACAACAATCACGTCCGCATCATCGACGTTTTCTTCTTCGAACAGGGCGATGCGCTCGGCCGCGGTGCGGATTTTATTCTGCAGCCGCCGCACCAGCTTGTCCTGCGTAACCGGGGTCATGTTGGGATAGCCCCGCTCGTCATGAGTAAGTCCAGTCACGTGAAATTTGTAACCCTCGCCGGCGTGCGCCATCTCGGGAACCATGTCGCCATTCGTGCCGTAGGGCAAGTACTCTTCCACCGACTTGCGAGTGTGCTTGCGAGGCAGCACGTCGATCTGGTCAGCGGGTGGAATGACGACCTTTTCGGTCATGTGCCCGACCACCTCGTCCATCATGAACATGACCGGAACGCGAAATTCCTCGGCAAAGTTGAAGGCCTTGATGGTCAGGTCGAAACATTCCTGGGGAGAGTTCGGAGACAGGGCAATGATCGAGTAATCGCCGTGCGAGCCCCAGCGTGCCTGCATCATGTCGGCCTGAGCGGGCATGGTGGGCAAGCCGGTGGAAGGGCCACCGCGCTGCACGTCGACGAAGACGCAGGGCGTTTCGGTCATGGCCGCGTAGCCGATGTGCTCCATCATCAGAGAAAATCCCGGCCCGGAAGTGACGGTGAAAGCCTTTGCGCCTCCCCAAACTGCGCCCTGTAAAGTGATCGATGCCGCTAGCTCATCTTCCATCTGTATGAAAGTCCCGCCAACCGTGGGGACGCGGGAAGCAAAACGCTCGACGATTTCGGTGGAAGGCGTAATGGGATATCCGGCGGCGAAGCGCGCTCCGGCGGCCAATGCGCCTTCGCAGCAGGCGTGATCGCCATCAATAAAGTGTTCGCCGGTCAGGACGCCGCGAGGATCGGCTTTCATTTGTCACCCCCGTTTTTGGTCTTGCTGCCGTTGATGGCAAAGTCAGGACAGTACATCCCGCACAGATCGCAACCGCTGCATTTTTCTGGATGAACGACGTGCGGCAAGTGGTATCCCTTGGCGTTGTAGGCGGAGGAGAAGGCCAGCACATGGCTGGGGCAGAATTCGATGCAGAAGCCACAAGACTTGCATCGTTCGGCGACAATTGAAACTCTTCCCTTTGTCACAGCACCCCCAGACTTGGAAAGCGACAGGCACTGAAAAAGTCGAAGCCATTATGCGGGGTCGAACGGGCAGAGCGATGTGACGAAGATCACCGATGAAAGTGAGAATGCACACCAATCCGAGCTGAAGTTTACTCTTCTGGATTCGGCTACCGGCTAGCCTTGGTGCTGCGAGCGCTTCCAAAATAACGCCGCCGCGAAAAGCATCACGATCGCGATCACGAGTTCACCGCGGTGATAGGCGCTCTGGAAGGAGTAAATGGCGAGCCCTGTCAGGCAAAGAAAAATGATGGCAAGCAGCAATGACGTCTTTTTCACAGGTCTTTAGCCCTCCAGCGAATGAAACCCTCTCAATATTTTCACGCTAAGCCATTCCGAGACAAGCCTTTGACACCTCACCTCGTAGTGTTGTGAAATACAGCACCGTGTGACTCTCATCACAGCAAGCGCGAACCAACTCAGCTACAACTGAGAAGTTGGGAAAGGAGATCGCGATGTCCATCAACAAATTAATTTGCATTTCTTTGGCCCTTGCCCTTGTGACGGGCGTAGCCGTTGCGCAGGACCAGTCCAAAGAGGAGTCGGGCACAGTCATTAAGCACGTGCCGGTGAAGAGCACTTCGGCGGCATCCGGAAAAGAGATGTATGAGTCTTACTGCGCCGTTTGTCACGGCAAAGACGGCAAAGGCGGCGGCCCGGCGGCCAGCGCCCTCAAAGCTGCCCCGACCGATCTGACGGCGTTGAGCAAAAACAACGGTGGCAAGTATCCCAGCCTGAAGGTTTCCACGTCGATTCGCGGCGATGCTAATATTGCCGCCCACGGATCGAAGGACATGCCGGTGTGGGGCGCGTTGTTCCGCGGGATGAGTCAGGGACACGAAGGCGAGGTGCAGCAACGCGTGGCCAATCTGACCAAGTACGTCGAATCGTTACAGGCGAAGTAGGGAAATTGCCCTGCGGTCGCATCCGGGCGGTCTTTTCTCACTCCCCAGCGGGAGGAGACCGCCGCCAGTTTTTCTCGCTGTAAAATGCGGATCGGTGCCGGACGCGTCCCAGGCTTCTCAATCGCCGGCCAGGATCCTCCAGGCGGAGCGATTTGAGAGCTTTACGTGCCGCACGTCTTTGACGGCCTTCATGTACTGGGCCCGCTCAAAGGCCGAGGGATTTGGGCAGTGAGTCTGGCTCATGCTGCCTTTCATCTGGGCCACCGATTCATAGTCGTGTTTTTCCATCCAGTCAATCATTTCTTTTTCGACCACGCCCAGGTGGCTGATCCCGTTGCGCAACAGAGTGGAACAGAGCATGGTCACGTCGGCGCCGACCATCAGCAGCTTGATTGCGTCCTCGGCGCTATGCACGCCACTGGTTCCGGCAAGGCTTGCCTTGATTCGCCCGAAAAGAATGCCAATCCATGTTAAAGGCAGGCGGAGCGCCTGCGGTGTGCTCAGCAGCACGTTGGGTTCAATCTCCAGTTCCTCCAGGTTGATGTCCGGTTGGTAGAAACGATTGAACAGCACCAGCGCATCGACGCCGGTCGCATCCAGCCGCGCCGCCATGTTCGCCAGGTTGCTGAAGAACGGGCTGACCTTGACCGCGACTGGAATCGCCACGACAGATTTAACCGCCTTCGCGATGTCGATGTATTGCTGCTCTACCTCGGCCGAGGAAACCTCGGGATCGGTGGAGAGCGAGTAGATGTTGCATTCCAGCGCGTCGACCCCGGCGAGTTCAATCAGCTTGGCATACTTGGTCCACCCGCCCACCGACGCACCATTCAGGCTGGCAATGATTGGAATCGAAACAGCCTTTTTCGCGCGCTGAATGTGGTTGAGATATTCTTCCGGGCCGGTGCGAAAATCGCCGGGTTGAGGGAAGAACGTGGAGGCCTCCGCAAAGCTGTCCGTCGCTTCACTCAGATGGTGATCCAGGTCGTACGATTCCTGGCGTACCTGCTCCTCGAACAGCGAATAGAGAACGATGGCCGAGGCTCCGGCATCTTCCAGACGGCGCAGGGTGTCGATCTCATGCGAAAGAGGCGATGCCGAAGCCACCAGGGGCGTTCGCAGTTGCAATCCCATGTAAGTCGTGCTGAGGTCTTTCATAGATTCTCCTGAGCCAGTCGCATGGCCGGATCATTTTTCGAACGGCTGTCAGTCGCTGGTTTTTGATCCGCTGCTGGATGGCTGCGGGTCGCTGCAAACTTCCGATCCAGTTCGTTTTGCCAGGTACTCGTACAAGCGGAAGCGCGAATCCGCATCGTGCTGCGCCTGGTCCCAAAGCTGTTTCGCCCCTTCCGCGTTGCTCTTGGTAAGCATTTTGAAGCGCGTCTCCATTTGCATGTAGTCTTTCACTCGCCGCGTGGGAGTGCGGGAATCGAGCAGGAGAGGATTTTGCCCCGCCCCCGCCCGCTCCGGATGGTAGCGGTACAGCAGCCACTGGCCGGAGTCGACCGCCGCCTTTTGGTTCGACAAGCCGGTGGTCATATCGATGCCGTGGGCAATGCAGTGAGAGTAGGCGATGATCAAGCTGGGCCCGTCATAAGCTTCAGCTTCGAGAAAAGCCTTCAGGGTATGCTCGTCTTTTGCGCCCATCGCGACGCTGGCCACGTAAACGTTGCCGTAGCTCATGGCGATGAGCCCAAGATCTTTCTTAGGGCCGGGCTTGCCGCCGGCGGCAAATTTGGCGACCGCGGCTCGGGGCGTGGATTTGGACGCCTGCCCGCCCGTGTTGGAGTAGACCTCGGTGTCGAGGACGAGCACATTCACGTTGCGGCCGCTGGCCAGCACGTGATCCAGTCCGCCGTAACCGATGTCATACGCCCAGCCGTCTCCGCCCACAATCCAGATGCTCTTCTTCACCAGAAGATCGGCAAGCGAAAGCAATTGCCGCGCGTCGGGAGAGTTGTTGCCGCGCAATTTTTCTTTCAGCAGGTCCACCCGCTGGCGCTGCTCGTGGATGTCGGATTCATCTTTCTGTGCGCAAGAAATCAGCGCCGCGGCCAACTCCGAACCAATGGCCGGGGCCAGGCGATTCACCAGTTCGCGCGCAAATTCCGCCTGCTTATCGACCGACAGGCGGAAGCCGAGCCCGAATTCAGCATTGTCCTCGAACAGCGAGTTCGACCAGGCTGGGCCGCGGCCTTGTGCATTTTTGGCCCAGGGGGTAGTGGGGAGATTGCCGCCATAAATGGAAGAGCATCCGGTGGCATTTGCGATGATGGCGCGGTCGCCAAACAGTTGCGACATCAGCTTCAGGTAAGGCGTTTCGCCGCATCCCGCGCACGCGCCGGAAAATTCGAACAGCGGCTCCTGCACCTGCTGCTGGCGGATGGCGCCCACTTTGATGTTGCGGCGATCGAGCTCCGGTATCTGCAGAAAGAAATCCCAGTTCTTGCTTTCCGGCGCTCGCAGCGGCGGCTGCGCCACCATGTTGATCGCCTTCAGCCGCGTTTCCGCCTTATTCTTCACGGGGCAGATTTCAACGCAAATGCCGCAGCCCGTGCAGTCTTCGGGCGCAACTTGCAGCGTGTACTTCAGCCCTTGCCATTCTTTATCGCGAGCGTTCGTGGCCTTGAAAGTCGCCGGCGCGCCCACCAGTTCTTTGGAGTCGTAGACTTTCATGCGGATCACAGCGTGCGGGCAAACCATGGCGCACTTCCCGCACTGGATGCAGATGTTCTCGTCCCAAGCAGGAATTTCGAGGGCAAGATTGCGCTTTTCCCACCGGGCAGTGCCGGTCGGGAAGGTGCCGTCGACGGGAAAGGCGCTGACCGGTAATTCGTCGCCCTTTCCGGCATAGATCGCGCCCAGCACACTTTTCTCGAACTCGGGCGCGCCCTCGGAAAAAGGCGGCGGCATCTCCAGCGTGCTGGTGGCATGGTCGGGCACTTTCACTTCGTAAAGGTGTGCCAGTGTTTCATCCACCGCTTTCAGATTTTTTTGTACGATGTCTTCGCCTTTGCGCCCGTAGGTATCGTGGATGGATTTCCGAATGCTTTCGATCGCCTGCTCGCCCGGCAGCACTTTGGAGATGGCGAAGAAACACACCTGGAGAATCGTGTTCATGCGGCTCCCCATGCCGGTATTGCGCGCGACTTCGTAGGCATCGATCACGAAGAACTTGGCTTTCTTGGCGATCAGTTCCTGCTGCATGAGGCGCGGCAGGTGATCCCAGACCTCATCTTTATTGAAGGGGCTGTTGAGCAGGAACGTGCCGCCCGGCACCAGCGCGCTCAGCATGTCGTAGCGTTCGAGGAAAATCCACTGATGGCAGGCAACAAAATTGGCCTTTGAAACCAGGTAGCTGGAGCGAATCGGCTGCGGGCCGAATCGCAGGTGCGAAACCGTCATCGCGCCTGACTTCTTGGAGTCGTAGACGAAATATCCCTGCGCGTAGTTGTCGGTATTCTCGCCAATGATCTTGATGGAATTCTTGTTGGCGCCTACCGTGCCGTCCGCTCCCAGTCCGTAAAACAAAGCGCGGACCACGCTCTCCGGTTCGGTCGAAAACTCAGGATCGTAGGCCAGGCTGGTGTGGCTCACGTCATCCTGAATGCCGACGGTGAAATGATTTTTGGGCTTCGACTGCTTCAGATTGTCGAAGACCGCTTTCACCATGGCCGGAGTGAATTCCTTTGAGGAGAGGCCATAGCGGCCACCCACGAAATTGGCTGCAATGCGCCGCGTGCCATTCGAGTGGGCGCCTTCCTGCAAAGCATTGACGACGTCGAGATAAAGCGGGTCTCCTATGGCTCCGGGTTCCTTCGTGCGGTCGAGTACCGCGATGGAGCGCACGCTGGCCGGCAAAGTATCCATGAAGTGTTTTACCGAGAAGGGACGATACAGCCGCACCTTTACCAGGCCGACTTTCTCTCCGCGAGCCGCAAGCGCCTCCACCGTTTCATGCGCCACTTCCGCGCCCGATCCCATGATGACCAGAACGCGCTCCGCGTCCGGCGCGCCGACGTAATCGAACAGATGATAGGAGCGGCCAACGGTCTTTTCGAACTTCTCCATCGCGGCGGCGACTTTCTGTGGGCATTCGTCGTAGTAAGAGTTGGCTCGCTCGCGGATCTGGAAAAAGACATCGGGATTTTGCGCTGTGCCCCGCAGAACGGGATGGTCCGGCGACAGGGCGCGCTGCCGGTGCTCGAGCACGCGATCCATATTAATAAGAGCGCGCATGTCGTCTTCGCTGAGCATCTGGATCTTGCTTACTTCATGCGAAGTACGGAAGCCGTCGAAGAAGTGCAGAAAAGGAATGCGCGAATCCAGCGAGGCGGCCTGCGAGATCAGGGCGAAGTCCATTGCCTCCTGCACGGAATTCGAGCAAAGCATGGCCCAGCCCGTGGTGCGGCAAAACATGACATCGCTGTGATCGCCGAAAATGGAAAGCGCGTGCGTAGCCACCGTTCGCGCCGTAATGTGAAAGGCGGCCGGCGTCAGTTCCCCGGCGATCTTATTCATGTTGGGGATCATCAACAGCAGGCCCTGCGATGCGGTGAACGTGGTGGCCAGCGAGCCGGTTTGCAGCGCGCCGTGCACCGCACCGGCGGCGCCTCCCTCGCTCTGCATTTCGGCCACGTGCGGTACGGTTCCCCATAGGTTCGGAATATGCTGCGAGGCCCACTCATCCGCCCACTCGCCCATCGGAGAGGATGGCGTAATGGGATAGATCGCCACCACTTCGTTTAAGCGATAGGCAACGTAGGCGACCGCCTCATTAGCGTCCATGGTTTTGAATTTGCGCATGCCACTCATCTGCTTCCCCCAATGTGCGGTAAGGATGTGAAGGATTCCCGCTGGAGTAAGAATGGACGATGGCCGGGGATGGCGTCAGCCAAGCACATCACACCGGGCTGTGATGCGGATCACGTTACGGGCCAACCCCTGGAAAATGCGGTAAACTTGCCGACCCAATGCGGGAAAATCAAGCTGTGACCTGAATCACACTTTGCTGTGCTGCCAGACACAGCGAATCCCTCCATTGCGGCGGACACTAGCCTCAGATTGGTTCAGGAAGGTGGTCCCATGATCTCACCCTACGGCATGGAGATAGTTGAAAGCTGCCTCACCTGCAAGCTGCGTGCTGACCGGATCTTCTGCGATTTGCCGGCTCCCGCATTGCAGGCGTTCGAGGAGATCAAGTACACGACCGCCTATCCCGAAGGCGCCACATTATTCGTGGAGCGGCAAGAGCCGCGGGGTATTTTCGTGATCTGCAAGGGCAGCGTGAAGCTGTCGGTCAGCGCCCCCAACGGCCGCACCATGATCGTAAAGATCGCCGAGCCGGGAGAAGTGCTGGGCCTGAGCGCCACCGTTTCCGGCAAGCCCTACGAAGTGACCGCCGAGACCATCGATCCCTGCCAGGTGAATTTCGTGAAGCGCGACGACTTTTTGCGCTTTCTGAAAAATGACGTGCAGGTGTGCTTCAAGGTGGCCGAGCAGCTTAGCGAGAAATATCACAATGTTTGCAACGAAGTGCGGGCGCTGGGCTTGTCGCACTCGGCAGCCGAGAAACTGGCCAAGCTGTTGCTCGAGTGGAGTTCGAAAAACGGCGAGGCTTCCAAGCCCGAGCCGCGCGTGAAGCTCCGCCTCACCCACGAAGAAATCGCGCAAATGATCGGGACTTCGCGTGAGACCGTGACGCGGCTGCTGGCCGACCTGAAGAAGCACCAGATCCTGCACACGCGCGGGTCCACTCTCGTGATTCGCAATCAAAGCGCCCTGCGCGAACTCGCCAATAACTGACTTCAGCAGTCCGGCCACACCGCGCTCTTTGCAGGCGACGACCCGGCTTTCCCGCCTGCCGTGGCTTTTCCACCCTAGTGACCGACGTCACAATTTCTGGTGATAGCTGTCACGGCCAGGGCTCAGCCCCTGTTTTATCGTGACCTCGTGGGTGGGCCTCAGCGCCCGGTTCCAGTGGAAGGGGAAACCAACATGACGAGCGGCAATCCTACGCATTCCATGCCTGAGCAAAACAAGCCCCGACTGATTTTTTGGGAGTTGACCAAGGGCTGCAACCTGCGTTGCATCCATTGCCGCGCCAGCGCCACCGAATTAAGTTCGCCGGACGATCTTTCCACGCAGGCGGCGAAGGACATCATCGATCAGATTGTCGCGGTCTCTCACCCGATCCTCGTGTTGAGCGGCGGGGAACCTTTATTCCGCAGCGACATTTTCGAACTGGCTCGTTATGGCACGGAAAAAGGCCTGCGGGTCGCTCTGGCCACGAATGGAACCCTGGTCACTAAAGAAGTGGCGCAGAAAATCGCGGACTCGGGCGTGCGCCGCGTAGCCATCAGCCTGGACGGCGCGAACGCGGAGACTCACGATGCCTTTCGCGGCATTCCCGGCGCATTCGAGGCCGCCATCAACGGGTTTCGCAACCTGAAGGCGCTAGGCATGTCGGTGCAGATCAATACCACGGTGGCGCGGCACAACGCTCACCAGCTTCCCGAAGTGTTGAATCTGGCGCGCACCATCGGGGCCGATGCGTTGCATACCTTCCTGCTGGTGCCGGTAGGCTGCGGCGTCGATATTGCCGCCGAACAGATGGTGCCACCGGAAGAATATGAAGCGATCTTGAACTGGTTCTACGATCAGTCTCTGGAAGGCGGAATCGAACTGAAGGCGACCTGCGCGCCCCATTATTTCCGCGTAGTCCGGCAGCGCCGTGCCGCAGCTCGCCGCGCCGCCGAAGCTTTTCAGAAAACCGCCGCTCCCGGCGCGGCCGTGGCTCTCGTTCATCCCGCAATCGGGCCGACGGAAATGGCGATGCCCGGCTCGACTGGCATTGAATTGAAGCCGCACGGATTGGGTCAGCCCGTGGGCCATCCCGGCGCTCATCCCTCCGACATGAATGCCATGACCAAGGGCTGCCTGGCTGGCACCGCGGTGTGCTTCATCTCGCATCAGGGCGAGGTTTATCCTTGCGGATACTTGCCGGCTCTGGCGGGAGATTTGAAGAAACAGCCGTTCGCCGAGATCTGGGAAAACTCGGTGGTGTTCAATCAACTGCGCGACGTCGATAACCTGCAGGGCAAGTGCGGATGCTGCGAGTTTCGCAACGTCTGCATGGGATGCCGCGCGCGCGCTTTCGCCGCGACTGGAAACTATCTCGACGAAGAGCCATTCTGCGTGTATGAGCCAGGAACCAAGTTTGCGCCGGTTGGCAATGCCAAACAGAAAAATGCGCCCGTGCCGGCGCTGGTCGTTCGTTAACAACTCGGGTTTGCCGTGGGGACGAATATTCATCCGGTGGTAATTCTGCCGCAGCGGCCGATCGGCACGCTGATCGCTCCGCGCGAGCACGGGGCCTGGGGACTGCTGTTCGTTCCGCTCATCACTGGAGCGGCCGTCGGACTGCTCGATGGCGGAAACGGCTTGCCGGTGGTGGCATTTGCGGTTGCGGCCTTCACTCTGTTCTGGTTGCGCACGCCGCTCGAAACCTGGCTCGGCACAGGCCTGATTCACGCGCAAACTTCTCACGAACGCCGCGTGGTCGGAATCACAATTGTGATCCTGGGCAAGATCGCGGCGGCTGCGTTGCTGTCGCTTCTGTGGCATGGCAGAAACCGGCAGTTGCTTCTGCTCGGGTTGATTGCGATGGCGGCGTTTGCCGGGCAAAGCTTGTTGCGAAAATTGAGCCGGCAATCGCGCATGCTGTCGCAGATCGTGGGCACAGTTGGGCTGACAGTTACGGCTCCAGCTGCCTATTACGTCGCGACCGGCGAGCTGAACCGAACCGCGTGGGCGTTGTGGATTGCGAATTTGTTATTTGCCGGAAACCAGATTCACTTTGTGCAGCTGCGCATTCACTCGGCGAAGCTCAGCGGTTGGCGCGAAAAACTCAAATCGGGCCGCAGTTTCCTTGCAGGAGAGGTGCTGATGACAGCGGCCCTGGTCTGCGCCTGGCGCTGGCAACTACTGTCGGCGCTTGCTGCGCTTGCCTTTCTGCCCTTGCTGGTGCGCGGCAGCCTGTGGTTCTTCGAATCATCTTCTCCATTGCGAGTGCGCCGTCTGGGTTGGACGGAACTGGCTCACGCCGCGGTCTTCGGCGTCCTGCTGATTGCTGGTTACACTCGCTAGACCTCAGATTACATCCGCATTTTCGACCCGCGTTAGTCCCGGTCCACGAGCGACCAGAGGTTCCGGGTCGATGTGCACTTCAGGCGCGAAACATGAAATTATCCGGTTGGGGGATGAGCGGAGCGGTTCCCCATTCCTCGCAAGGCCGGAAAGGGAGAGACTTTGACCGATGAACGCAGACGGCCGGGATTCGCAGCCATGGGTATCTTCCTGTTTTTCGGCGCGACCATGGCAAGTCTGGCAGCGATCACGTTGCTATGGCAGGGAACGGTTCTGGATGGTGTGTGGGCGCTGAATCGGACGGCCTATCGGCAACTTGCTCCTCTGGGCAGCAAGGTTGGTGTTCTGTTCCTGTGTCTGAGCGCGGCACTGCTTGCGGCTGGAACCGGATGGTTCCTGCGCCGTCGCTGGGCCTGGAGGCTGGCAATTCTGATCATCTGGATCCAGATTGCCGGTGACTTCGTCAACCTGGTGAGAGGCCAGTGGTGGCGTGGCGCGGCCGGGGTGGTCATTGCGGGGGCGGTCATGATTTACCTTCTGAACCCGGGCACCAGAGCCACATTCTGCCGGGGTTCGCGGAGGGGTGTTTCCTAGCCAAGAGATCGGGTTCAATTTTGAGGGCTAAATCGCGCCAGCCGAGAGTGATATGCCGCAAAGCTTGCCGCCGGGCACAGCTGCCATTCTGTCTACTCATCGGTTAAATATATGAAAATAAAGGGGCTTTGTGGTTCCAAAACGGAACCCTATTTTGGCCCACGGGATGCTTTTCATTCGTGTGGGGAAAGAGGTCGCCGTGGAACCTAGCCTGATGGTCATTGGCGTGAATCATCGAACCGCCCCGGTGGCCACGCGCGAGCGCTTCTGGATCAGCGAGAAAAGGCGGTACGAAGCGCTAGCCGAGCTGGCTCAGGCCGAGGGCATTGAAGAAGTGATGGTGCTGTCCACCTGTGCCCGGACGGAATTTCTGCTGTGGTCGACCGACGTAACCCTGGCGGCTAATTCCGTGATGCGCCTGCTGAGCGCGCAGTGCGGGTTGAAGTTAAGCGAATGGGAAAACTTTTATCGGCACCTGGATGATGCTGCCCTTCTGCATATCTTTCGCCTTGCCGCGGGTCTCGACTCGGTGGTGAGCGGCGACACGCAGATCGTTTCCCAACTGAAGGAATCGTGGAGACAGGCACAGAAGATGAACACGGCCGGCCGGTACCTGGATGCCGTGATCCAGAAGGCGATGCGCGTTTCCGAAAGGATTCGCTGCGACAGCAAGATTGATTTTCCGCAGTTCTCCATTGCCGATGCGGCCGTTAAAGTCGCGCGCCAGGTGTTCGGCAGCCTCCAGGAAAAGAAACTCCTGTTGATCGGTGCAGGCAGGATCAGCGAACTGTGCGCCAAGAGTTTGCTCGATCAGGGGGCCCGGTCGATCGGAGTGATCAGTCGAACGATCGAGCACGCCGGGGAACTGGCCGAGAAACTTGGAAGCCGCGGAATCCCGTTGGAGGATCGTTGGCAGCACATGGCGCAGGCGGATGTGATCGTCAGCTCGACTTCGTGTCCCCACACCGTGCTGAGCCGGGCGGAAGCCGAAAGCATGGTGCAAGGGCGCGAAGCGCCGCTCGTGATCGTGGACGTCGCCATGCCCCGCGACATCGATCCGGATGTGCGCAAAGTCCCGGGCGTGCGCTTGTACGACCTCGACGATGTGAAAGGGGTGATCGACGAGAATTCGTTCGGGCGGGAAATGGCGGAGGTCGAAGCAGAAAAAATTTTGCACGCCGAAGCGCGCGAATTTCGGCGGAGCCTGGCCGCGCAGCGAGTGATTCCCACGATCGTAGCCTTGCGCCAGCGGCTGGATGAGATTTGCCGGCAAGAATTGGACTCCTACCGGGCGGAAAATGGGCCTTTCACGCAGGACCAGAACGAAATGCTGAACGCCATCATGGTACGCATGACGCAGCGCATCACCGGATCGCTGGCGCGTGAACTCAAGGAGCTTCCCGAACAGATGGACCAGGACCAGATGACGTTTGCGGTGCAGCGCCTGTTCCATTTACATGCGCCAGAAATGGCGATTGCCGGCACCACTTCGTAGCGAGACGAAAAAACCGAGGAGAGCAGAGAACCATGTCGAGCGAAAAAACTACTTCACAAAGCTGGACCAGCGTACAAGCCTACGTGCTGGCGGCATTTTGCCTTGGGTTGGGAATCACGCTGGGCTACCTGTTCCGCGGGTCGGCAGCGCCGGCAGCGGCGGCCGCCCCCTCGGCGGGAGAAAGAGCAGCGGGCGCCGCTGACTCGCAGGCGCAAGCCTTGCAACAGAGAGAGGTGGTCAGCCGCGCGGCCGCTCCGCTGCTGGCGAGCCTGAAGGATCGGCCAGACGATTTCGACACGCTGGTCAAGGTGGCAAATCTGTATTACGACGGGCAGCAGTATCCCGACGCGATCGAATATTACGAGCGCGCGGTGAAAATTCAGCCGCAGAATGCCGATGTGCTGACCGACTTCGGCACTTCTTACTGGTACGTCGGTGAAGCCGATAAAGCGATCACCCAATTTCAGGCGGCGCTCCGGTATCAGCCGGGACGGGCGTCGACACTTTTCAACCTCGGCATCGTGCGCTGGCAGGGGAAGAACGATCCCAAAGGCGCGGTGCAGGCATGGGAAGAGTTGTTGCAGAAGAATCCAGACTATCCCGACAAGGCCAAGCTGCAGGAATACATCGACCGCGCCAAGCAGCACGCGAAAGGATAATGCAACTCAGCAGGGCGAAGGCGTAAGCGGGAACCGGGTAGTGGTGCAGTTTGCCGTTGAAATTTGCGGTGTCATCCTGAAAGACCGGCAGTAGAATTTCGTGAGCGCCATCGGGCAGACGAGAAAATTACTTCTCTTCCGCCATGGCGCTCTCATCTTCTGCGCGAATCAGGCCGAACTTTTTGAGCTTGTAGCGAAGGGCGTCGCGGCTGATGTCGAGCAACTTCGCGGCATGCGTCTGATTGCCCTCTGCCTGCCGCATCGCCAGCTCCACCAGCGTGTGTTCCACTTCCTCCAGCGAGGTTCCGCCGTCGGGGATATAAAGCTTGGGCAGCATGCGCCCGTCAGGCAGCGGCTGGCCTCCATCGGACGAGGATGTCCGTTCAAACAGTGTCGGGCCTCCGGACTCGCCCACCGAAAAGGGCAGATACACGGGACGCAAAAATGGTTCGTCCTCCAGAATCATGCCGCGCTCGATGCAATTCTTCAGTTCCCGCACATTCCCCGGCCAGTTGTGGCTGAGCAGCAGCCGCCGCGTCGCGTCGGTGATGCCGCGAATCGATTTCTTGAAAGTGCGGTTGTAGCGCTCGATAAAAAAATCGACCAGCGGCGTGATGTCTTCCTTGCGGTCGCGCAGCGGGGGAATGAAGATGGCGATGATGGCGAGACGGTAATACAAATCCTGGCGAAACTCGCCTTCGCGCACGGCTTTTTCCAGATCTCGGTTGGAGGCGGCGATCACGCGCACGTTCACCTGCATATCGCGCAGGCCACCTACGCGCCGGATGACCTGGTCTTCCAGCACGCGCAGAAGCTTGGCCTGCAGCAAAGGCGAAAGTTCGCCGATCTCGTCCAGGAATAAAGTGCCGCCATCCGCCGCTTCGAAAAGGCCTTTCTTCATCTGTTTCGCGTCGGTGAAGGCGCCCTTTTCGTGGCCGAACAATTCGGCCTCCATCAGGGTCTCGGGAATCGCCGAGCAGTTGATGGCGACGAATGGCTTGTCCTGGCGGTGGCTTTCGTAGTGAATCGACTTGGCGATGAGATCTTTGCCCGTCCCGCTTTCGCCTTGGATCAGAATCGTGGTCGCTTCGCTGCCGGCAACTTTGCGCACAAAGTTCATCAACTCGATCATCTTCGAGGAAGTGACCACGACGTTGCTGTAGCCGGCGGCGCGCCGCACCTCCCCGCGAAGCGACTGCACCTCACTGCGCAGGCTCGTGGTTTCGAGCGCGTTCTTTACGGTTACGTGCAGCTCGTCGAAATCAAGCGGCTTGCCGACGAAGTCATAGGCGCCCAGCTTTAAAGCGGCCTTTACATCGTCGAGCTGCGGGTCCGCCGTGATCATGATGACGGGCGGCGCTTCGCCAGCTTTCTTCAGCTGGTCGAGCACCTCCAGCCCGGTAAGATCGGGCATGCGCACATCCAGAAGAATCAGGTCGGGGGTTTCGCGTTGTGCCAGCCTGAGGCCCGGCTCTCCACCCTCAGCCTCGAGCACGTGGTAACCCCACTCCTCGCACTTCTGGCGCAGGGACCAGCGCACAAGGCGTTCGTCATCCACGATGAGGATTTTTGCCGCAGGCATGCGGCTCCTAGATTACTACGAAACCGGGCTCCCATGCGGCGAAGGCCGGGCGCGATGGGCTCGCGACTTTCCCGTTGCCCAGATTCAAAACCACATGCGAATCGGCGAATTTATTGGGGCGACGACCTGGATATCGTGAAGTGGCAGATCGAGATCCATCGACAGCGGGAAAAAGTAGAGCAGCCTGCGGCGGCTGGCTCTACGCTTGAGCCGGTTTGCTGAACGGCAGCCAGACGGTGAAGGTGCTGCCCTGGCCGATCTTGCTGGTGACCGTAATCCGTCCCTGATGTTCCTCAGCGATGCGGCGCGCCAGCGACAGGCCGAGGCCGGTGCCGTTTCCCTTGGTTGTGTAGAAGGGCCGGAAAATGTTGGGCAGGTGCTCGGGCAAAATCCCGCGCCCGGTGTCGGAAATCACGATGGCGGCGCCCCCATCCAGTTTCTCCATCTCCACAGAAATTTTTCCCGGGCCGTCAATGGCCTGGATGGCATTGAGCAAAAGGTTCAGCAGGACCTGATGAATTTGATCGCTGTCATGCTCAACCTCAGGCAGTTGCGGATTCTTGGTGAGCACGATCTCCAGCGGTTTTGACAGCGCCTGCTGCCGCGCCAGCATCACCGCATGCTCGACAGTGATGTTCATATCACTGCGACGGATGTCCGGCGGATGCGGACGGGCGGCCTGCAGCAGGTCGGTGAGAATGCGGTTGATCTGCGCGATCTCAATGCGGACGTCCTTCAGCACGGCGCGTGCAGGACTGGTCGAGGGCAAATCGCGCCCAATAATTTCCACTACGCCCGCGATTCCGGCCAGCGGGTTGCGGATTTCGTGGGCCAGGCCGGTGGCCAGCTCGCCCAGCGTGGCCAGATGTTCCGCGCGCGACATTTGCGTGTGATGGAGATGCTCGATCTCCTCGCGGCTTTCACGCAGTTGCTGCACCATGTGATTGAAGTTGCGCCCGAGATCGCCGATCTCGTCATTGCGCCGGGCGAAGCTCACAGCAACATCCAGATCGCCGCGGCCAACGCGAGAAATCTTCTCCTGCAATTCGACCATCGGTCGCTGCACAAACCAGGCCAGCACAAAAATGAGAACGGCGCAGATCGCGATGGCTCCCGCTCCAGCCACCACCAGCACGGCATGGCGTTCCGGATCACGGAAGGAGACCGTGGCCAAAACGAACAGCATGATTCCGGCCAGCAGCACCAGCGCGATCGGGGCGACCGCCTTGAGTTGCCAGTTCACGCCCACGGATCCAAGCTTCGACTCAAATTCCGCGGGCTCGGAAGGCACGGTTTCGGAGACTTCCACTGCCGGATCGTTTTGCATAACCTCAGGCATAGGCGTGCAATCCGGGAAGCAGGTAGGTCACGCCGAAGAAGGTGAACATGACGACGGCGAAACCGAGAATGGCGAAATAAGCGGCGCGGCGTCCCCGCCAGCCGCGCGTGATCCTCATATGAAGGTAGCCGGCGTATACCAGCCAGGTAATGGCGGCCCAGGTTTCTTTCGGGTCCCAACTCCAGTACGAACCCCACGTCCGATTGGCCCAGTAGGCGCCGGCTGCGATCATCAGGGTGAGCAATGGAAAAGCAATGGCAACGGTTTTATAGGTAATGCGATCCAAGTCATCGGCGCTGGGCAGCATTCTTTCCAGCTCGGGCCGCCTCCACAGCAGAAGAAGATAAAGCAGGGAAACGAAGATTCCGCCAACCAACCCAGCGAGAATGAACGGGCTGGCGGCCAGGCTGGTGGGAAACTGTCCTTCGGCGTCGAGCGAGGGATAGACGCCATCCCGCGCACGCAGGATAAAGAACACCAATGCGGCTACTTGCAGCAAAATGCTGAGGAACACGGCGCGATTGGCAAGGTCGATATGCGCGTCGCTTTGAGTTTTGCGCCATACCAAATAGAGCACCAGAGGCGCGATCACAGCGGCCAGCACCACCAGAAGCAACCAACCAAGGTCGGGAATGACTACAAACAAGCGCACGCCCCGCGAAACGAAGACTTCTGTTTTCTGTTCCGGATCCCATGCCACCACGCTCAAACCGCCCCACGATTGGAATCGGGTCAGCACGCCGATGTAGGTTGCCGCCGTAAATGCGCTGGTTGCCACAAGGAAAGTTTCGGTGCGGGTTTTGTCCTGGATGAGAAACATCATCGCCAATGCGAAGCTCAAGGCGCAGGCGGCGTAGGCCAGCATGGCTAGCGTGACGTGCACATGCAGCCAGGTGGACTGCAGCGCCGGCACCAGTGGCCGCACTTCGGTGCGCAGCAGTTGCATCAGGACGACGCCGACGATTGCGACCGGCATGGTCACGGTTCCGATGACTTTCACGCCGTATTTCTTTTCCGCGATGAGCGTAAGTGCGGCGACCGCCCACACGAAACTCAAAAGCATTTCATAAATGCTGGAAAACGGTGGGTGCCCGGCTTCATACCAGCGATGGGCCACGGCCCCCGTATTGGCAATCAGGCCTGCCCACGTGGAGAACGAGGCGAAGCGGATGTAGGCCGGAGTACCGGTGATCCCGAAGCCCAGATAAAGTGTGCCCGCGCCGCAGTAGAAAATGAGCGCGGCATAAAGCAAGTTGGAATCGTTGATGATGTTTCCGCTTTTCACCACATTGAGAAATGCCATGAACAGCAGGAACGCGACTCCCAGGCCGACCATTACTACCAGCGCTGTGCCGGTGCTGGCGGGATGCTGTTCTGCTTTTGCACGAGCCATAATTCTTCCTCTCCTGCCGGATGTTAGCGACCGGCGAATGTAGCCGCAGGCGCGTCAGCGCCCGCTACGGCTGCTGCTTTGAGTTCTGAATCGAGTTCCTTCACCAGATCGCGAAAACGCTCTTCGAAGGCATACTTATTTTTGTTGGCGGTCGCACCAATCCACAGTTGAAGCCGGCCCTGTGCGTCGCGCACCGGAACAACCCAAATTCGCGTGTGAACCAGATAAAAGACTACGGCCAGGCCAAGTCCCATCAGAATCACTCCGCCCCACACGCTCCACTGGCCGGGCTCGTGCGATACTTCCAGGCCGGTGTAATACGCCATCTGCACATCTTTCGCCTGGAACTCGTAGGGAGACTTTGCGTTCTCCTCGTGGCCGGCAATCGCCGGCAGCCAATAGTTGACCAGCTGCCCCGTCTTTTTCGACGCGACGATCAGATGCGCGGCGGGATTTTGTAACTGATTGGAGCGGGCGTACACCTGGCCATCGTTTTCCACGTAATCGGGAATGAATTCGGCCAAACGCACCGTCGTATCGGCATCGAGAGAAGCGCTCTCATTCAGTCCGAGTGCAAGATTTTTCGCATCCTGGCCACTGCGGGGACTGGCTGAAAGCAGAAGCTTGTCGAGCTTTCCAGTCTTGCCAAAAGTCGCCTGGTAGAAGCGCACGCCACTGTAAACGAGCGGATCGTTCACCACAATTTGCTTGCGCAGAACGGTCTGGCCATCCTTGACCACCGCAAGATCGGACCACCAGCGCTTGGGAGTTCCATCGGCGTAATTTTCCTGTCCGGCGCCATCGCAGCGGATGGCGAAGGGCAAGTCGCGGCTGAAGCCGGTCTGCGATTCGACGTGGTTGGATTGTTGTCCTTTATTCAGCGTGACGAAAGCCCGCCAGCCATAAAGGGCATCGACGATGCCGCCGAGAAAAATAAGGAGAAGGCTGGCGTGCACGATGTAAACCGCCATCTCAGAGATGCGATTGCGCTCGCCGAACAGGGAAAAACTATTTTGCCGAACGATGTGTTCCGGACGGTAGCCGGCCTTGTGCAGAACTCGACCGGCCACACCGAGCGCCACTTCCTCATTTTCGATGGGTATGAGTTGATGGTGGGGGAGGGCATTGCGAAAAGTCTCGTCGGGACTCTTATAAGGTCGCGAATAAAATCGCCATGCATTGGGGAATCGTTGGATGGAAGCCGAAACGATGCTCAGACTGACAAGTGCCAGCAATACTACGAACCACCAGGCATGAAAAACGTCGGTCAGCTTCAGCGCGTCCAGCACCCGCAGCATCTGCGGGGAATAAGCGCGCTGCATCTCGTCGGGATCGGTCATCGGGCGTTGCAAAATCACCGTCCCCGCCGCCGAGAGAATCACTACCAGAATAAGAAGGATCACGCCGGTCTTGATTGCGCCCAGTGATTGCCACAGCTTTTTAGGAAGCGAAGCAGCCATATTGTCCCCTTCAAACCCGCCTACTCCAGGAAAAGCACGCCGCGCACCAATGGCTGCGTTTTGTTAAGTGGTTGAAATCAAGGGTTTAACTCCGAAAACCGTTTCGATGGGCAGACTGGTTGTGAGCCTTATCACACAGCGCGGGCGCGATGGTTCGGAATTTCGCGCAGGCTGTTCCAGGCAGCGAAGTTCTGGGCGGAACAGCCGTTTGTTCGTGATTTCTGGGGCATTTGGACCATTCGACTGTGGGATAATCCCCCGGCCGGTGCTTGCGGCTTCATTTCTCATCAGGCGGGCGTTCATTTTTGAACGCCAGCAATCTCTATTGTTTCCAGACCGTTAGAGCTGCTGTTCAAAATTGCAGCAACCGGCGTGGATTACGGCGAGCGGCGTGCAACTGCTGCTCTCAAAGGAGGATCCGGTGGGGGTCATCATATCGGTAGGGAATCCAGGCGCAAGGCGCACACTCCACGGGTTGAGTTGCCTTCTTCTTGTTCTTGCTTGCGCCGGTCGCGTTTCCGCCGCCAAGCATCCAGTTGCGCTCGATCCAAAAGCCGACCCGTCTACTTGCGTGGCTTGCCACGAAGACAAGACCAAGGGCAAGGCGGTCCATTCGGCCATGGCGATGGGCTGCAACAGTTGCCACGAGATTCGGACCGTCAAAGACGTTACCCACATCAAGCTGATCACGCCCACTCCATCGGCCCTGTGCCTCACGTGCCATGCCGACAAGAATGCAGCCGAGATCAAGGGCAAGATCCATCCTCCGGCTGTGCGGGATTGCCTGAAGTGCCACGATCCGCACACCTCAGAGAATAAGAATCAACTATTAAAGCCCGCTACCGGAGACCAGAAAGAAAATCTTTGCCTGACTTGCCATACCACCGGACTTAACGTTCCCGAGAAAGGCAGCCGCCACGCCGCCCTCGATATGGGTTGCGACACCTGCCACACCACCCACAAGACCGGGGAAGTGGGCAAGGTGGAATTCGATTTCCACCTCACCAAGGCGCCGCCGGCGCTGTGCATCGATTGCCACGATCCCAAAGGCGCGGACCTGCAAAAAGCGCATCAGAACCAGCCCTTTGATAAAGCCAATTGCGTGAGCTGTCACGACCCGCACCAGTCGGCCTCGCCGAAGCTGATGGCCAAGTTCATGCATCCGCCTTTCGCCGACAAGCAGTGCGAAGTCTGCCACGCCCCGGCCAAAGACGGCAAAGTCGTGCTCACGCAAGCCGATGCCAAATCGCTGTGTGTCACCTGCCACTCCGAAAAGACGGACCAGATCGAGAAGGCGAAGGTGCAACATCCCGGCGCGGCCGGCGATTGCACCGATTGCCACAGCCCTCACGCCAGCCAGCAACCGGGCTTGCCCAAGACCAACGCGGTTGATATCTGCCTGGGCTGCCACAGCGAGCAGGCCGATCAGGCGAAAAAGCGCGTGCTTCATCAGCCGGCGTTCACGCAAGGATGCGGCACCTGCCACGAGCCGCACGGCGGTGACAACGACCATCTATTACGCGCGAAGGGCAATGCGCTTTGCCTCGAATGTCACGGTCCGGACTCGGCGCCTCAGAAGCTGGAGGCCGAACATGTGCTGACCATCTTCGGCGGAAAAGTGAAACTGCCCGACGACTACTATAAGAAGAACCGGGTGGCGATTCTGCCTCTGCGCTACGGGCTGGGCCATCCCGTTGCCGGCCATCCCGTGCAGGATCTGCTCGATCCCAAGGATCCAACCAAGGTTGCGAAGCAGTTGAACTGCCTCACCTGCCACCAGCCGCACTCGTCGGCGCAAGAGGGATTGCTGGTGAAGGACCAGGCCAACAACATGGCCTTCTGCGATACGTGCCATAAGAACAGATTCGAAATGAAGTCCACGAAGCCGTGAGGCTGGGAGGAACCAGATGCGAACGTCAACTCCGAAGCAATTGAAACTTCGCCCCGCGAAAGTTGCCGGGAAGCTCCTAGCCGCATCCATCCTTCTCGCGCTGGCTCTGGCTGCGCCCAATTCCGCGTTGGCCGACAAGAAAAAGAAGAAGACCGACGCCGACGCGGCGCAGACGCAGCAGACCCCGCAAAAGCCGGAAATCGACAAGTCACAGCTGGTCTGGCCTCACCCGCCCTCGCAACCGCGCGTAAAGTATCTGGACTACTACGCCGGCATGAAGATCGACCGCACCCCCGCAGCCACCAAGCAGAAGGCAACCTGGATGGACCGCCTGGCCGGCGCCAAATCCAACGAGGAGAAATTCAATCTCAAGACCTTTCCTTTCCAGTTGCTGGGCCCCTACGGCATCGCGATCGATTCCAAAGGCCAGGTCTATGTCGCCGATCAGAAAGTCGGAGCCGTTTTCATTTTCAACACAGAAACCCGCGACACCACGCTGATCCGCAACGGCTACGAAGCCCATTTCGGCTGGATTAACGGCCTTGCCATCGATGACGACGATCGCCTGTTTGTCTCCGACGGCAAGATGCACCGCGTCCTGGTGTTCAACACCAAGCATGAAATCGAAGCCCAGATCACCGAGAAGCTTATGGATCCTGTGGGTCTCGCCCTCGATACCGAGAACCGCTTCCTTTATGTGGTCGACACGCAAGCGGACCAGGTGGTGGTCTTCGACGCCGACTCGTTCAAAGAGTTGCGCCGTATCGGAACCGGCGGCAAAAATCACTGGCTGACGACGCCGGGAGATTTCGGCGGCCCGCAAGGGGTTGCGGTCGATAAAGACGGCGACGTCTATGTCACCGATACCATGAACAACCGCGTGGAAATTTTCGATGCCGACGGCAAGTTCATCACCCAGTTCGGCCGCCATTGTGACGGCGTCGGCTGCTTCGCGCGCCCCAAGGGCATCGCCGTGGATGGCGACGGCCACATCTGGGTCGCCGACGCGATGAACGACTCGCTGCAGGTCTTCAACCGGGAAGGCCAGTTGCTGACCATGCTGGGCGGGCACGGCCACAATCCCGGACAGTTCGAAGCCCTGGTCGGCGTCGCCATCGACAAGAACAACCGCGTCTTCACCACCGAGCAGTACCCCGGTCGCATGCAGATGTTCCGCTACATCACCGATGAAGAGGCGGCGGCGGAGAAAAAGAATCTGGAAGAAAAACGCGAGAAGGCCGCCGAGGTGAGAAGGCAGGCTTCGCAGGCGGCACCTCCGCCGGATGCTCCCGCCGACTCTTCACAGCCGAAGGCGCCCGAGGCCGCAGCGACCAAGCCGAAGTCCAGCCAGTAGCAACGGGTTGGGTCTGCGAACGTTGGACTTTTCAAGGGGGACGTTTTCGGCGCATTGCCGATTCCGTAGCAGCGCGTCGCTCGCGAATCTCTTGCTGCAAAACGCAACGCATCTTCGCCACAGCAGATTCGCGCCTGAGTGATATTCATCACAACCCCTTCGCCACTGCGTCACAACCGTGCGGCATTTCACCATAACCGCTGCGGGAGATGACTCATTTCAGGAAAATGCCGCCTCGCCGGTACCTCAGCGCCGAACCTAGGTAATCACCGCTAACTCTTCGTTTTCAAAAACTTACGTCCAACGTGGAAATTTGCAACGCGCCGGCACATTAGGACAGCCACATGCACAACTACGGCTGGAGATGGATTCCAAAGTTATGAACTGGAAAAATCCGATTTACGCGCGTAGGTCCGGTTCCCGACAGAGGCCGTCTCCACGCATTTCATTGGTACCAAGTCTTTTTAGAAACACGATCGAACTGGAGGAATCTTCCATGAAAAAGATGTTCGTAGTACTGCTGGTAGTACTGGCTGTGGCTGGTTTCGCCGCGGCTCAAATCGGTGCCAAACCGGCGACTGACGTCCTCGGCGCCCACCTCAACTATGGACGCGGCTGCGCCGCCTGCCACGCACCGCATAGCGGCGCATGGGGCAACGGCGCCAACAAGACTGGCGATAAGGGCTCTGGCGACATGATTTTGTGGGGCCAGGACGTCGGCAGCCTGTACGGCAAGGTTCTGAATTTCGGCCAGACTGACCGCGGCAGCTACACCGAACAGCTGCCTGCCAACATGCTGGCCGGCACGCCTGACGTCACGGGCGTGATCACCTGCCTCAGCTGCCATGACGGCAACTACGCGCAGGGCGCCATGATGAAGAACGCGATCTATGAGACCCTGCCCGGCACCTATGGAACCTGGAACACGATTCCGACCCTACTCGGAAAAGACGGCAACACGGCCGGCGACTATCTCAACGATCACCCCGTGGGCCTCAACGCTGCCGTTTCCTGCGGCGCCCCGTGGAACTGGGACTGCAGCGAGACCGCCGGCGTAATCTCGATGACCGGCCCGAATTCCACCCAGTTCGTGAAGAACTACGGGTTCTTCGTGAGCCTCACCGCCTACAACAACAAAGCGGTTGTGAGCTGCACCAGCTGCCACAACCAGCACATCATGAACGTGGTCAACGTGAACGCCGGGAACTCCGGCCAGCCGGCTGGTTTCTATGCGACCATGTTCTTCATCAACTCGCCCTACAACCCGGCCAGCGGCACCCCGGGCTCCAACCAGACGGCGCAGTTCTGCCGCCAGTGCCATGGTGGAGAAGCCAACGAGTCGAACAACGGAACGGCTGTAACCATCTATTAGCTCGACAACGGGGAGAGAGCAATCTCTCCCCATCTTTTCCTCGTGGGGGGGAATATGAACCGCAGAAATCTTATTTCGGCCCAAGTTCTATTCGTAATCATGAGCGCGACGATGGATAGGGCTCAAGTTGCATCGCACGCGCCCAGCGAGGGCCTAAGGCCACATGTAAGTTCGTTCGCGCAGCCGACCAACCAGCCCGTGGTCCGGGTGAATGGCGTAACTCTGACCGACCGCGACCTGCTGCGCGAGGAGTACACCATTTTCCCGTACGCCAAGCAACACAACGGCAGCGTGCCCCAGGAGATGGAGCCGCAGATTCGCCGGGGCGCGATGCAGATGATCATTTTCGAAGAACTGGTCTACCAGGATGCGCAGCGCCGCAAGCTGACGGTTGCGCCGGACAAGCTGCAGAAAGCGGAAGCCGATTTCCGCCAGCAGTTCTCCGATCCGAAGGAATACCAGCAGCTGCTCGCCGAAGAATTTCAGGGCTCGAAGCAATTGCTGCGGGAAAAGATTCGCCGCTCGCTGCTGATTGAAGAACTGTTGAAGTCCGAAGTGGACGGCAAGTCGCAGGTCCCGCTGGCGGAAGCCCGCGCCTATTACCAGAAGAATCTTTCGCACTACCAGTATCCGGAAACGTTTGCGATCCAGACGATTTCCATCCTACCGCCGCAGAAGGAGCAGAAGCCGACCCCAGATCAACTGAAAGAAATGCGCAAGCGCGCCGACGATGCCCTGAAGCAGGCACAGGCCACCAAGGATCCGGACAGTTTCGGACTGCTGGCGGAAAAGATTTCCGATGACGATTACCGAGTAATGATGGGCAACCATCGCGCCGTCCCGCGAGCGCAACTGACCGCGCAGGTGGTGCAGGCATTACTGGCGCTGAAAGAAGGGCAGATTACCGGCCTTATCCAGATCGAACAGGCCTACACCATCGTCCGCCTGAACAAGCACAGCTTGGCAGGGACCCAAGAGTTTCAAGACGTCAAAGAGCAGATCCGGAAGGAACTGAAAGACAAGAAGGTCAACCAGTTGCGCGCCGCCCTGGATAAGAGACTTCGTCAGAACGCGAAGATCGAGACTTTGTAGAAACGGGGAAGGGCTACTAAAGTGGGTGTTCGACTTCAACGGGCGGGGAGTGTGCTGGCCGGACTGCTGCTACTGGCGCTGCCGGCGGCAGGCCAGCTCGAGGTTGGCAGCAACCTGAGCATGGGCCTGAATGGCAACGTGGGGGGTGGCTACTCGGCTGATTACGCGAACCTGTTCAACTCCAGCCATAGCATATCGGGCTCGGGCAACGCGTCACTTTCCGGCTCGTATTACAATCCCAATTTCCTCTCGTTCAACGTTTCACCTTATTACGGACAATCCCGGGCCAATTCCGGCTCCCAATCCATCTTCGATTCCAGCGGGGTGAACGCATCCGCATCGATTTTCAGCGGCAGCCATTTTCCCGGCTCCGTGAACTACGCCAAGTCCTACAACAGCGAAGGAAACTTCGGCGTGCCCGGCGTCGCCAACTACACGACGAAAGGCAACAGCGATACCTTCGGCATCAACTGGTCCGAGATCATCCCCAATGAACCCAGCCTGTCGGTTGGCTTCCAGAAGGGAAGCAGCCAGTATTCGATCTTCGGGACCGACCAGAACGGGAACTCCACCTATGATTCGCTGAACATTCATTCCGGCTATACGTATCGTGGCTTCGGCCTTGGGGCTTTCTATACCCGGGGCGGATCTCATTCGCTGATTCCGCAACTGGTGGGGACCGAAGAGCAGCCGGAGAGGGTGAGTTCGGGTAACAACGCCTACGGATTCAACACCGGCCACGCCCTGCCGCTGCGTGGTGCCTTCTCTGCGGCCGTTACGCGTTCGACCTTTGACACGGGCCTGGCGGGTGAGAACTTCAACGGCAGTGTCGATCTGTTTACGGCCACCGCCGGAATTCAGCCTACCAATAAGTTGCATCTTGGGGTTGGGGGCAGCTACTCCGACAGTCTGAGCGGACAGATCTTCGAGCAGATCGTGGCGGCCGGAGGAATTGTCGCCCCCACCCCGAACCTGAACCAGAGTTCCCACGGGATGGATGTCACGGGATCGGCGGGATACGCCATCGCCAGGGGCTTGCAGGGCGAAGTCGACGTCGAACGAAGGCAGCAGACTTTTCTAGGCGAAAGCTTCGGTTCGAACGCCTATAGCGGAAGCCTGGTTTATACCACGGGATTTCTGGGGGGGAATTTCAATGCCGCGGGGTCAATCAGAGACAACACACTGGACGGCAGCAGCCAGAACAATCTGGGCTTCTCCGTGACCACAAACTATACGCGCCGCATCCACGAGTGGGTGACGGGCGGGTCGTTCAACTACGCGCAGAATGTGCAGACTTTTCTGATCACTTATCTGAACTCGTTCTACAACTATTCGGGTAACATCCGGCACCGCTGGGGACTGTTTTCCTGGAGCGCGGGGGCGAGTGCCGGGCGCACCGCATTGACCGCGCAGCCAGGCACGGGGAACAGCAATCAGAGCTACACAACCGGAATCGGTTACAGCCGCTACATTAACCTGACGGGCTCTTATTCGAAGGGGAGCGGAACGGGGATCGAGACGGCGGCGGGCGTGGCACAAAATCCGGTGCTGGTACCGCTGACGCCCAGTTCGGCCATCCTCTTCAATGGAGACAGCTATTCGATCGGAGTGGGAAGCAGCCCGGCGAAGAAGCTCACGATTTCGGCGAGTTACGGCAGGGGCAACAGCAACACCAATTTCAGCGGCGTGGTCCAGGGCAGCTCGACCACGCAGTACAACGCCGTTTTTCAATACCAGCTGCGCAAGCTGTATGTGAATGGCGGATACAGCCGCCTGCAGCAAGGCTTTACCCTCTCGCCCACCGCGCCTGCTGTTGTATCATCGTTCTACTTCGGGATCTCGCGATGGTTCAACTTCTTCTGAGCACCGCGCCGGGAAACTCCAGGCGAGCGGTGCGGGCGGCGTGCATCCTCCTGCTGCTTCTGACGCCAGCCTGGGCGGCTTCCAAAAAAGATAAGGACAAGGCGAACGAGCCGAGGCCTCCGGATTTGCTGCTGGAGGGCGGGCGGAAGCTCACCTTCGAGCGCAGCTTTCACTCCGAGCGCGAGGTGAAACCCAAGCGCGGATTCTGGAACCGCGTGGTCGATGTGGTGGCGGGGGAGCCGGAATTTCATGCGCTGATTCGCCCGTACAGCGTGGCCACCGACTCGCGCGGGCGCATCATCGTGACCGATCCCGGGCAGGCGGGAGTGCACATCTTCGATTTTGCCGAGCAGAAATATAAGTTCTTGTGGCGCGCCGACAAGGGCAAGGACCCCATGCTGCAGCCGCAGTGCGTGGCCGTCGACGCCCAGGACAATATTTACGTCACGGATTCGGACTCGGGCAAAATTTTCGTCTTCAACTCCGACGGGAAATTTCAGCACGCCATCGGCAGCCTGAAGGGCGGAGAAGGGTATTACAAGCGTCCCACCGGAATTGCGGTGGACTCGGCGGCGCAGCGCATTTACGTGACCGACACGCTGCGCAACAAGATTTTCATGCTCGACATGCAGGGCAACGTGCTCGAGCAGATCGGCAAGAACGGCGACGCCAACGGCGAGTTCAACTATCCCACCGAGTTGCGCCTCGACAGCCAGGGCATGCTGGTGGTCGACGCCATGAACTTCCGCATCCAGATGCTGGACCGCTCCGGCGCGTTTCATCTGGCCATCGGCCAGTTGGGAGATGCTGCGGGCCAAATGTTTCGCCCGAAAGGCGTGGCCGAAGATTCCGAAGGTGACATTTATATTGTCGACGGCCTGATGGGCGTGGTGCAGGTCTTCAACCGGGAAGGGCAGTTGCTCTATTACTTCGGGCAGAGAGGCACGGGCCTGGGGCAATTCGAATTGCCAGCCGGAATGTTCATCGATCGCGAAGACCGGATTTTTGTGGTGGATTCGTTCAACCGCCGGATTCAGGAATTCCGCTATTTCGGATTGCCGAAAAAGAATACGAAGGAAGGAGAATAGTGCAGCGAGCGTGGGCATGGGCGGGCCTGATGATCGCGCTGGCGTCGGGAAACCTGATGGCGCAGATTACCGGCGACGTCATCGGCGTACACGACCTGGGCCCGGGGACGAAATCTCCCGTGGTTGGGGCGCGGCCCGACTTCTGCATGTACTGCCACGCGCCGCACTCCGGCGTGGGCGGCAGAACGCCGCTGTGGAACCAGACTCTCTCCAACCAGGTGTACTCGCCGTACGTCAGCACCACCGAACAGAATAAAGGCGTGCAGCCGATTCCAGGCGCGGATAGCAGCTTATGCCTGAGCTGTCACGACGGCACGGTCGCGCCGGGAACCACGGCGGTGTTCGGCAAAGTGACCACCACCGGCAATATGTACACGCAGGACGTCTTCGGAGCGAACCTGCAGCCTTCGCATCCCTTCAGCATGGCGTTGCCGATGAAGGATTCGGTTGACCTGGTCGCGTCGCTGGTAGCGCAGGGAAGGACAGCGGATCCGTTGGGAGCGGTGAAACTGATCAACGGGAATGTCGAGTGCAGTACCTGCCACAGCGCGCACGTGCAGGCCAAAGATTTGCTCTCGCAGAATTTTCTGGTGCGCGACAGCTCGAATGGAGCGATGTGCCTGGCCTGCCACGATCCCAGCCGCGTGATGTCGGGCAAAGTCAATCCGCTGGCGGGATGGAGCACGAGCATTCATAACACTGCCACCAACAAGCTGACGCCGCTGGCAAATGTAGGCAGCTACCCTTCGGTGATGCAATCGGCGTGCATTGGCTGCCACGCGCCGCACAATGCGCCCGGGGCACGCCTTCTGCGCGGCATCAACGAACAGGATTGCATCGCCTGCCACAATGGCGGGTCGAACATCACTCCCGCTCCGCCGAGCATTTTCGCGGAATACGCCACGCCGAAGGTTGGGCATCCGATTCCCGCGAGCAACAACCCTCATGACGCCGCCGAAGCCATTCTGCTGAATAACAACCGGCATTCAACCTGTGTCGACTGCCACAACGCGCATGCTTCCAATCCGGTGAAAACCTTTCCGCCACCGCCGCTGATTCGCGCATCGCAAAGCGGCGTCGCGGGCATCAGCGCCACCGACGGCGTCAGTGTCGTGCAGCCCGCTGTCAATCAGTACGAGAATTGTTTCCGTTGCCACGGAACGAGTTCGGGGAAGGTCGCGAATACCATCTACGGATATTTGCCGGTGCGCGCGGTTGCCGCCGGAGACCCGCTGAACCTGATTCCGCAGTTCAGCATTAACGCAGCCTCGAGCCATCCCGTATCGCATCTGCGGAACAGTCCGCTGCCGCAGCCCAGCCTGCTGCCCAACATGATGAACTTGGATGGTGTGACTCAAGGGCGAGCCATGGGCACGCAGATTCTGTGCACCGACTGCCACAACAGCGATGACAATCGTGAGTTCGGCGGCGCGGGCCCGAACGGCCCTCACGGCTCGAAGTGGACGCACATCCTGGAACGGCAGTACATCACCAGCCAGGCGCCGGCGCCTGGCCAGCTGATCGGAAACCTGTTCCCCAACCCGGATCTCAGCGTGAATGGGCCCTATGCCCTGTGTGGAAAGTGCCATGATTTAGCGGGCCAGATCATCAAGAACTCCAGCTTCACGCAGCACGCCTATCACATTAATGCCGGGTTCAGTTGCTCGACGTGTCACACCGCGCACGGGATGGGGGGCACGAGCGCCACGATCAGCGGCCAGCGGCTGGTGAATTTTGATGTGAATGTCGTCGGGCAGAATGGGGCTACTCCCATCACATACAACCGCACGGCCAACACCTGCGTGCTTGCCTGCCACGCCGCTGCGCACAATGCCAATGGTTCGGTGACCGCTATGAGTGGTGCCAACAAAGTGAGAACTGGGTCGCCGATCGCGCCGCCGACGAAAGTAAAGTAGGGCGACTCGCTTCCGGTGAAATGCCCCGCATCCGAGCCCGCATCCGAAGATAAAAGAATTTGAGTGGAATACGACTACGTGCCGGTGACGACTATGTGCCGGTGCCAAAGAGTTCGATCACTTGGGGCTTGGAGGAAGCGCTGTCGAGGATCGAGATGGTGCCCTGCGCTGCGCCCTTCTTGGTGGGTGAGAAGGTGTCTCTGATGGTGCAGCTTGCGCCGGCGGCAACGCTTGAGCCGCAGGTTGAGGTGACTGCGAACTCGGCGCTGGCTTTCATCGAGGCGATTCTTAATGCGGTTGTGCCGGTGTTGGTGAGCTTGACCCTTTGAGGCGGGCTGGTGGTGCCGACGGCTTGCTTCTTGAAGTTCAGCGGCGTGGTGGGCGAGAAGCTAACTACGCCGGTGTTCAGCAGCGTGGTGAGGATCGAGTTCACCTGGTTTACGACCACCAGATCAGGTTTGCCATCGCCGTTGAAGTCGCCGGCAGCAACGTACCAGCCGCCCTCGTCGCTTCCTACGTGGTAGAAGACGCCATTCTGAAAAGTGCCGTCGCCATTGCCTTTGTACACGCTTACACCCGCTGGTCGAGCCTTGTAGGAGCCGACATCTGATGTGACAAGATCCACCTTCCCGTCGCCGTCAACGTCCTGTGCGACAACCCAGCTTGGTAGCGTGTTTGACACATACGGAACGGGGCGCTGGAAGGCTCCATTGCCGTTTCCAAGCAGCACGTCGAGGCCAACCACGGCCAGATCGAGCTTCGTTTTACTGCTGGTGAAGTATCCGCCGGTGATTGACGAGGGCGCGCCGCCAATCAGATATTGTCCATCCGCACTGAACGTCCCATCGCCGTCTCCCAGCAGGATGGCCACCTCGTAATTTGGAAACGACTCGCCGCCCGCAGCGATGTCGAGCTTGCCGTCGTTGTTGAAATCGCCGGGCGTGACTACGTATGCCGTCAGACCGCCGGGCAGGGGGGTGGTGACCGGGGGCCCAAACGTTCCGTCGCCGTTGCCCGGGAGCACCTCAAGGCAATTGCAGAAATCAACATGCTGCACGCTGTATCCCTCAGTCGCAGCGATGTCCAAGTTGCCGCTGCCGGTAAAATCCCCAAGCGCGACCATGTAGGATGTTGCCGTTGTCGGATAGGCAATCGCGGGCTGAAATGTGCCGTCACGTTGCCGAGCATGACCCAGACGTTGTCGAGGCTGTTGTCGTTAAAGACCAAGTCCAGGATCCCATTTTTTCGCAGGCTGGCCGCGACGCCGTAGCCCGGTCCCGTGCCGACGGAATATAGAGCCCCCAGTCGAAATGTGCCGTCGCCATTGCCTAGCAGGATCTCGACGGTGCCGGAGGGGACGAAGGTCACGGATGCCAAGTCGAGAATGCCGTCTGAATTGAAATCTCCTACGACGACCGAGTTCGGGAAGGCGGTTACGGGTAGGCTAGTTCGAGTCTCGAATTGCGCCACGGCGGATCGGCCGAGGGCAACCGCCAGCGCAAGTACGGTCGCGACCAAGACTGAGCGTGGCATGGAAACTCCGGGGCGAACTACCGAAACAGGCTAATATCCCGGTATCCGCCGATCAAGGGTTTTCTGGGCGCAAAAACTACGTGCCGGTGCCAAAGAGTTCGATGACCTGAGGTTTGGTCGACACGCTGTCGAGGATCGAGATCGTGCCCTGCGCTGCGCCCTTCTTATCCACTTCCGCTCAGGGCTGCCTAATGGCGAACAAAGATGACTGCCAGCCGGTCCTGGAAGATGAGGCTGAAGCGCGAATCGGTGAGCAACACGCTGGCTAGCGGAACTTTCTTGGGCAGCAGCAACACGCGCGCTTCGTTCAAATAAGGGTCGTCAACGTAAGATGCATCGCCCTGCTGCGTTTTAAAAAAGCGAGTATCGATTTCATCGCCGTACAAATCTGTTCGCCCGTCGATCGCCACCGGCTGGTCGGGCATGTACCAGGTGAGAAATCCGCCCCAATCGAAGGTGTTGTAGAGCGGGCCGGGCTGAGGATTGCGGCGCAGGAAGTTGACGGCGTTCACGGGAAACACACTGCTCATGGCGTCGTCCAGGCCTTGCGTATTGAAATCGGTGTTGCGGGCAAACACAATCAACAGAAGCGCCAGGGCCGCTGCCAGCCCCATTTTTTCGAAAAGATTTTCACCGCATTTGCGATCCAGTGTTTTGCCGCCCAAAGTGTCGGCCATACACGCCGCAGCTGCGATACAAAGAAACCATGAATCGCGCATCGTGCGGAAAGCGACAACGCTGGCGACAATCATCAGCCCCAGCTTGAAAAGATCGATGCGTTTCTCCCGGCCCAGCGTGAAAAACGCAATGGCGGCAAACACGAGCTCCACGTAGTGGCTGGCTGCGCGGAAGTTAAGCGCCTGGAACTCGCGAATAAAGGTGTAGGGGAAAGTCGAGCTGGCGTAAGCGAACACAACAAAATACAGATGGTAGGAATAAGGCCCAATACACGTGGCCAACAGGCAGGCGGCAAAGATGAGCGCGAGGAGCCTTGCAGGCAGGATTGAGGTCCGCACCCACTCGCCAACCCACTCGCCAACCATGGTCCAGCGCGCAGCCACCTGCAGCAACAGGTGAACTCCGGTGAACAATCCAACGGTAAAGATTCCATAAACAAACTGAATATGGCAGTTCGCCCACAGCAGAAAAACAAGCGGAAGCCAATAGAGAAGCTGCACGCGGCCAGTGCGTTGCGCCTCCAAAAGCACGGTGAGCGTCACCGCATACAGCGTCATCGAGAGGAAAACCGGTCGCGGCATCAGGTTGAACAAAAAAGCCGAGCACGACACGGTGCTAAGCAGGCACGCCAGCCAAAAGTTACCCGAGAGCCGCCGCGCCATCCAGTAAACAGCGTACGCGACCGTCAGAGTCAGCAGCGTGCCAAACATGCCCACGCCCACCAGGCCGAACCAGTCGTAGCCTCGTGAGAGCATGAGCTCGTAACCCCAGCTGTAGGCGCTCCACGGCCGATCGGCGGCGGTCCGGGAAAGAATCCCGACGTGGGGAAATCCGCGGTGAGCAACGATCCATTCCCCGACCTTGATATGCCACCAGATGTCGAGATCAAGGACACTGAACTTCATCTGCATCGCGCGCCAGCCGACGAAGGCAAGCAGCGCTGCGAGCGCCAGCAACTGCAGGCCGCGAAGGCGCAAGAGGCCACGCAATTGCCCGGAAGCAGTCATCGGTTGCGGTTCCTCGACGTAAACCATACTGTCTGAGCTTAATTCCGAGCTCAAAATCCGCTCTGTGACGAAGATCACAAGAGCCAGTGACATGCTTCGCTGACCCCTGCCGCCCTGCACCATAACTTAAGTAAAACGTTGAGCAAAGGGGTTCTCTCCCGTGAATCATTGGACGTTTCGCCGCACTCTTATCCTGGCTGTAGCGCTGTTCGTGGCCCTTGCGGCCGGCAGTGCCAACGCCGCCAATCTTCCGATCACCGGTTCCTATGAGGTGGTGACCAAGACCAATGCCGGGTCCCAAGCCAAGGTGGTTTTGCGATTTCATCTCACCAACCACAGCCCGGCTCCTGTTTACCTGGACGCGATTGTTCTTCGGGACCTCGCGCAGCCGGCCAGCGCAATTCCCGGTCACCTCGCCGTAATGCTGAGCTCGGGCAACACGGAACAGGTGACGCAGGAGTTTGTGATTCCCCGGCGGGAATTCGATCAGTGGCGAAGGGGAACGCTCCCCCGGTTCGTGTTGAATCTTAAAACCGTCCACGGCACCCGCATCAGGCAGGCCATTCGCCTGGATCACATGCCGGCGCGGAGAGGGGAATAGCATGCGCACCCTCACTCGCACTCTCACGTTGGTTGCCGGGCTGCTGGCCGCGTCCTTGGCGAACGCTCAGTACTCCATCAATCTATTCGCGGGTGGCGGCCCGAACGGCTTGCCGGCAAGTTCTTCCAGCATTGGTAATCCTACGGGCGTTGCCGTCGATGCCTCAGGAAATATTTATGTCTGCGACACGTACTCGAGCCGCGTGTTCAAAGTCGCGGCAGGCACGCTCACGGTTTTCGCGGGCAATGACTCCGGCGCAGGCGAGGGAAGTTATTCAGGAGATGGCGGGCCGGCGACCGCCGCTGGGTTGAGCCGCCCGGAAGGCCTCGCAGTAGACGCTGCCGGAAATGTGTTTATTGCCGACACCGACAATTCCGTGATTCGAGAAGTTGTGGCCGCAACGGGAATCATCCAGACTGTGGCGGGCAATGCGAATCTGGGCCCTGGCTACTCCGGCGACGGAAGCCTTGCCACCAACGCCCAACTCGATCAGCCAGGCGGCGTCTTTGTCGATGGTTCGGGCAACATCTTTATCGCCGACACCAGCAACTCCGTCATCCGCGAGGTTGTGGCGGCGACCGGAAATATCCAGACCGTGGCCGGAAACGCCAACCTTGCCCCCGGCTATTCCGGCGATGGCGGCGCGGCCACCAGCGCCCAACTCGATCTTCCAACCGGCATCTTTGTCGACGCCTCGGGAAACATCTTCATCGCCGATACCGACAATTCTGTGATTCGCTGCGTCATTGGAGCGGCGGGCGGTTGCCTGGGCTCGAGCTTTGCGGCCGGCGCGATCACCACCGTCGCCGGCGCTCAATATACATTCAATTTCAGCTGCAACTTTTCCGGCGATAACGGTCCTGCGCTCAGCGCGCAATTGTGCACTCCGGGTGGCGTCTATGTCGACAACGCGGGGAACCTCTATATCGCGGATAGCGGCAACTCGGAGATCCGCGAAGTGGTCGCAGGCAACATGCAAGCCTTTGCCGGAACGGGCGGATTTCCCGGCTACAGCGGCGATAGCGGTCCGGCGACCAGCGCCGAAATCAATACTCCTACCGGCCTGTTCGTGAATTCCGGCAATGTCTACATCGCCGACACGTCCAATTATGTCATCCGCGAAGTGACGAGCGGCACGATCTCAACCGCCATTGGGAACAATACTCCGGCGGATTCGGGCGACGGCGGCGCGGCTACCAGCGCTTCGCTCGACGCTCCGGGAAACATCTTCGTGGACGCCGCGGGCGACGTTTTCATCGCCGACACTTCCAACTGCGTCATCCGCGAGATCGCGGCGGGCACGGGCAACATTCAGACGGTCGCGGGCAACGCCACGCTGGGCTGCGGCTATGCCGACAATTTGCCGGCACTCAGCGCCCAACTCGATCTGCCTTTCGGCGTGTTTGTGGATGCGGGCGGTAACATCTACATCGCCGACACGGAAAATTCCGTGATTCGCTGCGTGGTGGAGAGCGCGGGCGGATGCTTCGGTTCCTCTCAAGCCGTCGGCAATATCACTACCCTGGCTGGCACCGGGATTGGTGGCTATTCCGGCGATAGCGGCCCGGCGACCGCGGCGCAACTTTACAATCCCTCCGCCATATTCGTCGATGGCGGCGGCAACGTCTTTATCGCGGATACAACGAACTCAGTGATTCGCTGCATCGTGGGCACGGCAGGAGGATGCTTCGGATCCACTCTCGCGGTAGGCGACATCACCACGGTGGCCGGAACTCCGAGTGTTGTTTGTTCCGACCCGCAAACTGCCTGCGGCGATGGCGCGGCGGCCATCAGCGCGCAACTCTATGCGCCCGCCGGAGTTTTCGCCGACGCCTCCGGAAATCTCTTCATCGCCGACACCTTCGACTCCAAAGTTCGCTGCGTGGTCGCCGTTGCCGGCGGCTGTTTCGGTTCCACCCTGGCCGTCGGCGACATCACGACCGTTGCCGGAACCGGCAGCACCGGCTATTCGGGCGACGGAGGCCTTGCAGTCAGCGGAGCGCTCTACGACCCTTCCGGCATATGGGTTGACAGCCTGGGAAACATTTTTATCGCCGATACCACCAATTCGGTGGTGCGCGAAGTCGTAGCCGTAACCGGTGACATTCAAACCGTCGCCGGGACGGGAACGTTTGGTTATGCGGGCGACGGCGGAACGGGCACCAGCGCGGAACTGGCCCATCCACTGGGCGTCGGCGAAGATGCATCCGGAGACATCTTCGTAGCGGACACCGAGAACTCGCGCATTCGCGAACTCATCTCTACGGTAGCGGTCGCTTCCATTCCGAACGCGGCTACGTTGCCGACCGGCGGTTCGCAACAATTCGCCGCAACGGTAACGGGAGCGCGGAATACGTCGGTAACGTGGCTGGTGAATGGAGTCATCGGCGGCAGCTCGGCGGCGGGCACAGTTTCAAATTTGGGTTCGTATCAGGCGCCCGCCTCAGTCCCTGGGGGAGGAGCGGTCACAATCACTGCGGTAGCGGACGCCAACGGGGTGAACCTGGCTACAGCTTTGGTCACCATTGTTTCCGGCGCACCCACTGTAACCCTGACCACCAGCCCGACGGCGACCGAGGTTTATACCGGTACGACGCAAACGTTCCAATCGAATGTAACGGGCATGTCGAATACGGCGGTGAACTGGCAAGTCAACCAGGTGCAGGGAGGGAACCCGATATTTGGGACGATCGCAGCAGGAACCTATACCGCGCCGGCGAGCGTTCCTTCGCCCGCCACTGTCGTGATTGGCGCGGTCTCGCAGGCCAATTCGAGCGTCTCAGGTGTCTACCCGGTTTTGATTGTGGCTGCGCCGACAGCGCCTCAACCGGCCCCTCAAACCATTTCGGCCGGAGGAACCGCGACCTACTCCATTTCGCTCGATGCGAACACGGGCGATCCCCGGCAACCGATTACGCTGGCATGCCTGACGAGCTCGTTGCCGCAGAATGCGACCTGCAGTTTCTCACCATCCAAGATTGTGCCCGCGTCGTCTGCAGTCCCATTTACTTTGACGATCAGCGTGCCCACGACCGGGGCTTCGCTCGATGGCAGAGATAAGTTGTGGGCGCAGCCCTTCGCAGCAGCCGTAGCGTTCCTGCCAATGGGCGCGCTGATTCTTGTGGGCGCCGGGACACGAGATAGCCGCAGTCGAAAAAAGCGCCGGCAATGGTTGCCGTGGGTCGTTTTCATGTGTGTCCCCCTGACCTTGTTGATGGCTTGTGGCGGCAGTTCGAGTTCGTCTGGTTCTTCGGGAACACCACAACCCAAGACGTATTCCGTTCAAGTGCAAGGAGCGACGGCGGCGCAGCCAAATCCAACGACTATTACCACTGTGAGCCTGACCGTGCAATGACAGTGACGGACTCAGCAGAGATGATTGACGCCGCGCCGGCAATCGCCCCGGCGGCCAAAGCGGAATCGTGGGCTGCAAGGCTCGCGAGGTTTGTCTATCCCGTGGCGCTGCTGGCGTCGTTGTCGATCTGGTTTCTGGCCATTCGGGCGCCGCTCTGGCTCGACGAAACCCTCGCCGCCTGGCAGGTGAGCGGCGGCTTTGCCAAAGTCTGGACCCGTTCGGCGCTGATGCCTTCTTCGCTGGGCTATCTCTATACGCTGTGGCTGGCCCGGTCGATCTTCGGCAGCCACGAAATCGCGCTCAAACTTCCGTCGACGCTGGCCATGTTGGGCGCGGTTTATTTTCTGTTTCGTAGTGCGCGCGAACTGTACGACCGGGAAACGGCATATCTCTCCAGCATCTTCTTTGCGCTGACCTACAACGTTGTGTTTGCTGCCACCGACGCCCGGCCTTATGCATTTGCTTTGCTGGCAACCAATATTGCAATTTTTGCTTTTGTTCGTTGGATGGCGCAGCACGAGATGCGGCAGGCGATTCTGTTCGGCGCGGCGGCGGCGGGAATTCTCTATTTTCATTATTTGTTCGGCGCGCTCCTGCCGGTGTTTGCGATTTACTACCTGGTTGCGCGAGGGCGCTTCATCAAGGCGGACCTAAGGCAACTGGCGGCGGTTTTCACATCCCTCACTGTGTTTTCCCTGCCTCTGATGTACCGGGTTCTCAGCTTGTACCACACAAGGGACACGCATGTGGTGCAGCAGTTCAAGCATCCCTTGCTGCTGACGCTGAACACGCTCGCACCTTTGCAACTGCTGATTGGTTTCGTCATGGTGGCTTTTCTTGCCGGGCTGGTTCGCAAGATAAAGCTACCGGGGCGCGAGGATCTTCCTGCAGTCCTGCTTGGACCTCTTCTGGCTCTGGTGCCGGCTGCTGTCTTTTTCGCAGTGAGCGCCATTCTTCCTGTGCATCTGGTTGTCCCGCGGTATCTCACGGTTATCGCCCCAGGCAGCGCTCTGACGTGGGCCCTGATGACGAGGTGCATCGATTCACGCCTGCTTCGCCAGATCTTTTGCACGGGTTTAGTAGGTTTGACCGTCTACCAGTGTTTCAGTTCCCCAACTTCCAGTAAGCACGGATTCAACTTCAAGCAGACACATGCATTCGTGAACCGAAACATCGGCGACGAGAAGGTTCCAGTGCTGGAGTGCAGCGCATTCATCGAATCGGATTTCGAAACGATGCCCGCCGATCCTCAAAGCGAAAATGCTTTGCTTTCGCAGGTTGACTATTACCCGATCCATGCGCCGGTGTCCATGCTCCCAATGGATCTGAACGAAGAGACGGCCCGCATCGCCGGGCAGATGGTTCTCGACGCGGCGCAAAAAGGTCAGCGCTTTCTGCTGGTCGTCGGACCCACCTCTTATCAAACTGCAAATTGGCTGGCCAACTACGCGCGCGGCACACTCAATGCTCACGTGCTGGCCGAATTCGATCAGGAAATTATGGTGGTGGAATTCCGGCCCCTCGCCGGAAGCGAGTAGCGACCCGTGCAAGAAATAATCGGCGAATCGGAAGCGCCCACCCCCGAACGGCACGGTTGGCGTTGCGGCCTCCTGGTTGTGCTCCTGGTCACGCTGCTGTTTGCCACGATCCGCTGGCGCCTGCGCGACATGCCGCTCGAACGGGATGAAGGCGAATACGCCTACGCCGGCCAGCTTATCCTGCAGGGAATTCCTCCTTACCAGATTGCCTACAACATGAAGTTGCCCGGAACTTACGTCGCCTACGCGGTCATCATGGGAATTTTCGGCCAGACGGCGGCTGGCATTCACCAGGGGCTGCTGCTGGCAAACGCGCTCACGATTTTGCTGCTCTTCGCGCTGGGCAAACGCCTCCTGGGAACCCTGGCGGGAGCAGTGGCGGCAGCAACATACGCTCTACTCTCCGCGGGACCGTGGGTGAACGGATGCGCCGGGCACGCGACTCATTTTGTCGTCTTGCTGGCGATGGCTGGGCTGTGGGTCCTGCTCAGCGGCCTGGAACAAAATCAACCATGGAAGATCTTTGCGGCGGGCCTGCTGCTGGGATTGGCTGTTGTGGCCAAGCAGCCGGGCGCGGCGTTGGTGCTGTTCGGCGCCCTTTACCTGCTGTACGCGGGCGGATGGAGCTGGAAGCAGCTACAACAGTCTCTTCGCCGCCTGGCATGGTTTGGCGGTGGCGCTGTGCTGCCTTTCGCTCTCACTTGCCTGGTGTTGTGGCGCGCGGGAGTATTCCCCAAGTTCTGGTTCTGGACTTTTGCCTACGCCTACGAGTACGGCACGAAGGTGAGCCCGGCCGAAGGCTGGGGATTCTTCCTCGCCAAAATCCCCCTGATTGTGGAGCCGGTGGCGGGCGTCTGGATTTTCGCCGCGATCGGGCTCGCGGCATTTTTGTGGAGCGGCAAGGCTCGGACGCATGCATTTTTTCTTCTGGGGTTTTTCGTGTTTTCCTGCCTCGCGGTTTCAGCCGGCTTATATTTTCGCCGGCATTACTTCATCCTGATGCTGCCTGCTCTCTCGCTTCTGGTTGGGCTGGGAGTCAGCGCTTCGGCAACGTTGCTCGGCCAGGGCAAGCCGGGGAGATGGCGGCTCTATCTGCCGGTCGCACTTTTCGCCGGCGCATTTGCGTATGCGATCTATCAGCAATCCTATTTCTTTTTCCGCGCGGATCCGGATTCGGCAAGCCGCATGGTGTACTGGCGCGAACCTTTTCCGGAGGCGCGCGAGCTGGGCAACTACATTCGCGAAAATTCTCCCGCGTCGGCGCAGATTGCCGTGCTTGGATCGGAGCCGGAGATCCTGTTTTACGCCCGGCGCCGCTCTGCCTCAGGCTATCTTTACACCTACGGCTTAACCGAGAACCAGAAATACGCTCGCGTGATGCAGCGCGAAGTCATCCAGGAAATCGAAGCGGCCCGGCCCGAGTTTCTCATCTTTGTGGAGGACTGGGTGGTTCAGCCGGGAGCCGATCAGTCCATTTTTCATTGGTCTCGGCAGTATGTGGCCGAACATTATCAGCTGCTGGGAGTCATGCGGGTGGGAGATGGCTTGCAGCTGCGCAGCGAGAGTGAAATCGCGCAGCGCGCCGGAAATATGATTGGGGCTTCGTTTCTGTTCAAGCGCACCAATCCCTGATAAGGCAGCGCGGCAGTTAATCGAACTTGCGCCAGTTGCACAGCACCGGCGCGTTATCGTAGGGCAGGGCGGCGCGGAATTCGATTTCGGCCGCGGCCGGCTCGTAGCGATGCAGCAGGAAGCCGAAATTGAGGTGTAATAGGCGGTCCTGCGGATTTTGCATGAGGGCCCACTGATACGCGGCGACCATTTCGCCGTAATCGACTGAAACGGTGGCCTCGCTTTTCAGCCGCTGGACCTCTTCGTTCTGGTTGAGCTGGGTTGTGAACGGCGCCCGCTCCCGCTTGTTGAGAATCAGGCCGGCGACCCGCGCCCGATCATAGGGGGTGAGGGCAAGCAGGCGGTCGCACTCTTCCTCGGGGACGACGTCGGTACCCACGGCACTCCCGCGTATTTCGGGGGGTAGCCTGCTTACGACTTGCCGGAACATGAGACGCCCAAGCAGGTAGTTCCCGCGAGGATTGGGGTGCGTGTATTCGTAAAACAGGTCGCTGCCCGGGATTTCATGCGCGCTCTCGGCGGCAAAATCCGCCGCTGTATCGACCAAACCGACGCCGGAATCCGACCCCGGCAGCGCGCGAATGATTTCGTTGATTCTGCTGTCGGCGCGAAAGTGAAGCGTGTCGAGATCCCGAGAGCGTACAAATCGCTCCCTGGCTCCGGCAAAATCACCAACGGCCCACAGGCAGCGGGCAATGCGAAATTGAAGTTCGGCGTACTGCGGATCGATCTCCGCCGCGGCGAGATACAGCTTCAAGGCCTCAGCCTGCGATCCCGCGCTCTCCAGCGCCGCGCCACGCCGGACCAAGTCGTCCCAGGAGAGCAACTCATCCGGCCGAATGCCTTCACGGTGCAGGGAAGCGAAGGGAGCGCAATCCTTCAAATTCGTGGCGACAGTGCTGATCACCACCTGCGCCCCGGATCGCCGGGCGACCGCGACAATATCGCGCATGTTGGCGGCGAAATGTTCGTATGCCGGCTTCATGGGTGGAGAATCCGGGCGGATCTGGCGGTCCAGGAACATTTCCATACCGTGCCAACCGGAGGCATTTTTCTTTCTTGCCCGACTGATCCTGCCCACCAGCTGACCTAGCCTCGTGGAATTCAGGAAGATTCCCGCTCGGATGGCGGGCAGGCCCAGGTTCCACGCCGTCAACACCGTTCCTGGCCCATAAGGGCCGACAACTTCGTTGTTGCCGGCGTAAATAACAAAAAGATCGGGCTGGTACTGCGCCAGGTCTTTGGCCATCGGCAACAGCACATTCGAATTGATAGCGGTCGTACCGGTATTGATCACCTCGAACTTGGTCTGAGGGAAGCGTTGCCGGAGCATTACCTCCAGGTATCGCGCGAATCCGTAGGTGGGATCGGGATCTCCAAAGGCGACCGACTCGCCCAACACGAAAATTCTGTAGGTTCCGGGCGCTTTTTTTGCAGGAATCATGAATGGGCGAGGGGCCCGGGACATGCCCTGAGGAAAAAAGGGCGTGATGAAAGCTGGGTTGTCACAATACGCGGGGCGGCCTTGGTCGGTGCAGGGGCGTGTGACGCCGGTTGGCGTTCCTACTTGGCAGACGCGCAACGCGATTTCTGCCACGGCAAACACCAATAGAGGGATGAGAAGGTTAATCCCCAACAGGCCTAGCCATCGTTGCCAGCGCCGGCTGTGCCGCGTCGCCGCCTCTACGGTCTGTTCCGCGGGTGCGAGGGAACTCATCCCTTTGACGATAGTGGGGACAAGGAGGCCGAACAGTGGCAAACATCACGGGAGAATGTGACGTGAATCACAAACGGCGCGCTGGAAGCACCGGTACATGAACTGCGCTGTGCCGGCGCGCCGGGTGTGAGTCACAATCCATAAGAAAAACAAACCCAGCACGTAGAGCGACAAAATCCAGCAAGGCGAATCGGATCCTCTCAGGCGGCTCGACGGTTCAGAATTTGTTCTGAGCACTCCCGTACACATAGGTCGGGAAAGTGGGCGGGATTGCAGGGAGTTGCAGAATTGAGCTATGCGCATTCGTGATCGTGAGGTTCGTGTTGGCCGGGATAAAGGGCGTGGGTGGCAGCTGCCCGGTTGGGAATGAAAAAGCGCTGGGCGGGTCGCTGGCCAATCCTGACGCCGTGAAGGGTGGCGCATAGGATGCGGTGGAGTTGGGCGGCAAGTCTTGGTTCATGGAAACTGGAACCCCAGCGCCGCCAGCTTGCCAGTTGGGCGCAGTCGGGCTGCTGAAGTACAGCTGGGTGTTCGGTCCATTCTTGCAACTGTGGTTGGAGTTGAGTCCTTGCGTGGTCAAAACCTGAAACGCATGCACATCGCCTCCAAACTGGCCGTCGGTTCTCCAGTAAGCGTTCCCCTGGAAATTCTGGAATGTGTCGTAAGCCTGCTTGCAGGAATCCGTGCATCCCTGCACGACATAAAACGGCGGAACGCTGGTACTGAGCCGGTCGAAATAGAAAATATTGTTGAGCACGTCGACTTGCTTGATTGGACTGCTGGGACACCCGTTTGGCCATGGGGCAGGCTGGGAAAGCATTCCTTGATTCGCAAACGCAACAATGTTGTTGGTGAACTTATTTTGCGTTTCCTTGGAAGACACCAATCCCGAAAGATTGATCCCGTGGCCGGACAAGTTGTAAACCACGTTATTGGTAACCGTCACAGCCGCCGATTGCGTATCCAGATAGATTCCTTCGCCGCCATAGGCTGAGCCTGCAACCACCACTCCCGCGGTGCTGGTGTTGTCAATGATGTAAGAATCGGTGATATTGCTCACGATGTTGTTGGTGATGACATTGCCGGTTCCGCTGGTCGTACCGTTGCCGATGTTGTAGTAGAGGGCGCCGCCATCGGAGGTGACGCCCTGCATAAGGTTTGAGATCAGGTTGTAGCTGCTGATGATATTGTTGCCGTTCTGATTCAGACCGTTCTTGACCGGAATGCACCCATTGAAGCAGATTGAGATGCCGGCATGATAGCCGTCAGTGATGGTGTTGTAGGAGTACTGGTTGTTATTTCCGTTCGCTTCTCCGATTCCCTCGCCGGCAGCAAAGATACGTCCGTACCCCTGGATCAGATTGTTTTGTGCTGACACACCCTGAACCACGGTAGCCGTGGTGTCGCTCGAGCTGGGGGTGTGGCCGACGCGTATGCCACTCGCCCCGATATCGTAGAAGGTTGAGTTTTGAATTTGTACACAAGAAGGAGACGAATTTGCCGAGCACGAAGCCGTCGCTGAAGTCGCCGCAGCCAGCATGCCGGACGCAGACGTGTGTCGAACCGTGATGCCATTGAAAGATACAAACTGGCAATTCTCGCAATCAATGGCCTGCGGCAGCGACATCTCGCCGTTACCATCATTGTTGAAGCCGGAAGCATTGGGATAGAAGTTATCCACTTCGAAAGTGATGCCCGTGAAGGTTACATAGTTCAGGCCGTTTGCGAAAAGCAGGCTTCCACCTGTGTAATCCGTAGCCGGTGCACCCGGAATGACGTTGCCCAGCTGCGGAATCACGATGTTGTCAGTGTTCGGGTTTTCGTTCTGATTGGCGATATAGTTCAGCACCCACGGCGTAGTGTGGCGATCAAGGAACCAAATGCCCGTGACGCCGTATTGAGATGATGTGGGCGTCAAGGCATCGTTGAAAGCGTCCCAGGCATTTTCGATAATGTAGCGATGCCCGATGGTTGGGCCGTAGTGGTTGTAATTGAGGTTGGTGCTGGCGACCGTGCCGCCACCTTTCGTCGCCCCGGTCAGGAAGATGACGTTGTCGGCGGTATCCACGCAGTTCACCCTCATCACGTCCACCGACCAGGCATCGAATAACGTCAATTCCACATCTCCCGGCGGATACGAATTCCCGGGCTTCGGTGAGCATGGGTTGGCAGGATTTCCCGTATAACTCCCGTTGACGTTCTGCCATGACTCAATCGGATCTCCTCCCATCGTGTTTGTGTAGAAGAACCGGTCAAGGCACTTTGATACGGTGACGTTATTGACGATCGCCGATTCGTACGGGCAGTTCTGGCCTAAGCTGGAATTGGGTGCGATCGTATTCTGCACGCGCAGGAATGTTCCCAGGTTGCACGATGCGAGGGTTGGAACCGGTTGGCCGGCTGGAGTGGAAGGCGATGCGACGCACTGCCCGTTCCGCATGAAATAGCCGATGCTCGGGTATGGTGTGGTCCCATTGTCATGAATCCGCGAGCGCATGCGGCGCTGGCCGTTATAGTACAAATACTCGAAGGGCTGCAGAGCAGCGTTGTTGGTGAGCGCAGGCGGCAGCGCGGCCTGATACCAATTGCCGGTGTTTGTCCACTGCAGCCGCAAGCCGGCGCCCGAGATCGGGTCCATGTTGGCCGGAACTCCTCCGCTGACGACCGGACTTTCGCCGGGATAATTTTCCCAGGTTACTTGCGCGCTGGAGGAAACACCCGAATCGGCGGACGTGAACGTCAAGGTTCCGGGATACGTGTTCGCAGTTGAGGGCGTCAACGCAAGGTAGTAGGTGCCATTTCGCAGCATCACCGTAGCCGGTTTCGGTGCGCTCTCAACCGCCCGCTGCGCGCGCGACAACGAGGCAAACGGACCGTCCGAGTTGCCCGGGTTCGGTGCGGCAAGCCCTCCGCTCCACGCATCGTTTCCATTGGGAGCGACAAAAAACGTGTTCGTCGCGACGATTGTCATCGATACGGTGGCATTGAACTGGCTTGCTCCCCAGGCAGCCTGAATTGTGCTCGAACCGGCCGCTAAGCCAGCTACGAGTCCATTCGTCACCGTCGCGACTGCGGGATTCGTTGAACTCCAGGTCAGAGCACTGGTCACGTTTTGGGAACTGCCATCGCTGTAGTAGAGCGTGGCGTTAAATTGCAGCTGCGCGCCCGCGGCAATCGTTGCGGTCCCCGGGAGAACTACAAGGGAAACCGGTACGGCCGGATTTGCTGTAAGAGTAGCCGAACCTGCAGAGGATCCGATGCTGGCCGAAATGGTCGATGTTCCTGCGAGCAGAGTCGTCGCCAACCCGGCGGAATTAACCGTCGCAACAGCCGGTACGGACGAGGTCCACGACGCCGACTGCGTGACGTCCAGAATCGAACCGTCGCTGAACGTGGCCACAGCGTCGAATTGCTGCTGGTACCCGGCGTTAATGCTGGCTGCCGACGGAGTGACTGCGATCGAAACGAGAGTTGCTCCTCCGACGGAGAGGCTGGTGGAATTGGAGACGGAACCGAGCGTTGCCGTAACCGTCGTGGTCCCTTGTCCCGCGCTGGTCGCCATCCCGGAACTGCCGG
>Ga0209060_10000536_pt1 | contig 66064 bp, 73 predicted proteins | sample Coa_R1_8_FD_187155 | JGI IMG/M metagenome (GOLD analysis project Ga0209060, IMG submission 187155) | Surface soil microbial communities from Centralia Pennsylvania, which are recovering from an underground coalmine fire - Coalmine... | ecosystem: Environmental > Terrestrial > Soil >... | reverse complement strand
CTGGGAAGAAAAATGCCCAGGCGCTGAACACGGCATGAAGATATTCTTCAAGGCATGAGGCTCAACCAGCTCGATGGACTGCTCGCGTTCTGGAAGGTGGCCGAGCACCGCGGGTTCTCCGCCGCCATCTTGAAATGAGCCGCGCGATCTCGACCTTTGTTCGCGGCCGGCCAGGGGCGTCTGGCACTGCCGTCGTATTTTCCGGGCGACCAGCTCGCGGTACCACCGCAAGATGGTGTGAGGCCTGCCCAGCGTGGCGAACTGAGCGAGGCGCTTCCGACCGAGCTTCTTGCCGAGTTCGCCGAGCCGCCGGCGGCGCGCCAACGGTAGGTCGATCCCGCCAGGACCGAGCTCCTCCCTCAGTGCTTCGTTCTCTTCCAGCAGGTAATCGATCGTGGTCTGTTGAGAGCGCCCGATCCAGAGGCCGATCCATGCCGCCAGAAATTGGAACCGGAGAGGTAACATCGTCCTCATCTCCCGCCGCCCCCGCTCATGACCGGCCTTGTACGCCCGTCGATCCCGTCTGGGAAGACCCTTTTCCAGCGTGCCTATCGAGCCGACATCCTTCGAGATTCGTTCGGCTGACTTTTCGAACAGGACGCGCTGGCGCTCGAGCCCTGCAACCTGTAGTACCTCCTTCAGAGCGCCGACCCGAACGCCCAGACCGGCGGCGACTGCAACAAGATCCCCTGGCAGCTCGGCCTGCTCACGCAGGTCGAGTAGCGCGGGCGGCGATCGGCCCGACCCCGATGCGAGTCGTTCTCTATCCTCATCTGACCTGCGCCGCCTCGATCCGGACCAGATCCGCACCGTCGATCGACCACCGGCGGGCCCTCGCGCTGGACCGCATCAGGGCCGCAAAGCGGCCGGTGCTCCGGTGCGATGCCGCTCCATGCGGCGTCGTAGGAACGCCTGTGCACGGGAGATTCGATCAGGCGGGATGTTGGTGACCTCGACGGCTCCCGCCGTGCTCGCGGACAACAGAGACAGAGGATCGGGGTATTCTCTTCTGAGTCGATCGATCTGTGGCGGAGTAAATCCGATCTTGGTGAGCAGGCGATAGCCCAGAAATGGAGTCCCGCCTCTCAGGCTAGCAACAGCCGGCGTCTGCAGGAGCCAGCGCTCGAATCCCCGAGCTACGTCGGGGGCGGGACGTGACCCGTCATAAAGGAACACCAGATGATCGGCGATGTCGCTGAAGCGCACGTACCCTTCCTTTTGCGCCAGCAGGGCGACGCGCGACGGCTCCTTCAGGCCGTATGCGATCCCCAGTTCGAGGATGACATTCGGATTCCGCGAGCTGACCTCGCCGACGACAAAATCGGCGGCATTGAGGTGTTCATACACGCTGTCGTAAAGCCGTGGGGCATCGCTTGCTTCGTCTGCGCTTCGTACCTCCCAGAAATAGGGTTCGTCCTCGAGTACGTCGCGAAGACCTTCCAGTAGATGCTTATGAATACGAAATTCGTGCGCGAAGAAGCAGACGATATGCGGGACCAACGTCCTGGCGACCTTTCCCGGACCATCGCTCAGGGCCGCTGCGATGAGCTCGTCCAGCAAGGGCTCCCAAAGCGCGGGGAGCGGGAATCCGCTGCGTGCGACGCCTCCCGCGAGCAGGGTCGCGGCCACGGCTGACGAGCTGCGCTCGCCATCATTGCTGAGCATAGCGCGGACGCCAGGGTTGGAGGCGTTGAGAATCAACCGCCCGGAGGCTGTCGAGGAAGTACGCCCGAGGGCCGTCATCACGCGGCTCAGGGGCGTAGCATCACCTTCCCCGCTCTGGACTAGTCCTGACAATTCTGCGATGGAGGCCAGCGCTGCTGGTTGCAGCAGCGAGAGCTCCACCGACACGTGGTGCGGTGCGAGCTCCGACCGCAGACGATCGAGCCCCCGGCGCAAACTCAACTCGACCGGAAATACTTCGGTCGCGGCTGCCGCAGGATCACCCCACTTCAGCTCGATCAGATCGGTGTCGAGCGCGCTCCGCACCAGGTGAATGAGGAGATCCTTCTCCGCGACCTCTTGGCACCACACCACCACTCGCCCTTGCGCGCGGGCCATCGCCCAGCGTGAATCCGTCAGTGGCGGCTGCTCGGTGTATCGGAGCGATCTCCTCTGGGCGTCAACCGAAGCGCCAGCAAGAAGCTCCGAGAACGTCAGGCGTCCCAGCGTGGACGTGAATCGATAGGAAGCGGCGAGCACTTCCAGACGGCCAGACGCCATCAACAGTCGGCAGACGTCCAGGCCGTGAGCCGCAAGCAACAGCTCGAACAACGCCGGTCTCGCGCTCGCCAGGAACGCAATTTCCCGCTCGATGGCTTCACGAAGGTCACGCGCGAGGGTGGCGACGTGGTGGTCGTCTCGGATGCTCTCCCGGTCGATCGCCAGCGTGGCATCCGCGGCGTCCACCACTCCGCTGACCCAGCTCAATTCGGGAGGCAACAGCTGGGCGGATTCGCAGACGAGCATGCCTCGCTGAAACACCAGGAGCCGACCACCGGAGGACCGCTCACGGCTGACGCTCAGCCAGAAGCCGCTCGCGTTTCGCATTCGGCCGGTGAACGAGTGAATGGGGCTCTGAGGCAGCTCACCTTCCAAGTTGAAAGGCGCCAGATCGCGGACGACGGAGCCCGGGCTCAGTCCTTGCCACGGCGCCGGACCCTCGCGTGGATCTCCGAGGGGCGGTACCAAGATCGGGATTGGAAGGAAGCGGGCGTATCGTCGAACGGCGGCCGCGAGCCGTGCCGGCTTCGCGATGGCGGCGAACTCCTCCTTCAATTCCACGAAGACGCTGGTTCCGGGAACCGTCAGAGCTCCGAGCTCTAGGGTGTAGTCGTCTCCGCCCTCCCAGCGCCAGCGTACCGGCGTCGAACGTGGCTGAACGGACAACGTATCTACGACGACCGTGTCGGCGGCCCCCAACGCGCTGAGGAAACCGATCCCGAAGCGCCCGATCGTGGTGGATGAAGAAGCAGCGGCTCTCGTGCCGCTTGCTCCTATCAACGACAGGAACCCATCCACCTCCTGGGCGGTCATGCCCAACCCGTCGTCCTCCACCGTCACCGAACGGAGGCCATCGCCCACGACCGTTACTCGTCCGCTGCGATTGCGACGAACGATGGCATCGTGAGCGTTCGCGATTAGCTCGCGTATGAACGCTTCGGGCTGGCTGTAGAGCTGGCGAGAAAGAAGGGACAGCAGGTCCGGAATCGAAGCACGGAGCTTCATGGCCGCACGGCCTGGCGTAGAGCGGCCAGCACTTCCAGCTCGCGGTCAGCCAGCTCGACAGGGGCGACTCGCTCACACAAGCTCCGGAGCTGCACCATCTGGTCGCCTGTCACACCGCGGCTCATGAGGGTCGCGCGGATCCTCTCGTTGGCCAGCGCGCGCGCCAGCACGGACAGAATGGGCCCGCTGTCAGAAGGCGATTCGGGGGGACGGAGGTGCCATTTGCGGGCCCGGGTCCGGGTCCGCGCATCCTCGAGAAGCAAGGTGAGCTCCCACAGAGGAGTAGAGAGATCGCCCATGCCGTCAACTCCGCGCTCTACACGCTGCGCCCGATCGCTAACCTCCTGATCCAGCCGAGCCGGGCCCTCACTGTCGCCCGTCGAGAGCACCTCGAGAAAGCGTCGAAACGACGTCAGGACGGGATAAGTGTCGATGTCGCCGGCCTCGACGAGGGCCTTGCGCGCTCGTCCCAGCTGGCGTCGGCGCCAGTACCAGAACGCTTGCAGGCACTTCTCCGTCGAGCGGCACCAGCGGGGAACCTGTGAGCGGCTCGCCGATAGGGTAGGAGCCGCTCGCAAGGTGTCGGAATCGATCTTGGCCTCGAGGAGCGTCAGCTCGAGCGCTCCGACGTCGACCACTCGCGCCTCGGCTCTGTCCGGCTGGCAGGCACGCTGAAGCAAGTCTTGGATGCGTTCTATCACCGTCGGGAGCGGCAGGACATTGCGGGACAGGTAGAGATCACCGAGCTCGAACAGAGCTCGCGCTTCCTCGGTGTTCATCTCTCTCTCCGCCCAGCGACGGCCTTGATCCAGAACATCTCGAATGAGCGCGACCTCGACGCGAAGGCTCAATCGCGCGATGTCGGCGAGGGTCAAGAAGCTGTGTGCGACGGCCAAGCGGTTCGAGTCCCCGAGGCGCCCGTTTCCCAGGGAGACGCGGCTCGCGTAGTCGATCACCCGGTGCGCCACATCGGCCGCTTCGGCGTGTCGCTGGAACTGCCGGAGGCACTCTGCCTGCCCGGACATCGCCTCCACCCACACGTCCGGAGCCGCGGGCATGGCGATGGCGGCGAGTCGTTCGAACTGAGGCAAGGCTACCATCGGGTATTCATGAACAAGCGCGGCGTTCGCCTGTTCGAGTGCCTCGACCAGATTGGCGACCGGCGCGACACTAACTCCGTAGACTGCTGCGGATCTTCGCCGACCAGCTGTCGAACTGGTCGGCCCACTCCAGCAGCTTCAGGGTGGTGCTTTCGCCGTCGGTGTCCTGGTCATCGTCGCCCACCAGGGACCTCGTGGCTGACGAGAGCGAGGACAAGAGGCGGGCGAAGTTGCGCGCGTCTTCCAGATGGTGCTGGCCGACCGCGCTCGCGCCCACCGCATAGTAGAGGCGGCCCATTTGGAGAAGCGGCTTCTCTTCGAGCCATTGTCTGTCATCCATCAAATGGACGTGCTCGAACCGGGACAGCGTATCGACTGCTTTTCGATGGGATGCAACCACGGCACCGCTGTGTGCGAAGAGGGAGGAGACCAACGACTCCATCTTGATTTCGAGGTGCGTCACGTGGGCGCGCAGCCTTGCCGGCAACTCGATTCCGAGCCGAGCTATGCACTCCTCGTCCGTTGCCGCACGTGGCCCCTGGACGGGCAGGTCACAGAGCAAGGGCGATTCATGGAATGGAACCGAGGGTGAACCCTGGAGACGGGCGTTGGAGGCCACGACCGGCAGTAGACGAATTCCGGAGTGGAGGGTGAATCCCAGCAGCGCGTCGTCGTGGTGTTGCCGAGCCCATTTCTCCGCATTCGATAGCGCGGCGACGACCTCTTCCGTCGGGCGTCCGGTCCAGGTGCCCGCGAGGAAGCGTCCAAGCTCGACCCAGCCTCGGTAGGGTGAGTTCGTGACGTCGACCCCGTCTATCAATCTCATCATCCACGCTGGGTCCCCGCCCGAGAGGAGTGTGCTCGCCGTCGAAAGATCCGCGTACCAGGCGATTGCTTCGTCCACGAACATGCGGATTCGTACCTCCGGCGTGATCGACGTCGGTTCCAGCCGCGTCCGGTACTGACGCCAAGCACTGGTCAGGCTGTTCAGCTTGAGAACGGTCCGCATGCCGCTCTCTATCTGCTGCGCCAGAGCGGCGACATCCACGTCCTCCGTCGGCATGGTGAAGGGCCGCTCGTCCGCGGGCATGAGACGGCACGACGTCGAAGCCGAACATTCAGAGACCAGCGCGAACGCCCGCGCGTAACGGAGGGACGCTTCGAGGTGCTCCAGCTTCGCGGCGAAGCGATGTGGGTGGGCCGCGAGCTTGTTCGCGATGGGTTGATACGGCTGGACGGCTGTGCGCTCCATCTCCTCCGACAGCGCGAGTCGCCTGAGATCCGGCGTCATGACCATGACTTTGGGATCGACTCTGACGACCAACGAACCGGCGTCCGTCGCGAGGGGGTCGATGGTGATTACCGTCGAGTGCCAAGACGTCGGCGGACGGGGGCTCAAGCGAGCGAGCTCTTGGTACTTGCAATCGCCAGCGGCCGACAGGAGCTGCTTCGCGGTCGCGACAACAGAAGGTCCGTCGGAATCGTCATGGCCACCGGGCAGACGATCGTCCAGGAGCTCGGCAATCTCGCCGTCCAGGGAGAGGAGGGCGCGTGCCACGGTCGGAGCGCGGTCGAGCTCCGGGCTCGCATAGGACGACTGCTGGTCCATCATGGGATCCAGGGAGACTTCCAGGCACGAACGCGCGGTTTGGCCAGCTGCGAAGACCTCCCCGGCCTCCTCCGGGCTGAGGTCGACCGCCGCGCGGGTGCCTTGCCTGGTGAGCCCCAACAGCACGCGATGGGCGGCGTCGTACCGGACCTGGGCAAGCGTCCCCTCTCGGACGGGCCTGCAAATATCGATGCCGCCCGGAGCCGCCACCGCGACCGCAGCCACGCCTCGGACGGCCGTTGCTGCCAACGGAGCGCGGATGAGATTGGCCATTGGCGGGAACGGAACCCCGCGGGCGACCAGAGGCACGAATGCCGTCAAGAGCACCAGTGAACACAAATGTCGTTTCATGGCGCATCAGCCCTCAGTTGGTTTGCGAAGGTGCTCAACACGTCGACTGGAACGCGTGCGGTGAAGACAATGCTCGCTCCGTGACTCCAGCCGAACAACGAAATGGGCGGGACGGACGAACCCGGGCGAGCATCGACCGTCAGCGGATACTTGGTGGCCAGAGCGCCGAGCGCGAGCAGGGAATCGGACTCGCCGGCGAACGCTCCCAGGAGCGATGCGATGTCATTCGAATGCGCGAGCGCAGCCCAGCGGCTCGGATCGAGCACGATCCCGTACCAGGGCGAGAGTCCCTTGGGAATGAGCTCGGCGAGGTAGGCGTCCACTCCGTCCCAGGTCTTGGAGGCGACGGGAACGGCCCCTTGCCGGATGATGAGGCCGCCGGCGGTGGTGGAAACCGTGGTCGTGAGGACTGGACGGTTGGTGTCCGGGCTCAGCAGGGCGCGCAGATCCGGGGCCGTGGGCCCAAACGACCACAGCGGAGCACCGGCATCGCCCGCTGAGAGAACGCGCAGGGCGGGTGCCGGATCGGCGGCCGGAACTGTGGCCAAGCGACCAAAGCTTCCTTCCCGTGCGAGAAACTCTGCGGCTTTGTCGTCTTCCGCTGCGACGTCCGCTTCGCGCTGCCAGCACGAGCTGGCGACACGCCAGCTCGCCTCCGCCAGGTTCGGTGGGTCGGGCGACTGGACGTACGTATCGCTGGGCGCCAGGGGGTTGTCGTAGACGATCGTCGCGATCAGGGGCCCCCGAAGCGCCACGATCCGCTCGACGGACTGGTCCAACCAATGCCGTTCCAGAGTCGACCAGGGCAGGGCGTCGAGCTGCCCCGCTAAGCCCAGGCGCAACTCTGTTGCCTGAGAGCTCGCGTCCAAGCTGGAAAAGACCAGCGCGGCGGGCCGGTCACGAAGCATCGAGCGAAGTGAGGACAGGTCCCGTTGTCGATGCCCCAGCGCGAATTTGGCGAGGTCAGAGCCTGCGGCGGGGGTGGCAGACAGACTCAGCTCGATCGAGACACCCCGTACGTCCACGGCGAGGTCGATGACTTCGACGTCCGCAAGAAGCGCCAATTGGTGCTCGGCGGCGGCCAAGAGAGGACGGGCCGCCGCCACCTGGGTGAGGTCGTCCAGTTCGATACCGGCAGAGCCGAAGCCACGCTTGAGGACGGCTCGGGGTTTGGAGAACAGCTCTCGCAGCTTGCCTGTCCGTACTCGGGCCTGTAGCAAGCGACCGGGTGGAGGTATTGGCAGTCGGGCGGCGAGAGCCGCGAGGGCCGCCTGGTCGCGGCCCTCGCCTCGAAATGATCTCACCGGCGCCGGAGGGCGGGCTTGAGGACCAACCAAAGGCCCCGGCGGGGAATCCATCGACACAATGACCTGGAAATCGTCAGCCTCGGTTGCCAAGCATCCTGCGATCGCAACCCTCTTCGCCGACCCGGGCAGGTCGGCATCTGCGGTGAGCTCCCGAAGGGCAGCGCTTGCCTGCTCGGCCAGGGACCACACAGCGGTTCCCGGGCTTGTGAGACGTGCGGGGACCACGTTTGCTGCAACGTAGATTTCACAGTCGTCCGGGACGAACTGATCGGTCTGGGCGCTCACCGTGGCCGCGACGCCGCTCACGCACGCAATGCAAACGATGCGGGCCCAGCTCGATGTCCGTGAGGCCCCGCTCATGTTCACAGAACGGGCTCGGCACCATTTATTTCTTCGGGACGTGAGTGGCGAGTCGGTGGCAACGAGGAAGTTTGGCTGCAGCCGATCGCGAATGACCTTCCCTAGGCTTCTGCTCGGTCGGGGGTGGGATGTCGCGTGACGGAGCGCACGGAGGTCCAGCGCGCGAGCGCGTGTGCTTCGGGACGCCGCCCGCTAAAGTGGAGGGACCGCATGAAGTTTCGCGTGCTCGCAATCGCGATGCGGACGTTTGCCGCTGCCGCCGGTATCTCCAGGCGCTCGCCACCTGCTGCAACTTTCGAGCGGCAGTAAAACGACTCCTCGTTGGCGTAGTCGAGTTCAATTGCGGTGTGCCAGGGTGCCGACCGATGACCGGCATCGAGTCTCTCGTCGAGGATTTCACCGCCCAGCTCGCCGCCCTGATCGAGCGCGCCACTCTCGAGCGCGCCCGTCAGGCCGTAGAGAGCGCTCTCGGTGTCGCGTCCCGCGGACGGACAAGCAAAGCGTCGCTGATCGTGCTCGGGGCGAACCAAGAAGGAAGCTACCGAAGCAGCTCAGTCCGGTGCTCGGCTGTACAAACCCCGCCGCGCCGGTTTTCGGGATGGTCTGCGCCGAGCACAATGGCATCGCGAAGGCGAAGATTGAGAAGTACCGCGAAGCCCGCCGCGCCGAGAAGCTCGGCAGGAAGGCCAAGCCCGCCCCGAAGAAGAACAAGACCAAGGCCAAGGCGAAGAAGAAGGCCCCCGCCACCACCCGCAAGCCCAAGAGCGCCCCGAAGCGGTCCGCCAAGAGATCCGCCGCGAAGAAGCCCGCCGCCAAGAAGCCCGTCGCCCGTCGGAAGCCCTCGAAGAGGTCCCCGCCCAAGGGCGCCGCGCCCGCCCCAGCTCCCCCGCCGGCCCCTGCAGCCGCGGCCTAGCACGAGCCCTCCCCTCCCCGCCCTACCTCCGAGGTCCTCCGGGCGCGCTCATCGAGCCGCCCCCATCCGCGCCCGGGATCCTCGGCTAGCTCGCCGGCCCGCGCGGGGGCCGAGCTTGACGGCCGGCAGTGAAGAAAAATCAGGTGCGCCGTTTGCATAATCCTCGCGCGGTGTTGTCTGCTTCGCAGACGCTCCGCTTATCCTGGCTAGACGCGGGCGTATCTCGGGGAGACCGAGTGGCCTGAGGGGGAACCGGTGCTATGGTCGGTCCCGTGCTTTCGCACTTGGAGGCCCTGCGTTCTAACCTGCTCGTCAAGCTCGGGCAGGTCACGGGGGAGACTTACAACCTTCCCATCGTCTTGTTCGCACCGACAAGTCGCTGCAACTCCCGTTGCGTGTCGTGCGATTGGTGGCGATCCGATGGAAAAACCGACCTCACCCTCGGGGAGATTCGGGCAATCGCGGATGCACTTCCCCGCTTCGGTACTCGCCTAGTTGTCTTTACCGGCGGAGAGCCGCTACTGCGACCGGATGTCATGGATGTCGCCGATCTATTTCGTCGAACAGGGCATCCGGTTGCACCTTTTGACGAGTGGGCTCGCTCTCGCGCGTTACGCGGCTGCAGTCGCCGAACGCTTTGAAGCGGTCGTGGTATCTCTCGATGGGCACACGCCGGGTTTGTATAAGGAGATTAGAGGTGTCGATGCTTTGGCTCCGGTGGAGGCTGGAGTACGAACACTGCGCGCTCTAGCGCCTCATGTCTCCGTCGTCGCACGCAGTACACTTCATCGTTACAACTTTCGTCATCTTCCGGACCTGATCACACACTCTCAGCAGGTGGGATTCGATCGAATCTCGTTTCTCACCGCCGATGTCACCTCCGACTCCTTCGGCCGAGCCGGTATTCTTCCCGTAGTCCGTGAGGAGTCGCCACGACTGACGCTTACTTTGGAGGAGACGAACGAGTTCGAGGCGGTGATAGAAGAGACACTTCGCGCTCACGCGCCTGCGTTCGCAAACGGCACTGCGGTTCCTGGTCCCGACCGTCTCCGCGGGTTCGTTCAGTACTATCGAGCGCATCTTGGGAAGGGCGCGTTCCCCGCGGTGAACTGCAACGCTCCTTGGACCAGCGTGGTTATCGAGGCCGGGGGAGACGTCCGCCCGTGCTTTTTCCATCCCCCGGTCGGTAACCTACGGAAACGCCCGCTAGGTGATCTGCTGAAGGTCGCGATGCCCGCCTTCCGTCGTGGTCTCGACGTCTCAACAAATGGGACCTGTCAACGCTGTGTTTGTACCCTTCGGGTAGGGCTGCGCTCTCGCATTTGATCGGCCCATCGGCCCTGGCCCATGCCGGGTGCGTTCGTCCTCAAAGCTCGAACTGAGAGGTTTGCGTTTCCGGGGTACCCAGAGCAGATCACACGGCGGATCGGCTGTCGATCTCCAGAGTATGCTTAAGTTGCCGACGAGAGAGAGTTCGATGCGCGCGAGAGCTGCGTGGTACGCGGCGGCGTGGGTGACGATCTTCCTCTCTGTTCTGAGGGGTATTCGTCTACCAAACCGCTACGCGACGGCGCACTTCTACTTCAACTACAGCCAGGGCTTCGTGAAGCGGGGACTGGTAGGGGAGATCATCAACCTCATCGACGCCCCGTTCATGTACCGCTACTCATTCATCTGCCTCGCCAGCTTTGGTCTCTTGGCTCTGAACATCTGGCTCCTGTGGCGGGTGGTGCAGGACTTTCTGGACCGGGAGGACGTCGCGCTTTCGTGCTTCGCGCTCTGCTTCAACGCCAGCCTGGCTCTGGTCTTCCTTTCGCATTCCGTCGGTTACTTCGATCATGTGGGGCTGGCCGTGGCGCTTACCACCGTCCGACTGCGCTCGGTACGCGCCAAGATGATCTTCCTGATCCCGGCTGGCGCCGTGGCCATACTGATACACGAAGGTACGTTCCTGCTGTTCATGCCTGTGGCCTACCTGTCCGTCCTGATGGCAACCGGCGAGCGCGAATGGAGCCGCGACCGCACACTCGTGGCGGGAATCGTCCTGTTCCACTCCACGCTGACCTTCGTGATGGGGCACTTCGCGGTCCTTTCGGGTGCCGCATTGGCCCGCATGCGTGAGGCCCTGTCCTACCGCGTCGCCTTCCCTCTAGTCGCGGAGACCTTCGACGACGCGTTGGGCAAGAAGGCCGCTCTTCGGGAGATCCACGATTGGCGCGCGCTCGTCGCCAACTTCGACTCCGTCTGCACCGTGCTGCCTTCGCTGATTACGTTCATAGCCTTCACGTTGCGCATGTTGAATCGCGCTCCCTGGTACCTGATCGGCGCAGCTTTCCTCGCTTCCGTGTCGCCACTCGCCATGCACGCCCTCGCGGCGGATATGCCCCGCTGGGACACCATCGCTCTGACCACCAGCTTCCTATCGGCGTACCTGGCCTACTGCTGGTTGCGCCGTTCGACAGACGACCGTATGACCGGCTGGTGGAACGGGCCGGTCTACGTCCCACTCCTCGTGGCGCTCATCGCGCTCAATGGTTCCTCGATGACCGTCCTATTCGACGGCGAGCACGTGAAGCAATTTCCCTTCTTCGAACACCGTCATCATCTCGTCGAGTGCCTGAGAACGTTCAAACATCACTGACCGGCCGGTGGTCCGTGGCTGGGCCCCCGGTCTCGAATCAAGAACCGCATCGGCTCTCCGTCCATCGTCGCGTTCCGCAACTGCTGCGCCGTCCATTCCTGCGTTGGGTTCCTCGTGGCGGCCGAGTATACGACCCCGCGAGAGCCAAGATGGACGATGATGAACTCGAAGAGCGGCCGGAAGAGCAAGTCGTAGGTCTGGACGAAGTCGCAGCACCAGATCACCTCTGCGTGATTGCGTATGAAGGTCGACCACCGCTGCCCGCCCAGAGTTCGTTCGCGTACCGACCGCATGTGCCTCTGGATCGTCCGCTTCGCCACCCGAATCTCGAGCTTTGGCAGCTCGCCTCGAATCCGTTCTCCCCTGTCGAACGGTGCTACCTAGGCCTCGATGACGCCGTCCGGAACGGTGATCGTGATGTTCGCGCGCTTGTCGGCCGCTGTCTTGCCAACCCGCTGAGCCCACCCGTCTCCCTCATACATCCAGGCAGGAATCCCCGGCGGAAGGTCGACCGACGGAATCGGTGGCTTGTCGGCATCCGCAAACGCAGCGCCGTACGGCACGAGCTTGGGCGCGCGCAGGGTCGGCCACCGAGAATGCGCCCGCGACCTCGGCCAGGCGTACCGCCGGTCCCTCGCGCCCTAACTCGCGCGTGGCCCGCGTCCGCTGCAGCAGATGCGGCTCCAGCCGCGGCAGCGGCGTGCCGGGCTTGCGCGCCCGCGCCGCTGAGAGCCCCGCCAGCGCCCAGCGCGCCAGCTCAAGCGATTGATTGAACCCGCGCGCCAGCAGCCTGGAGGCGTGAAGCGGCACCGGCACGACCGCGTCGTCGGCCTGGAAGCCGCCGCGCAGCAGCGCCTCGGCCAGCGGCTGGACCAGCAGGCGCGCCAGCCGCCGCCCCACGTCGTGCCGGCCGGCGTGCTTCATGCGGACGATGGCCTCGGCCAGCGCCTCGCCGTACTCGAACCCCCAGCTCGGGCGGGCGAACGGGAAGGGCGCGCGCCGGCAGGTGCGGCAACGCCCGTCGCCCTCGGTGGGCAGCGCGCACCCGGCGCAGGCGCCGACCAGCGGATCGATCGACAGGTTGCAGGCGCCGCAGAACAGCGCCTGGTCGGGGATCTGCCGATCGCACGCGGCGCACCCCGCCGGCCAGATCCTCTGCAGCGCCTCGGCACCCAGCCATGACAAGAACCCCATGCGCCAGGTTTCGGCACCGGGCGTCATCGCGTTGCGAGCCGCGCAATTCGGCTCTCGACGACCAGCATTTATAATGCTGCCGATGCGACTATGGTTGGGAGTGGTCCTGATGATGCCGCTGGCTGTGAACCTCACCGGCTGCGGGGGTTCGTCGGGCGCTCCGAACGCCACCGGCGGGAGCGGCGGGGATGCTGGGAGCGTCGCGAAAAGCGGCGGTGCCGGCGGTGGCGCGGGCGCCGCAGGAGTGGGTGTGGCTGGAAGCGGCGGCGCCGCGGCGGGAAGCGGCGGCGCATCGGGACACGGCGGCGCGGCGGGAAGCGGCGGTGCGTCCGGTGGCGGGGGCCAGGCCGGCGCACCGTCCGGCGGCGCCGGCGGCGCGGCTGCGGGGACGGACCCGACGTGGGCCCAGTGGCGCATGCCAAATGGCGCGGCGGATGTGGCGGCGGGCGCGCCAAATCCCGAGAGCTACACGGACAACGGAGATCAGACCGTCACCGACAACGTCACCGGCCTGATGTGGCAGCAGACCGTGTCGACGTCGACCTTCTACACCCTGGCCCAGGCGACCGCGCTCTGCTCGGGGCTGACCCTGGGGGGCCACAACGACTGGCGCATCCCGACGCGCATCGAGCTGATGTCCCTGGTGGACGCGCAGCAGCCTCCTTCGAGCCCTCTGGCTTCTGCGAGCATCGACGCGACCACCTTCGCGGGGAACCTCCCGTTCTCCTTCTGGACGTTGTCCGTGACCATCACCCCGCCAACCAGGAGCATGGTGCTGGACTTCTCGGACGGCTACATCGACTTCGTGAGCACGGACAGCATCATCTCGGTCCGCTGCGTGCGCGGCGGCAGCGCGGTGGTCCCGGCTGGGCCGGCCCCGCCAGGCCGTTACACGTACCCGGCGACCGGGACCGTCTACGACACCGCGACCGGCCTCACCTGGCAGCAGACGCTGGATGCGACCCAGTCCTACGACTGGGCAGACGCCAAGACCTACTGCGCGGCTCTGGGAGCGACCCTGGGCGGTACGGGCTGGCGTCTTCCGACGGTCACGGAGCTCGAGACCATCGTCGACGAGACCCGCGCGGACCCGTCCATCGACCCGACGGCGTTTCCGGGAACACCGCACTTCATCTTCTGGACGTTGTCCCCAGTGGGCACCGATCCGCGGATGGGGCTGGTCGTGAACTTCCTGGACGGCAACACGACCTACTACAATCTCGCCTACCCGATCAACGTGCGGTGCGTGCGATGAAGACTTCCGAAGTGATGTATGAGCTCTTCTACCGGCCGTCGATCCAGGGGCGCGGCGAGTTCGTGCGACTCGCGCTGGAGGCGGCGGGCGCGGCGTATCGGAGGATAGGACGTTCAAGCGGGCTTTTGTCTGATAGTGCCCAACTCCGTCAACTTCCGACCCCTTCGATCACTTCCAGAGTGCCCGTTTTCACGCGCTCGCTCTCTTGACGTTCCAGAACGCGTCTGGCACTTTTGCTGCGGGTTTGTTGATCGGGCCACGGTCGCCGTTCGCGGGTTGTTCGTTGGAGCGGAGGCCATTCAGTGAGGGTGACGATGGAGCGGAGGCACGGCAAAGCTGGGTTCGTGGCCGTGGCGCTGGGATGCTTCGTGGCCTGCGGTAGCTCGGGGGGGACTGGTGCCGGTGGAGCGGGTGGCGGGACAGGGGCCAGAGGCGGGACACCTGGCAACGGAGGGTCGGGTGGAACGAGCGGAGGTGCCGGAACGGCGGGGACCGCGGGGGGCGGCGGTGGGGCGGACGCTGGAGTGTGTGACCACCAGCTCGCCAGCGCGGCCTGTTGGGCGAGCATGGGCCTGACCGGTCTGACCTCGAACATGCAGCAAATCATCGGCGGTGCGTTCGACGGCCGGTACCTCTACCTGGTCAACTCTGTACGCGGAGCGCCGAGCTTGCGACACGACACGCAGGCCGCCTCCCTCTCCGGGGGATGGTCGGCGTTCACGACCTCGACCCTGAAATCGGGTCCCTCCAGCTTCCAAGGGGCGGCGTTCGATGGGCGCTACGTCTACTTTGTACCCTGGGGAGACCTGGCGGTTCGGTACGACAGTCAGGCTTCCTTCAACACCGGGGCTTCCTGGACCAGCTTTAATACCGGCACCCTGGTCCCCCAGCCGGACGGGGGAATTGCGAGCAACGCGACCTCCTACTTCGGCGCCGCGTTTGACGGACGCTATCTTTATTACGTGCCGGCCCGGACCTTGACGGGCCCCGCGAATAGCATCGTTCTCCGGTTCGACACGCAGGCCGGATTCACGACCGCTTCGTCCTGGTCGACGTTCGACGCGTCGACGATCGGAAGCAGCGTCCGAGACTTCGCTGGCGCCGCGTTCGACGGCCGATACGTTTATTTTGTCCCGCGCAGCAACGGCCAGGTTCTCCGTTGCGACACCCAGGCGACCTTCACGACCGCCGCGACCTGGGCAACGTTCGACACGACCACGCTTCCCACCCCGGCCTCCTCTTTCGAGGGCGCCGCCTTCGACGGGCGATACGTCTACCTCGCACCGAATTCGACCGGGATCCTCACGCGGTACGACTCACAGGGCACCTTCGCCAGCGCCGCGTCCTGGGAAACGCTCGACGCCACCATGCTCGGAAGCTCGTCTTTCAGCCGCTGGTACTATAGCGGCGCCACTTTCGACGGACGTTACGTCTACTTCGTGCCGAACAGCGGGTCACTCCTGCGCTACGACAGCCAGGCTCCCTTCGGCGCGACCACGTCCTGGGGAGTGCTCGACCTTCAAACCGTCGGGCTGGTGGATGGGGCGTACCGGGGCGCGGTCTTCGACGGCCGCTACGTCTATATCTTGCCCGGCGGCCTCATCCCGCTCGTGCGTTTCGACGCTCAGGCCTCACCCTCTCTTCCTCCCAACTCTGGCGCATCGTTTTTCTGACCGCACGAGTCCCCCTCGTGTGCCATTTCACGATCGAGGCGCATTCACGCCGACGCCCGATGATAGTAGTTGAGCAGTCCGCCGAGCCGCTCGCGTCGCTCGATCCGGCCGTTCGTGTTCGCGGGGCTCGGTGTGCTCTCGATCAGCACATTCCCGAGGCCCTGGTGGTTTCGTTCGAACCCATAGTGCTGCACGAACGCATGCACCGACCGTCGCAGGTGCGCCTCGCCCAAGGGGACGAACCGGTCCAGACACTCGCTTCTGATCGAAAGCACGAATCTCTCCGCGTAGGCGTTCAGGTTCGGACTACTCGGCGGCAATCGCAGTACCTCCACCCCGCCCCTCTTCATCGCCGCCCGAAACTCGCGCGTGTACAGCGGGTCACGGTCCAGGATCAGGTACTTCTTCCCCAGCAGGAAGCCGTCACGGGCGTCGAGCAGGTTCCGCGCCACCTGCTCCATCCACAGGCCGTCCGCGCAGCGCGATATGCCGACGATCTCGACCCGCCTACTCGCCCGGTCGATCACGAAAAAGACGTGATAACGGACCAGCCCCACCCAGCTCAGCACTTCGACGGTGAAGAAGTCAGCGGCGGTGATCGCGCTTAAATGTGCCTTGATGAACGTCGCCCAGGAGTACCGTCGCCGACGCAGTGGTGCCGGCTCGATGCCCTGCTCCTTCAAGATCCTCTTGATCGTGTTCCTGCCAACCGCGTAGCCGATGTTCCTGAGCGCGCCTCGCAGTCGCGTGTAGCCCCTGCCAGTGTTCCGCGTCGCCATCTCGACGAGCAGCCATACGATCTCGGCGGCCGTGCGAGGGCGTCCCGGGGCTCGGCGCGCGCTGCCATCATACGTCTTGGCCACCAGTTCCCGGTACCAGCGCAGATTGTGTCCGGCGTCGCGACCGTCGCCACCTCCGCCAGCGCCTGCCGACCGAGCTTCTTGCCGAGCATCGCCAGCTTCCGCCGTTCCGCGTCGGTAAACCGCATCCGCCTCTTCCCCACCCGCTCCTTCAGGGCGCGGTTCACCGCCTTCAGATACTCGATTTGGTCGGGTATTATCGCCGCGCGCCCTGCGGTAGGTCGTGTGTCGAGCGGGAAGAGGAGAAGATCCGAAGATGTGGCGGATTCCGTGACATCAGCTCACGTCTCGCGGGAGACGGTTCACGTATTCGTGAGTTCCACCTGGCACGATCTGCGTCCCGAACGGAACGCGGTCGAGACCGCCATCCACCGGCTGCGCGAAGCGCGCTTCACGGGGATGGAGTACTTCGGCAGCCGGGACGAGACGCCGGCGCAAACGTCGCTGGACGACCTCGATCGATCGCAGGTTTACGTCGGGATCTTCGCCGGCCGCTACGGCTCCGGCGTCACCGAGGCGGAATACCGACGGGCGCGAGAGCTCGGCCTGCCATGTCTCATCTATCTCAAGGAAGCCGACACAATCCTGCCGGACGGCAGAGAGACGGACCAAGGCGCAGCGGATCGGCTGCAAGCACTCACACGAACGCTCCAGTCGACGCATACCATCACCACTTTCCGGACGCCGGACGATCTCGCTGCGAAGATTACGGCAGATCTGCACCGGTGGCTGTTCGATCACCGTCCGCCCGCTCAGCTGGAACGCATTGAAGGCGAGGATCATTCGGCAGCCGTCAAGACGCTGCCCGCTCCCCATCAACTACGCGCTCCCCTCCGGGACTTTGTGGGCCGAGTTCCGGAGATCGAGAGGCTGACGGAAGTGCTGGGCGCGCCCACAGAGGCCACCGCCGCGGTCACCTGCATTCGCGGTATGGGGGGCATTGGCAAGACAGAGCTCGGCTTCACAGTCGCCCATCGCGTGAGCAACACGTTTGCAGATGCCCAAGTCGTCGTCAACATGCAGGGGACGTCCGATGCGCCACTGACGCCGGTACAGGCCCTTCAAAAGGTGCTCCGGGATTTCGGGGCTACCGCGAACCTCAGCGACGATCTCGAAGCTCTCCAGGGCCGATATAGGACGCTGCTGTCAGGCAAACGGGTCCTAATATTGGCCGACGATGCCTCGGATGCCGTCCAGGTGCGACCCCTGCTGCCTCCGCCGGGCTGCGCGCTGATCGTCACCAGCCGGAACCGCTTCCTGCTCGAAGGAACGCGGGTGCTCGATTTAGAAGCGCTGCCCCGTCAGTACGCAGAGGGATTGTTACTCGCGCTCTGTCCGACCATAGGTCAGCAGGCGTCGAAGATGGCCGAACTCTGTGGATATCTTCCCCTCGCGATCCGGATTGCAGCCGGCATGCTGCAGAACGATTCGTCACTATCGCCTGGTGCGTTTGTAGATCGATTGGAGTCCGAGCGAACCGCTTATCTGCAGGATCCCGAGGGAGAGCCGGATGTGCATTCCAGCGTCGAGTTCTCCATCGATCTCAGCTTCAGGAGCCTGGATCCGGATCATCAGCGGGCGCTCTGTCAACTTGCCGTATTCCCGTCCAGCTTTCGAGCCGCGGCGGCCGAACTGCTCATTCAGCTCGACGATCGTCCGCCGGCGGAAACCGGAACGCCGACGTCCGCCGCGGCGAGGACCGCGTGGATCGATCAGCATCGCCGTCGGACCGTGGACATGCTTGGCGCTCTCCTGCGCCGGAATCTGCTTGGCTTCGACAAGGGGACCGATCGCTACGATCTACATGACTTGGTGAGGGATTTCGGCATTCGCCGCCTGCCTCGCATGGACGACGTCGATGCGGTCCGCCTGCGGCACGCTCGGGTCTGTTTCAGGATCGCAATGCAGACCGAGATCTACGCACAGAAGGACGACGACAAAGACCTGGCGCTGGTGGAGGCACTGGAGGGATTCGCGCTCAACCGACCGCATATCGACGCCGCTTGGCGCTGGCTGGAGGCGCACGCGCCCAGCGAGCACACCGACAGGCTTTTGGCGCTCCTGGCGGTCACCACTCGCAGCATCGCCCCATTCCAATACGACAACGCTGGGGAGCGCGGGCGGCAGCTGCACCTCGGTCTCGAAGCGGCGCGTAGGCTGGGCGAAAAGGAGTGCGAGGGCATCATCCTGCACGACCTCGGTACGATCTCGAATCGGGAGTCGGCGACAAGAAGCGTGGCCGTGGCGCAGTTCACGGAGGCCCTTGCCTTGTTCGAGAGCCTCACGCCCGAGGTCTGCAGCGTGGTCGCCAATCTCCAGGAGTGGCAGAGCATGTGCCTCAACGGTTTGGCCGGGTGTCACGCAGAGGTCGGAGAATGGCCGAAGGCACTCGCCTGTTATGAGCGTATCGCTAAGCTCGAGCGCCAACGCGGTAAGACGCGCCGGGAGGCTGCCGTTCAAGAGAAGATCGGCATGGCCTATCATCAACTTGGCGATAGGGTTCGAGCGATCAGGTACCTCGAGCAGGCGCAGGCAACCGCTGGGACGGCTAGCGATCCCGACAGGGTCCACCGCCTGTACTGGACCCTGGGGATGCTGTACTCGGAAACTGGCGATCTCCGGCGGGCCGTAGCTCTAGGTAGCAAGTACGTTCAGTACTTGGACGAGACCGGACAAGAAGATCACGGCAAATACGGACTGTACCTCGAGCATTTACGCGAGAAGCTTCGGACGGAAGTCAGAGAGCGACTTGCCCAGGCGAAGCCGGGAGACGTCTTGTTCCACTTTCCCGGGATGCCGGCGCTCACTTACAACGTGAAGACCCGGGTTGCCGCTCAGTTACCGAACGCGGTCTTCTACCTGGAGAAAGACGACCAAGCAGTGATCCGGCGTACGCCCGACATCGAAGCGTATGGCGTCTTCATCGATGGCGATCCGATCGGTCGGTTTACAATCCGTTGGCACGGCGGCCAGGTGCTCCGCAATTTTTTCTGCAAGCTGACTTCCGCGTCGACAACGCCGCCTGAGGCGGTGACGGAGGGCTCGCATGGACACGAGGGCCCTCCGCTCTTGGAGAACATTCGCATTGCTTCGGAGCACGCGCGAATCCTATTCTCGAGGGCGGCACGACGTAGCCACGCCCGCGAGTACCTGATGAACGACAGCCCCCTGACTCCGCCACGGATCTTTCCATCGCGCAGTTTCAAGAAGAGCCTACTTGACCTCTATCTAAGGCATACGGTCGTCACGACGAAGACCTGCGGCATCGACGGCGAGAGGTTCGCTCTTCCCAAAGGACGGGTCGAGATCTATTCCGCGTATCCCGAGGGTTGGGCGGTAGACATTGGTGGTCACTGCTCTGATTGCGAGGCATTCCTCTGTGAGAAACACCTCGACCTGGTCAAGTCTAGCGAGACAACTCGCCTGTCTTTAGTCTGCCGCAAACATCGCACTCAGGTGGGGACTTTGACCGAATTCGAATTTCTCGCAGGGGTGACGAACATCTTTTCCTCTCTCAGCGTTACCAGACCAGGGACACCCAGTCGGGAGAGCTGGTGGAGACGCTGGCGAAGGAAGCGTTAGGGTAAGTGTTGCCTCCCCGTCGTGTGCCGACACGGCGCCGAGGTTCACGCCGCCGCTCGCGTGTAGAAGTTGAGCAGCCCACCGAGCCGCTCCCACCTCTCGACTCGGCCGTTTGTGTTCGCCGGGCTCCGCGCTGACCTACCTGGCGGTTTTCGGACCAGCTGAATCTTGAGAGCATGCCCTCTTTGAACCGCTCCGGATCTTAGGTCCGCGGTCGACCGGTCACATCCTCATGGTTGAACGAGCGTCGAAACGGCGGTTCCGACGAGGCGAGCAACGTACTGCAGGGGGGCGAGGTTTCCTAGAGCCGAGTGTGGTCTCACCTCGTTGTAGTCCGTCACCCAGCGGTCGAGGACCTCCTGCGCATCGGACAACGAGGTGAACCAGCTGGCGCTCAGGTACTCCTCGCGAAGACGACCGGTTCACGAGGACCTTCCATGGGCAGTACCAAGAAGGACATCGACAACCAGCCGCGGGCGGAGCGTCACCCTCGCCTACGACGGTGTGCGGAACCTCGGTGTCACGGGAATGTTCGTGGGCGCGCGCCTCATCGGGATCGTGCTACCGCCGCCGAACAGGGAGATGCCCGTCGCAGTTGTGCTCGCTGGCGGAGGACTGCTCCTCTTCAAGAAGTCGTGCCCCCAGGCGAGCCGGAGACCATCGCGTTGCGTCCACGCCGAGGTCGGACACGCCCCATCTAATCGGGCCGGCTCGGCCGTTTCAGCCTTGCATCGGATGCGAGAAGGGCGAGCAAGCCGATGGCGCCTATGGGCGAGGTCGGGGCTCGACAGCCCGCGGAATCGGCGCATCGCGATCGCGTGCCTGTGCGACACACACGCCGAGACCTGAACGATCGAGTCTTGTTGCTTGCTCCCGTGGAACTCGAGTGCGGCCATGAAAATCGGTTAGAGTGGTTCGCAGGGTCGCCCTAGACGGGCGGGGAGGCATCGTATGCAGTCCAGCAGGGTGCTCATAACGGGTTCGTCGGAGCTTCCCGCGCAGCACGTGAGTTTCGCGCGCGAGCTTGGGCATCGTGTTATCGAGGAGACGTCGGCGGTCGTTGTCACGGGTGGTTTAGTCTCGAAGGGCGAGGGGCATCTCCTTGCGGTGGACGGGGTGGTAGTAAAGGCGGCGCTCGCGGCTGCAAGCGATGACGTCGCGACGCGGTCGCGAATCATCTCCATGCTCCCGGAGTCGGACGTCGACGGGTTCCAACGCGTTCAAGCCGGCACTATCGTCCGAGTTGCGTACTCCGGTCCGCGTACCAGGAGATACTCGATGGTGCTGACCAGCGATGCGATCGTCGGCATCTGCGGCAAGGATGCAACTCGGGAGGTTCTGGATCTCGCCTACATCGCAGGGAAACCGCTCATCCCGGTTCCCTCGACGGGCGGAGCTTCGCTCGAGTGTTGGCAGCGCTACGGTGATGAGCTCAAGGCCCGCCTCGCGCTGACGCGAGACGAGGTCAGCGCCTTGGAGAACGAATCCGTACCGAGCCGAGGTGTGTCGGCGTGCCTCTCCGTGCTCGCTCGGGTCGTTCGCCCGCGTTGTTTTGTTGCTATGTCATTCGCCGCGCATCCAGTCGCCAATGCGTTCGAGACGATCGCGACGGTGGTCGAAGAGCGGGGCTATCAGGCAGTACGAATCGACCGCGAGAACTTCAGCGGCAACATCGTGGACGCCATTTGGGACGCCATTCGTCACTGTGACCTGGCGATCGTGGACCTCACTGAGCACCGACCCAATGTGTACTACGAGATGGGGATCGCTCACGCGCTGAACAAGCCGACCATCCTCATCGTACACAGCCGTGGCGGTAACGTGCCGGATGACATTCCCTTTGACGTAAAGGTTCAGCGCATCCTACCGTACGGGACGACTCAGTCTCTGCGCACGCAACTCGTGAATGCTCTTCCGGGCCGGGGAGCGGTAGCCGTGCGAGCATGGTGATCCTCCTAGCGATTCCGCCACCCACTGCTCCGATCGCGAGGCGACGTGCCGGGCCAAGTCGCCGGCGGCTGGCGACCTGGCCTCCTTCTCTATCCGGCCCTCATCGGCACACGCCGACGGCGCCTCCAGACTACATTCACCGGGGCCCGCCCGCTCCGACTCTGACTCTGACGCGCCTGCCTGAGAGTTGGAACCGCAGACGGGAGTGACAGCGAACCCGTCACTCTTTTTACAGCAAGCCGAGCGGGATCTTACGTTTGCAGTATGGGGACGGAGGGGAGAGGTTTGCTCTCGTGAGGGTGACTCGTTTGACTCGGATACCTGCCGCGCCACCGTCTCGGGCGCAGCGCTCTCCGAGGACAGGTGAACGCGTCCAGCTCCGTCGATCAGGTGCGCGTCGTCCGGCCAACCGTCCGCCTCGCAGTGGGTCGAGTCACGGACAGTCGTCTTCGGGCCTCGCGCCAAGAAGCGAGCTGGGCAATCTGGACAGGGTGGCGACGACGGCGGCTCGCGTGGGCTCGGTCCAAGTGCCCACGAGCCGGAGGGAGGCGGCAGGGTCCGTTGGCGTCGCGTTTCGGACGCGGCCGACCACATCGAGGTCATCCAGCTCGAACCAACGACCGCCCCCGAGCCACTGAAGACGCCCGAGGAGCGCCTCGTGGCCGTCTACCGGGAGCTGATGGACATCGCGTGCGGAGACGTTGCCCCGTTTCCCGGGATCCTGAGTGGCGTGGTCGACTCCGCCAACCTCCTCGCCCCGTTCGTGGCGCCGCTGCTGGTGCGGAAGGTGGCGGCGCAGACGAAGGCGCCTACCGGAGCCTCTTCGGCTTCTTCGGCTTTCGAAGCCGTTCGCCGTACAGGTACGGATCGGGACCAAGGCGGTCGCGTGCTTCTTCCTCGACCGGGCTCAGCGGCTGCCGGTTCTCGGCGTGCACGAAGAACTGGGTCGTCAGCCAGAACTTCAGCCAATCCGGAGCCGTCTTGAGGTTGGAAACCCTGGTCTCGATGCCGAGGTTGAGGCCGCCATCGTAGAATCGCGTCTGAGCTTCCTTCTTGGAATAGCCGAAGCCGACCTTCCTCGTGGCCTGGGGCAGGTCTTCGTGGCTCGGCGCGCAGACGTAGATCTTTCGTGGTCCGGGATCGGGTGACCTGACCCCATAAAACTGGACCGTTTGACGATTGAGGGATTCGCTTCGCTGGAGGCCCCGGAAAAGGGAGCGAAGCGATGAGGAAGTCGAGATTCTCGGTCGAACAGATCACCTACGCCCTGAAACAAGTCGAGACCGGGGTGCCGGTCGCGGAGATCTGCCGGAAGCTGGGCATCAGCGAGCAGACGTTCTACGTGTGGAAGAAGAAGTACGGCGGGATGGGCGCCGTCGAGGCCCGTCGGGTCAGCCAGCTCGAGGACGAGAATCGGCGTCTGAAGCAGCTGGTCGCGGACCTGACGCTCGATAAGCACATGCTGCAGGAAGTCTTGGCAAAAAAAGCCTGAGGCCCTCGGTGCTCAGAGAGCGCGCTCGGTGGCTGGTCAGCCGGTTCGGCGTGAGCTCGCGAAGGGCCTGCAAAGCGATTCAGCTGCAGCGGTCGTCGTTCAATTACAAAGGCCGACGACCGGACCAGACTCCACTTCGACTGCGGCTTCGCGAACTGGCCGAAGTCCGTCGAAGATATGGGTATCGCCGGCTGACGGTGTTGCTCCAGCGAGAGGGATGGACGGTGAACCACAAACGGATCTACAGGCTGTATCGCGCCGAAAACCTGGAGGTCCGGACCAAGAAGCGGAAGAAAAGGGCCAGCCACCTGCGCGTCGTTCCACCACCGCCCACGAGACCAAATCAGCGCTGGTGCATGGACTTCGTCTCCGACCGGATCGAGGACGGGCACTACTTTCGTACCCTGACCGTCATCGACGTGTTTACGCGGGAATGCGTGGCGCTGCATGCCGACCGACACCTCTCCGGCCGCAAGGTCGCCCACGTGCTCGAGCGAGTCGGCGCTGAGCGCGGGTTCCCGTCCGACATCACAGTGGACAATGGGACCGAGTTCTTCTCGAAGGCGATGGACGCCTGGTGTCACGCCCGCGGCGTGCGCCTCGACTTCATCCGACCGGGCCGGCCCACCGAGAACGGGTACATCGAGAGCTTCAACGGCAAGCTCCGCGACGAATGCCTGAATGCTGAGATATTCTTGGACTTGGTTGATGCCCGACGGAAGCTCGAGGCCTGGCGTCGGGACTACAACGAAAACAGGCCTCACTCCTCGATCCGGAACCTCACCCCGGTCGAGTACGCCAACTCGGTGAGGGTCGAAAGAGGGCAGCTGGCCGCGGATTCCTCAACCTGAAGGTGGTCCAGAAAAATGGGGCGGATCAGAGGGCAGCTGGCCGCGGATTCCTCAACCTGAAGGTGGTCCAGAAAAATGGGGCGGATCACGGGCTCGCCTACGTCGGGGCTCTTGGGGAATTTGATGACGGACATGGAAGGCAGGGCGCCTTCTATTTCCCTGCCTCTTTCAGCCGCGTTAGCGCCGCGATCAGCTCGTCGACATCCTCCTCGGTGAGCGGGGCGTAGACCCAATCGGCCCCGGATACGCGCACGCTGACACCTAAGAACGGTGAAGGTCTGTCGAAGAGGTCGCTGGCGCCGCTGCGGCTGAACTTCACCTCGGCCCTCTCCCCGACTTCCAAAACGTACGCTTCCTTTTTGGCCATGGGGGACATCGTCAGGCCAGCTCCGCCGGCCGAGCAAGCGCTTTTGTATCCACAGGCCCGGTGGGCTACTTGGAGCCCAGTCGGCGCCCGGCCTCCAGCACGCCGGCCTTGAGTAGCCAGCCCGCGACAGTCTGCTTCGGCGTCATCGGTCGGACTGGGACACCAGCTCGCACGCCCGTCGTGTGCCATTTCACGATCGGGACACATTCACACCGCCGCCCGGTGATAGGAGTTAAGCAATCCGCCGAGCCGCTCGCGTCGCTCGACCCGGCCGTTCGTGTTCGCTGGGCCCGGCGCGCCTTCCCTCGACAGGTCTCAGGGTGATGAGGAAGGGTTCGAAGGCCCGATCGTCATTTATCCGCGGAAGAAGCGCTTCCCGCAGCAGGAGCTCGAATCGATATGGCGAGCGACAGACGGGCGTTGCCACCTCTGCCCGAGACGGTGGCGGCTCAACCAACGCGCTCGAAGTGGATGGCATGTTGACCACGTGATTCCTCACGTCGGGGGCGGCAGCGATGTTGAGACAGTCGCGAACCTGCGCGTGGCTTGTAGCACGTGCAACCTCAAGAAGGGGAAGAGCCACACGGAAGCGAATGTACGCCTTGCGCTCCGGATTCTTGTTGCGTGCTTTCGTCAATAAGGTCCCCTTCGCGCCTTTTGAGGCCCTCCGAGGGCCTGCGCCGGCGTACGCGTCGGTTGGTCCGCTGTCGCGTATAGCGTTGCGGAAAGCGCGGGCGCTGCAGAGCGCCATCTTCGTCCGTCATCTACTCCACTCCTCGGATCTTTGGGGAGACGAACTGGCGGCGAATGTGCGGCCCGCCTAGGAGAACACGAAGGTACCTCGGTTCATCTGGCGACTGGATGTCGTCCGGTGGTGGGGCGGTCGACTCGGCGGCGGACGCGAGCCGCAGCTTCACTCGCCGTAAGCAGGAGCGGATCGGTGTACACTGGTGTCGGTCGGTTGCGCGCGTACAAGTCGCCCCGCCCGACTCAAGATGGAGCAAGATCAGACAGGCCATTGGGCGGACAGGAATCCTCGAGCGGCGGGCTTTCTCGCGGTCGCGCTGGGCCTCGTGTCCCTGGCGATGCTCGGCCCGTACTTTGCGCAAGTGCGAATGCACGTTGACGGAGCTGTCATGAGCGCACGGATTTCTGGTGGCCGGACGCGGGAGTGCACAATACGGATCTCGACGGGGAGAACGCAGCAAACCCTTCATCTCGATCCATCCGCCTGCTCGTCCCTTACTTCGGGGCTCCGCGTGACCAAAGAAAGATGGATGGCCACTCTCCAGCTTGGGCCACGAACCGTTCGCGCGATTCCTTGGTTTGCGTTCGTGAAGTTCGGGCTCTGCGCAGCCTTCCTTCTGGCGGCGGGCACCGCAGCCCTGCTCGGGGCGCCCTGGTCTCGGCGACCGCGCCGTAGTTTGCCGCCCGAAGCAGAAGACCGTCGCGGGAACTGACGGTTCACTGAGCGCCTCCCCGAGCAATCGAGCGCTCGGCCATCGGGCAACCTCCGGCCTTCGTCGACAAAGCGCCGGAGGCTGCGTCCCGACACGGACCTAGTGGGTGTTCGATTCCTACCGATCGTCGGTGACTCTCGGACGTTGCAGTCGTGCTCCCCTTCATCTGTTCGCCTCCTCCATGTCGTTACTGCAACCGTCAGGCAGGTCAGGCGCTCCAAGCCGAAGGGTGGTGGGTAGCGCGGCAACAGTCGGCGAGTACTTCGTGGCGGAACTGAGAAGGACTCCGCGAGTCACTCGTCTGACAAGCCGCCGCGAGGCGGGGCGTTTTCCGCCAGTCTGACGTCGCTCCCGTCAATACGACCGGATCTGCAGGTCCGACACCATGTAGGCGGTCTGGTACCCGCATTCGGCGCACCTCATTGGCGGCGTCAGCGAGTATGTCGCCCTCGGTACCTGCTCTCCCTCGATTGGCGGGACTCCGTCTGTTACGTCGTCCAACAGGACGAACGCACCGCAGTTGGCGCACTCGGCGCCCCGGTGCTTTCGGATAGCTGCATCGGTCTGAGCCTGGGTCACCGGTGCCGGTATCTCGTCGGACGGGAGAGGTGTGGGAGTCAGGTCGCTCATGTCCAGACCGTGTATCGGCGGCGATCTCGGTTTGATGAAGCCATTCGCACAGTGCCGGTCAGAGTTCACTTGGGTCTGCACGGTGTAGGTGCCGCTCACCCATGATGACGAAGTGGTCCAGACATTCTTCGCGGACGGTCCAGATGAACCGCTCTGCTACCGCGTTGCAGTTCGGGCTCTTCGCGGGAGTCGCCACGCTCTGCACTCCCCGCGACGCCTGCAGGCTCTTCCATCCCGCCGTGTACAATGGTCCCGGTCATGGATCACGTGCGTGGCTCTCCGAAGAAAACCATCCGCCGGATCCAGCAGCCCTCGCGCCACCTGCTCTATCCATCTCCCATGGTGTCCATCCTCGTCTCCTCTGGTCGGATGTCCACCGAATCGGATCAGGCTCAGGCCTAGCTCCGGAAGAGGACCACGTTCCTGGTGGGCGCACCTAGGGCGCTCTCGATGCGGTCGTCTAGAAAGTCGCTCCAAAATGCTGTTTCGCGTTCTCCAGCGCTGACCACGCGACCGCCACGTTGGACTCCAGCCGCTGGCCCCGCTGACAGTTGTCGGCCGGCTGCAAGCGCCCGTACCCGCTGCGGCATGCGGGACAGTCTATGGCGTGCCGATCGAACTCGGCAACGGCTTCATCTCGGGCTTGGCGCAGGCGCCTGAGGAGTTCGCTCTGGTCGCGCGTCATGTCGCGGAGAATCTTAGCGCGAGTGCCGTCCCGTCAGGCGCTTGAGTCGCATCGACGGACGCACCCTCCTAATGAGCCCCGAATTTAGCTGAGCGTTGCTCCGATCGCTGGCCGAACTCGTATTGCGAGGACGAATGTGTCAAGGTCAGAGTGCGGGTGACTGGTCAAGGGAAGCGCGTGCCCACGAACTCGCGGACGAGAGCGGCGACTGCCGCGGAGACGCTGGTAAGCATGATCCCCATCCCTCTGGCGCCATGACGCACGTCCGCGACGGGATTCGCTCGAATCCAGCGCACCTCGCCTTGTACGACGAGCCATCGATGAACATCGGGGAGTCTGAACCTCAGCACGACACGGTCGCCGACGCGACCAGGATTGCTCGTCGCCGCGAACAGGCCTCCCTGGCTGATGTTCTCAGTCAACGCCATCTTCGAATCGTCTGCCCACGCAATCTGGACCGGCACCTGGAGGTCGCACCGGACCTCTCGAGCCGCGAGTTCCGCCATTTTCTATCCCCTCCCCAAGGTCACTCGGTCGCGCCGCTTCCCACAGACGGGAGTGCCCCAGAGTACCGCGAGCTCGCGTTCACATCGAGACAGTCGGCGCCCCCACGGAGGGGGCGTCACGGAGCGCCACGCGTCGCTGACTTCGCTCCGGTTTCGTCGTTACGCGGAAAGAGGGAACGACTGCCCCATCGTTCTCCGACCCTCGCAGCGGCCGTTCCCCTCGCCTAAATGGCGTGAGAGTTGGCTGCGCAAGGAGTGGGCTCCTCGAGAACGGCCAACACATCCCCGGAGTCGCAGCCCGGGCCGAACTAGGGCCGCCAAGTGTAAGGCGGCTTGGGTGTGTTGTCGGTCCCGGGGCCGGTGCAGGTCGACCCATCGACGTACCCGCTGCACGTGCCGGTCGTGATGCTGACGTTCGCACCCTGGAACTCGACGTCGCCGACCAGCGAGCCTCCGGCGATGCTCTGGCCGGCCGCGAACCAGCCGAGCGGGAAGAACGTGGTCTTGGCCGTGCCGGCGCTCATATTGAAGGTGTTGGCGTTGTACTGGCCGCCTGTGCTGCCAATCATCGACAGCGCGCCAATCGTGCCGCCTGAGACTGTGCTCCCCCTCTCCACGTAGGCGTGGTCGAGGATCATCGCGCCGCTCCCGACCGTTGCCCCGCTCGCGACTGTCGCGTAAGGACCGACGTACGCCGACGTGCCCGAAGGCGCGCAGCCGCCGCCGTTGCTCGCGCGGACGAGCCCGGAGGGACACGCGTCCTGCTTGCCTCCCTGGAACCCGTCGGGCCATGCGTTCCCCAGTTGAACCATGAACGGATAGCGCGGCACCGTGTAGTAGGCCTGATCCCAGACGATCTCCTGCTGTGTGGACGGCGTAGCAGCGACGACCAGCCACAGCGACTCGCCCGGATTCACGCAGAACGTGAGCTGAGCGTCCGACCCTTTCTGCAGCCCGCTGTATCGCGGGGTAGTGATCCCCGCGTCGGTGGCGACGAGACCCCAGCGCCAATCCGGGGCAGGAGCTGCCGAGGTCACGCCGCGAAAGGTGACAGTCACGCTCGTGGCCCCTGCGTCGGGGTACAGCCGAATTACGTTGTACCCGAAGCGTTGGGGCGCCCAATCGAACGGCGAGATGAACCGCCGGTTGCTCGCGTAGCTCGCATCCAGGGGCTCGACCTTGGTGAGGCGTAGTCGACGCCACGTCTGCGACGTGTCTGTGGCGAGGCCGTAGTTGGAGCGAAACAACTTCCCCTGGTTCCCGCCCGCCGTGCTCTCCGGCGGGGGATCCTGGTAGTCCCAGGTCACGTTGTGCATGGCCCACTCGCCGATGAAATCATTGAGCTGGCTGATGTTCCACTTCTGGCCGTTCATGATGGCGGTGAACGGGTCGGCGACGGGCGTCCCGTCCCAGATCGCGTTGACCGCGCTGTAGCAGTACTTGTCCTTCAAGTACTCCATGAACTGCCAGTTGCAGTACCGATCCCGCGTGGACCCGAGGTAGAGGTGAGGCGCGTTGTCCAGGTACTCCGAGCAGTGCACGTTGCTCGTGTGGTACTCGACCTGCTGCTGCGCCGACCAGTTCGCGTGGCTCTCGTAGATCCAGCCGCAGGTGTTCGACTGGTTGCAGGCCAAGCCCCCCTCGACCGCTTGGACCCCGTGCCTAAACTCGTGCGCGAGCCCCCAGTGATCGGACAAGCCTCCCGTGCCGATCCACATCCCCATTCGATTCGTCGCGAAGGAGCCACCGGTGAGGCCCCAGGTGGAATGGACGTGAATGCTGACCTTGTACTTGGTGGCGGTGTTGCAAAGTGGCTCCCGCTCCCACATCGGGTTGCCGAAGTAGAGGCTCCAGACGGTCTCGAGTTGGTCGACCGCAGGCTGGGCCAGCGCAGCCGTGGTGCTGGCTTCGTCCCCGTAGACCGCGAAGTGCGTCGACTGGGAGATCAGCTTCATGGCAGAGCAGCAGGGATCGTTTTGAGGACCTGCCTCCATCCACGTTCCAGCAGTGCAGGTCGTCGGTGCCGAGGTCGGGCAACTCGTAGCCCAGACCGTGGTCGTCGTGCCGGTGTCGCACGTGCCGGGTGCTCCCCCTGTGCCGGTCGCTCCGCCCGATCCTGTCGTGCCTCCGCCCCCTGCTACCCCGCCGGATCCCGTCGCGCCGCCGGTCCCCGTTGCGCCGCCAGTTCCCTTCCCCCCCGCGGCCCCGGTCGTGCCGCCAGAACCCGCTGAACCACCCGTACCGGTCAGGCCACCTGCGCCAGTCGAACCGGCCGTTCCAGCCGCCCCTCCTGAGCCGGTCGTGCCGCCATTGCCAGTCGCCCCACCGGTGCTGGCTGCGCCACCCGACCCAGTCGCACCTCCAAGCCCTCCCGCACCGCCGGATCCTGTCGAACCACCAGACGCCGTTGCGCCGCCAGTGCCCTTCACGCCGCCTGTTCCTGTCACCCCTCCGGATGCCGTTGCTCCACCGCTACCAGTTGAACCACCTGCGCCGGTTGAACCGCCCGACCCAGTCGTTCCACCGGTTCCCCGTACTCCGCCCGCTCCAGTGGTCCCGCCCGCTGCTGTCATCCCACCGGTGGCGCTACTCGAACCGCCGCTGCCGGACCCGGTGGTCGATTCGCCCTTTGCACACCCGAGCGATGCGGTTAGGAGAGAAATTCCGAACCAATACCAGAGCGAGTTGGACTTGCGCATGCCGCGAGGAAGGTCCCCTCAAGGTCCACGCGCGGTTCACAAAATCAGCCACCTCGCCGAGGACGTCGCGAGTTTGAGCGCTGGAGGCTGACGAGCTGAAATGGGCCCCGCCCGGGCGAACACGCCCGCATCACAAAGGAGCACAGCTGGCGACAAGCACACTTCAGCGGTGGCTGCTGACGACCCGCTTCGAGGCTGAACGGCAGATTTCCATCACGCATGATGCTCCTTCCTCTCAGCTTTCTGATGTCCTCGGGCACGCCAAGCAGATGTTCAACCGGATCGTCCATGGCCTGTTGGTTGCTTGCTGAGGCAACCCTGGTGCGAGCCTCGAAGGGCTTCTCGGCGTGACAGCCATCACCGCGCCGCGCCGCATGCCGATCGAGGTCTCGGTTCAGCTCAAGGCGGGCGACGACTCGTTCGTCGGTCTGTCGTCGAACATCGGCCCCGGTGGCCTGTTCGTGGCGACCGATCGATCGTTTAGTGTAGGTGACCGGTTCACGGTGAGGTTCACGTTGCCTGAGCAGCGGCTGTCGATTTCTTCGGTGGCTGAGGTGCGCTGGGTTCAGCAGGGGAACATCGGCCCACAGGGAGTCGGTGCTCAACTTGTGCATCCGTCTCCATTGGTCATAGCGGCCATCGCAGAATTCCTCCAAGAGGTGGACCGGGATCTCTCGGAGCGACGGGGCCGAGAGCCATAGAATGTGCTTCCACCCGCCTGCGTTGCCGTTCTATTCCTAGGAGATCAGTCATGGGCATCGTAGTCCGTCGGGCGAGTGTCATCGGCGCTCACCGGCCGTCTGGAAGGCTTGCCGTCTGGAAAGTGCGCGCTTTGCTTCTTGGAGCACAGGCCTCAGTGAACGCTCGACCGGGGTGGCTACACCGATTGCTGGGCTCTATTCTGGATGAGGAAGCAGGCCTTGGGAACCAGGGCGAGCCTACGGTCGACATTGACCTGATCGTGGCGCTCTGGAGCGAACTGCTCGAGGATCGACGTCTGGGAAAAGTTCGTCTTTCGGATGTCCCCCTTCACGCTCCGGCCAGGATTGCCGATCTCACTGCTCTCGCGCGCCGACGCGCCGAGGAGATCGGCTGGTTCATGCAAGGGATGGCGCCAGTTGGAAGCCTTCCCGCCGACGTTCCGGCCGAACGTCGGTATCTCTCCTGCCGGTTAGAGGAGGCGAGGCTCTTTTACGACGGGTACGGGAAGATGCTGAGCGTCTACGAGGACCGTCAGGATCGAGACCTATCGAGCGTCATCGAGGGACTCGGGGCGCTCGCGTTGGCCGTCGAAGTGTTGATAGGCAGACTCCTCGATACCGCTGCGTTCACGATAGATCCAGCACGCGACCGATCCTGCAACGGACCCGTACTGGCCGCAGCGACAGCTGCCGAATCCGCCATACGGCCGGCCATCACTGAGGCCCCCGACGAGATCGATGCGGGCGACATCACACGGAGACCGTCATCTTCGAGTGGCCGCGTCGAGCGCGCCAGCCGAACCGCTCGTCACAATCTGTGTCAACCAAGGGGGCGGCGCCGATACATATAGCCGGAACGGCCATCGTCGCTAGCTGCCACCGAACAGGCCAACAGATGAACGCGAAGCCCTGAGACTCGCACCTAGAGCGCAGGGCGAGCCAGCCGGAGTCGCAGGGTGGAAGCTGCCGTCCCCCCATTTGGCAGTAGTCACCGGACCGCCGACGCCCTGATGGGCTCGTCGTCGAGGCGATCAACAGCCTGACTTCCGGCGCGCACTGGTGCGAAGACCAACGAGCGTCGGCTACCGTCAATCCTCGTTCGAATCGGGGTCCCCCAGGTCGCCCCTAACCTTCACCGCGGGGTCTGGGGCGTCGTTCGCGGAGGGCGTGGCCATCATGCGCCCACGCGCGAACTTCCATGCCTTCTGAACCACCCAAGAGAGTGATCGGTCCATTCGGGTAGCCTCTGACCTGATCTCGTCGAGCATCGCGTCGGAAAAATAGAGGCTCTGCTTCCGCTTGTCCTTCTCCGCCATGGCGGGACGATAGGACCGAAGTTGCGAGGGAGGCAAGGGTGATGGTCCGCTCGAAGAAGCGCCTCGCCAGTCCAACCATCAAGCAAGAAAGCGACGACTTCGATCCTAGCGAGTTGCCGAGAAAGTCGGCCTGACTGCCGCGCCACTGGGTCGTCGAAGAAGCTCTGCAGTCGCCGCAACTTCGAATGGTACGCATGAACCCGTGCGAGAGGGCTGGATCACCCTGGCCCTGGCGGGGGAGTCGTAGGACACCAGCCCGCGCAACCCGTCTGGCCACGCCGTCGACAACCATCGGAAAGTGGCACGTATGTGTCGCCGTACTACTTCGGTTCAGGTTGCAAGACTCCGATGGGTGCGTTCAAAGGATCCATGAATACCGCGAGGCGCCCGACGCCGGGAATCGTTTCGACGGTTTTCACCTCGGCGCCGAGCTTCTTCGCCGTATGGACGGTCGCGTCGGTGTTGGCGACCTTGACGTAGGGCATCCAGTGGGGAGGCACGCCGGGAAGTCTCATGATTCCGGCACGGCTCTTTCCGTCCGATCTAAGGATCTCGTAGCGGTCGGGGCCGGGGCCGTCACCGCCCATTTTCATCGTCTCGACATCGAAACCGCCGACGGCCTTGTAGAACGTGATGGAGCGGTCGGGATCCTCGGAATAGAGCTCGTTCCAGATCCAGGCACCGTCGACGTTCAAATAGTCGCCGCTGCCCTGGAACTGGTTTGGCTGCCAAATCGCGAACGCCGCGCCGAGCGGGTCGATCGCGAGCGCCATCGTCGCCTGATCGCCGACGGCAAATGGGGACTTCGCGACGATTCCACCGAAAGACGTCACCTTCGCGGCGGCCGCAGAGGCGCTCGCGACTTGGAGATACGGCAACCAGTGCCCGTTCGCGGGCGGCGGTTGCGTGTAACCACCGATTGTCGCGTCGCCCAGTGCGATCATCGTGTAGGACCTTCCGTCTGGTAGCGGTATGTCCTTGGTCCTCCACTGGAACAGCGCCGAGAAGAAAGCCTGTGCCTTCGCCGCGTCGTTTGTCACGTAATCGAACCACACGAACCTACCGTTCGGGATAGTTGCCATCGGCTCACCTCATCTATTTGTTAACCGACCTGGAAGTGCCACACCGAGATGGCGCAGCGCACGATACAATCTTATCGATCGACCAAGACCAAGGGGACAACCCGATGGGTAGTCGTCGCCGACCGCGCGAGTTCGACACCGAAGCAGCGCTGCGTAGGGCAATGGACCTGTTCTGGGAGCGGGGCTACGAGGGGACCTCGCTTGGCGATCTGACGAGGGCTATGAAGATCGCGTCAGCGACCATCTACGCCTGCTTCGGCAACTCTTCAAGCGATCGTTGCATTGTACCCACTTCGACAGCATCGATCTCGCTGTCGTGCTGCTCGACGGAGCGCACATCGGCCGCTGGCCGATCGAGCGCCCTCCCACCGCGATGCTGGCGCGAACAACCTCATGGCGACCCTATGCGGAAGACGCAGGGGCCCAGCACTCCTCCGTCACGCACTCGGTCGCGGAGACTCTTTCGCTTACCCCACTTGCCTTCCCTGTTTACCTCCTTGCAAAGTCAACGGCTCCCTCCAACTAGCGGGCCAGTTCGCGAGCGCGATGATCGCGGACAGCAGCAGATGGATCGGGGCTGAGATGCTGTCACCCACCGAATCGTGGTTGATGACGTGAGTCGTGACCGCGCCGATGAGGATGAACACAAGAATCACCGCACCAAGGAAACGCCTGCGCGGTCGGATGAGCATCACCGCCGAAAGAATTTCAGCGCCACCAATGACCATCGCGAACCAGGCCGGATAGCCCCAGTGCACGAACTTCGTGGCGTAACACGGGTAGCCGAACAGCCCGCGTGGAAGGAACTTTAGCGGAGCGAAAACGAGAAGCTCGATCGCTACGAACCAGCTCAGTCCCGAGGTGACCCGGTCTCGCCGCCCGGCCTTTTCTGCCATGCTCGCGCCTCCACTACATGACGACTGGCGACGAGGAGATGTGACAGATAGCGGCCTTGCAATGCGGCGGAGCTGGAGCGCATCGTGTTCAGCCTTCGCCTAGCAGCAAAACCTCGAACTTCTCGAGACGTTCGGGCTCGCCTATTGCATCGATCTCGACGATCTTGTCACCCGCGAATTTGAGCGTGAGCACCAGCATCAGCCGGCCGCGAGGCGCGACCACCACGCCGACCTCTCCGTCGACCATCGCCGGGCTGGCCCCCCAGGCGCCGCCGTTGATCGCCCGTTTGGCTGCTGCCAGGGCGCCCCGAAGCTCACGCGGCTCACCGCGCGCAACCACGCGATCAACGCGGACGACGACCTCGGGATCGAGGACGGCGAGCACCGCGTCGAGATCGCCTGCGCGCGCGGCGGCGAGATAAGCGTGGGCCACCTCATGTCGGCGCGCCACATCCGGCGGTGGGGGCGCGCCCCGGACTCTTCGGCGGGCGCGACTGGCAAGCTGTCGCGTGGCTTCCGGCGACCGCTCCACGATCGGTGCGACCGCGTCGAAGGGTACGTCTAACATGTCGTGCAGCACGAACGCGATCCGCTCAGCGGGGTCGAGTCGCTCGAGCACCACCAATAGCGCCTCCCCGACTGCGTCTGCGATCAGCGACTCTTCGTCGAGTCCGGGCGCCGCGACTTCGGGGATACGGGCGTCGAAGTCTTCGCGGCGTGACTTGCGCGCTCGCAACATGTCAAGGCAGATGCGCGCTACCGCAGTGGTCAACCATGCGCGCAGATTCTCGATCTCTCTCGTCTTCGCTCGACGGAGATGCAGCCATGCCTCCTGGACAGCGTCGTCCGCTTCCGTGACTGAACCGAGCATGCGATAGGCGACCGCCCGAAGGTGCGCCGTGTGCCTCTGAAGCTCGTCCGCAAGCTTTTCTTCGTCCATCGGTCACGTCTCTCCTTCGTACTCCGTCTTCACTTTGACGGATGAAATGGGACCGATGTGACAAGGAGGCCTGACCATGCGTGATCTGCTCGACAGAATTAGTTACGTGACCCTGTTCGTGACCGACCAGGACAAGGCTCTGGACTTCTACACGAACAAGCTCGGCTTCGAGCTGCGGGTGGACAACCCAGTCTCCCCGAAGGGGCCACGCTTCCTCGTCGTCGGCCTGAAGGGTCAACCGCTGCAGGTCACTTTGTGGCCGGGCAGCAAGGGAGCCTCGGCGTCCGCTCCCGGCTACTTGCCCGGCGCGATCTTCGTCGAGAGCCCGGACGTCGAGGCAGCCTTTGCGGCCCTCAAGGGGAAAGGCGTTGCCTTTGAGGAGATACGTCCTGCCCACATGCCCTACGGCACGTACATCACGGCCCTCGATCCGGACGGCAACCGCATCAGCATCCGCGGCAATTGACCAAGGTGGCCCGGATGCGGGTCCCCGCCTGCCCGCAGCTCACGAAGACCAGCGCCCAGACCTGCCTGGCAGTTTTCGGACCAGCTGAATCTTGAGAGCATGCCCTCCTGAACCGCTCGGTCTTAGGTCCGCGGTCGGCCGGTCAAATCCTCATGGTTGAACGAGCGTCGAAACGGTGGTTCCGACGAGCAACGTACTGCAGGGGGGCGAGGGTTGCTAGAGCCGAGTGTGGTCTCACCTCGTTGTAGTCCGTCCCTTCCTCGAGATTACGAGAACATTCCGGCCTCCCGTGGCTCGACAAACCCCGAGCGGGTCACAGCCCCAATCTTTAGCGCGCCGAAAAACAAAGCGCAGAACCGCCGGCGATGATGATGAGCGTATACGGAGCGCCTGAGTCTCTCGGAAGGGCCAACATGCACATCCTGCCGGTTGACCGGTCACAAGCCCCGACGTCATCCTCCGGGGCTGCGGATCTTTGAGGACCGAGGCAGCGCCAAAGCAGGACGGGAAGTTGTAGCGCGGGCGCGCTGTCGGTGCGTTCCAGGCGCCCCCGGCTCCCCATGACTCAGGTCAGAAAGACGGTGTCGCGAGACCATCCTCGCCAATCACGGGATCGACTCTACGTACCCGGCTCCGGGCAGAAGCTCTCTTCGCAGCCCTCACGGTTTTCACTTCATTTGGAAGTGGAGGCGCAGGAAGAGCGGCTGGCCGAACTCCGGGCAACACCGGCGCGACGATCTCCGACCTGCGCTTGCTTGGAGCAGCTACCGAAGGCGGCGGCGACGCGGGAGCCATCGCCGCGCCCGAACTCCGGGATGCCGCGCCAAGCCCTAGCGCAGCGACAACCGAGAGCATGCCCACGAGAGCCGAGATCTTCCACGTCGGGCTCGGCCGGGTGGTTTCCGCGTGCGCTTCGAAGACCCCCTCCGATGCTCCGGTCGATCGATTCACGAGAAGCTCGAGCTCGCCAGCGAGCGCATCACGGAACTCGTCCATGCTCTGGAATCGATCACCCGGTTCCTTGGCCAGGGCCTTCATCACTGCAGCCGCGAGGTGCTCCGGAAGCTGCGGGAGCTCGTCGTGTAACCGCGGCGGCTCATGGAACATGTGCATCGTGAGGAGGTCACCGAGCCCCTCCGCCACGAACGGCGGCCGACCGACCAACATCTCGAACAACACCACGCCGAGCGAATAGATGTCGGCCCGATAGTCGACCGCTCCAGCGCCCCTGCACTGCTCGGGAGCCATGTAGAGGGGTGTCCCCATCACCGAGCCGGTACGCGTTCTTGCCGAGTGTGCCCCTCCCAGCGAGTCCAGAAGCTTCGCCACCCCGAAGTCGAGCACCTTCACATGGAGGCCGCCGTCCGGCTTCGCGACGAGCTGAATGTTCTGCGGCTTGAGATCCCGATGGACGATCCCCTTGGCGTGCGCGGCGCTAAGGGCCCCGCACAGCTGGTTGCCGATGATCACCGCTTGGGCCGGGTCCATCGGACCGCGCCCGATGGCCTCGCTGAGCGACTCGCCCTCGAGGAACTCCATGATGAAGTACGGCTGACCTTTGTCCGTCTGCCCGAAATCGAGTACCTCGACGACATTCTCGTGACCGACCGCATGGATCGCGCGGGCCTCGTTGAAGAAGCGCGCGACGACGTCCGGATACTCCGAGAGGTCCGGGCGCAGGAGCTTGATGGCCACCTTTCGACCGATAACCGGATGTTGGGCCAGACAAACCGAGCCCATGGACCCCTCGCCCAGCCCCTTCACGACGCGGTAGTTCCCGATCGTCTCGTTCGTTAGATTCGTCACGATCAGAGTCTCCAGGAGATGGGCGATGCAATTCCGCCACCACTCGCGCAGCCCGCCTGACATGCGGTCGAAGACCACTCCGACCCTCAGGATTCTGACATTCCCCTGGGGATCCCGTGCGCACCTGCGGCGAGGGTTCAGGGCTAGGAACGCTTCCCGTCGTGCGGTCCCCAGAGCAAAGCGTCGGTGTCAGGGCGGGCAAGGATGACGACTGTCTTCGCCTCGCGCGAGCTCCGTGAGCAGGTGTGGCAAAACAGGCACGGTCTGCTGGTCGAGGTCGCCGGTCTGGCACCGCTCCGCTTTCCGGCCGGCCTACCTCAAGCGAATCGTAGTCACCACTCTCTGCCGCCTTCAGCGGCGATCAGGCTCTTGATGGCGACTGGAGACGGTACCACCGGACCGATCTTTCAATCTCCCGCAGAGACCTGGGTTATCGGGGAAAGCTCGATCTCCGGAGGCGTTGCTGCTCGGGTAGGATGGACGGATGGTCGGGACAGGCGCCGCGCGGTCATGGCCAGCCAGGGCTTGGCGAACGGCGGTCACCGTGTCTTGCCTGCTCGGGATCATCTACCTCCACGGAGTACGCGGATGTCCGCTTCGCTTCAGGAGCGACGAATCGATTCGCGCCGAGATTCTCAGGGAGACGCCAGCGGGCACGACGTGGCGGGAGGTAGAGCGGATTGCCGACTACGAAGGGTACACAGTTACATCGGGATATTTCACAGAGGGTCGTATCGGCCACTCTCCGTATGGCTCGCTGCGAGACAATGGGGTCGTCGCCGAAGTGGGTGGGTACGCGTCCTTTCCTGTTGGCACAACGCGTGTGTACGTGGAGTGGCGTTTCGGTGCGGGCGGAACGGTGACCGGGGTCGAAGTCAGGCGGGACCTGGACACGCTCTGACCGTTGGTCCTTCGGCTCGAGCGCCAGGCCAGACCTACTAAACCGCTCGAGACACCATCCGGGAGGGCGGTACTCGGGCCAGATGCAGGAGGCCGGGGCTATCGCGCCCGCAGGCATGGCCCTGCGCGCCGCGTGTTCATCGAGAAGGCAGCAGCCGAAGACTGGGAAGGCCTCGCCGCAACATCACGGGCGCGAATAGGTTTGAGACATCGATCCGTCGTAGAGCACGATTGATGACGCCGTCGCCGTGAATGAGTGAGAAGCGGTACCCGATATCAGGCATTGGTTGGAGATGGTCAAGACCGTTCCACTGACGACAAACGTTCCTTGTTCGACGGCACACCTCGTCCCGTCACTTCTGATCCACGAGTCGCCAGCCACGATGATCGCACCCTGGTAGTACCCGTCGAAGCACGAACTCGTGCCGGCGTCCGACAACGAGTACGAGTCAACCCCGATGAGATTGTACGTTCCGCTCTGCACGCTCCCGCCCTCCGCTGCGGGGGGCAGCCCCGTGTGAAGGCAGAGGTTCTGCACCGTGCTCACCGACAGATTGCATGCCCGTGCGCAGCCACCGGCCCCCCCCGAGCCATCGCCCCCCTTCCCGCCAAAGCCTCCATCGGCAATGGCCGCGCGTCCTCCCCCGCCGCCCGTCGAGCCCGAGTCACCCTGACCACCGGTGCCTGTTGCGCCCGCCAGACCGCCGGCACCGGCCCGCCCACTGTTGCCCGCAGCACCTCCTGTTGACCCACTGTCGGCGGAGACACCCGTTGAACCGCAGGCATTGATTAGCACGAGCGCCGCCGCCAATGAAAGATGCACACACCTACTACGGATCCTGCGAAGCGATGTCGACCTCATTGTCACCAACCTTCGGGGACAACGATCTCTTGATCTCCCCAGCAGGCACTCGTGCCGGTAGCTCGAAGGGCACAGAAGCTGGCGCCACCGCCCACAATCTGTGCGAAGGGCCCGGGCGGCAGGCTGGCGAACAATGATGCGGTACTCGTCGTCTGAGATATCCAGCAATTGAGATTCCCAGTCTGATCGATGGCGCACGCCCGCCCGACGGAATCGACCGCAAGATGGAGATAAGATCCGGAGCGAGTCATCGCGCTGCCGGTCGTTGTCACCGCAGTACCATCCGATCGAATCGCTCCAAGCCGGTAGCCGACGTTGGCGGTGATCTCCGTATAAGAGCCTGGCGAGAAGGTTGCGAAGGCGAAAGACGGGACCCCGGTCTGCTCGAGCCCGAACAGTGCGTCGTCGGACACTACGATCTCGACGTAGGGAGGCGTGGGCGAAACGAGGGAGATCCCGTTGTCACACGCCACGGTACCATCCATCGCCAGCTTGCACGCGCCCCAGGGCGAGACGGAAACGGCGCGAAGGCCAGTGCCTAGGTCCCGGTTCCCGGCGTCGGTCCAGCAAGATCCGCGGGTGCTTTCGTCGACGCCGCAAAATGTGTGATCGGTGAGCGCGTTGGCGGACATCGCCATCTGAACGAGGTTCGGCGGCGCCGCCGCGACTATCGGAGCCGCCGCTACGACCAGGGATCCTACTGGTGAGCTGCCCCAACAATTGAGGACGCCTCCCTTGAGGCCACAGAAGTAGTCGTAGGCCGCGGCAGCGGAGAGGGCAGTCGTACAAGGAACCGAGCCAGCATCGACCTGGACCCTGCACCGAACCGCCGCATCGCTGGCGTCATCGACCGGTCCAGCGGCATCAGCAGAACCTGCATCGGGGTGTGATATGCGTCCCCCGGTCGACCCGCTTTGACCGGAATCGACCAGTTGTCCGCCCGCGCCACCCGAGCCCCAGCCACCGGATCCACCGCTCACGCTCATTGCCTGGCCGCCGGAGCCTGATGGCTGCCCCCAGCGGCCGACCAAGGCGTCTCGGTTGCACCCGACCACCAATCCGGCGAGCACCAGCAGTCGCAAGAATCGTCGGCCAATCATGGCGACCCAGTCGAGTCGAGTCGAGCACCGTCGACGACGGTTAGAAATGCCCGGGCCTCAATCCGATGAACACCCAGCGGGAAGAGGCGTAGATACGCTTCGACGTCGGAACGCGCATCGCCCGTCTTGCCAAGCCTCTCTTGGCATGCCGCCCGTGTGAACAGCGCACGTTCGGAGAGCTCGTCGGGCCGGTCCGGTCGAAAAACAACGCCAAGGTCGGCAACGGCCTCGCGATAGCGACTATGTGAAGCCCGCAGCTCACCTCGCAGCAGCATCAACGGTCGCGTACCCGCGATTTCCGCCATTGGCAACCGATCGAGCTGAGCCAAGGCCATTTTCTCGTCACCCGACCGGAAGAGGGCCTCAGCCTCTATGAGCGCCGCCTCCTGGGAAAGTCGCCCACTGGGATAGAGGCGCGTATAGAGACCGAGCCGCTCCAGCGCCCTCCTTGCATCCCCCGCACCTCGCAGAGAAGATAGTGCCTCAGCCAACAAGGTGCCCTCGCCGGGCGTGGTCCTCGCCGATTCCGTCGAACTCACCTCGACTCTCTGAACGAGCCGGCCCCCGGGTGGATCTAGGCGCGGCGGTGACAGGGACAGCCGTTCCGACGGCAATCTAACGCCATCGCGTTGATTGGCACCGAGCCGCGTCGATGCTCCCGGTCTCGGCCTCGACAGGGCACTCGCTCGACCAGGGATATCGCTCTCGAATGCCTCCCCGTGGAGTGGAGAGTTCGCGCTGCCCGGAATCGGCATCGCCTCTACCGAGCCTAGGCTCGTTCCGCCGGCCGGGATGGGCGGTACTTCGACCTTAGCCTCTCCTGCGACGGCCAGCGACTCGTTCGAAGGCGACGGGGACACTGCAAAGTCGGTCGAGCTCCTGGTCTGAACTCGCCGAAGTCGCTCTTCTCGCCGCTCGTAGGACGGGGCACTGCTCGCTGAGGGGGCATATCCGCGATGGAGGGTGTAGTAGCCGATTGCGGCCAGAGCCCCCGTCGACGCCCCTAAGACGAATCCGCCGACGGCAAGCACCCAACGGCGAGCGACACGCTTCCGTGGATGTGAAGTTGCGTCGGCAAGACCCCGCCAGATCCGTTCCAGGCCGACCTCGTCGCGTGTACCCAGGTGCGCCGCCGCACGGAAGGCGTCTCTCAGCCAACGGTCGTTCGATGTCTGGGGATTCCGTTCCGCCTTCCAGCGCATCGGCTCCGATCGCGCGTTCCTCACGATTGGGCCCTCCGCCTGTGCGCAACAACCCGTCGGACCAGGGCTGTCCGGGCACGGTGCAACCATACTCGTACGGTGACCGGACTCACTTCCATAAGGACCGCGATGCTTTCGGTGTCGAGCTCCTCCAGCTCGAACAGAATCAGCGTCTGGCGTTGCCGCTCTGGCAGAGCGGTCATGAGGGCATAGAGGTCGGCGACTCGCTCCCGCGCATCGAGAGGTGCGCTGGGCCAATGCTCGGGGGGCCCCTCCTGCTCTGGCCGTCGGTCGAGCCCGAAGAACCGTAGGTGCCGCCGCCAGGCCCGCCGTCTCTCGTTTGCGACGATCTTGCTGGTTATCCTGAAGAGCCACACCCTCACCGGGGCATCGCCCCGAAAGCTATGCAGCTTGTCTTTCACCACGAGGAACACGTCGTGGATCAGGTCATCGCGATCGAGTCCGGGTCCTGCGAGACGAGAGACCCATCGCGCGACGTCCGCTGAATACGCGCGATAGAGCCCTTCGAGCGAAAGTCGCTCGTTCGAAGGGATGGCCCGGCGCTCTTTTGTGCCCGACATCGACAAGGCCCTGCTCCAAAGTGTTCGCGGGCCGGAGGAATGTTTCACCACGGCCAAGGGAAGTCGACCTCCAGCAGTGGCATCCATATCAACCGGGGTATTGGTCGTCGGCTATCGGACGGCCCTTCGACCAACGCGTCATAACGAGGCGCTCCCCCGGCCACTCGAATCCCGGCAGACAAGCTCGGCGCTTTGCTTCCACGGAAGGGAGAGACCATCCCGCGCACCTCGACCAAGGCAGCAACCTCGGGCTTGACCTGAGAGACGTTCGTCGGGAATCCGGCGCCCGAGATGAAGATCAGGGAGCCGGCGACACCTAAGTCCGCCGCCGCTGCCACACGTCGTCCGGGAGTTCTACCGCCGAACTTCAGCGCTGCCCCAGCCCTCTGCCAACGAGCTTCTCCCTGATCGAGGTGCTCCGACGATCTTCCGGTGCCCCACACCTCGCCCGCGAGCGAAAACGTCGGTGCCGACGTCAGGGGACGACGAACCTCCAGCATTCCCGCAGGCACCCTGGACCCGCCAGAGGCGAGAACCAGTCCTCCGGCCAAACCCAAAGAGGGGCCGCTGAACGGCCCGATCGGTTCCGTGGACCTAACTCGGGGACCCGAAGGGGCAGCGAGCTCGACTGGAGGCCGATCGTCCATGTCAAGGCGGGTGAGCCAAGTCGCTGCCAGCACAGCGATCTCGTCCGTGAGAGCTCGGCAGTCTCCCGTGCCGCGATCCCAAGTTCGCTTGGCGACCAGTTCGCCACTTCCGGTCTCGAAAAGGATTCGAAGGGCCTTTTCGGTGTCGCCGGGTAGCACGACAAGACGTCGGGAATCTGGCGGACCCCCACCGGTCATCGGCCGCAAGGCGGAAGCCAAGGCGTCGGCGCTCGGACAGGGAACCTCCGATTGGATCGTGAGGGTTCCAAGAACCGTCGAAGAGAGAGCGGACAGGACTATGGCCAAAGCGGGTAACACTTAGGTGCGGCCTTGAGGCGACTGCCCTATTGTCCGAATGCCTCCTCCGGCGACAACCGCGATCTCGTCCCCCGTCTGGTTGCTACCTTCCAGAGACCCCTTTTCCACCCCAGCGTAGGTGTGCGCGCGCCGGCCAACTGTTTCAGGGACTGATCGTTTTCTCGGGAACAGCCGACGCGGAGCGGCACCGGGGACGAATGCGATTCCGTAGTGCCGAACCGGGGAGTCTAGGTTTCACAGTAGAGGTCGCGGCCTCCAGCGACCCAGGATCCGCGGAGCTCAAGCGCCCTACCCGACGAGAAGAGGCGCGACCAGGTCTCCGAACCCTTTCGCAGAGCCGGAGGGTTGCGAATGTGCAACATCGTGGTTCCCGTTCTTTCTGTGGGCGCTCACTCCTCGCGATGAATCGGGGGAGTTCTGTCGGGCACCGTGCTTGCTCAATCCGCCGGCGTGGAAGGCACAGAAAACGATGAATACGGGCTGTTCGTAGGCCGATATCGCAACACGATCGCGGTGCACGGATAGCGAGTGGGGAAGGGACAGGGTGATGGGAGCGAAACCGACGCGAAGTCTGGACGTAGGAGCCGCAAAGACTGGCCGTTAGCTCTGGCGGCTGGCCATGAGAAAGTTGGCTGAAAGCACGCTGGTCTCACTCGACGGTGTCGTGGGCTCACCTTGGGCCTGGACCGGACAGCTGTCGGACGGGGAGAGCCGGAGACATGCGCTTGCGGCGCTCGACCGTTACAAAGCGTTCGTCTTCGGGCGCGTCACGTACGAGACCTTCGCCGCGACCTGGTCGCAGGTTAAGGGCGACGTGTATCTAGATCGGATCAACGCCATGCCCAAGTTCGTGGCGTCGACCACCCTGCACCAGACAACTTGGAACGCGACGCTGCTCGAAGGCGACGTCGTCGAGGCGATCAGGCGTCTCAAGCAAGAACCGGGGAAGGACCTGATCAAGTACGGGACCGGCAAGCTCGATCAGACCCTCGTCGAACATCGCCTACCCGCCAATTCCGAGATGGATTCCGATGTGTCGACTCTGGGATCGCTTCGCGCCCACCCGACCACAGAGCGCTGTCTGGCACGGCTGTCGCGCGAGACCCGATTCGGGTCGAGAAAAGTGATGGGTGCCCACCAGGAAGACAATCGCGACGGCGAGCGACAGCAACCAGACAATTCCGATCCTCGCGACTTGTCGCACTGCGGACATCCCGCCTCCGCAACCAACAGATCGAATCTAATCACTGCCGGTCAGAACGTTGGTGGGGATTCCCGTAGAGCTCGCGCGCGGCAGGGCGCGTCGAGGACTCCTTTAGTGACAGAGCTCTGAGCCCGAGGCCGCCGACGGTTTGCTGCCATCGACTGTGATGAACTGCCACTGGAAGCTGCTAGGCGAGAGCGTGAGCTCGAGAAGCCCATGGGTGCCCAGGATGCTCGCTTCGAGATCACTCAGGCGCGGTCCACCGAACGTAGTATCGAAGTCACCGCCGCCGGTGCCGACGACAAAAGTCCGGATGCCGCCCCCGAGGTCGAGCTTACCGGTGTCATCGAGTGGAGAGAGCTGCTGGTAGCCGTGTTCGTGACCGTTGAGCACGATGTCGACGCCCGCCAAGTAGAGCGCGTCCCACAGCGGCCCTACCGCGGTCAACTCGCCCGTGGCAGTTCCCGCCTGGTATCGAGGATGGTGCCAGAACGCCAGTGTACAGAGAGACGGGTGTGCGGCCAGGTCGGCGACCAACCAGTCGTGTTGAGCCGAGGTCTGACCGCAGTCGACGAACTGACACTCGTCGCTGGTGTTGAGGCCGATGATGTGCCACGAACCGAGATCGAAGCTGTAGTAGCCCTGATCGCGAGGTCCGGCTGGCCCCGAACCGCCTCCAGCGCCGTTGAAGTAGTCGAAGTAGTCCTTCGGCGAGCCGGTCGCGTATTCGTGATTGCCGGGCACGGGATGAGAGATCCGCAGAATCTCCGGACGGCCCCAGGCCGGTGCATAGAAGGACTGAAAGTCACTCGCCGCACCATTCGGGTATGCCAGATCGCCGAGGATCAGCACAACCGCCAGGTGGTCCGTAGACACGAGCTGGTCGATCAGAGTCGCCGTGTCGCCCTGACTGCATACGTCGCAGGCGACGTCCACCTCATGCCCGGCAAGACCCGAGCGGCTGTCCAGGTACTGCGCGCCATCGATCCCTGGCCCACCACCGCCACGAGCGCCGCGTCCACAACCACACCAACCCTTAAGGACGAAGCTGCGTGAGACCCGAGCAGCCAAGACAACATCGTGCGGGTCCTCCTCGTAGGACGCCCGAAGCATCCTCGGTGCGACGCTCGCCATCCTCGTCACTGGCGAGCGTGGCGCCCGATACAGCGAACGCCCTCCCGACGATCAGGGCCAGTCGAGTTCGCCCGACGAGGATCGAGTGGCTATGGAACAACCGGATTCCGTTCGGAAGACTGACATTGCTCGAGGGCGATCCCGGCCTCGGGAAGCAGAACCCCGACTCGTTAGGGATGCTCCTCCCAGGCGTCGTTCAGACATCCGGCAGCTGCCGCCTCGGGAAGTGTGGCACAGGTGCGCACGCGCCGGACCCACGCCTCGAGGCCGCGAAGGTTCGCTGCGATGTGTGCGACGCGAATACGAGCCAGGTCGTTGTGAATGCGGAAAAGGAGCGCCTGCCGACGAGCATAGATGTCGTTGTACTCCTGTTGGAGGGACGCTCGCTGTGACTCGAGTGCGGCCTTCTCGGCGTCGTAGGCGGCGCACTGCTCAGGGTAACCTTGGGGATAGATGCACGGATGCCCATTGTGGACCTCCTTGGCCTCAGCCCACCGCTCGATCCTCCCTGAGAGTTCTTCCTTCTCGGCATCGACGTCGTTGAGCCTCGCGGAGGACTCACGGACGTCCTGTACCAGAGCTTCGAGATCGCTCGCGACTCCTCCCGTGTTTGCAGTGGCCGTCGACGCAGAAGCCTCGACGACGAGAGCAGTCACGAGGGCCGGTAGATAGATGGTCTTCATATGCTCACCTCCTGTGTCATTGGCCGTCCGAAGGGCCTCACTGGCAGGTCCTGTGGGCGCACGAGCCGGAGCAGCAGTCGCCGTTTCCACCGCAGGTCCCGCCGACCGTCGCACAGGGCACGGCGATCTCAGGGCCGGAGACGCTATCGGGCGGGGGAGCGGGAACCACGACCACTGGGGGTCCCACGATCGGGGCGATGGGAGCCGGGGTCGCTGGGATGCTCGGTGTGTTCGGGACGGGAACGATCGGCCGCGGCAACCACGACTCTGCGGGAGGGGTTGGAACCACAACGGGAACGAGCGGTGCGGCTTCGACCCCGATCGGCGGCACCAGCGGGACATTCTGGGCGGACGCCGTGCTGATGATGACGAACGAGCTGAGGAGCAGGAAGTGGATGCGCATGATGGTACCTCCGATGCGAACCAGGATCGTTCGCTCAGAGGGGAAAGTGGATCGCAGTCGATCGCGTCGGGCGCGCCGGGTCGCGATCGAGTGCGATCCGTGGCTGCTCTACAAGCCGGTCGGCAAGACAAGCCCCACGCTGGCGTGGCGCAGCCGGTACCCGATCCTCGGCTGGTTTTCCACCATGGACTCGTCGGTCGACGCCGACCGTAGCCAACCCCTCACCGCTTTCACTGCGGTAGGAACGGACTCCCCACCCTCGTGGCCTGTCAGGACCTGCTGAAGCTGCTCTGTAGTCACGAAAGCGTTGGCATCCTTTATGTAACTGGAGGCGAGCTTCTCGAGAAGGCCCAGGCGGATCGCGCTCGTTGGCTCGGCAACAACCGCCCGACCGGCGAGGCGGGTTCTCTCTTCTTGCAACCACAGCACCACGTCGAGGTCCGCTTGCAGAGGCGCTCTGTCTTGACTGTGGACGAAACACTCGACGAACCGCGCATCGCTCAATCGTGCGCGCAGACGGTAAGGGAACCTCTTTCGGAGAAAGGCACGTACGACACCCGCAATGTCGTGACGCCCCTTCCAGAGGATGCCGTACCACCCTACCCGTTCCCCATTTCTGCCAATGCACTCCTCGCGCGGGATGTCGGCGTCGTCGAGGTCACCCGGCAGCCAAAAGTGCAACTCTGGACGACTCGACATGACCCACAAGAGCACCTCCTGCTCTTGGCCAACCGCCGCACTTGCGCGATTCCGTGCCGCCCTGGCTGCCTCTTCGAGACCCCGAATGTAGAGATCTCCCCTGGCGAACGCCAAGGTCTCGAGCTTGATGTCCGAGAGGATCCTGCCACCGGGCCTGATGAGACGGCGAAGCTCCTGACGATAGCTCTTGGGGTTCCTCAGCGCCTCGGCGTCAAGGAGGATCAGGCGTGGGACCAGCGACCGATAGGTGGCGTACTTTACCCCAGCCACCACCTTGTCACCGAGCTCGCGCAGCTCGCCATGCAATGAGTCGAGCTGAGCGCCGCCGCCCGCGATCAGGTCGAGTGTCTGGGCGATATCGCGGGCACCCGGGTCCGGCGTGGCCACTTGTAGCGTTGGGTTATCGACGAGCCATTCATTTACGTCCAGCTGTGTGCCCTGACCCGCCTCGAGAAGAACAACCGTCACTCGGCCGAGAATCTCACCCGCCTCGCTTCGCCCCATTGATGAACGATCCTTTGTCAAATCCTCCAGGATATTGACGACCGCCCGCGTGTCGTCCTCCACGATAAGCAGTGGCCTCTCTGTCGACTCGTCAGGCAACCAGAGCATCCGGTCCTCCGTCGCCGGGAGTCAACGCCGGAACGACCCAACGACACGTAACTCTTCGTTCCGTCTTTTCGTGAACCGCCACCTCCCATCCCAGCTTCTCCCCCAGCATCTTCATCAGGTCGTGCCCGCCGTACTGCCCCGGCGGCTTGATCCTCGGTGCCGCATCATTTTCCGACGTCTCGTTCTCGAGGCAGAAGGCGAGACGCGGAGGAGTCGCTCTCCGCGAGATGCTGAGCCGGATCGAAGTGCCGGGCTTACCGTACTTGAGTGCGTTCCACAGCGCTTCCTGCAGAAAGAAGGAGATAGCGCCTTCGACCCCTTCTTGGGCGCGGTCCTCGTCACTCCAATCGCCGAGGTGGATCGAGAGCACCTCGGCGCCGCCTTCCGACCTGAGCGGCCCGTTATGCCATTTCAATTCTTGGAGCAGGCGGCGATGAGAGCGCGCCAGGCCGAAAAGCCGTTTGCAGGCACTGACCTCCTCCACGAAGGAGGAACGGGAGACCTCGTGTGGGCGGTCGCGGGTCCTCTCGTGGTCGAACGCCGACATGATGAATTCAACACGCCCTTGAATGCGGTAGATCAGCCAACCGAGGATCTCGTCCTTGTTCAGCAACTCCCCGCGATTCACGAAGGACGCCACGAGCAACTCTGTCCGAATTGTATGACTGAGAAGCCCCGCTAGGCGCTTCTGTTCGCGCTCGCGGTAAAAAGCCTCGCCGGCCTGCTTGCCGAACGCGACGAAAGCCCCGAGCCCGAATAGCATGACGATCTTGGCCGCGAAAGCGAGTGAGTAGCGTGCGGTGCTGAATGCGTCAAAGGGAAGAAGCTGGAGCGCCGCGTAGAGCAGCAAGGCGACGGACGTCACTATGCTCGGCAGGTCGGGGCGAGTGCGGTTGAGTTCCCTAAGGAACGCGAGGCTCATTGCGGCCATCGCTGTGGCAGAAAGGGCAGCGTCCGGCCACTTGTACTGCTCCGATTGAAGAAGCGGGACAGCACCCAACAGGAACAGAAGGGTGATCACGGCGAAGATTCGCGGCACCCAGCCAGGCCCCAAGGCGCGCCGGGCCCACTCGAGTCTGAATCCTTCCTTTTTGTCGGGTGGCGGCAAGTCCAGGTGGATGCGGGTGTTCTCATCGAGCCGGAACAGCGCGGAGCCAGCGAAGACGAAGCAGACGTTCGTGACGTTGCTCAGAATCAGGTCGGCGCTCGAGGGGGCCGAACCGACCATCGCACGGAAGTAGTACGCTAGAGCCCATGCCAAGCAGCCGACGCTGAACCACAAGAAGATCGCTCGAGCCGAAGGGTCGAAGCGGGACTCCCTGCTGGCACTGTAAACAAGGACGGCGCCGCACCCGGCTAGCAAGGCCAGGAGCACGACATTGAGCAGGCGTAGGTAGCTCACGATCAACATCGCGTCGGAGCTCGCACGTGGGCTCGAAGTCGCGGCGGCACGGGATCGGGCATCGGGCCACAACGCGAGAACCAACGCCCCAATTCCGACCGTGACCAGGCCGACCACCACAGCATGAACAGCCAAGCGACGCGCGTGTGTCATCCCCTGCTCGGTACTACAAGGTGCGGGTTTGGACAATCGCGCGCGGAATGGCGCGCCGCGTCGCAAACGCGATCGGGAGAGTGAAGTGGACCGGCTATGTCGGTCACCGTATGCGCGCCGCAGGAAGGCGTAGTGATGCTCCTATGGCCCGTCAAGGAGCTTTTGGGAGCGCATCTGGCAACGCCAGCACGTAGCTCTTTCGAATGACTTCGAAGACCTCTCTGGAGATGTAGCGCTTGAGGCAGCGAATGACCTCGGGCTTGGAGAGGCCCTGTTGGACCCGACGAGCCATGTAGTCTTTGGTCGGGCCGTCACATTGGAGGCGAGAGAGAGCGATGACCCACAAAGCCCGGTTCGCGTCGCGGTTGCCACCGCGGTTCAACCGGTGTCGCTGCTGCTTGCCCGACGAAGCATCTATCGGAGAGACACCGCAGAGGGCTGCGAAGGAAGCCTCTCGTTCGAGACGCTCTGGATTGTCACCAGCTGCGACGAGCAGCGCGCTCGCGACTTCCACGCCGACTCCCCGAAGCGCGACAAGGTCGGGTGCGGCTACGCTCACCAGAGATTCGAGCTTCTGGTCGAGCGCGGCCACCTCACGGTCGAGTTGCTGCCAACGAGCCCCCAACGCACGCAGGACGGCGCGGGTGGCAGACTCGAGGTCCTGGGACTGGGATGCCCGCATCTTGGCGACCTGAGCCAGAAGAGCTGCCAGAGACAGCCCACGGAGGGAACTTCGAAGGGACTCGGGAGCCGTGCATACGACGGCATGGAGTTGGTTCGCGGCTTGGGTCCGAGCCCGGATGGCGGACCGACGCTGGAGCCGAAACAGACGAATGATCTCAACGGGACCGTTCTGCGCCTTGGGCACGCCGACAGCGTCGCCGGCGAGTGCGGCACGTGCGGCGGCTTCGGCATCGGCGGGATCGGACTTGCCATGACGGCGGCGGGCCTGCCGGTTCGGCCGATTGACCTCGACGATTTCGACCCCTTCCTTGCGTAGGTGAGAGGCGAGTCCGGAGCCGTAAGATCCCGTTCCTTCGACACCGACACATCGGACAGGTCCGAATGCGCGCAACCACGCGACGATGGCCGCGTACCCGGCTCCGGACGCAGGAAAGGTCTGGCTGCCTCGCAGGCGGCCGGTGCCGTCGAGAGCTACCACCGCGTGGGTCTGCTTGTGGGTGTCGACCCCGCCTATGACCGTTGACCCCAAGTCAGATGATTCCATGTGTTCCAGCCTCCGAGTCTGTGGGAAGGAGGCCAGATCCGATCAAGCTGCGGACAGGACAGTGATGAGCGCGTTCGCGCGAGCTCCTATGAGGTCACAGAGCGTGGTCGGATCCAACCGCGCACCACAGAACCGGCAGGTGACGAATCACTACCGAGACACTCGCGAGAGGTCCGTCCGGAAAAGAGTCAGACTGCCGGTCTGTGGCACGCGATGAGAGTCTCACTGTCCGGAAACTCATCGTCACGTTGCCTGCCGATAGTAGTAGTTGAGTAGGCCACCGAGACGGACTCGACGCCCGACCTTACCGGCGCTGTTGTCGTTCGCCGCTCCAATCATCGGGCGAATGATCCCACCGCCGAGTCCGTGGTGGTACCGTTCGCCGTGGTAGTGGACTACGAATTCGCGCAACAGGTGTCGCAGGTGCCGTTCGCCCCTAACGACGAAATGGTCCAGGCATTCTTCCCTAACGGTCTGGAGTTGCCCCGCTTAAACCGCTCCGCCACGGCGTTGCAGTTCGGGCTTTTCGCAGGTGTCGCCACGCTCTGCACTCCCCGCGACGCCAGCAGACCCTTCCATCCCGCCGTGTACAGCGGGTCCCGATCATGGATCACGTGCGTTGCCTTCCTAAGAAATCCATCGACCGGATCCAGGAGCCCTCGCGCCACCTGCTCCATCCATCTCCCGTCTGGATCCACCGCTACCCCGGCGATCTCCACTGCTCGGGACTTGAGCTCGATGACTACGTAGACCAAGTGTCGGATGACCCCGAATGCTCGTGAACGAACGTCGCGATCATCCCAGCACGACGGGTGATCCGGCAGAACTGCAATGGCTCGCCATCGACTACCATACGGAAGGGCTGCTCGAAAAAGCCCGGCCCCAACATCTCGGAGACGTCGACGCAGGCATTTCTCCGCAGAACCCCACGGTTGTGGCCAATCTCGACATCGACGGCGGCCGCGTTGAACTCGCCGAGCTTGATTCGGCGATCCGCGGTCCAGATCTCGATCTGGAGCATGGTCAGCAGGCTACCCTGGCACTGGCCAAATGTCCAGTACCGCGGCGGGGCCGTTTCGGCAAGGCGGTCCGGGCCCACGCCAGACGTTAAGGTTCTGTCTCCTGCTCCCGTAGAACGAGTGCGTGTGCGCCGAGGCGCGGCGCGCTTAGGCTAGGCGGCTGAGTCGCGTCCCACCAAGCGCTTGGGCCGACAGCGACAGCATCGAAAGGGATGCCGCCTCACAAGGTGCAGCGATTCAGCATCGACGTGACTTCATTGAGATCGAATGGCTTGATTAGCACTGGCGTGCCGCGAAGGGCGCGGGCCTGCGTCAGCGATCCCGTCATGAACACGAACGGGACCGATCTGAGACGCGCGTCACTTCGGAAAGTCCTTTGAAGCTCGACGCCCTCCGCTTCCAAGATGTCTGCGAGTACGACATCCACCTTCCGTGAACTCGCCGCGCGCAGGGCTGACTCTGGGGACGTCGCCATCAGCACTTCCCAGCCCTCGAGCGTCAACGACTCGTCGAGTATGCGGAGCAGGTCCGCGTCGTCTTCCACCACCAACACCACGCTCATGGCTGCTGGAAGTTAGCATAGCCATCTCGACGCTACCTTCGCATTGTCGGAGGAGCGCATTCGAACTAAGCAGGGGTGTCAAAACGGGACACGCGCTATCGATAGTCTGCTAACCTGTGACCGATTCGTGACCTTCGATCAGGCCGACGCCGTGAGAGGGTGCCATCGGCTCGTTGACCGATAGACGCACCTCGGGGTCCTGAGAGGGACGGCGCCTCGGCTGATCGAGCCCCGAGGCGCCGCTCCGGCTGCTGGCGCGGAGAGGGAAAACCGGGGACCGCTGCTCGCTGGACCCTTGCTCCCGACTTCTAGAGCGGGCTTGCGGTCCGGATAATCGATGGGAACCTTCCGGTTCGTGCCGCTTCGTCCCTTACGATTCCTTGTCCACATCCAACCGACCGGAGCGGCGACCGCCAGAGGCGTTGATACCAATATCGAGATCTCGGCCGACAACCTCTCCGACCTCCGCGAGAAGCTTGCTGCCGAACTCCAGCCGTTCGGCTACCTCGCAACGCTCGTAGGCATCCGGGCTGAACCCGAAGTTCCCAAGGCCTGATCCAGAGCGTCTCACTCGATCGTGGACACCTGCTCTTCCCGCGGAAAATGGGAGGACGGGCGGCTGGGTCCTCAGCGCACCAGGAAGGAGCGGGTACCGATTCGCTGCCCCTGACGCGCAGCCCCTAGGCTAGAACTGCGCGGCCCGCCCTCCCGCTACGCACCATAGAAGATTCGCCCCGAGCACGGGCGTCAAAAGTGGAGACGCCGGCAGGGGCCCGCCGAGCACGAAAAGAGCGGTCGTGCTAAGCACGACTCCCGCGCTCACGTCGGAACGGGATCTCGAAACCGCCTTTCACGCGAGCGCCGCCGGTTCCGGGAGCTCCAAGAGCAGAGTAAGGCCGCCGGCTCGCGCACCGGGCCTCGTTAGATTTTCGATGCGGCCATCAACATCACGGCACGGCGTATCCTGACGACGCCGACACGAAGGACTCTTAGGCGCTCCAGCCGGAGAGCTATTGCCATCTAAGAGCAGACGCCACCGATGGAGCAGAGAGGAAGGGGCGCTGGCGACTCCCCCAAAGGACCCCGCTCAGCGGCGGTCCGCTGGCCGGGAGCGAGGGCGGCCAGGCCGAAGCTGGGGCAGCCTGGCCGCTCGGAACAGACTCCCCGGCGGAACCTCCAGCGCGTCGGCTATCGCGACAATTGTCGCAACCGTGATGTTCTCCCCGCCCCTCTCGATCTTGCGCAGGTGGACAGAACCGAGCTCGGCGCGCTCGGCCAGAGCCTCCTGAGTCAGGCCCCGCCGGGCGCGCCACCGCCGAATATTGGCGGCGATCGAGCGCTGGACTTCGCGGGCCCGCGGGGTGGGCATCCGCCGCAGGTAGCCCGCGGCCGGTTCTCATAACAGACCGTATACGATACATTACAGACAGGAGTCATCGTGAGACGGCGCGTGCGACCACTGGAAGGAGAATCATGAAGCGTCCTGTTCGCATTCAGAACTCTCGCAGGCTCGGCGCCCTGGCCGCGACAATGATCCTATGGGTATCTTCCTGTGGATCGGTAAGCTCGGTCAGCGGCGACGGAGCAGCGGGGGCCGGCGGTAGAACCGGTGCGACCGGAGGGGGCGGCGCGGCGGGAACGCCCCAGTTCGCGATCCAGAACGACCCGGATTGCAACCTGTCGACCTGCGCGCTCGGCGGCACCACCTGCATCAGCAACCGTCCGACTTGCAACATCGGGCTGGGGACCTGCGCCGGGACGACCTGCTGCATGGGGTGCGTCAACGGTGACGGGAAGTGCGTCGAGGGTTCGGGGGCCGGAGACTGCGGCGGGGGAGGCTACGACTGTCACGTGTGCACGGGCAGCAACTTCCCCTACTGCGTCGCGAGCCCCGCTGACGCCGGCAGCTCCGTCAACCCGCGCGTCTGTTCGTCCTCGCCCCAATGAATCGATCCTCCAGTCACTCTCAGTTCAGCAGAGCCACTCGGCGGAGGAGCAATAGATGAGTACGCGGCGCCTTATCGTGCTGGTCTTGCTCGGCACAGCGAGTTGCGGATCGGTCACACCTGCAAAGAGCGACGGCGGCCCTTCCTCCGACTCCGGTACCGCGACGGGCGGCAAGGCTGGGGCCGCTGGCGAATTAGGAACCGGCGGCGATACGGGAGCGGCGGGCCGAGGTGCGAGTGGAGGTGCCGGGGGTACGCCGGGCGTGGGAAACACTCCGGTCGTTCGGAGCTCGACATGGGCGTTCTCGTCCGATCAGCCGTCTGTGACCTGCGCGCTGCTCAATGTCGCTCCCGGGGACGTCTTGTTGGCCGCTGTACACAGTTCCGGCTCTCCAGGCGTCGCGATGACGGCCGCGGATAGCGCGGGAAACATCTACCAGTACTCCCAAGACTGGGGCGCGAATATCGGCGTCGGTGCGGCCTTCACGAAACTGACAGCAGCCGGCGACGTCGACGTCACGGTTTCTGCCGGCAACACCACCGCCGGACTCTCCCTCTTCTGCTACGACTTGGCCGGCGTCAACCTTACTCCGACCGCGACGTCTGCGACCGGGTCCGGAACTTCTTGCGCGGTCGCGGTCGATCTCACTACTCCCCAAGCCAGCATAGTCGTCGCGATCTGGGCGATGTACGGAAGCGCCGCAAGCCTCACTGCTGGGACTGGCTTCACGATTGCGCCGGGAAGTCCAGTCGCCGCGCACTCAAACAACTACGTTGCCTCCGAATTTCAGATCCTCGGCGCTGCCCCCTCCAACTGCGCGATGGGAATGTCTGTCTCACAGAACTGGGGTGGGACCTGTTTCGCCTTCTCCCCAGGTTCACGGTAAGGCACTCGTCCTTGGGCTCAGATGCTGCTCGCCGAATCCGGCGTCCTGGGGCAATCCGGATTCCCCGATCGGCCCGTGGCGCCGGCCGACGTTCCCCCGATGGGAGAAGTCGCCCGCCCAAGCCTCGCACAGCGCGCGCTACCGGCCGCCCCGGGGCTCCAGCGGCGGGTACGGTGGCCCGGCCAGGTACCTCCGACAGATCGATACGGCGGCGAAGCCGAATACCATGCGAGGGCGAAAGGTACCGCTGGAAGCCAGAGCATTTCGCGGGGCAACCCGTCGTATCGACGGTTCGTCGAATGGACCGCGTAAACGGTGGCCGTGATGATGCCGGCTGCGATCAGGGCGTCCAATGTTCGGCGGCATCGGTAGGTTCGTGCAGTACCGGTACGCCACGCCGCGCTCGCTATCGGCGGGCCGCCGTTCGCGTGGCGGCGCACTGTCGACGAGGGGGAGCACCGGGGCGGGAAGGATGGCCTCCTGTCCGTCCGCGACCTGTCGCGACTCAGGCGATGGCTGCAATTCACCTTGCATCTAACCGACTAGTTAGATAACCATCTAGTCAGATGCAAGCCGACGCACTGAGCCAGACGTTCGCTGCGCTCGCCGATCCGACCCGCCGCGCGATCTTGAAGCGGCTGGCGGCGAGCCCCGCGAATGTGAAGGAGCTGTCGCGACCGTTCAACATGAGCGGTCCGGCAGTATGCAAGCACCTGCGCGTCCTCGAGCGTGCGGGCCTGGTCCGGTGCCGTCGAGAAGCGCAGTCGCGCCCGCGCGAGCTCGATCCCGCGCCGCTCAAGGAGATCGCGGCGTGGACCGACGGGTACCGCGAGTTCTGGGACGCGAGCTTCGATCGGCTGGGTGCCTATCTGAAACAGCTGCAGCAACCCACCGGAGGGCGCCATGCGCGTAGCCGCAAGCGCTGATCTGATCGACGACCGCGAGTACCCGGCGCCGCCCGAGCTGGTCTTCGAGGCATGGACCAAGGCCGAACACTTCGCTCGCTGGTTCGCGCCCGACAACGTCGAGGTACCGTTCTGCGAGATCGATGCGCGTCCCGGTGGCGTGATCCGATTCCAGCATCGCTGGCCGGAGCGGCAGCTCGTCTCGATCCGCGGCGTGTTCGACGAGGTCCTGGCGCCGACGCGCCTATCGTTCACGTTCACGTTCGTCGATTCGAACGATCGCCCGACGACAAACGCGATGATGCCCGAGTGGCCCGTCGGTGTGCACATCGTCATGATGGTGGAGCTGGTTGCCACCCCACGCGGGACTCGCATGACCGTGGCGCAGCGGGTCGCCGAACCGAAGCTCGCCGGTTCGGCACCGATCATCCGCCATCGGAAGCTCGCAGCGATCGGTTGGAGCCAGGCGGCTGGGCGTCTCGTCGCCTATCTGGAACGGAGGACACCATGGGACTCTTGACCTTTAGCATCAACGTCACCCTGGACGGCTGCGTCGACCACCGGGAGGGAATCGCCAACGACGAGACACACGCTTTCTTCACCCGCCTGATGGACGAGGCCGGCGCGATGCTGTGGGGCCGCGTCACCTACGAGATGATGGAGAGGTCCTGGCCGGCGATCGCCCGCGGCGAAGAGGCGGCGCCGCCGGCGATGCGTAATTGGGCGCTCAAATTGGACGTCAAGCCGAAGTACGTGGTGTCGTCGAAGCGAAAGGACTTCCCGTGGACAAACAGCCACCACATCGCCGGCGACCTGTACACGGGCGTGCGGAATCTCAAGGACGCGACCCCGGCCGGCGTACTCATCGGTAGCGGCAAGCTCGCAACCGAGTTGGACCGACTGGATCTCATCGACGAGTACAAGTTCCTCGTCCACCCCAGAATCGCCGGCCACGGCCCGACCCTGTACGAGGGCGGGCTGCACAGCACGCGACGGCTTGAGCTGGTCTCGACGCAGCCGCTCCGCAACGGCGCGGTCGCCATGCACTACCGGCGCGCGCGCTGACTCAGACCAGGCCCATCAAGCTCAGCTCGGGGACCAGCGCGTCGTAGGGGGCCTTCTAGCCGCGCAACGCACGGCGTTCCACGACCTCCTTGACCAGCAGCCGCCGGTGCTGGCCACCGTTGCCAGCTCCTTCACCGGTGGCTCTCGCGCTCACGAGAAGGTAGAACCGCGTTCCACAATAGTCGCCCTGCCGTTTGGGGAGCGAACGGCCAGAGGCGCACTGCGGGTCTTGGGGGTGCTGGCCGTGCTCGCCGCCAGCCACCCAGCCGCGAGCGCGCATCGCGCGAGCCGCAGCGCGCGGATCGGCCCTCCCGCTTCGTGGTTGCCTCCTTACACGTCACCAGCGGCAAGAGCGGCAACACTTCGGTCTGTTCGTCGATAGCCGAAGGCGAGAGTTCATGCTCGCCTCCTTCGGCTATCGACATCCTGGGCCACAGGATCCGCCAGGAGCGCCGCCGCCGGACGTAGGCCAGCTGATCTCTGTGGCGGTGACCCACACCACGCCTGGTAACTACGCGCCGGACCGAAATGACGGACAGGTTCAGTCTGTCGGACCCGGACGAGCGCCCCTCGGGTCGGGTAGCGGCAGTTCGGACTCGCGCTCAGTGTTGTCGATCCTCTTGGGCTTCGACCTCGCTCTTCGCGCTGGCACTGGACCTGGCGCACGCGGATCAAACAACCCAGGCACCCCGACCGAATGACCAAGACAGAAGTCCACAATCTTAAGCGCTATGTCCCGCGCGGCTTCGTCGATTGCGTTGCTTCGCTTGATAGCCACCCAGAGACGACCGAGCATCGTCCCCGTCGGCCGATTCTCGCTCCGGCGAGGACGAGCTCGTTCGAGCCGGCCGGTCGGAGCCGCCGCGCGTGCCGCGCGCCATCGCACCCAGAACTCCGAGGCCTCGTCGTGCGGCATCGACGACAACTTCTGGAGCATGTGGTGGTTGAGGAAAGGGTCTCCCGCACGCCACGCTTCGAGCACATCTGGCGGAAGCCTTTCGAGGTAGCGGACCAGATTCTGGACGCGCGCCTCGGAGAGGCCCAATCGCCGGGCGTACTCGGCCAGTGACGTGCCAAATCGGGCAGACATGACCCTCGACTGGGAAGCGATCTCGAAATCCGACAGCCTGGACCGCTGCACGTTCTCGACCGCGTTGACGAAGAACAGATCCTCGTCCTTTGTCTCGGCGGGCAGGACGATGGCTTTGATCGTGAGCCAGCCGAGGTGGGCCGCCGCCCGACGCCGCCGCTCACCCGCGACCCAGATGAACCGCCCCGGAATGCGCGGATGAGCGACGACCACGATTGGCTGTAGCTGCCCGTCGATCTCGAGGCTCTTACACAGTGCCCGGAAGGCCACCTCGTCCTCGACGAGGCGGATGTTATCCACCCGGCCACCCGAGATCGCCGAAAGCGGTAGATCAAGAATCGGCCACGTCGTGGACCTGTCCTGTCCGGCAGCATCCCCCTCAGGGGCACCGCGACCACGGGCCCGAAGCGATGCTCGACGAGCGTCTAACCGACGAGTGTATATCGATCCACGATCGGGCACTGCGGGCGGTGGACGGACCTCAGTGAGGCTCTTGATCAAGCTTCCGAGCGTAGCCACGGTATCGTCCATTACCGCCTCGCCCACCCTTCCAGCGCCGGGCGTGGAGCTCGTTTCACCATCTAACTGCTGCGCGTACGCGCGCGGGACCTCGGAATCGGGATCGTTCGGATCGAGACTGACGTATAGACCCTCATCGGAGTCTCCGGGTGCCTCTCCGGCCGTCACCGTCGCGGCATCATCCTCATCCCCCTCGTTGTCGCCCGTCTCCGTCTCAGCATCGGCGCTCATGTCCCCTCCTGCTGCGTGCAATTAGATCGGCACATTTCCTAGCTCCGTCGGGCACTTCGAGCCGTTAGGGTGTCTTGTTCGCTCTTCCGGGCGGACCCGTGCGGTTTCCCAACCCTGTGGCCGTTAGCGCTCCGCAAGGTGGCCGCGGCCCAATCGCGAAGCGTCTCGCCCGGTACAGACCTCACGATGTGCCAGCGGCCGGTCGAGGGACTCCTCGACCAGAACGGCATTTCGCTCACCCAACGCCTCTGCCAGTAGCGCCACTCGGGGAAACGACCGATGTACTTCCACTCCAGCCCGGACCCGTTCCATCCGAGCACCTTCAACCCGACGCCCTGCCGCGACTTCTTCAATCGCCCGAAGGACCTCGCCCGCCGCGAGATGAACCCTTTGTAGTCGCAAGATCGCACCAGGAGCCTCAGGGGACACGTCGGCCCGACGGCGAATCCGAGTATGTACACGCGGTTTGCATATCGCGGCCTCCGCCAAGGCACTTCCATCCGAAAGCCGCCATCCTTGACCGTTCGGACCCTTACGTGCCTGCGTCCAGGTAGCCGGTACAACGGCGATCCAAAGGGATCACTCGTATCCAGAATCCAAGGAGGCCCCGGCGGCGGCCGCCGTGGCGCTACACCAACAATGGATCCCCACCTGGTAGCCGCCGGAAGAGATGTCCCCGGCGCTCGCCATGTCGCGTTTTCGTCTTTCATCAAATTGTCTAGAAGTCAGCACGATCGCTCAGTGACCGAGTTCGGTCGAGCGGGTGGGCTCCTGCCTCCTGTCTCTAGCCCGTAGCTCGTTCAGGGCGCCGTTGCAACGGGATTTGCAGAGGCCCTAAACACCGCGTACGCGTTGAGCAATTTCGATCGCTTCCATTCATGAATGGCTCGTTCATGAACATTGATTACCATCTTCGTTCGGGTTCCATCGCACGGTGTTACGCCTGCCCCCCGGCGGCGTCCAGGAGACGTTCGGCCTACGTCGCCCGCATCTCGCCATCCCTCGGCGACGCGCCAGTTCTATTCGAGCGCCAGCAGAGGTGGCGGAGCGTGCCATCTCGCCGGACCCGTTCGATGGGATGTCTGATTTCGACGACATTCTAGGCCCCGCGCTGTACCCGTCCGAGTATTGGGGCTTCCGGACACGCGACCGAGATCTGTCGTTTTCGGCCGAAACACGACGAGTTGACACGTCGTTCTCGCGGCACGTCGTTCTGGTTGCGCACGGAGCGGCAATTCCTCTACGGTCGATGGGTCTAACTTACGCGACGCTCTCGTGACACAAAGCAGGGAGGAACCGCGACGATGCCATCCACACAGCCGGAACCCATCGCCCGACCGCACCTTCGTGGGCGTGCACGACGCATGTTGCTCACGGCGGACCGCCGATTCGCCACCAAGCTCCGACCAACGTCGGGCGGTGGCGCCTCGAGTGTCAGTCTCGAGGACATAGTCGGAAGACACCGACCTGCGGGCGACCTGTTTTTTCTAACAGCCTTTCGTCACCTGACACGCCCGAACCCAAATTGCTCTTCCCCTGTGCCGAGCACGCATGTGTCCCGTCCGGGGTCGGGGGCGGGCCGGTTGCCGGGCGACTTGGAGGCGGAACGCGGCTCAGGGCCGAGCGAGGATCCTCGGGTTCTGCCTGCCCTTGCACAGGTGCGTCTGCTCAAGGGAGAGGCGCGGGAGATTCTCGATTCCTTTCCTCCTGCCACGTTCGACGGTTGCATATCTGATCCCTACTACGGGATCGGCATCCGCCCCGACGACATGCTTCCCGACGAGGGCATGCTGGCGGCAATTCTCCGGGTTCTGAAGCCAGGCGCTCGGATGGCGTTGTTTGGCGACGACAGAACCTGGGACGTGGTCGGTGCGGTAGTCAGGCGGGCCGGCTTCATCATCGAGGGTCACTGCATCTGGCTGTACGCCACGGGTCGGCCGAGAAAGGGAGGGATGCCAAGGGACGGCTTCACGCCAATCGTCGTCGGCCGCGCGCCCGGGGTGCCGCTCGTCAAGAGCATCGACAGCGCCGCTCGAATCTCCTGGAGGGACGAGTGGGACCGAGAACAGGCTCGTCGTGCAAACACCCTGCACGGCCGAAGTCGCCGAACGCCAGCGCCAAGGGCTGACGCGGCCCAGAGCTACGAACCGAACGAAGGTGGGCGGTATCCCACAAACGTGTTTGCGGACGACGAGCTAGGCGGCCGGCTCGTGCACATTTTTACCTACCCGAAGGTGCGCGACTCGAAGGGCCATCCGTTCGCGAAGCCGGTCGACCTCATGGCTCATCTCGTGCGCCTATTCATTCCGCCGAATGGTCACCTGGTCGATCCGTTCGCAGGGGGAGGATCCACCGGTGTCGGCGCCTCGTGGACCGGTCGGCGGGCCACCCTAATCGATCGCGACCCCGCTGCCCTCGGCATCATGGAGAAGAGGTTTAACGCACCAGGACACAACCTTGGGCGTCGCCTCGGTGCTTTTCGGTCCCTTTCGGTTCCCCAGAGGCCCGCAGACATAAACATGAGCAGACATGAGCACTTGCATCATTCCCCGAACGAGCGACCATCACCAGGAGATGACCTCAAGACTGCTCAGGAGATGGCCGCCTTGCTCAACCGGCCTGTCTCGCGGCTCACCCTCATCCGCTGGGCCCGAAAGGGACGCCTACCGGCGATCAAAGTCGGGCGGCTCTGGATGTTCGAGCCGACGCCGGTCATCGCCGCACTGAGGGCGAGGACGAGGGAGAAAACGCCAGATGTCGATTCAGGAAACCGCGCCGGGACGGTACGTCGTCCAGATCTTCAGGGCGGATCCGCTCAAGGAAGCGAACCTGCGCCTCTGCAAACGAGTCAGCGGGAGGGACGCCGCCGAGAGGCAGGAACGGACCTTTCGATCGGAGGCGGACGAGTGGATTTCCCGACGCGAGATCATCAGGTGCGCCCGAAGCAAGGGCATGGCGATCGGCTCACCCTCCGAGACGACCAGCGCGCCGAGCTTCAGCGTCTACTTGATCGAGACTTACCTGCCGTGGGCGAAGACCCATCTGGATCCAGGGACCCTTGAGCGCCGAGCCGGGACCCTGTCCATTCTGGCCGAGGACCTCGGCAACACGCCCCTCGCCGAGGTCGAGTTCCTGATCGACAACCTAGTCGACAAGTGGCGCCAGGAGGGTTGTCGCTATTCGGTCACCGTCGACCGGCTCGGGCGCCAGTTGAATCGCAAGTTCCGCCCAATCTCAGACGCCGGAATCAACGAGAGGATCAAGGTCGTCCGCGCCGTTCTTGGGCACGCTCATCTCCGCGGCCGCGTTCTCGCCATCCGCCCCCGACTGAGCATGCTCAAGAAGAAGAGAGCAGCCCCGGGCGACGCAGCGCCCGTTCGGTATTTCTCGCCTGAGGAGCGCGTCCGCTTCTTGCGCTACGCGCGCGCGGACATGGGTGACGTCTTCCAGGTGGGCTTACTTACAGGGATGCGCCCCGCAGAGCTCTTCCACTTGCGTGTGGATTCCGTCGACCTCAGGAATCGTAAGCTCCTCGTCCAGGCCGGCCCCTGCCCCCACTGTCCGGGCGGGAGGTGGATTCCCAAGACGGGCGAATACCGCACGGTCGACATCGCGGAGGCCCTGCTGCCCATCCTCCGTCGGATGCTGAGAGGCCGAGCCGGCGCCGAGTTCCTCATCGAGAACACCCACGGGCGCCCGTTCTCCCGCCTTCGCGGGGGCAACGGTTTGTTCGTTCGGACCCTCCGGCGAGCGGGACTCCACCGAACCGGTTTGAGCTTCTACTCCATGCGGCACACGTTCGCATCGGACCTGATCACCGCCGGCCGACCGATCCAGGAGGTCGCGAAGCTCCTCGGCAACAGCCCCCGCACCTGCGAGCTCTTCTACGCTCATCTCGCGCCAGGCCGAACGCGCGAGGCCGTAAAGGTCCTGAAGGCGTTCGAGCCATGGGGGACGCCGGTCGCCCGAACGGCCGCCGCTCGAGATGGGCAACCGAACAGGACGTCCATCACTGGCGACGAGATAGAGGCTGCCTGATCAACCGCCTCATCACCACCAGGAGGCGCGGCACCGGCGAAGACAGGCCCTGACCGAATCCCAAAAACTCAAACAGGTGGAAAGGTGGGGGCTGCCGCGTGCTCCAACACGCCGCCCCCGTGGCCACCGGAGGAGTAACTCCGATGACAAGGAAACGCTACCCGAAGACTGTCCGCGCGTCTCGTTCCCGGCGTCGTGCTCCATATCCGTTCGAACGGCGGTACGCGGCGCTCCAAGAAGACGACGGACATCCGGTCGACGACGTCATCGATCGGATCCCACCCATCGCCAGGTTGGGCAGGAAGCTCGTCCGCCTCTCCAGAGCTATCCAGGAGCGGTTCGGGGACGACGAGGCTTACTTGACGTACGAGGACCTGCGGCTGGAGCAGCGGTGCACGCGTGAGGAAGCCTACTTCGATGCCGGGTTCGCTGACGGGCGCCTGGTCGAACGCACCGAGGGGTTGCCTCACAGCGTTTCGGCGAGCCCTGAAGCAAGAGATCTTGCCCGAAAGGTCCTGGTCCAACTGCGCTCCGCCAACCTTCCGGCGAATAGCACAGTGGCGCTCCTTCTCGAGATCGCCCGCTCCTTCGTGATGGAAACCGGTTCTCTGATCAGCGCGGCACCAACACGCGCGGGGGATTCCAAGTGACGGCCGTGCCTCCGAAGAGACGGTCCCCAAGGACCGCCAACCGAGGAGCGACTGCCCGTTTCGGGGACTTCATCGAAGACTTCCGGGCCTCTTGGCGCGCACCCGCGCATCGCGAGCTCCGAAAGAGGTTTCCCGACATCTTCTCACTGCTCTGCGACGAGCCGACCCTGGTGTCCGGCGACGTCACGATCAAGGCCTACGGCATCGAGTACCCGCGAGGTTGGCATCGGCTTGTCGTCCGTCTCGCCGCAAGCATCACGAACCTTACACCTCCCGACGCACGTCCAACCTGTGTCCAGGTCAAGGAGAAGTTCGGCGAACTCCGCTTCTACCTGGCAGACGAGGCGCCGGATGAGGTCCTTGCTACTATCAATACGGCGAAAGAGGAGTCACAGAGGACCTGCCAGGAGTGCGGGCGCCCAGGACAGGTCCGAGACATCGGGAGCTGGCTGAGCACCCTCTGCGGTCGCCACTTTCTTCGCAAGCGTCTCAGCCGGTTGAAGCCTCGGTGAAACGGTAGTCGAGCTGGACAAGGCCGCTCTGACAGGCTCACCGTCAAAGCGCGCAATGCCACTTCGCGCCGGACAGACCGGCCAGCTCGCCGACGTTGGGCTCTCCTCGCCGGGCCAACCACAGGCCAAAAGGTGCTCGGCGACGAGATCGGCGCTTTCGGCGACGCGGCTCACGACGTCAGACGGCTCTTGAGGGAGTACGCGAGGCGGTAGATCGATCTACCACGGCGCGATGCCCCCGATCTGCACAGCAGACGCATGTTGGCGCTCATAGTCGTCCGGGTAGAAGTAGATCACGGTGCTGCTCCTTCTCGTGAGACCGGGACCGGGTGCCGGTGGCGGCGGGTCGACAGACTGGATCCTCGCGTTCGCCGGCACCACAATCTGTTTTTGAGACTCAGGTTGCCCCTCTGTATTGCCGGGGCGGCCGGCTGGGTTAGTGCCAGTTGAGTTGATGATCACCGTCGACGGAGGCTCCTGCCGCCGGCTCTCCGCAAACGACTTCAGATACGCTGCGTAGAGGCCCGTCGCCGCGATGATGCTAACCCCGATCAGCCGCTTGGTCGACGGCCTCATCCCGTGCCGAATCTCCTTCCCCTCGAACCGACGATATCCTCGAGTCATCGTCTGCCCCCTCCTGCTATTCCGGACAGGCACAACGGATGGGGTGATGAATCTATTCCCAATCGGCCGGCAAATGCGAAGGCGCGACGTGAGCACCGCACCGGACCCGATCCGGCGGCGCGAGACTTGTACCAGCGCTTCATGAAATCGTCGCGGGCCATCGTGGCCTTCTTGCAGAGCCGACAACGCTCGCGATCGCCATGCTGGTCTGGCGGGTCTTCCCCGACGGGGCGAGGCTGCGTCGTAATGGTTCGCTCCGTCTCTCCGACGATCTCAGAGATACGGCGAAGGCCCGCGCGATCGCGCAAAGGGTCCCAGGCCCCGTCGGCCGTCTCTCGCAGTCTATCGCGGCCCGCCAGCAGCAGATCCGACACCTGGTACGTCAGCGGCCAGATCGGCCGCGAGGCAAAGAGCGGCAGGGGCGGTATCGTCGGCTGCATGAAAGAGAGCGCGCTCGCAGACGGTCGGAAGCGGCGACAGGTGACGGCTCGCTGGCCGAACGGTACGTTGATCAACGCGGTCGTGATCCACGAGGACGCCGAATCGCTGCATGTCCAAGACGGCGACAGGTATCTTCGTTTGGATCGTCGCGACGACGGCGCCGAGTGGATCGAGGGCCAGCACTTGGAGGGCTCCCACGAGGTCAAGGCGATGGACGTAGCGCGGGCGACGACTTGACGAGACCGCGGACGGGGGCCGCTACCGCTTGACGTACCAGGTGATCGCCGCGCCGACCACGGCGCCGATCAGGAGCTTCCCTAGGCGCTGGTTCGATTCTCAGCTTCGACGCCGACGCCGCTCCAGAATCGCCTAGCTGGTCATCGGCCTTCGTCGGTGCGAGCATGTTGCTCCCGCGAGATGCAGGGGCCCGTCGGCGAAGGTTCGCGTCCGGCGTGGGTGCCAAGATGCTAACTCCATGCGATACTGATCTCCGTGCTTCGCGCCGCCATGCTTGTCCTGCTGACGCT
>Ga0209060_10000534_pt1 | contig 66141 bp, 57 predicted proteins | sample Coa_R1_8_FD_187155 | JGI IMG/M metagenome (GOLD analysis project Ga0209060, IMG submission 187155) | Surface soil microbial communities from Centralia Pennsylvania, which are recovering from an underground coalmine fire - Coalmine... | ecosystem: Environmental > Terrestrial > Soil >... | reverse complement strand
GGCGAGCTTGGCCTGCGCCAGCACCTTGGTGATGGCTGCCGTCAAGGTCGTCTTGCCATGATCGATGTGCCCAATCGTCCCCACGTTCACATGCGGCTTGTTCCGCACAAACTTCTGCTTCGCCATGGTGTGTAGCTCTCTCTCCTTTAGTCGTTGCTTTCTGGCCGGTTACTTACTCTGCCGCTTGCGGATGATCTCTTCGCTCAGGGTCTTGGGCACCTCGGCATAGTGCGAAAACTCCATCGAATACGAGGCCCGGCCACTCGTCATTGAGCGCAAATCGTTGACATAGCCAAACATTTCTGCCAGCGGCACATGCGCGCGAATCACCTGCGACGTGCCGCGTTCTTCCATCGCCATCACCTGCCCACGCCGTCGATTCAGGTCGCCCAATACATCCCCATAGAAATCAGGAGATGTCACCACCTCGACCAACTCAACCGGCTCCAGCAAGACCGGATGCGCCTTTCTTGCCGCTTCCTTGAATCCCATCGAGCCAGCCGTTTTAAAGGCCATTTCGCTCGAATCGACATCGTGGTAGGAACCATCAAATAGGGTCACCTTGACATCAACCATGGGATAGCCAGCCAGCACCCCGTTCTCCATGGCCTCGCGCACGCCTTCTTCGGTCGGCTTGATGTACTCGCGGGGCACCACACCGCCGATAATCCCATTCACAAACTCGAAGCCTTTGCCGCGTTCCATCGGCTCAACCTTCAGCCAGACATCGCCATACTGGCCGCGCCCACCGGTCTGGCGCACAAAGCGCCCTTCGGCCTGCGCGTTGCTGGTGATTGTCTCCTTGAAGGCCACCTGCGGACGCCCAACGTTCGCTTCCACCTTGAACTCGCGGAACATGCGGTCCACGATCACTTCCAGGTGCAGTTCGCCCATACCAGAGATGATCGTCTGGCTGGTCTCTTCCTCGGTACGCACTCGGAAGGTCGGGTCTTCCTCCGCCAATCGCCCCAGAGCAATGCCCATCTTGTCTTGATCGGCCTTGGTCTTTGGCTCAATGGCAATCGAGATCACTGGCTCGGGGAACTGAATGGATTCCAGCAGCACCGGATGATCCACATCGCAGAGCGTATCGCCGGTGAACGTATTCTTCAAGCCCACCGCCGCGCAGACATCGCCCGCGTGAATCTCGGTAATATCTTCGCGGTGATTGGCGTGCATCTGAAGCAAGCGCCCGATACGCTCCTTCTGCCCCTTCACCGAGTTATAGACATATGAGCCTGCCGAAAGCGTGCCAGAATACACGCGGAAATAGGCCAGCCGTCCCACAAACGGGTCAGCCACAATCTTGAACGCCAGGGCAGCAAAGGGGGCGTCGTCGCTTGCCTGCAAGCGTGTCTCTTCGCCGGTCCTGGTGTCAGTCCCCACAGCGGGAGGCACATCGAGAGGCGAGGGAAGATAATGAATGACCCCATCCAGCATCGCCTGCACGCCCTTGTTTTTCAGGGCCGAACCACACAACACCGGAATGAGCTTGCCCTCAATCGCTGCCTTGCGCAGCGCCCCGCGAATCTCATCGTGGGTAATCTCCTCGCCTTCGAGGTACTTCAACGTCAGTTCCTCGTCGGTCTCGGCCACCCGTTCAATCAGAAAATCGCGGTGCTTGGCAGCTTCCTCTGCCAGATCAGCAGGAATAGTGGTCTCATCGGACTTCGTGCCCAGATCATCAACAAAGACCACCGCTTTCTGCTCGATCAAATCAATAAAGCCCTTGAACTGACTCTCTGCGCCAATCGGAATCTGAATTGGCACCGGCACCGCGCCCAGCCGATCGCGAATCATCTGTACCGTGCGCCAGAAATCGGCGCCAATGCGGTCCATCTTATTCACGAAACAGATGCGCGGCACATGATATTTATCTGCCTGGCGCCAGACCGTCTCTGACTGCGGTTCCACACCGGCCACCGCGTCAAACACGACGATACCACCATCCAGCACGCGCAGCGAGCGCTCGACCTCAGCCGTAAAGTCCACGTGCCCGGGAGTATCGAGAATATTAATGCGATGATTCAACCAGAAGCAGGTCGTTGCGGCAGCCGTAATCGTGATGCCGCGTTCTTGCTCCTGCACCATCCAGTCCATCGTCGCCGCACCCTCGTGGACCTCGCCCATCTTGTGAATGCGCTTGGTATAAAAAAGGATGCGCTCCGTGGTGGTTGTTTTGCCCGCGTCAATATGAGCGATGATGCCAATATTTCGGGTTCTTTCGAGCGGGTATTCTCTCGCCATAATGTTGTACCAGTAATGCTCCTTGAAACCTGGCCTTGGGATCAGCCCGCTTACCAGCGGTAATGGGCAAATGCCTTGTTCGATTCGGCCATCTTATGCACTTCTTCGCGGCGCTTGATCGTCGCGCCCTGGCCCGCGGCGGCGTCCATCAGTTCCCCTGCCAGCCGCTCCGCCATCGCCTTGCCTTTGCGCTCACGCGCATAGCGAATAATCCAGCGCATTGCCAGCGCGTTGCGGCGCTCGCCGCGAATTTCCACCGGCACCTGATAGGTCGAACCGCCCACACGCCGGGGTTTCACTTCCAGAGTAGGCGTCGCGTTGCGCAGCGCCTGCTCGAATACATCGATGGGATTGCGCTTCTGGCGCTGCTCGATCAAGTCAAGCGACTCGTACACAATGCGCTCCGCCAGACTGCGCTTGCCATCCAACATCAACTTTCCGATAAAGCGGGTAATGTTCTTGTTGTTGTACTTCGCGTCCGCGATGACAATCCGCTTATCAACCTTTGCACGCCTTGGCAATGTGTGCCTCCTTGGGACCAGCCCAGCAACTTCAGGACTTTGGGTTCTGTCGGCTCCAGCCAACAAGCCTTTTAGACAGCGCCAGGGGTGCTGAGACATGTCTCAGCACCCCACACGCAAGCGCCTTTCTGCTTTGGCTCCGCATCGGGTACCGATGCGCTTTTGAGCCGCAGAGGACACTTGACTCTGCCAGCGCAGCGGCGCTGACCGTGTGATGAACGCTGACCAGGCTGCTCCACCTGTACCAGAACCCTCTGGCAGCCGGTATCAGCTTGCCGGGCGCATATATCACGCCGCCACGGCAGTGTTGCTTCTGTTCAACAATCCGGCCTTGCGGCCATCCTGCTAGCGCCGACCCTTTGCCGCTTCCTGTCCAGCCTTGGGACGCTTGGCCCCGTACTTCGAGCGGCCCTGACGACGCTTCTCGACTCCGTTACTATCCAGCGTTCCCCGCACAATATGGTAACGCACACTCGGCAAATCTTTAACGCGGCCACCGCGAATCAGTACCACCGAGTGCTCTTGCAGGTTATGCCCCTCGCCCGGAATATACGCCGTCACTTCCATCTGGTTCGTCAGGCGTACACGAGCGATCTTGCGCAGCGCGGAGTTCGGCTTCTTGGGCGTCATCGTACGCACCTGGGTGCAGACTCCACGCTTTTGAGGCGCGCCGCGCAGGCGGCGGGTCCGATTCTTCAAGGCGTTAAACGCGAATTGCAGCGCTGGCGCCTTGACCTTCTTGACCTTCTCTTTGCGCCCCTTGCGCACCAACTGATTCATTGTCGGCATATCTTCTTATCCCTCAAGACCTTCATCAACCATGCACTCGGCGGCAGGATTGGGGGCGAAATTGGTGATCGCCCCCAACGTCTTTCTGCAACTAGCGCACGATACAAGATAGTATCACGAACCCAGAATCATGTCAATAGCGGAAGTGACCGATGGCGCAGCAGCGAGCTTTTCTGCCTGCTGCTTGCCCAGCAGTTCCTTGCGCCCCAGCACGCCGGTCCCAGCCGGAATCAGCTTGCCGATAATGACATTCTCCTTCAGTCCCACCAGATGATCGGTCGAGCCATGCACCGCCGCATCCGTCAGCACGCGCGTTGTCTCCTGGAACGAAGCCGCCGCCAGGAAGCTTTCCGTGTTTAGCGACGCCTTGGTCACACCCAGCAGCACCGTCTGGGCTGTCGCCGGTTCGCCGCCTTCGGCCAGCACTCGCGCGTTGGTCTGCTCATAGATAAACCGATCAACCAGATCGTTGGGCAGCAGTTCCGTATCTCCGGGGTCGTCCATGCGCACGCGCCGCAGCATCTGCCGCACGATCACCTCGATATGCTTGTCGTTAATATACACACCAGTGTTGCGGTAGACCTTCTGGACTTCCTTCACCAGATACAACTGCACCGCTTCGCGTCCCTGGATGCGCAGCACATCTTGCGGGTCCACCAGACCCTGCGTCAACTGCTGCCCAGCCTGCACGCGCTGTCCCGGAGTCACATCCTTGTGCAGGTTCGTCGACGCCGGAATCGGATACTCGCGCTCTTCGCGCTCCTCGAAGCGCACCACCAGCTTGTTCTCCGCATTCAGGAACGCCTCGCCAGCCGTGCGCGCGCGAATCTCTTGCGGCGTCCCGTCGGCATCCTCCGCCGGAATGGTCGCCATCACCTGATCGCGCTCCACGCGGTCGCTATCCCGCACCAGCACCTCAGCATTGGCAGGCAGCGGATACTCGTCCAGGAAGACTTCGGCGGACACCACCTTGATCTTGCGCGTCCCGTTCTCCTCGTCGCTGACCTCGACGATGCCATCGATCTCACTGATGACCGACTTATCCTTTGGCACGCGCGCCTCGAAGAGTTCCTCCACGCGCGGCAAGCCTTGCGTGATGTCCTCTTGCGCGCCCGCGATACCACCCGTATGGAAAGTACGCATCGTCAACTGCGTACCAGGCTCGCCAATCGACTGCGCCGCGATGATGCCCACCGCGTCGCCCAGAGCCACCAGCTTGCCCGCCGCCAAAGCGCGTCCATAGCACTTGCGGCAGACGCCGTGCGGCGCCAGACACTGAAGCACCGAGCGTACATAGACCTTGTCCACGCCGCTCTTCAGCATGGCATCCACGGTCTCCTCGTCCAACTCTTCGCCAACCTGCACCTGCTCGAAGCCCGGAACGGGTGCGGCCAGCACGCGGCCCACCAGGCGATTGCGCATCGGCTCCATGATCTCCTGGCTGTCCCGATCCGTCACCCAGACACCTTCAGTCGTGCCGCAATCCTCTTCCAACACGATGACATCCTGCGCCACATCGATCAACCGCCGCGTCAGATAGCCCGACTCAGCGGTGCGCAGCGCCGTATCCGCCAGACCCTTGCGCGCGCCGTGGCTGCTGATGAAGTACTCCAACACGGTCAGCCCCTGGCGGAAGTTGCCGCGAATGGGAATCTCGATGATGCGCCCGGATGGGTCGGCCATCAGGCCACGCATTCCGGCAAGCTGACGAATCTGCTGGAACTTCGCCTTCGTCGCGCCAGAGTTCGCAATCGTATAAATCGAGCCGTACGGGTCAAGCGTCGTCTTGACGGCATTGGTGACTTCCTCGGTCGCCGCGTTCCACAGTTCCACCAACCGCTGATAACGCTCGTTCTCGGTAATCAGACCTTCACGATACTGCTCGTCCAGTTCGACCACCTTGGCCTCGGTCTCGTCAAGGATCACCTGACGTTCCGCTGGCACAATTACATCGCTGATCGCGATGCTCGCGCCTGCCTTGGTCGCGTAGGCGAAGCCCAGCCGCTTGATGTCGTCAGCCAGTTCAGCCGTCTGCTGGCGGCCATACTCGCTGAAGCACTCGGCCACCACCAGCTTCAGGTTACCCTTATCCATGGGATAGTTCTTGAACTGCAAGCGCTCCGGCAGCACCTCGTTAAAGATGATGCGGCCAGCCGTCGTCTCGATCACATGCCCATCCGTCGGCACCGAGGCCGCGCTGGGCGAACGGAAGACCGCAACGCCAGAGGGCAGGCGTACCTGAATCTTCGCCTGAAGATCGATCACCCCATGATGGAAAGCCAGCAGCGCCTCGTTGCGATCAGCAAAGCGCCGCCCCTCGCCCTTCAGCCCCTCGCGCTCCATCGTCAGGTAATAGCAGCCAAGAACCATATCCTGCGTCGCACCAATCGACGGCTCGCCGGTCGCCGGATGCAAGATGTTGCGCGTCGAAAGCATCAGCTTGCGCGCCTCTTCCTGCGCCTTCTCCGAAAGCGGCACGTGCACAGCCATCTGGTCGCCGTCGAAGTCGGCATTGAAGGCCGAGCACACCAGCGGATGCAACTGGATGGCGCTGCCCTCGACCAGGACCGCCTCGAACGCCTGGATGCCCAGGCGGTGCAGCGTTGGCGCGCGGTTCAGCAGCACCGGATGGTCATGGATGACCTCTTCCAGCACATCCCAGACTTCCGGCTTGATGCGCTCCACAAAGCGCTTAGCGCTCTTGATATTGTGCGCCAGATTCTGTTCCACCAGCTTGCGCATCACAAACGGCTTGAACAACTCCAGCGCCATCTTCTTGGGCAGGCCGCACTGATGCAGTTTCAGATCGGGTCCGACCACGATGACCGAACGCCCAGAGTAGTCGACGCGCTTGCCCAGCAGGTTCTGGCGGAAACGTCCCGCCTTGCCCTTGAGCATATCGGACAGGCTCTTGAGCTTGTGATTGCCCGAACCGGCAACCGCGCGTCCACGCCTGCCATTATCGATGAGCGCGTCACACGCCTCTTGCAGCATGCGCTTCTCGTTGCGGATGATGATTTCCGGCGCGCCCAACTCCAGCAAACGCTTGAGCCGGTTGTTGCGGTTAATCACCCGCCGATACAGATCGTTCAAATCAGACGTGGCAAAGCGCCCGCCATCCAACTGCACCATCGGGCGCAGATCGGGCGGCAGCACCGGCAGCACCGTCATGATCATCCACTCGGGTCGGTTGCCCGACTTGCGGAACGCCTCCACCACCTTCAGCCGCTTCGTCGCCTTCTTGCGCCGCTGGCCGGTCGTCGTATGAATCTCGTGGCGCAGGTCATCTGCCAGCTTATCCAGATCAATCTGCGCCAGCAGTTCGCGCACCGCCTCCGCGCCCATACCAGCGCGGAAGGCATGCCCAAAGGCATCGTTTAACTCGCGATAGCGCTGCTCCTGAAGCAGTTCGCCCCGGCGCAGCCCCTCCAGATCGCGGCGGCGCGTATCGATCTGCCCCTGCATCTGGTTGCTCTGGCTGACAAGCTGGTCCTGAAGCGCGTTGATCTCGCCATCTGTCGCCAGCTTCACACGCTCCGCCTCGCGGTCACTCTCTACGCGAGCGCGCTCGATCTCTTGCCGCGCAGCTTCAGCGGCAGCGTTACGCGCCGCTTCGCCAGCCTTCTCCAGCGCCTCCAGGTGCTTCTTGGCCGCTGTATCGCCCTTGCGGGCAATGTGCTCACCGGTTGGCTCATAGAGCACATCCTCGGTCAGCACCTTGCCCATCTCAGCGCGCAGCGTCTCGCGGGCTGCCGTTTCGGCGCGGTTGGCCGTCTGAATCGCCTCGCTGCGCTGCATCTCTGCCTCTTCGCGCACAGTCTGTGCCTGGGCTTGCAGCGCCTCGATGGCGCGGTCCCGCTCATCCTGCAACCCCTGAATGCGGGCGGTGGCGCTCTCTTCCAACTGCTGAATCTGGCGCTGCACATCCTCCTCGATCTGCCCCAGCACCTCGCGCCGCGCGTCCTCGTCGATATGCGTCACCACATACAGCGCGAAGTACAGAATGCGCTCCAGGTTCCTGGGCGAAAGATCGAGCAGCAGGCCGATACGGCTGGGCGTGCCCTTGAAGTACCAGATGTGGCTGACCGGCGAGGCCAGTTCGATATGGCCCATCCGCTCGCGCCGCACCTTCGAGCGCGCCACCTCCACGCCGCACTTGTCGCAGACAATGCCCTTGAAGCGCACGCGCTTATATTTGCCACAGTAACACTCCCAGTCCTTGGTCGGCCCAAAGATGCGCTCGCAGAAGAGGCCGTCCTTTTCCGGCTTGAGCGTGCGGTAGTTAATCGTCTCCGGCTTCGTCACCTCGCCATAGCTCCAGGAGCGAATCTGCTCCGGGCTGGCAAGGCTGATGCGCATGGCGTTAAAATCATTCACTTCGAGCATGGGCGGTTCACTCTCCTTCAAAGCCAGACAGGTTGATGCCCAGCTCCGGCATCACATCGGTCGATGTGTCTTCCACAAACTGAATCTTCTGCTCGTCCTCGTTCAACACCTCCACATTAATGCCCAGGCTTTGCAGTTCTTTCACCAACACCTTGAACGACTCGGGCACCCCCGGCTCCATGATGTTTTCGCCCTTGACAATCGCCTCATACGTCTTGACCCGTCCGACCACATCATCGGACTTCACCGTCAGAATCTCCTGCAAGATGTTCGCCGCGCCATAGGCTTCCAGCGCCCAGACTTCCATCTCACCAAAGCGCTGCCCACCGAACTGCGCCTTACCACCCAGCGGCTGCTGCGTGATCAAGCTGTATGGACCGGTCGAGCGGGCATGCACTTTGTCTTCCACCAGATGGGCCAGCTTGAGCATATAGGTGTAGCCCACCGTCACCGGCTTGTCGAACGGTTCACCCGTGCGGCCATCAAACAGTTGCACCTTGCCGTTGCCTGGGAGTCCCGCCTGCTCCAGCAGGTGCTCGATATCCTCCTCGTGCGCGCCATCAAACACCGGCGTCGCCACTTTGAAGCCGAGCGCCGCGGCTGCCCAGCCCAGATGCGTCTCCATAATCTGGCCGATATTCATGCGGTGCGGCACGCCCAGCGGATTCAAGATAATATCTACTGGCGTCCCATCTGGCATAAATGGCATATCCTCGATCGGCAATACCCGGCTAATCACGCCCTTGTTGCCGTGGCGTCCGGCCATCTTGTCGCCCGCACCAATCTTGCGTTTTTGCGCAATCGAAACGCGCACCAACTGATTGACGCCCGGCGACAGTTCGTCATTGTTCTCGCGCGAGAAGACCTTCACCTCAACGACCTTGCCACGCTCGCCATGAGGCACGCGCAGGCTGGTGTCCTTCACCTCGCGCGCCTTCTCGCCAAAGATCGCCCGCAGCAGCTTCTCTTCTGCCGTCAGCTCTGTCTCGCCTTTGGGCGTGATCTTGCCGACCAGAATGTCGCCCGGGCCTACCTCCGCCCCAACATAGATGATGCCGCGCTCATCCAGATTGCGCAGCCCTTCCTCACCGACGTTGGGGATGTCGCGCGTAATCTCCTCTGGACCCAGCTTGGTGTCGCGCGCCTCCACTTCGTGTTTCTCGATGTGAATGCTGGTGAACAAGTCCTCGCGCACAATCCGCTCGCTGATGAGAATGGCGTCCTCATAGTTGCCACCCTCCCAGGACATGAACGCCACCAGAATATTCTGCCCCAGCGCCAGTTCGCCCTGCTCCGTCGAAGAGCTATCGGCAATCACCTGGCCTGTCGTCACCACATCGCCCTTGTCCACAATTGGGCGCTGGTTGATGCAGGTGCCCTGGTTGGAGCGCACAAACTTGCGCAGGCGGTGGACATGTTCCACCCCCTCCTCATCCAGAATCACCACCTGGCGCGCGGTCACACTCACCACCGTCCCGGACACCTTCGCCACCACCACCTGCCCGGAATCCACCGCCACCTGTCGCTCGATGCCGGTGCCCACCACCGGCGCCTGGGGCCGCAAGAGTGGCACCGCCTGGCGCTGCATGTTCGCGCCCATGAGCGCGCGGTTCACGTCGTCGTGCTCCAGGAACGGAATCAAGGCCGCCGCCACGCTCACCATCTGCCGGGGCGACACATCCATATAATCCATGCGGCTGGGCGGCTCTTCCACAAAGGTCAGTTCATAGCGGGCCGTGATGCGCTCGTTCAAGAAATGACCCTTTTCATCCAGCGGCGCGTTGGCCTGGGCAATCACAAAGCGCTCTTCATCGTCCGCCGTCAGATAGACCACCTCTTTGGACACCCACGGCACAATCTGCATGTCCCGCTCGGACAGCTTTGCCAGCTTCCCGAACAGCGCCTCATCCACCTCCGTGTTGGCAGCCGCGATGATCTTCTCGCCATCCTTCACCTCGCGGCTCAGCGTCTGCCCAATCAACCGGCGATCATCATTCTTCAGCTTGTGGTACACCTTCCGATAAGGCGTCTCAATGAACCCGTACGAGTTGATCTGCCCATAGGTCGCCAGCGCGCCGATCAACCCAATGTTCGGCCCTTCCGGCGTCTCAATCGGACAAATGCGGCCATAGTGCGACTGGTGCACATCGCGCACATCAAACCCGGCGCGCTCACGCGACAGACCACCCGGACCCAACGCCGACAAACGGCGTTTGCTCGTTATCTCAGACAGCGGGTTGGTCTGGTCCATGAACTGCGAGAGTTGGCTGCCACCGAAGAACTCCTTCATGGCCGCCACCACCGGGCGGATGTTAATCAACTGATTCGGGGTGGCCTGTCCCGGCTCCTGAATCACGCTCATGCGCTCCTTCACCACGCGCTCCATGCGCAGCAGCCCCACGCGGAACTGATTCTGAATCAACTCGCCCACGCTGCGCACCCGCCGGTTGCCCAGATGATCGATATCGTCTTTCTTCGCCCGCCCGTTATTCATATCGATCAGGCGACGAATGATCGCCACCAGGTCTTCCTTGGTCAGCGTGCGCGTCGTCTGCGGAATCGCCAGGTCCAGCTTGCGATTGAGCTTGTAGCGACCCACCCCGCCCAGATCATAGCGGCGCGGATGGAAGAACAGGTTGTTGACCAGCGTGCGCGCGTTCTCCAGCGTCGCCGGGTCGCCGGGTCGCAGCTTGCGATAGAGTTCCAAGAGCGCGTCATCGGGCAGCTTCACCGGGTCGCGATCCAGCGTCGCGCTGATATAGCGCCGCTCAGGGTCGGTATCCACCTCTTGGAAGAGTTCCAAGATTTCGTGGTCCTGTCCATAGCCCACCGCCCGCAGCAGCGTGGTGATGGGGATTTTGCGTTTCCGATCGATCTTGACCGAGAGCAAATTCTTGTTGCTAGTCTCGAACTCCAGCCACGCGCCGCGATTGGGAATCAGCTTGGCAGCAAAAAGCATCCGGCCCGTCGTCGGGTCTTCGTCCGCCGTAAAGTAGACGCCCGGCGAGCGTACCAACTGGCTCACCACCACACGCTCGGCTCCATTAATAATAAAGGTGCCTTCTTTGGTCATGAGCGGGAAATCGCCCATGAACACATCTTTTTCAATAATCTCGCCGGTCTCTTTGTTGGTCAGGCGTGCCTTCACCGTCAACGGCGCGGCAAAGGTGGCGTCGCGGTCCCGGCACTCATCTTCACTATATTTGGGTTTTCCATACGGTTCATCAGGTACAAAAAACTCGAGTTTCAGGTTCTTGCCAGTAAAGTCCTCAATCGGGGAGATTTCGCTAAAAAGTTCGCGTAAACCTTCTTTCTTAAACCAGTCAAACGAGTCCAGCTGAATCTGAATAAGGCTGGGCATTGGACGAATGTCAGGAATGTGCGCAAACGTCACGCGCTCTGGAGGCATCACGGCCATGCTAACTGCCATGCGATACTAACTCCTCTCGCCAGTTGCCCAAGCCGCCTGACAATACGTGCCCAGAGCCAAAAAGCGTTCTTAATATGCTGAAGGCTGGGGGCAAAATTCGGCGGCTGCGCTGCATGTGTGAACAACGAAAAAAGACAAGAAAAGTAACCGCTCGTAATCTCACGGAGGGTAAGATCAGCGGTTACTCGTAATTAGCGCTCCTATAACCCAGGCGATAATCCGGCAATGCCAACCAACGGTTTACCTGACTCATTCGCGCTCGCTCTACCAGCTTTCCGACGGTTACGGGCAGACACCTTCGTCGGCCAGTGTTGAGCAGAGAAAAGGCGCTAGAAAAAGCTCCCCTGGAACAGAGCAAAAGAAATTCTCCACTTTTGTGAAGTAGAGAACGTTGACCCCTCCCAGGGATGGTGAGCATAAGTGAAAAATGATAAGATTGCGTACTCCTACAGAGTAGGAGTATATCACCCCATTGCAACCACGTCAAGGGCATTTAGGACTTTTTTCTAAAATTGCCTAAAATTGGTCATTTCTGGAAACTTCGCTGCGACAAACCCAGAAACCTGGCGACACGGACATAAGATCGTGTTATCCTATGCCTGAAGATCGGATATCCTCAGCCCGCGCATGTTGCGTGTGAAGAGAAAGCCAGCCACCACAGATGCTTATCAGCGCTGCCCTTTCCCAGACACCTCTGCTCAACTTGGTGCTCTCGCTCGTGTTCGGCGTGGGCCAGGTCGTCGTTGGCGCAGCCATGATCATCTTTACCTTGCGCCGGGCACGCTGGCGTCGGCTCAGCTTCTTCGGGCTGGCGCTCATCGGCGCGTGGCTCGCCGCCAGCGGCATCACCGAACTCGTCGTCTCTGGCACCGAACTGCTTGCGCGGCTTAGTAGCACTATTTCGGCCACCAGCGCGCAGCAAATACGCGCCCGCGCCGACACAGCTTTTCTCGATGTCTCACTCGCCTTGCTCGCAGTCGGCGCAGCCTACCTGCTTCTGGCCCGGCGCTGGATAACACCCCACAGCAAAGATCAAGGCAGCGTCGGTCAAGCGAGCGATCACAATACCACGACAAGCAGCATCAGCGATGACAGCGAAGCCGATGTGGGGCAGGAAGCCATCGTCCCATCCTCTGAACCAGAAGGCTAAACCAGGCTACAAATCGCTGCTTTCATCCAGCGCGGCTAAATCCTCCTGCACAAACCCCGCGTCCAGCCCAAGCTCCTCCAGCACTTCCACCGCCGCGCGATACTCGCGCCAGTGCAGACGCCGGTTCAGGTTCGGGTCGTCATGCGCCTTCCAGGCCGGAAAGTATTGGTCCATCAGGCTTACCGGCACCTCAGGGCCAAGCTCCGTGGCAATCCAGCGCAGCACCTCGCTCGTTCCCGAAATATCGTTCGGCATCACCAGATGCCGAATCAGCAGCCCGCGCGTCCCAATGCCGTCTTCGTCCACCTGAAGCGGCCCCACCTGCCGATACATCTCCTTCAGCGCCGCGCGATTGAAATCCACATAATGGTGCATCTTCGAAGTCTTCAGCGCCCAGGTATTGTCAGAATATTTGGCGTCGGGCATGTAGATATCGATCACCCCATCCAGCAGCCGCAGCACATGCAAAAATTCATAGCCCGCGCTGTTATACACAAATGGCAGCCGAAAGCCTTTTGGAATCGCCACCAGCAGCGCCTGAAGAATCTGAGGGACAAAGTGCGTCGGCGTCACCAGATCGATGTTATGGCAACCCTTCTTCTGAAGGTAGAGCATCATATCGGCCAAGCGTTCCGGCCCGACGCGATGCCCCTTGCCGTCCTGGCTCAGCCAGAAGTTCTGGCAATACGTACAGCGCGCCTGGCAATAGCCGAAAAAGATCGTGCCCGCGCCGCCTGTCCCGCTAATCGGCGGCTCCTCGCGCCGGTGCACATTCCACGAGCCAACAATCGCCTCTGTCCCCGAATGGCACGCGCCCGTCTTGCCCGCCAGCCGATTGACCTTGCAGTTCTGCGGACAGACCGTGCAGGCGCGCAGCAGTTCCCACGCCGCCTCAGCGCGCCGCGCCAGTTCCCCGCTCTCATACAACTGCATATACGCCGGATATGGCTCGGTCACCTTCCACTGCTCAGGATTGATATCTGTAATATCCGGCCCAACCGGCACCCCGAGTAAGCGCATGTATTTTCCTTCAGGCAAATGACTTATAGTTGAGAGGCTTGCACTTGCGGATGAATGACCTGTCAGTCAATGGCTGGCCCCATACCCCGCCACCAGCGCGTCGATTTCGCTGATATGGTCGCGCTCGTGCCAGACGGCGCGGCGCAGCGCCTTGCGCAGCGTCCATTGCTCGCCCCGATGCGTGAACACCTTTCCCCGTAATTCCTTTGGGTAACTCTTCACACGCAGAATCGCCGCCTGGCGCACGCGCTGAAAGCGTTCAATCGTCGGCCCAGCCAGCGCGCTCAGCGCGATATTGGGCGGCATCTCATCCAACCGCCCCATATACCATAGCTCCGCCTGGCAATATGATCGAGCGCCTGCCGAATGCTCCGCGTCTCGGCGGCATCATTCAGCTTCCAGTCCAGCGCCTCATCGCTTAGCGCGCCGACCTTTTCCAGAATGTCTTCGCGCTGCCAGCCCAGCAACGTCAGCGCCCATTCTATATCCTCATCAGTGGCAGGCTCCGCATCTGGCGCGAAGAAGCTGCGCACCTCCGCGCCGCCCTCAGTGGCTATCTGAAAGACCTCTTTGACCGCAAAGACAAACGGCCCATGCACCTCTGGCGTGTAATCATCGTGCTGCCGCAGCCAGACATGATACACAGCCGTGGCCTGCTGGAGATTATCCAGCGCCTCCTGGCGGCTCGCGCCGCTGGCAAAACAGCCAGGCAAATCGAGAATCAGCGCCAGCGCCGCGCCCTCAGCCGCCTCTTCCAGATAGACATCGTAGGTAGCCGCCGAAACCTCTTCAGCCTCAGTCGGCGTTGCACTGGCCTCGCGCGCCTCGCCAACGACAAGCTCTTCAACCTGCTCCTCATCCTCGTCCACATCGGCCATCGGGGACGCTGCTTCGGCATCAGCCACCGCCGGATTCGCTTCCTGCGTCGGCTTCTTTTTACGCTCATCGCGCTCGCGCGCACTCATGCAGTTCTCCCTCCTCTGCCGCGCCTGATCCGTGCGTCGCATCCCCTCGCGCCTACTTATTCCAGCACGTAGCGGCGCAGTTCGATCACCTGATCGCGCAATTCGGCGGCGCGCTCGAACTCCAGTTCCTTAGCCGCCCTACGCATCTGCCCTTCCAGGTCTTTGATCAGCTTCAGCGCCTCTTCCTTCGGCATTGTCTGGAGCGACGGTGCGCCTGTATCATAGGCTGCCCTGGACTCGGCCACCTTCAGGCGATCAGACAGCGCCCGCACCTCTTTCTTGACGCCCACAGGCACAATCTGGTTGCGCTCATTATACTCAATCTGAATCTTGCGGCGGCGGTTCGTCTCATCAATCGCCCGCTGCATCGAGCGCGTCACCGTGTCAGCATACATGATGACCTGCCCCTCCACATGCCGGGCGGCGCGTCCCGTCGTCTGAATCAATGAGCCTTCCGAACGCAAAAAGCCCTCTTTGTCGGCATCCAAAATGGCTACCAGCGACACCTCCGGCAAGTCCAACCCCTCGCGCAAGAGGTTAATGCCAACCACCACATCATACACACCCAGGCGCAGATCGCGCAGAATATCGATGCGCTCAATCGTCTCCACTTCTGAGTGCAGGTAATGCACCTTGATGCCAAGCTCCTGCATATAATCGGCCAAATCTTCGGCCATCTTCTTCGTCAGCGTCGTCACCAGCACCCGCTGGCCCTTTTCCACGCGCTGGCGAATCTCCTCCAGCAAATCATCGATCTGCCCTTCCGTTGGCCGCACCGAAATCACCGGGTCAAGCACACCCGTCGGGCGAATGATCTGCTCCACCACCTGCTGGCTATGCTCGTATTCATAGGGTCCAGGCGTCGCCGACACAAAAATAGCCTGGCTCAGATGCTGCTCGAACTCGCCAAAGCGCAGAGGCCGGTTATCCAGTGCCGAAGGCAGCCGAAAGCCATACTCCACCAGAATCTCTTTGCGCGAGCGATCACCGGCATACATCCCGCGCACCTGTGGAACCGAGACATGCGACTCATCCACCACCATCAGGAAGTCATCCGGCATGTAGTCGATCAACGTCCAGGGCTGCTCACCCGCCTGCCGCCCGGCCAGATGCCGCGAATAGTTCTCGATGCCCGAGCAAATGCCCGTCTCGCGCAGCATCTCCAGATCAAAGTTCGTACGCTGCCGCAGTCGCGCCGCCTCCAGCAGCTTGCCTTGATCGTTCAGTTCCTTCAGGCGCTCGTCAAGTTCCGTTTCAATGCGGCCAATCGCCTGCTGAAGCCGCTCCTGCGTCGTCACCCAGTGCTTGGCCGGATAGATGTCCAGCCGCTGGCGCTGCCCCAGAATCTCGCCCGTCAGCGGGTCGATCTCCACCATGCGCTCGATCTCATCGCCAAAGAACTCGACGCGCACCGCCAGGTCTTCATACGAGGGGAAGATTTCCAGCACATCGCCGCGCACGCGAAACTTGCCGCGAATAAAGTTCGTATCGTTGCGCTCATACTGAATATCGGTCAGATGGCGCAGAATCTTATCGCGGCGGCGCAGTTCGCCCTGCTTCAGCGTCAGCACCACCTCGCCGTACTCCTCTGGCGACCCCAGACCATAGATGCACGAGACCGACGCCACAATCAGCACATCGCGGCGCTCGAACAGGCTGCGCGTGGAAGACAGGCGCAGCTTCTGAATCTCTTCGTTAAGCTGGCTCTCCTTCTCCACATACGTATCCGTGCGCGGGATATACGCTTCCGGCTGGTAATAATCGTAATAACTGACAAAATATTCAACCGCGTTATTCGGGAAAAACTCTTTGAACTCGCTGTACAACTGCGCCGCCAGCGTTTTGTTCGGGGCCAGCACCAGCGTGGGCCGCTGCACCTGTGCCACCACGTTGGCAATTGTAAACGTCTTACCAGTGCCGGTGGCTCCCAGCAGCGTTTGATATTTATCGCCGTGCTGAAGGCCATCCACTAACTGAGCAATCGCGGCGGGTTGGTCGCCAGTTGGCTGCCAGGGAGCAACCACCTGAAAATCAGACATACAACCTTCCTCTCTATCTGGGCGAAAGCACCACCTGAGCAATACATGGAGAACCGGTTATGGAAGCAAAAACAAAAGACAGCCCAGGAGATCGGCTGCCTCATTATAGCATGTGTCTGCCTCTGGGCCGCTGATAAGAACGAACGTGAATGATGAGGAAAGGCATGGAACCCTCCCATCAGAGATGAAGAGGAATGAAACAATCGTTCTATCAGTATAGCAGATAAAAGCGCCCACGTCAAGAAAATTACGCCTCCGCTCAAGGTTCCAGCCCCGAAAAGTACCCAACTCGTCAGGCATTTTGAGCTTGAGCGCCCCATGTATGGTACAATCTCCTCTGCCCCAGCAGCGCCTCTCTATGCGCCTGCTGTCAGGCCTGGCGTAACAAAAAAGTCTCTATGATAATGTTCTATGAAGAGCAGCGTATGTATTGATGAGCAAAACTGCACTCTTTCCCATTTTCTGGCCTGTAGCTTGCGATAGAAACAACAGTATCTGGCTCGGAGAAAGATGCAGGCCAGAGAACAGAGCATCCGTGGATGGAGCTAGAGACAAACGGTAAGGAAAAACTATGGCCTCAACTCCGCAATTTTCCCAACCCTCCGCCGCTCATCTTAATGGCAACGGGGCCGTTGACCCCCAGGCTGCCATCGTCACCCAGGGGTTGATGCGCTCCTTTGGCCCCAAAATTGCCGTCAACTCCCTCAACCTGACGGTGCGGCGCGGCGAGTTTTTTGGCTTCCTTGGCCCCAACGGCGCAGGCAAGTCTACCACCATCAAAATGATGGTGGGCCTGCTGCGGCCATCGGCAGGCCATGTGTGGGTGGGAGGCGTGGATGTCTGGCGCGACCCGCTGGTGGCGCGCAGCTTGATGGGCGTCTTGCCAGAGCAGCTTAACCTCTATGAGCGGCTGAGCGGGCGCGAATTTCTGACCTTCGCGGGCCACATGTATGGCTTGACCAAAGAAGAGGTGAGCCGCCGCTCCGAAGACTTGCTCACTGTCCTGACGCTCGCCAGTGATGCCGATAAGCTGATCGTCGATTATTCCGTCGGCATGCGCAAGAAAATCGCCCTGGCCGCCGCCCTGATTCATCGCCCCCAGGTGCTTTTCCTGGATGAACCCTTCGAGGGCATCGACCCTATTAGCTCGCGCATCATTCGCAACATCCTGCGCGATCTCGTTGGCACGGGAGTTACCATCTTCTTCTCTTCGCATATCATGGAAGTCGTCGAGCGCCTGTGCAGCCGGGTCGGTATCATCAATCAAGGTCGCCTGGTCGCCGAAGGCACCTTGCAGGAACTCCGCGAGCGCGGCGCACCTGATGGCAACGCCCAGGAAGCAGCAACCCTGGAAGATATCTTTCTCCAGGTCGTGGGCGCGCGGCAAGAAGGAGGAAACCTCAGTTGGCTGGAGTAGCCTCCGCACCGCGCCGCACCAAAGCACCGCTCTTTGGCCGTCAGCGCCTCATCAACTGGTCGAACGTCTACTGGCTCTGCTGGCTGCGCGCCAAACTGCTGCTGCGCGGCTATACCCGCGACTGGCGGCGCATCGTCGGGGGCGTCTTGCTCCTGCTGATTGCGGTCCCGCTGCTGGGCGGCATCGCCCTCGGCACCTTTTTCGGCTATATCGCCCTGCCCCAGCAGGAAGCCATCGAACTGCTGATGCTGGTGCTGGTCGGCCTCTATCTCTTCTGGTCGCTGCTGCCGCTCATTGAATTCAGCGTCAACGAAGGGCTGGACGTGACCAAGCTCACGCTCTACCCGCTCACCCGCCTGGAGCGCATGATCAGTCTGCTCCTCGCCACCTTGCTGGATATTCCCACCCTGGGCATTGCCTCCCTGTTTGGCGCGATCTTGCTGGGCTGGAGCCGCGCCCCGCTCACCCTCCTGATCATCATCCCCGCTCTGCTCGTCGCCTATGTCCATATTATCGGGCTAAGCCAACTGGTACTGGCAACCTTCATGGGCCTGCTGCGCAGCCGCCGCTACCGCGACCTCAGCATCATCGTCTTCGCGCTCTTTGGCTCGGCCTGCTCGATTGGGCAGCAGTTGATCGTGCGCAACTTCACGAAGTTCGACGCCAGCGACCTTGCCATCCTCCATCTCGCGCAATACTTGCGCTTCACGCCGCCCGGCATGGCGGGCTGGGCCATCGTTCAGGCCAGCCAGAGCGACTGGCTGGCCTCCGTGGGCTGGCTGGCGCTCAGCCTGGTCTCCGCCATCCCCATCCTCTGGGCCTGGATGGTCCTGCTGGAGCGCGGGCTGACGCTGGCCGAATCAGGCAGCGTCAGCACCGGTCGTCAGCGCTCACGGGCCAGCGCATCCGGCCAGAACGGGCGCGCCAGCGCCACACCCCAGACAGCCGCGCTGGTTTCAGCATCGCAAGGCGCGCGCATCACCTCAGCGCTCAGCGATACGCCGCTGGCCGATTCGGCTGCGCCCGCAGTCGCCGCACCCTCACTCGCGCAGCGCGCCAGAGACATCCTGCCTTCGCCGGTGCGCGCCATCGTCGTCAAGGACTTGCGCTATTTCTGGCGCGACCCTCAGATGAAGGCCAGCATGCTGAGTTCCTTCTTCATCTTGATCGTCCTCTTTGTCGGACCCGCCCTGGGCATACAACCCAATGAGGCCAACGGGCCCCCCTGGACGGTGCTGTTTTCGTGCGTGGCCCCGGTCTTCATGGCGATGAACTTCTCGCTCAACACCTTCGGCCTGGAGCGCCAGGCGCTGACCACCCTCTTTCTTTTTCCCGTGCGCCCGCAGTATATTTTGTGGGGGAAGAATCTGGCAGTAGCAAGCGTGGCCTTTGGCGAACAGTTGCTCATCGCCGCCGCCTTTGCCTTCATTTCCAATAGCTGGGCCTATTACATTCCCGCCATCGTGGTGGGCATCGCCGCCATCGCCGTCATGTTGGGCTGCGGTAATATCCTATCGGTGCTGTTGCCATTTCGCGTCGCGCAGCTTAAAATGGGGACATCAGCCAGCGGCTCACCAGAATCTGGCTGCTTGCGCTCGCTGATGGGGCTGTTCTCGCTGGGCGTCACGCTGGTGGTGCTCTCGCCGGTCATTGCCGGAATTGCCGGGCCAATCTTCTTGCAGGCGACGAGCACGCTGGCATTCACCCTGCCGCTCTCGCTGCTGTACGGGCTGCTCATCCATCAGGGCGCAACGCGCTTCATCGCGCCGCGCCTGGAGCGGCGCATTCCAGAGATTCTGGCCCAGACCACCAGGGAGTGAAGCTTTCAGAAAAGGCATACTGGGACTCAAGGGTGAGGAACATCACTCATAGGCAGAGCCAACCATGAACACGTCAATTACCTTTGCCATCGCCTTCAGCGCGGGACTGGCTTCCTTTCTTTCGCCGTGCGTCCTGCCGCTGGTGCCCATCTATCTGGCGCAGCTTGTAGGGCCGAGCGTCATCCAATCCACCGAGCAGCGCACCTTCTCGATGCGCCTCTACACCTTCCTGCATGCCCTTTGTTTTGTCCTGGGCTTCTCGCTGGCCTTCATCGCGCTTGGGGCAACCGCCAGCGTCATCGGCCATTTCCTCAAAGATAATCAGATTCTGCTGCGCCACATCGGCGGCATCGTCCTTGTCATCCTGGGCATCCACTTTTCTGGCCTGTGGCGGCTGCCGTTCCTCTATCGCGAGGCGCGCTTCCACTATCGCATCAGTCGGCCCAGCTTCCCGGCCTCCTTTGGCATGGGCGTCATCTTCTCCATTGGCTGGACACCCTGCGTCGGCGTCATCTTGAGCGCCATCCTCATTCTGGCAAGTGCCAGCCAGACCCTCCAAAGCGGCATCGCGCTCCTGGCCGTCTATTCTCTGGGCCTGGGCGTGCCCTTCCTGGCAATGGGCCTGGCCGCCAACGTCGTCTCTGGCTGGCTCAAACGCCTCAAGCCGCACCTGGGCAAGATCGAGATCGCCACAGGCGTATTGCTCATCCTGGTCGGTGTCGCCATGTTCCTGGGCCTCATCAACTATCTGCCCCAATACTTCAACTTTCTTCCCAACAACGGATAGGCCATAGAGCAGCGCTGGAGTTACTCCGTTTGGTATACTTGATTAGGAAGAATTACACCGGTTCAAAAAAATATCAGAAATTTCATGCCAACCGGGAATCTGGAGCAAAGGTGGAAGCGCTATGACAGTACCCTCACTCGAAGCCAGAGAAATGGAAGCCGAGTCAACCATCGAGGAAACCCCTCCGTCCGGCCCGCCAACCTGGCTCATCATCGCCTCGGCCAGCGCGCTGGTCATCCTGGCCGCCGTCATGGTCTTCTGGCCCGGCGCGACTCTGCTTGACCGCCTGCGCGCCCTGGACGGCGGCATCTGCGCCCAGCTTCCTACCCATTCGTTCTATCCGGGCGGCCAGCGTCTTCCGCTCTGCTCGCGCAACACAGGCATTTATCTCGGCTATACCATTTCCTTTTTCATCCTGTTTGTGACCGGGCGTGGGCGCGCCGCCCAATTTCCGCGCTGGCCGATGGCGCTCGTCATGGGCCTGTGCATCCTGGCGCTGGCAATTGATGGTTTCAATTCGCTCTTCCTTGACCTGCACCTGCCTCATCTCTATCAGCCGCACAATCTGATTCGCCTGACTACCGGCCTGCTGACCGGCGCATCCATGGCCGGTTTCTTGCTGCCTGTCACCAACAGCGTCCTCTGGAAACACATGGGCGACCAGCGCAGCATCGACTCCTGGTGGCAGTTGCTGCGGCTCCTGCCCATTCTGGCGCTGGCCTTCCTCGCCGTGGGCACACAGGCAGCCATCTTTCTCTATCCGGTGGCAATCCTCAGTTCGCTTGGCGTCGTCATCGCGCTCGGCCTCATCAATTTGACCATCGTCGTAGCCGTCTCAGGCAAAGCCTGTTTACTCTATACCTATCGCCAGCTTTTCCCGTTCGTCTCCCTCGCGTTCTTGCTCGCGGTGGGCGAACTGGTGGGCCTCTTCTTCCTCAATCATTGGCTGCTGTTGCAACTCACCGCCTGAAAAAGCCCCGCTGCTCCGTCTTGCATTTTCGGCTGAAACTGGCTATCCTAATATCAGGCGTCAGCTTCGCTGGCGCCAACACGGACGAAAAGCGTATGTACGCATACAGAAGGACGGACCATGGGTGTTGAGCTGGTCGCATGTTGGCATTATTCTTGCGCGAAACGAGGTGTAGAAAGCGCTCGTTGCTTCACCTCCTTCTCCAACGCAAGCATTATCTGTCCATTGCTGGTTGCAGCTACCGCCCAATGAGCGACACTCTGCACCTCAACGGGACACCCGTTGAAAACGCGCAGGATGGCAGCGCAGGTCGACCAGGAGACACCTTGAGCATGCTTGTGCAGGACCGTGAAGTAAGGTATAATGATTGCAAACACAGCAGAGGCGCTTCGCGTAGCGAGAATTCCTGCTCTTCCGGTAAAGCAGGGGGTGCCGGTCATGTCTAACAGATACCAGCGGGAGATCGAGGAAATCCTGCGGAACATGGAAGGCTCTGAGCCAAAGCCAACGTTCCGCGAGCGGCTGAACATGCGTATGCGTGGGCAAACCCGCAAACCGGAACCGATGATTCGGCCCAGACCTCCACGGCCCACGCTTCACCTCAGCTTCACCACATCGGAGTGGTGCTTTCTGGTCGGAATCCTGCTCGGCTTAGTCGCTGCCGGTATCGCCTATACCGATGCCCCCAATTTATTGACCGGGTTCCTGGCGGTGCTCGCGCTGATCTGTGTGATTATGGGCATTATCGCCCCCTGGAGGGAAAGTCGCCGCCCTTTTTCTAATCGTTCCTGGTATGGGGACTCCGCCCCTCCCAAACGCTCGCTTCCACGCCCGTTCCGCTTTCTGGTCACGCAGTGGAAGATACTGCAACTGAAAATGCGCTATCGGCGCAACCGAGGGGATTAGTCCCCACTCCGCGGGCCTATAGCTCAGCGGTTAGAGCAGCCGGCTCATAACCGGTTGGTCGCAGGTTCAAATCCTGCTGGGCCCACCCTACTGCACAATCCTTTGACATTTGCTGGTAACATATCCAAGGCTGGCGCGGCATGAGCATCACCACATGACGACCCGCTTGAGGGTACTGAAAGTATGCAATTCTATGACCGCGCAAAAATCTTCGTAAAAGCCGGTGATGGCGGCAGCGGCTCGGTCCATTTCCGGCGCGAAAAATATGTCCCCTATGGCGGACCCGATGGCGGCGACGGCGGGCGCGGCGGCAGCGTCTACCTCGAAATCGACCCTGGCCTCAACACCCTCGTCGACTACCACTACCGCCAGCATCACCGCGCCGGAAACGGGGGCAACGGCTTCAAGCAGCGCTCGCACGGTGCCAAGGGCGACGACATTGTCTTGCGCGTACCTGCGGGCACTGTCGTGCGCACTGCCGACAGCGAAGAACTGCTAGCCGATATGGTCGACCCCGACCAGCGCGTCATGGTCGCGCGCGGCGGGCGCGGCGGCCTGGGCAACGTCCACTTCGCCACCTCCACCAATCAGGTGCCGCGCGAGGCCCAAAAAGGCGAGCCAGGCGAAGAACGCTGGCTGACCCTCGAACTCAAGCTGATTGCCGATGTCGGGCTGGTCGGCTTCCCAAACGCCGGAAAATCCACCCTGCTTTCCGTCGTCAGCGCCGCGCGCCCCAAGATCGCCGACTATCCCTTTACCACCCTGGTGCCCAACCTCGGCGTGGTCGCCATCGGCGAGCCTGGCTCACGCGACGATTTCAGCTTTGTCCTGGCCGACATCCCCGGCTTGATCGAAGGCGCGGCCCAGGGCGCGGGGCTGGGGCACGAGTTCCTGCGCCACGTCGAGCGCACGCGCCTGCTGCTGCACCTGCTGGATGGCGCGTCGTTGGAGCACGACCCCTGGGAAGGTTTCCAGGCCATCAACCGCGAACTGGGCGAATACAGCGAGGCCCTGGCAACACGTCCCCAAATCGTCGTCTTCAACAAGTTCGACGTACCCGAAGCCCAGGAACGCTGGGAAGCCGTCAGACAGCGCGCCGAAGAGGCCGGTCTGCCGGTCTTCGCCATCTCTGCCGTCACGCGCCAGGGCGTCAACGAACTGCTCTACTTCACCGCCAACCGCCTGCGCGAATTGCAGGCCGAAGCTCGCGTCGAAGCCGAGCGCTCGCCCATACCTGCCGGGCCGGTTCTGCGCCCCGAACCCGAGGATGCCTTCAGCATCAGCCACGAGCAGGGCATCTATGTGGTGCGCGGCAAGCGTGTCGAGCGCATGGTCGTCATGACCGATCAGGAGAGCGACGAAGGTATGGCGCGCCTGGAACATACCCTCCAGCGCCTCGGCGTCACCAAAGCGCTGGAAGAAGCTGGCGTGCAGCCCGGAGATACCGTGCGCTTTGGCGGCGTCGAACTCATCTGGGGCGAATAGCCCATCTGCCCCCTATCGATAAAATTGCTGGGATTGCCCTGGGCCGTACCAGTCGCGGCTGTCTGCCAGCTCCGCCAGCGTTTCCTGGGGTTGTTCCTGCGCCCGCCTCCCAGCCCTCTTCTCGCCTGAGCGATGTCGCTTGGCGCGGCGCACATGAAGCAGCAGCCGCGAAACAATGAAGGTCATCTGGCTGCGCCCGCCATCCTCGCAAACTTTCTCATACATCGACTGCCGCAGCGCCAATAGCTTCAGCGGGCCAGCCCCGCGATCAACCACCACATACGGCATGTGCCAGAAGCTGCCCTCTTCCACATCGACGACCACCCCTGTCACCAGATCGGTCCCGCCCAGCAAATCGGCTGCGCCCAACACCAGCAGCACCAGACCCACCAGCCCCAGCAGCGTCAGCACACCGCCGGAGCTTAGCAGCAGCCAGCACAGCAGGCGTAGCTGCGCGCCGCCAGAGTCCAGGTCTTGATGACTCCAGGTGACGCCATCGCTCGAAGTTGCCAGCGCGTAGACATGCCCCGTCTGCGGGCCAAGGTCCAGCGTAATCAGCTTGCCATCGGGAACAGCATGATAGATCGCGGCATCCACCTGCACCGTGAACGTCGCGGAAGGGTTATGCGTATCGATAAACCCGACGACCAGCGCGTACTGCATCACCACGCCGGTAAAGAGCAGATTGCCCTCTTGATGCTGCACCACCACCCCATGCCACTGCTGATGCGGCCCGTTCAGATCAGCCGCCGACTTCACCCCCTGCAACAACCACGAAAGCCCCAGGCTGGCCGCAATCGTCGCCAGCGCCAGACCGGCCAGCAGCAGCGGGCGGGGCGAGCGTCCCCAGCCAATCCAGTGACGCTGCTCTCGCTCATCAGCCATCCGTCGTTTCCGTCCACGTTTCCGAGGCATTGTAATCCATCCATTGTAGTGTGTTCCCGCCGCTCCTCTGCCATCATCACGCCGTCAGCATAGCAAAACCAGCAGCACAGCGTCAATGAATCACCCTTTATATCCCATCTGGGCATCACTCCGCGCGCCAGCAGTAGATATTTCTCAGCGGCAAGGATACAATCAGAGAGATGATTAGATGGAGATTACATTGATAGGAGGAGCGTCTCTATGGATTTCGGCATCAAGGGACAGAGCGCCATCGTCGCCGCCGCTAGTAAAGGACTGGGCCGCGCCTGCGCCATCGCCCTGGCAGCGGAGGGCGTCAACGTCGCCGTCTTTGCCCGCGACCTCGACGCGCTCAACGAAACCGCCGCCGCCGCGCGCGCGAAGGGCGCGCAGGCCATCGCCATCCAGGCCGATGTCACCAAACCGGACGACATCCGCCAGGTCGTTGACCGAGCCGCCAGCGAGTTTGGCCGACTCGACATCCTTGTCTGCAACGCGGGCGGTCCCACGCCCGGCACCTTTGCCACCGCCACCGAAGAGCAGTGGGAGCAGGCGTTTCACCTCAACCTGATGAGCGTCGTCCGGCTCGTCAACACCGCGCTTCCTCATCTGCGCAAGCAAGGCGGCGGACGCATCATCAACCTCGTCTCGACCTCGGTGCGCGAGCCAATTGAGGGGCTGACCCTCTCCAACAGCATCCGCCCTGGCGTGATCGGCCTGGCAAAAACGCTCTCGCAAGAGTTGGGGCCAGATCACATCACCGTCAACAACATCATCACCGGCAGCATCCTGACGGATCGCCAGCGTTCCCTGCGCGAGCGCACCGCCCAGCAGCTTGGCATCAGCGTCGAAGAAGCCATCAAGCGCGTCGAAAAGAACATCCCGCTGGGGCGGCTCGGCGAACCAGAAGAACTGGCCGCGCTGGTGGCCTTCCTCGCCTCGCGCCAGGCCGCCTACATCACCGGCGCCAGCATTCCGGTTGACGGCGGCATCATGAAAGGCATCTGGTGAACGATGGACGTTTTCTTGAGAGGAGCAGCCGATGGCTGACGAGGCATCGCACCTATGGGGCCACCAGGACGGCACGCGCCGCCTGGAGCGCAGCCTGGTGGACCGCAAAAGCTTCATCATCGAAGAGATGAATGACTATACTTTCATTCATCCCAAACACAACAAATGGGACTGGTCCGAAGATGAACTGCCCCTGCGCTCCGTCGTCGTGGACCGACGCGGGCTGGTGGTCTCCAGCGGTTGGCCCAAGTTCTTCAATACCGGCGAGCGACCCACCAACGACGCCAAACTCGAAGCCGCCCTGGGCAGCGGCGAAGAAGTTTTCTTCACTGAAAAGCTCGACGGCACGCTCATCATTCGCAGCGTCTTGCCTGATGGCCGCGTCATCTTTCGCACGCGCGGAACCTGGGACGGCGGCGACTTCGGTCCCCTGGCGCACGCCATTGCCGCAGCCCGCTATCCTGCCCTGCTGGACCCCACGCTGATGCCGGAAGGGTCGCTGCTGTTTGAATACGTCGGGCCAGCCAACCTCATCGTCATCGCCTACGAGCAAGATGATCTCTGGTTTCTGGGGGCCGTGCGCCACGCCGACGCTCATCTCATGCCCGTTGAGCAGCTTCAAACGTTTGCCAGCGAGCACGGGCTGCAATGCGTGCCCCTGGTGGAACTGCCCCGCGACCTCAAGGCGCTGTTTGCAGCGGTGCGCGACTGGAGCGACCGCGAAGGCGTGGTCGTCAGGCTCCAGCGTGGGCAACTGCTCATCAAACTCAAAAGCGCGCGCTACCTGGCTCTGCACGCCATGCGCGCCAACATGAGCTACGCGCTCATCGTCGAATATGCGCGCGGCGCTGAAGTCACCACCGAAGCAGAGCTAGAGGCCGGACTGCTGGAGCTGGGCTATGACTATGAACTCTGCCAGGTCGCCAAAGGCTACTTCCGCACCTATCAGCAGCAGCTTGCCCGCAGCGAAGCCACCCTGGCAGCAGCGAAGCAATTGCACGCCGAGTTTCTGGCACTGGCCGACGACCAGGCCAACCCTCCCGCCGACGAACGCGAGCGCCGCAAGCGCTTTGCCATGCAGGCCACGCGCCAGCCCGACCCGCTGCGCCAGGCGCTCTTCGCGCTCTATGATAACCGCCCGGAGCGCGTCCAGGCATTACTCTTCCGCTGGTACATCACCGATCAGCGCCCATAAACTTCAGCCCCCAATGGGCTAATTTGCCTGTAGCGCCGCCAGGGACGGCGGCGCTACAGGCAAACCTGTTCAGGCCGTATTGCCTCCTACTGTGCCACGTCAATCCCGCGCAGGCCCAGCGCGTCGGCCTCGGCCTCCATCGCGTGAATCACAAAAGTAATATGCTCGGTCAGGTCCACACCCAACTCTTCTGCGCCCTTCACAATCTCCTCGCGGTTCACCCCGCGCGCAAAGGCTTTGTCCTTCATCTTCTTCTTGACCGAACTCGCCTCCAGCCCAAGAATACTCTTGTTGGGCCGCACCAATGCCGTCGCCGTAATCAGTCCCGTCAGTTCGTCGCAGGCAAAAACCGTCTTCGAGAGCAAATCGTCGCGCGCCAGCCCGTGATAGTCGTTATGCGCCTGCACCGCGTGAACCACATCTTCGGGATAGCCATGCTGGCGCAGCAGATCAGCCCCAACCTTGCCGTGTTCCTCGATGCTGGGGTGACGCTCATAATCAATATCGTGCAGCAGACCAGCAATACCCCACTTGTTCTCATCCTCGCCAAACTTGCGGGCATAAGCGCGCACCGCCGCCTCAACCGCCAGGCCATGCTTGACCAGTCCATCGTTCTGGTTCCATTCGCTAAAAAGACGAAACGCCTCATCTCGATCTAACACCATGAACAAATCCTCCAACCGATTCCATTTCAGCACGTATCAGGCATCGCTCATGCTCCTGAGATTATTCTCTATTGTACCAGGGTCACACAGCATCATCCCTGGCTGCTTCGCTGCGGGCAAGGCGGGCATCATGCTATAATCCATCAGAATGTGGCGCAACCCAGCACATCAAAACCATATACCATCTCTTTCCCGATAAGGAGATACATTGTTATGTCTGAATATGTCAAAGTTGCTTCGGTCAGCGACCTAGCTCCCGGCCAGATGACACTCGTCGAAGTGGATGGGGAACTCATCTGCCTGGCAAACGTCGATGGCTCCTTCTATGCCATTGCCGACGAATGCACCCACGTTGGCGGCGCGCTCAGCGATGGCGAGTTGGAGGGCTACGTCGTCACCTGCCCGGTTCACTTCGGCCAGTTCGATATTCGCACCGGCAAAGTGCTTCAGCACCCGCCGCGCGAAGACGCAGCCACCTATGAGGTCAAGGTCGAAGGGGAAGATGTCCTGATCGCCAGACCGGAATAAAAAATCACCTGCCAGAAAAATAATGCAGAAAAGAGTAATGTTGAATGGAAGTATGCGAGATTACTGATCGCGTGCAGTGGGACGGCTTCGTGTCCAGCGCAAAGACCGGCCATCTGATGCAATCCTATCAATGGGGCGAACTCATGAAGCGCGACGGACGGCGCATCATGCGCGTCGGCGTCCTGGACGGGGAGCAACTGGTGGCCGCCGCGCTCATCCAGTTTGCCACCATGCCCTATGTGGGCGCGCCCTGGCTCTATATCCCGCGTGGCCCCGTCGTCGATGACCCCACCTCGCCTGCTCTGCCTGTTATCATCAGTGAACTCCATCGCATCGCGCGCCGCGGACACGCCGCCATGCTCAAAATCGAACCCAACGTCGAAGAAGGCACGCCGGGTTGGAGCGACATGTTGAAAAAGCTCGGCTTCCAACCCAACCCCATCCCTACCCACGTGCGCCGAAGCTGGCTGCTGGACATCAGCCCTCCCGAAAAAAAGCTCCTGGCCGATATGAAACGCAACTGGCGCTATAACATCAAAGTCGCCGAGCGCGGCGGCATCGACGTGCGTCTCGCCAGCACCCCCGAAGATATGCAAGCCTTCTATCGCATCTATCAGCAGACCAGCCAGCGCGACGATTTCACCATCTTGCCGCTCAAGCACTACACCGACATCCTCGAACTCTTTGGCGATGATGCCTGCCTCTTCCTGGCCGGTCTTCAGGATGAGACGCTGGTCGGGCATCTCCTCATTCGCTACGGCGACTGGTGCTGGGACATGTTTGGAGCCACCTCCACAGAGCATCGCAACCTCAAGCCGGGCTATCTGCTGCACTGGAAAACATTCCTGTGGGCCAAAGAGCAGGGCTGCACCATGTATGATTTTCGCGGCATCCCCGAAATCCTGGAGCCAGGCGAAGAGATGTGGAACGTCTACGAGTACAAGCGCGGCTTTGGCGGCTTCTCGCGCCTGAGCCTGGCAACCCACGATTACGTCTATCGCCCGCTGCTCTACTGGCCGATCACCCTGGCCTCGCGCATGCGTGTCAACTGGCGACGACGCCAGCGGCGGCGCTGGGAAATGCAGCGCGCGCAGCGCGGCGAAGGGAGCAAGTCCGAGGCCACCAAAAGCGATGAGAAAGAGGCGGCTGAGCCGGTGGGAGAAACGGCACAGCCGAAATAATCCACAATCTGATCTGGCGCTGGAATAAAAATTGCACGTCCTTCAAGGCAGAGCGCTTGGGCCACAAGAGAGAGGAGACCTCCCATGCAGCCAGCGCCAGATCAAAACCAGGCGCCTGCCGATCCATCAGAGTTGCCAACCATCCCCTTGGTGCAGCCCCAGCAGGGGTTAGCCGGTGGGCATGGTCTGATGCCCGTCCAATCAACGATTCAGCCCACCTCCGACGACACCCCACCCTTGCCCATGAAACCAGGGCCGGGCCATGCCACTGAAACACCAGAAACCGTAGAAAACAGCGACACCACCGAAGTCGAAACCGTCTACAGCACCGAAGTTGACGCGCCAGAATCAGCAGCCCAACGCATGCGGCGCATCAGCACGACGATTCGCTACGTCTTCATCGTCATCGAAATCGTGCTGGCCCTGCGCTTTTTCCTGAAACTGGTGGGCGCTAACCCAAACAGCCCGTTTGGGGTCTTCCTATTCGGCATCACTGACCCGCTCGCAGCCCCGTTTGATTCGCTGGTCGGTAATCCGAGAATTGGGGGCGGCGAAGCGGAACTCACTACCCTGCTGGCGTTGATCGTCTATCCTGTCTTCTGCTGGATACTCATTCGCGGCATCCAACTCATGTTCTATCGTGAACAAGGCGGGCTGCGCACCGTGCGCCAGAAGCAGAACAGCAGTCACGACGGCTACTAGCCCGTGCTGGTGGCTGCTAACAGCACAGGTCCTTAGCGCCTGGGGCTTTCGAGCATCTGACGCAGAAAAGCCAGCAGCGCGTGAAACTGCTCGTCAGTCAACTGGCCCAGCAGGGGAGCAGACTGCTCGCTGCGGCTGATTGCCAACGCCTGCATATCCAGACGCGCAGGACCACGCATAGCCGCTGCCCGGCAGAGCACCTCGATATTCATATCCAGCGCGCCAGCAATGGCCGAAAGCGTCTCGACAGTTGGCGAGCGGCGGCGATCAGTGCGCGAGGTGATATAGCGGCTCAGCGCCTCGCGCGACACGCCCGACCGGCGCTCCAACTCGGAATACGAGCGGCACGGCGAACTGGCTTCGGCGAAGCGATGCTCGATAAGCTGGCCCAGCGGATTCCGCGTCGACTCGCCCGAGCGCCGCCCCGAGCCGCTGCCTCCATTGGCGCTCATACTCAACTGCGCGCCCGGCTTATGGCTATACGAATTATCGGGATGTATGGAACGACCAGATGGTCCAGAATTAGAGTACATATGTTGAACACTCCTCTAGCCACTCAGGAAGAAGATGCCTGCCACCGGCAGAACGAGGTGGACATGGGGAATAAGTAGAGACGAGTCTGTCTGTGCTTCGCAGTGTAGCAGGGATGTCAAGCGGATACAAGAGCCTGTTGAAGCTTTTTGCTGACGCTTTTTGCACCTCTTCAGACTACCGAATGTGCTGCTCGCCTGGTGCAAGCAGCATGTCCTTCAGCCCATCAGCCGCTTCAGCGGCAACTTGACTGAATTTACGCTTCAGCCGTATAATGAGGGGACGCAATACGTCGCAAGTGCCCTTTCAGATAACTCGAGGAAACGCCTTTGTCTGAGATCAGCATGTGGCCCACATCAATGCAAAAAACGGATCAAGCGTCTGAACACACCAATGATCTGATCATGCCTGCTGAATCCGACAACCAAATTGCCCAGCCTATATCGGAAGCCGAACCAACGCTGGCAGCCGAGCAGCAGTGGAACAGCGCCGTCGAAGAGGAATGGAACGAACACAGCGCCACGTCCTGGGCGCTGGCCTATGTCATCCATCGCATCCGTTCCACCCCTCACCCGCCCATCTTGCTGCCCGAACAGCGGCGTCATTTTGAAAAAGTCGTCGAAATGGCCGCCGCGCTCATCGAGCAATGGCAGGGCCACGAGCGCGATCTTGCCCAGCAGCTTGGCACGCGCAGACCGATCACCGACCTGCCCGAAGACCCGGCAGGAACGAGCCAGGATGGTCTCAATGACCAGATATCTGATGATGCCTGGATCAAACCAGCGTACACTTCGTTTGCTCAACTGCTCCTTGGGGATGACGACGAAGAGGCTTCTGCCGACGCCCCCAAAGCGCCAGGGACACCTGCGGCAGAAGACGATTATCAGATTTGACCACAATTATGAGATAATAAGTCAGAGCGGCTCGGAACAGCGAGGACCAGCATGAGCGATACACCACCAAAAGCCATTGTCTTACTGAGCGGTGGGCTTGATTCCACTACCACGCTTGCCATCGCCAAACAAGAAGGCTTCGCGCCCCACGCGCTCACCTTCCGCTATGGGCAGCGCCACGAACTGGAGATCGAGGCGGCGCAACGTGTCGCCGCGCGCCTGGGCGTGGAGCAGCATATTATCGTCGACATCGACCTGCGCCTCTTCGGCGGCTCCGCGCTCACCAGCGATATTGCCGTCCCCAAGGGTCGCGACCTCGCGGAGATGGGCCACGGCATCCCCGTCACCTACGTGCCCGCGCGCAACACCATCTTTCTCTCGTTCGCGCTGGCCTGGGCTGAAGTCCTGGAAGCCAACGACATCTTTATCGGCGTCAACGCCCTCGATTACAGCGGCTACCCCGACTGCCGACCCGAATACATCGCCGCCTATGAACAGATGGCAAACCTGGCAACCAAGGCTGGGGTTGAGGGCCGCCAGCGCCTGAAAATCCACACCCCGCTGATCGAACTAACCAAGGCGCAGATCATCCAGCGTGGGCTGTCGCTCGGCGTCGACTATTCCATCACACTCTCGTGTTATGACCCTTCGCCCAGCGGCGAAGCCTGCGGCAAATGCGACGCCTGCCTGCTGCGCCTCAAAGGCTTTGCCGAAAACGGCGGAAAAGACCCGGTTGCCTATCAGGCTGAGGAGCCTTCATCGGTATGAGTTACGCCGTCAAAGAGATTTTCTACACCCTGCAAGGTGAAGGCGCGAACACCGGGCGTCCTGCCGTCTTTTGCCGTTTCGCCGGGTGCAACCTCTGGTCCGGGCGCGAAGAAGACCGTGCCAGCGCCATCTGCACCTTTTGCGATACCGACTTCGTCAGCACCAACGGCCCCGGTGGCGGCAAGTTTGCCTCGTCGCAAGCGCTGGCCGAAGCCGTCGCCGCCAAATGGCCCGCGAACGCCTCACCACAGGCGCAACGCTTCGTCGTCTGCACCGGGGGCGAGCCGCTGCTCCAGCTTGACGAACCTTTGGTCTGGGCATTGCACGCCCAGGGCTTTGAGATTGCCATCGAAACCAACGGCACGCAGTTGCCGCCGCCCGGCATTGATTGGATTTGCATGAGTCCCAAGGCGGGCGCACCGCTCGTCCTCAAGTCCGGGCAAGAACTGAAGCTCGTCTTCCCGCAAAAGGGAGCAGAGCCGGAGCGCTTCGAGCATCTGGACTTCCGGCACTTCTTCTTGCAACCAATGGATGGCCCACGTCGCCAGGAAAACACCGAACTCACTCTGCGCTATTGCCTGGAGCATCCGCAGTGGCGACTCAGCCTGCAAACGCATAAGCTGCTCGGCATTCCCTGATAGAGAGACACCTATGGAAATCTTCAAAGAGTTCACCATCGAGGCTGCCCACCGCCTGCCGCACGTTCCACCAGGCCACAAGTGCGCGCGCCTGCATGGGCACTCGTTCCGCATCGAACTGCACGTGCGCGGCCCTCTGGACCCGGCGACGGGCTGGGTGATGGACTTCGCCGACATCAAACGCGCCTTCCAGCCCCTCTACGACCAGTTAGACCACAACTACCTCAACGAGATCGAGGGCCTCGCCAATCCGACCAGCGAGCACCTGGCCCGTTGGATATGGCGGCGGTTGCGCCCAACGTTGCCCCAACTTTCTGGCGTCGTCGTCCACGAAACCTGCACCTCCGGCTGCATCTACCAGGGAGAGAACGACTGATCTTCTATCCCTGGGCGTGCGCCGCGCCAGCCTGCGCCTTTTCATAGGTTGCGTCAACCGTAATCGAGATGCCGCCGCGCACACTAAACGCGCCGTTCACGTGGCACGAGATCGGCTGCAACGCTGCCACCAGATCATCAAGTATCTGGTTGGTCACCGCCTCATGAAACACGCCCTCTTCCCGATAAGACCACAGATACAACTTCAGCGACTTCGATTCCACGATGCGCTGATCGGGGATGTATTGGATGGTAATCGTCGCAAAATCCGGCTGCCCGGTCATCGGGCATACACAGGTAAACTCCGGGCAAACCAGTGTCACCGTATAGCGTCGGCCAGGGTGCTGGTTGGGGAAGGTCTCCAGCTTGCGCACCGGTTTGCGCACCTCGCGCCCCAGCAGTGTTAAATCCTTCGTCAATTCGTCGTTCGTTGTCTCCGGCTTTGCCGCCTTCGTCGTCTTCTTCGCCATCTGCTTGACTCCACTTTGCTTCACAAGTGCATAGGATAGCATTGATCACACGCATAAGCGTACCCAGTATTGTATCAATCCCAACCCTCAGCGGCAAATGCAGCCCTTTGCCTCTTGCTTGCTATGCGCTTGTCACATCCAGCCCGGATGCGCTATACTAGGGACGATTGGCCGCTCATACCAGGCGCGGTCACACCCAACCGACTGACACCCATACCGCGCTCACAGGCGCGCTACCCATAGAAAGACCCGGCACCGGCATGCCACCCAAACGACCAAACCGTAAAGGACAACACGACAGACAACGAATCATCGGCGGACAAAAACCGCAAAGCGGACAAAACATCAGCGGAGGATCAAAGCCAGGCCAGGGAACCAAACCCCAGCCAGCCGCGCCCACTCCGCCACCAGCCAGGCCCCCGGCGGCCAACCAGTCGGCGCCACAGCCAACGCCAGCCGCCCTGCCGCCTGAACCGCCTCCACCAGAGGCCATCACTACAACAGAGCGCGGCCAGCCGCGCGAGGAGCAGGTGTCGATGCAGACAGCATCATCCAGCACAGTCACGCATCCCACGCATCACCACAAAGTACGTTCCATCCACTACAGCCTCAACTATGCGCTTCAGGGCCAGGAACACGGCACCGATGGCGCTGTCGTGCTGCTGCATGGGCTGCCCGGCGACTCGTTCTCCTGGCGGCACATCATGCCCGCGCTCGCCGACCAGCGCGCCGTCTACGCCTTCGACATGCTCAGCTATGGCAAATCCGACCATCCCTGGCCCGCCGATGTTTCCATCTGGGGCCAGGCCGACGTATTGGCTCCCTGCCTGCGCGCGCTCAACCTCACGAACATCGTGCTGGTGGGCTATGACGTGGGCGGCGGTGTGGCGCAGGTCCTGGCAACGCGCATGGCTTCCGAGCGCGTCAAGGCCATCGTCCTGGTCAGCACCACCTGTTACGCCCAGGCGTTTGCCCCCAACTGGCCGCTGCCCGATATGCTCAAGCGCCAGGAATATGACGCGCCTCGCCGCACCACTGAAGAGCAGTTGGCCGCAGACTTCAAGGCCACCTTCCCCACAGGCGCAGCCGACCCCAAAGTTATCACCCATAATCTGCTAGAGCATTATCTCGCGCCCTGGACCAGCGAAGTCGGCAAAGAAAACCTCTTCCAGCATATTCGCAAGCAGTTGCCCAACTACAGCATGTCCGTCGCCTCCGATATGAAATGGGTCAACAAGCCCGTCCTGGTCATCTGGGGCGAAAAAGACGAAGTGCTTTCGCCCAGCTATGCCGAGCGACTGCACCGCGACATCCCTGGCTCGCAACTGGCGCTGCTGCCCAACACCGGCCATCTAGTGCTGGAAGAAGCGCCCGACGCCGTGGCTAATGCCATCAGCAAATTCGTCAGCAAGCTCTAATCGGCAACTGCCCTCTTAGGCATAATAAAAACAGTCGGACCTGGCCTCCTCATCTCAGGAGGCCAGGTCCAAACTTGTCAAGATTGATCCGCGCACCTGTGCGCGTGGCTACGAGGCCAGCGGTTGCTCGACGCGCTGGGCAAGCCGGATATAGTCTTCCAGCGCGCGCATATACAAACGACCCAGGCGTTCCAACAGATGAGCGGGTTGGCCGCGCTGCTCAGCCATTGCCAGGTCATACCACAGCCGCTGCACGCGCCGTTGGGCGCACTCCAGTTCAGGATCATGAGCGTTTCTCTCTGGCATGCCTTCCCTCACTTCAGCAGCGAGCATCGCTCGCCAGGCGCAACTCAGGCGTCATAGCCTTTCGTCTTCATCCAAACGGCGTGCCTAGCTGGCGCGCCGTGCGTTGTTATACTCGCGGCTGAGCTGGCGAATCAGCGCGCCCGCCCCCGTAAAGGTCAGCACGTTCGGCGCGGGTTCTTCGCGCCCCAGCGCCGCGCAGAGTTTGCGAATGCTCAGCATCTGCTGCTCATTGGCAGGCTGCTCGTTGTCGCTCTCGGCCTGCTCACCGGCCAGCGCCTCGGCTGGCGCGGCAAACGCCGCCGAAGTGCCTTTCGCCGGAGTGCGCGCCGCTTCGCTCGCTCCCGCGCGCCCAGCGCCAGCGGCAGAAGCGCGGTTCGGGCGCTCCACCGGGCTATCCACAATGCGCTGCTTCTCGTCCAGTTCGGGCGCGAACTGCGTTCCAAACGACAGCCCCGCCAGCGCCCGGCCAAGCGCCTTGGTTGCCGCCTTTTCGTAATAATCGTTGAAGTCAGCCCGTGTTTCGGACCCCTCGCCCGTGGCAACTCGGCCACAGACATCAAGCTCCACGCCGCGAATATTCACATGGCGCCAGGTCTCTTCAGCGCCGTCCCAGGCAATCGTAAAGAACTTGGCAAAGCCATTCTGGCGATCATGCTCGATCTCCACGGTCACATAGCCCGCACGCGAGCCGGTAGCCTGATGAAACCACACCAACCGCCAGCGCACCGGCAAATACTCTTTGCCCTGAATGCGCAAAAGATGCTCGTTCGGATTAAATTCCTTGGCGTGTTCTTGTTCTATCATCGTCTGCATCCTCCTGCCGATACCATCGGCAGCACTAGAAATCTTGTTCTAATTTTATCATGTACATCCTGTTGTGTCAAACCAAACAGCTAGCCTTTGGAAGTGCTTGCTGCCTATGCTCACGCTCGCCATATCATTCTTTTTCCGGGAGGTAAAAACGGAGTTTTTAGAACAAAGTGGAGAAAAAATAGCAGACGAGAAGACAGCAACATGCTATCTCTATTTCGTAAATATGGTATATACTGTAATACAAGAAGAAAACCTTAGAGAAAGGGCAAGGGGTGACTCCGTCATGGCAAAGAAAGTATGGCGCACCGGCAATAGCTTGGTGGTCAGCATCACCAAAGAGGAAGCTGAAAAGTTGGGCATCCACGAGGGTGATCTTGTGGACGTGCAAATCCAGAAAATGGAACTGCGCCCGGCGATGCGGCCTGAAGTGAAGGCTGCTCTGGAGCAAGCGATGGCCGAGTATGCGCCCGATCTGGAGTATCTGAAGGATAAATAACCCCTTCAAGCTCCACAATGAGAGGCGCGGAGATGTTTTATCTGATTGTTGCTGAAGTACACAGCATCAACGAGGCCGTGCTGGCCTTGGAAGGCCAGCAATCACTTCTGGTAGACGAGGGAAAGCTGGAAAGCGCGCTCATGCGCCCCCAAATGTCGGCACACTATAAAGAGGCTGATCTAGCCCATCAGACAGCACTTTTAGCGTCAGGGATCGCCCTGGCACACGCTTTCATCGACGGAAACAAGCGTACCGCCCTCCTGGCAGGCAGAACGTTTCTTGCTCTAAATGGCTATAGGCTGGAACGGGCACCATTGGAGTTTGCCGAAGCCATTCTGGCCCTGGTGAACCACACCGACAGCGTAGAGGCCGCCATTCATCATCTGGCAGAGTGGATACGGACTCGACTCCGTCCGCAGTCTTGAGCTATACACAACTCCTCACAGATGATTGCTTCCTCACCTGCAAAGAGCCTGCTATCTATCCAGCCGCTGCGTCAGGCGGCGCGTCTTCTGGCTGATCTCCTTCACCATCGTTTCCGCCGTCGAGCCGCTGGCCTGGCCCTCCGTCAACTGGCTCAGCGCCGCCTGCGTTTCGGGGTCCAGATTCGCCAGCACGCTGGGGGCCAGTCGCGTCGTCACTTTCCCCGTCTCGCGATATTCATCAAGCGCCCGCGTCACTAGCCGATGCGCGCTCGCCTTCTCGGCGATATTCATCACATCCGCATTCACCGCCTGCGCCTGCGCCCCATCGGCCACATATTCCACAATGGCGTCAGTTGAAACCGTTTCATTGAAATAGCCCCGGTTCGGCACATCATAGGTCACTTCCAGGTGCGCCAGCCGAAACCCACCAGGCCGCTGCGCAATCACCATCAGTTCCACCAGCACTGCCTGCGGGATGTCGCGCTCGATATCGCCCAGCGGCACCAGCACGCGCCGGTCCGAAAGACCCGATTGCCCCAGATCGCTAATCAACGGCAGCGTCTTCATCACCCGGCGCGGCGTCACGCCCATCGGCAGGTCCAGCGTCAGCGTCGCGTTGCGCACGGCCACCGCCGCCGCGCTCTGAAACTGCTGCTGAAACACCGCCAGTGCGTCGGCGGGCGCGCGAATAAACTCCGCAGGCTGCCCACGGCTTCTGTTCCCTACCTCATCCAGCAGCTTCTCATTCCACTCCGAACCCACGCCCATGGGGTGAATCGGCATCGCCAGAATGCGCGCGCGATCAGCCAGTTCCAGGCACTTGCCCTTGTTCGACGTTTTCCCATCCGTCAGCAGCACCATGCGCGTCACCACCTGCGGGCTATGAAACTTCTGAAGCTCTTCCAAGCCCAGCGCCATGCCGCGCGCCATCTGCGTGCCCCCGCCCGAGTGCAGGCCGCCTACCAGATGTTGAATTGCCTGCTTATTCCTGACCGGCTGCGCCGGAACAACCACCTTGCCGTTTCCAGAAAATGAGACCACCGATACCATATCATCCGGCAGCATCTGCTCCACCAGCATGCTGACCGCCGCGCGCACCGCCTCGATTTTCTTGCCGTTCATCGACCCAGAGGTGTCCAGCACAAAGCAGAAGTTCAGCGGAAAGCGCACCGCCTGAATGGCATCGGTTGCCTGCACCGTCGCCAGCACATAGGCAAGCTGCCCAGCCGGAGACACAGCCATGCGCGGGCGTCCCACCTGGCAATGCAGGTGCAGCGCGGGCGCGTGGCCTCGCTGCCCCGAGGCGTTGTCGCCTCTGCCTCCAAAGAACATATCTGCTCCCTCTTTTCTGTGCTACGGCGCGCGCTTTTTCGACTGCCGTTGGGCCTTGCCCTTGCTGTCCTCCAACGGGTCGCCATCCTCGATACTCGCAGTCATGCGACGGGTGCGCGTATTGATGCCCTTCATAATCACCGACGCCTGCTCAGGAGCAACCTGGCCTGCCCTCAACTGGTCGAGCTGCGCGCGGGTCAGATCATCTAACATCTCCGCTGCGTCATTTGCCATGCGCACCGTCGTGCGCCCGGTACGTCGGTATTCATCCACCGCCCGGTTCACCAGCCGATACGCATTGGCTCGGCTCGCATAGGCCATCACCATCTCATCGACAGCCCCCGCCTGCGCCGGATCGTTCACAAACTCCACCAGCATATCTTGCCGCGCACTCTGCTTCATCAGACCCAGCAGCGGCACATCATATGTCAGTTCCACCTGCGCAATGCGAAAGTGCCCCGCCGTGCGCGGTGAAATCAACAACTCGAACAGCACCGCCTGCGTCGCATCGCGCGGCAAATCGCCTAGCGCCACCTCTACCTTCATCGAGCCAAGCACCCCATCGCTCAGATCATCGACAATCGGCAGCATCCGCACCGCGCGCCGCGCCGCGACCCCTGGCGGCATCCGCAGCGTCAGGCTCGTATTGCGCACCGCCACTGCCGCCGCAGATCGAGCCTGCTCTTGAAAGATACGTAACATATCTGTTGGTTGTTGCACAAATTCCGCTGGCATACCGCCGCTGCGCTGCCCCAACTCATCCAGCAGCCTCTCATCCCAGTTCGCCCCCAGCCCCAGCGGATAGATGCCCACGCCCCAGGCGCGCGCCTGGTCGGCCACCTCGCGGCAGGCCGCCTCGTCCCCCGACGTGCGGCCATCGGTCAGCACCACCATCCGGCTCACCACATCCGGGCGCATATATGTGCTCAGTTCCTGCAAGCCGCCGCGCAAGCCCTCAGACATCTTCGTCCCGCCCCAGGCGCGCATCCCATCCACCGCTGCCTTGATTGCCTGCTTATCCTGCACCGGCTGGGCAGGCACAATCACGTCCGCCTTGCCCTTGAACGACACCACCGAAAGATAGTCGCCGGGCGTGAGTGCGTCCACCAGCATACTCACGCCTGCTTTCACCGCCTGGAGGTTCGCCCCACGCATAGAAAACGAGCGGTCAAGCACCAGCGCAAAGTTCAACGGAAAGCGCAGCGCTTGCGACGCCTCGGCAGGGCGCACCAGCCCCAGCACATAGACCACCTGCCCCTCCTTTGCCACCGCCAGCCTCTGTCGGCTCGTCTGACATTGCAACAGCACTTCGCCTGCCATATTCCAGTCTCCTTTCGGCATGATCGCCCGCAAGTTCCACCGCTGCCCGCTGCACCCATAACCGCGCCCACCAGCACGCGATGCCAGTATATGCCACTGGGTAACACTGTCAACCATAAAAATGCCTGCAAGCGCCGTTCATTTCTATGAACTACATCATAGCCCGACTGTGATAATGGCCCCTTGACGGTTCGTCGCTTGTGTGAAACAATAGGCGGGCACATTGTAGAGTACCGGCCACGCTTCACGTCGGCGAAGGGAGGGCACGCGAGCCGTCAGGACGCCCCATCCATCGGCCCTGAAACGCTCGCAGCAGCGCTATGCAGACACGCATGATCGTCGCAACCTTGAGAGATCGGAACGAACGCATCTCTCGTGATTTACAGCTTCCGGGGGATACGCCCATTGGGCAACTCGTCCCGCAGCTTGTCGGCACCATGGGACTTCCGGCGCGCGACCAGCAGGGCACGTCGCTCCCGTACGCCCTCATCCTCCGCGATAACGGCTACATCCTGCCCGACGACCAGACGCTCATTTCCCTGGGCATCGCCTCCGGACGCATCTTGCTGCTGGTCGTGCCCACCCCTGATGAGCGCCTGCGCTCGGCCAAAGCGCGCGGCGTCGCACCCGTGCAGACGCCCGCCCAGCTTCCCAGCACGGTGGGCGTTCCAGGCCAGGGCAGCGAAGCACCGGCAGCGGGCATCACCTTCAACCGCCCACCGCGCATCCTCGTGCATCTGCCCGATGAAGAAATTGAGATTCCCAAGCCCCCCCAGCAAAGCCGCGAAAGCCGCAAGCTGGATTTGATTGCCCTGCTGACGCCCATCTTTATCCTGTCTGTCCTGGCCTTCGCCATTCTGGTCATTGTTCCCAGATTCTTCCCACAAAACACCTTCAGCCCCGTCTTCCTGGTGTTTATGGGGGTCTATGCCGTCTTCAACCCGATAGGGCAGTTGCTCAGCATCTGGATTGAGCGGCGGCGCGAGCGCAAAGCCTACCTTTCCAAAGAAGAAGACTACCGCCAGCTTCTGGCGAAGCTGCGCACCAAGCTAGAGGCGCTGCGCGTCGAACAACACCGCGCGCGGCGCGCTTCCTTCCCCAGCGTGCGCAAGCTGCGCGGCATCATCGACGAGCGCAGCCACCTCTGGGAGCGCCGCCCCGAAGACGCGGATTTCTTGCACCTGCGCATGGGCAAAACCACCCTGCCATCCACGGTCAAGGTCACGCCGCCTTCAGCCAACGAAAGCGCCGCGCTTCAGGATGAGGCCGAAGCGCTTGCCAAAGAGTTCGAGTACGTGCCCGATGTCCCCATCAGCCTGCCGCTGCCGCAGATTGGCTCCATCGGCGTCACTGGCGCGCGCGGGCCAGTGGTCGACTTTGCGCGGGCGCTGGTCTGCCATCTCGCCGTTCACCATTCGCCCGACGAAGTGCGCATCCTGGGCATCTATCCCTATGAGCAGAGCCGCGAATGGGAATGGCTCAAGTGGATGCCACACACCAACCACTTCAGGCCGGGTTCGCAAAACAAGATGCTCGCCTTCACGCCCGACCAGATCGAAGAATTGCTCGACGAAGTGACCGAAGAAATCAGCAGGCGCGAGGCCCGCAAAGAAGAGGAGAAAGAAGGCAGTGGCGACGGCGAGCCGATGCTGCCCTACCTCGTGCTGCTGGTCGACGATTATAACCGCGTGCGCGATCACGTCGGCCTCTCCGAAGTGCTGCGCAACGGGCGCGGCTTGAATATCTCCGCAATGATTCTGGTGGATAGCCGCCAGGATATTCCCGGTGACTGCGGCGCGATTCTGGAAGTGCCCTCCTACGAACAGATGGTGTACTCCGTCGCTGGCCCCGAAGGCAGCGTCAAAGACCAGATCACCCCTGACCGCGTGGACCGTGGCACCGGCGAAAGCATCGCCCGCAGTCTGGCCCCCATCCGTGTCAGCGGCTCCCAGGGTCCAGGCAACATCAAAACCAGCGTGCGCCTGCTCGACCTGCTCAACCTGGAAGCGGCAGACCAGCTTGACCCGCGCACCTGGTGGGGCGAGCAGCCGCGCTTTGGCCGCCTGACCGTGCCCATTGGCGAAAAGAGCGGCGGCCCGCTGCTGCTCGACCTGACCGACGCCGCGCACGGCCCCCACGGGCTGGTGGCCGGAACCACCGGTTCCGGCAAAAGCGAACTATTGCAGACGCTGATTGCCGGGCTGGCCGTCACCCACCATCCCCACCTGCTCAACTTTGTGCTCGTCGACTTCAAAGGCGGCAGCGCCTTCAAAGACTTTGAAAATATTCCTCACACCGTCGGCATGGTCAGCGACCTGCATGGTCGGCTGGCCGAACGCGCGCTCGTTGCCCTCAAGAGCGAACTGAAACGGCGCGAGCATATCTTGCACGAAGCCAACGCCGTCAACATCGCCCAATATCAGGCCATGCGCGCCCGCGACCCCAAGTCGCTGCCGCCCATGCCTAGCCTGCTCATCGTCATCGACGAATTCGCCGAACTGGCAAAAGAACTGCCCGACTTCATGGGCGGCCTCATCAGCGTCGTGCAAAAAGGCCGCAGCCTGGGCGTACATCTGATTCTGGCAACGCAGCGCCCGGCAGGCGTGGTCAGCGCCAACATCTGGTCCAACGTCAAGTTCCGCATCTGCCTGCGCGTCGCCTCCATCGAAGACAGCCGCGAGATGCTGGGCCGCTCGGACGCCGCGCTGCTGCCGCATAACCTGCCTGGGCGCGGCTATTTCCAGGTCGGCGCGGAACTCTTCGATCAATTCCAGGTGGCCCGCGTAGCCGGAACGTACCGGCCCGCCGTGCCAGAAGAAGCCAAGAAACGGGCGGAAATCGCTGAGCTTACCCGCGCCGGACACATCCACAACATCGGCTCCGGCAAGTCGGCCCGCGCGGGCGCGGGCGTCGTCACTGATGACCGCAGCGAACTGCAAGTGATGATGACGCAGATGGAGCCGTTCAAAGAATCACTCGGCGCGGCACTCTTCCGCCCCTGGCCCGATCCGCTGCCTGGCGACCTCACCTTGCCTGATATGTTCAAGCTGGCAGGCAAACCCGCGCTGGATGGCACGCGCTGGGAGGCCAAACCGGCCTTCGGCTGGCTGAACGCGCCCATCGGCCTGCTCGACCTGCCCGCCGAACAGCGGCAAGAAGTCTTCATGCTCGACCTGCTGCGCTATGGCGGCCACATGCTGATGTCCGGCTCGGCTGGCTCCGGCAAGAGCTTCCTGCTGCGCACCATCGTCACTTCCCTGGCCTCGACGCACTCGCCCGCCGACCTCAACATGTATCTGATCGATTTCGGCGGTCAGGCGCTGCGGGTCTTCGAGAAAATGCCCCATGTCGGCGGCGTCTTCAATTCCGCCGACTCGGAGCGCATCCGGCGGCTCTTCCGCAAGCTGCGCGGCGTCATCGAAGAACGCAAGCTCTTCTTCCGCGAGCAGCGCGTCGACAGCTTCCTGGCCTATCAGACGCGCGCCGCGTCCTCCAGCCAACAGCAAAAGCCGCTGCCCGCCATTGTCGTCATCATCGACAAGTTTGCCGAGTTCCGCGCCGTCCACGAAAAAGAGCTAGACGATCTGATGGTCTTTGCCCGCGAAGGTCGCGGCTATGGCATCCATCTCATCATTGCCTCTGACCGGCCTAACTCGCTGCCGGGCAACCTCGCTGGAAACATCGAACTGCGCTATGGCCTGCGCCTGGCTGACCCTGGTGACTCGCTGCTCCTGCTCGGCAAAAACGACGCCAGCACGCTCGACCCCAACATGCCGGGGCGTGGCCTGCGGCGTGGGCGTCGGCTGGAAGAGTTCCAGACCGCCTTGCCGGTGGTGGGCGATGGCGACGAAGAGCAAGCCCAGCAGCTTGAGGCGCTTTCAGCGCGCGCAGCCCAGGCATGGAAAGGCCCAACGGCTGAATCCATCGGGCTGCTGCCCGAATATGTCTCCCTGCCCGACCTGCTCACCCAGGCATCCATGAACGGGCAGGCCGCCAGGACCGAGGGACTGCGCGCCCCGCTGGGCCTGGATGATCTCAACCTCCGGCCAATCTGGGGCGAACTCACCCCCGATACCCAACACTTCTTGATCGCCGGAAGCGCGGGCAGCGGCAAGACCTCCATCATCCGCACCTGGCTGCTGGGGCTGGCGCAGCGCTACTCGCCCGCCGAGGTGCAGGTGGTGCTACTCGATCTGCGGCGCACCCTGCGGGGGCTGCGCTCGCTGCCGCACATGAAGGGCTACGCCGAAAACGAGATCAAGCTGACCGAGATTCTGGACGGCTTGAAGAAAGAACTGACCGAGCGCATCCAGCGCCTGAATGCGGGCGGGTCAGCAGCCAAGACACCGATGACGCCCATTGTCCTCGCCATCGATGATTTCGAACTCGTGGCGGCTTTGCCAAAGAACCCCTCCACCGAACTGAGGGACATCGTGCGGCAGGCGCGCGACCTGAATCTGCACATCATCATGGCTGGCACCACCGCCGATGTGGTCAAGGCGTTTGACCCGCTGGCCGCGCAAGTCAAGGCCGTGCGCGCTGGCATCGTGCTCAGCGGCGACCCCCAGGAAACTGGCATCCTGGGCGTCAGGCTGGCCGATCTGCCGCCGGGACGCGGCACCTTTGTCCAGCGTAACAGCCGCAATCTCATGCAGACCGGCTTCCTGGAGCCGGAGGCCGTGCCCGTCTGGATGGCGCAGATTCGCGGCGGCGGCGTCAGCATCAAGGGCTAGCCCAGAGACAATGGAGTAGTAGAGACAACGTCGTATGCAAACCGTAGAGCTTATCAAGAAAAAGCGTGAGGGCCAGGCGCTCAGCGCCGCCGAGATCGAATGGCTCGTACAGGGGTTCACCCAGGGCGACATCCCCGACTATCAGTTCTCGGCGCTGCTCATGGCGATTGTCTGGCGTGGCATGGATGCTCAGGAAACCACCGACCTCACCCTGGCAATGGCGCGCTCTGGCGAGCAACTGGCAGTGCGCCAGATGCTCTCGCCAGCGGTTGATAAGCACAGCACTGGCGGCGTTGGCGACAAGGTCACGTTGGCCGTCGCGCCGCTGGTTGCCGCCTGCGGTTTGCCAGTCGCCAAGATGACCGGGCGCGGCCTGGGCCATACCGGCGGCACCGTCGATAAGCTGGAATCGATCAGCAACTTCCGCGCGGCCCTTTCGCAAGAGGAATTCTGGTCCATCCTGCGCGCCCATCAGCTTGTGCTTTCCGGCCAATCCAACGATCTGGCCCCCGCCGATGGCAAAATGTACGCGCTGCGCGATGTCACCGGCACCGTGGAAAGCATTCCCCTCATCGCCTCCAGCATCATGAGCAAGAAGCTCGCGATTGGCGCGTCACACCTGCTGCTAGATGTCAAAGTGGGGTCGGGGGCATTTATGAAGACCCTCCCCGACGCGGAAAAGTTGGCGCAGACCATGGTCGAAATCGGCAATCGCGCCGGAGTGCAAACGGCTGCCGTCATTTCGGCCATGGACCAGCCGCTTGGGCAGGCCATCGGCAACGCCCTGGAACTGGCCGAGGCCATCTCCATCCTCCAGGGCAAGGGACCGGCAGACGTGACCGCCCTCTGCCATCACGAGGCAACCACACTGCTGACCATGACCGGCCTGGCGGCAGACCGCGCAGCCGCCGAGGCCAGCGTACATCAGGCCATCAGCAGCGGCGCGGCGCTGGAAAAGCTCGCCGCCGTCATCGAGGCGCAGGGCGGCGACCCGCGCCAGATCAGGGACTCGGCCTTGCTCCCCGCCGCGCCGCTACGCATGCCTCTTGCATCCGCACGCGCGGGCTACGTCGCGGGCATCGACGCCGAGCGCGTCGGGCTAGCAACCATGAAACTAGGCGCGGGACGCTTCAAGAAAGGCGATCCCATCGACCACGCCACCGGCCTGCTGCTCTTTGCCAAAGTTGGCGACGAGGTCGAAGCCGGGCAGCCCCTGCTGGAGATACACGCGCGCTCCGAAGAACAGGCGCAGGCGATTCAGGCCGAATTGCTCAGCGCCTATCACTGGAGCGACACCCCCGTCTCGTCTGGCCCGCTGATCTACAGCGAAATAGTCTGAGGGCTGGCATCCCTTAGACAGAGGCTATATGTAAGAGCCGGAGGTTTCAGAGCGGGAAACCTCCGGCTCCCGCTTTTTGAGGGCCTATAGCATCATTTGCAGAAAGATGCTATTTTGCTACAGAGCATTGCTGGTTCTGACACACTTTTGGCAAACATCAACGCTATACTCAAAACAGCAAAAGGGAGAGCTTATCAGAAGAACCAGAGGCAGGGCAGCCCAAGCGGCGCTCAAAAGAGGTGCTATATGAACTATCCAATAAACAACCAGCAGCTTGTCAAACGAGACAGCTTCTTCAGCGTGGCCCGCCAGGGACAAACCTATCTCAACTTGCTGTACTTGCTCGGCGCGTTTCCGCTGGGCCTCACCTACTTCATCCTGCTCGTCGTCGGGCTATCGGTTGGGGTCGGCACTCTCGTCGTCTGGGTCGGCATCCCCATCCTGTTGTTGACCATCATCATGTGGCAGGGTTTCGCCAGCATCGAGCGCTATCTTGTCCGCAACTGGCTCCATATCCCTGTCCCATTTATCAAAGACCCACGCCTGGTCGGCGCGCCCTTGACCAGGCAGTTCACCGCTCGGCTGCGTTCGCCTGTCACCTGGACCAGCCTGGTCTATCTCTTTCTGGAGTTTCCCTTTGGCACCATCTCCTTCGCGCTGGTGATCGGCTTGCTCTCTGCCTCCATCGCGCTCATATTCGGCTGGCTCGCCTATCTCATCGACACCGCCATCTACAACTCCGTTGGCGGCTACAACTCCTACGAGTTCTTCATCAAGATCAACGGCCAGATCGAGCCTGGGGCCATGGCCTTCTTCGCCTTCCTGGCGCTGGTGGGCATCGTAGCCCTGTTCGCCTCGCTGCACGTCCTCAACGCCATCGCCTATGCCTGGGGCCAGCTTGCCCGGCTCCTGCTGGGCATGCGTAACACCGCCCTGCAACTGGCCGAGGCCCGCGCCATCGCCGCGCAGGAACACGCCAAGGCCGAGCGCTCCGAGCAAAGCCGCCGCGAACTCATCGTCAACGTCTCCCATGAACTGCGCACGCCAATTGCCAGCATTCGCGGCCATGTCGAATCGCTGATGATGGCAAACGAAGAGCAGCCTGCCAACGCCTCAGCCGCCCAGGGTCAGCAAGGCTATCTCGAAATCGTTCACCGCGAAACCGAGCGCCTGAGCGCCCTGGTCGATGACCTGCTCGCGCTGGCGCGCGCCGAAGCGGGCGAACTGCGCCTGGACCTCAAACCCACCGCCGCCGATGAAATCGTCGAAGAGATTTACCAAACCATGGCCCCGCTGGCGCGCCGCGAGCGCCAGGTCACGCTGACCCGCAGCATCCCACCCGGTCTGCCGCTGGTCCTGGCTGATCAACAGCGGCTCACACAGGTGCTGCTCAATCTGGTGCGCAACGCCATCACCTACACCCCGGCAGGCGGCATCGTCTCCATCTCGATTGAACAGCCCAGCCCCGCGCAGGTTGCGCTCGTCGTTGCCGATACCGGCATCGGCATCCCGCCCGAAGACCTGGAGCGCGTCTTCGAGCGCTTCTATCGCACCGACGCCTCGCGGGCGCGCTCCACCGGCGGCTTCGGCCTGGGCCTGGCAATCGTGCGCGATCTGGTCACCGCCATGGGCGGCACCATCAGCGCGGAAAGCGCCGTGGGCGAAGGCAGCCGCTTCCGCCTGCTGCTGCACGTGGCGCGCACGCCAGCAGCCCCGCAAAGCGCGCGCTAGCAATCGACAGAAAACGGGGCAGGTGCTGGGAAGCGATTGAACACAGGGAGGATGACAAGATGGCAACGATTCTGGTCGTCGAAGATGAAAAAGACCTCTGCAACCTGATTCGCAATCACCTGGAGGGTGAAGGCCACACCGTCTATCAGGCGTTCGATGGACCGAGCGCCTTGCAGCAGGTTGAATTGCACCCACCCCATCTGGTCATCCTCGACTGGATGCTTCCCGGCCTGGATGGACTGGCCGTCTGCCGTCAGATTCGCCAGAACCATCTCATGCCCATCCTGATGCTGACGGCACGCTCCGAAGAAGTAGACCGCGTGTTAGGGCTGGAAGTTGGCGCAGACGATTACGTCGTCAAGCCCTTTGGCATGCGCGAACTGCTGGCCCGCGTGCGCGCCATCCTGCGCCGCGTCGCCCTGGACACACGCGCCCCAACGCCGGGGCAGCAGGCCGCCGAAGCAGGCGCGACCAATACACTGCCCGCGCCAGAACCAATCGTGCGCGGCCCGTTATCTATCGACCTCGCCCGGCACACCGTCACCATCGAGGGCGCGGAAATCGAAGTGACCCCCAAAGAGTTCGATCTGCTCGTCCTGCTGGCCTCCCATCCTGGGCGAGCCTTCAGCCGCGAATTTCTGCTCGAGCAAATCTGGGGCTACGAGTACGACGGTCTGGACCGCACCGTCGATACCCAGATCACGCGCCTGCGCAAAAAGCTGGGGCCGCTCAGCGAAAAGCTGGTCACCGTCTGGGGCGTGGGCTACCGCTTCATGCTCTAGCGCGGAGGCGGATTCTTGTCCGTTCCGCCTCCGTTCCGCCAGCCGTCAGGCGCGCAGCCGCGACGGCAGAATATGCATCGACTCCCGATACTTGGCAACCGTGCGACGGGCCACATACATGCCCCGCTCGGCCAGCAGCGCCGCCAGTTCTTCATCGCTCAGTGGGTGCCGGGGGTCTTCCGCGTTAATCAACTCCCGCAGCGCGTCTTTCGTGCGCAGCGAGCCATCGAAGAAATCATCGAACGAAATCGTGCGCCCTTCCGGCAGCAAGACAAACTTGTTGGCCGTGGCACGGCTGATCGTCGATTCATGCAAGCCCACATGGTTGGCTAACTCGCCGCGTGTCAGCGGACTCAGCGCGCGCACGCCTTCTTCCAAAAACGCATATTGATATTCCACCAGAGCATCCGAAATCTTCTTCAACGTTTCCCAGCGCTGATGAATACAATCGATAAAAAACTGCGCGCGCGAAGTATACTGGCGAATATGCTGGCGATCTTCCTCACTGCTGTGTGAGGGGTCCAGGGCCGTGATCAGCTTGCGATAAGTCGGGTTCACACGAAATAAATATTTCTTATTCTCCACCACCTCGGCCTCAAAGCCCGTCTCCGACCGGCGAATCACCACATCAGGCCGCACCAGCGTTGTGTGCACGCGCCCGCCTGAAAAATTCGTGGCCGAGGAATCGTAGGCGTGGGCCGGATAGGGGTTGAGGTTCGTGCGGATAAAGTGAAGCGCCTGACGCACATGCGAACTGGGGACATGCAGTTCGCGGGCAATGTCCATAAAACGATGGTCGCCCAGGCGGTGTAAATAGCGAGTCACCAACTCTTCCGCCAGCGGCTGGGGCTTGCCCTGCTCGCGGAACCAGCGCAGTTGAATAAAGAGACATTCGGATAACGTGCGCGCGCCGACACCCACCGGCTCCTGCATCTGAAGCACAGCGAGCACATGCTGCACCCGCGCGATCTCCACCCGCAGCGTGCGCGCAACTTCTTCAACCGTGGTCGAAATATACCCGTGGCTATCCAGGCTGCCAATTAAATATTCCGCGATAGGAAGGTCTTCCGGCGAGATGAGGGCCTGCACCTGCCACAGCAGTACCTCTTCAAGCGACGCTGCATCTTGCACGCGAGCCAGCGGATCAAAATCTTCGTCGTCCCCACCTGCCAGGCCAGGTTCGCTGAAATCATCCCAATCATGCGTTCCATCGGCCTGAGCAAGACTGCCCGTGCTGCCGCAGGTGGGGCACAGACCGTCTTTCATCTGCGTTCCGCAGCGCTGGCACTGGCCTACTTCTTCCATTTCAAAGGCCGGATTTTCCAACGCCTCCAGCGCAATCGATTGTTCCAATTCCTCGGCGGAAAGCTGTAAGATTTTGATCGAAGCGATCAGCTTGCCGGAGATGTTGATTTGCTGCTGTGGTGAGGAATGCAGGCTTGGTTCCATAAACATTGGATAACTTCTCCCATCTGATGGCCGACTACCGAACCGCTGGTGCAGAGACTCACCGTACCCCTACAAAAGATGGTCTTCTTCCCAGAATGAGAGATGGCCCTGTTTCCAGTATAGCAAACAAGAATCGCTTACGCCAGCCTCATCTCAGAAAAAGCGTTCTCACTTTGCTCTGCACCTGGGCACAACGGGACTAGCCTGAGCTTACCCCTCTGACTCAGGCATTCTTCCTGCTAGAGCAAACAATGTGCCAAATCAGAGATCGAAGCGCGGCAATTTTTTCCAGAAGGGAAAATTCACAAATAGTGAAGTGGAGGGTGCTCGCTCACCCTTGGGGGGAATCCAGCCAGCCGCTGGCCTCCAGCGCCACGCGCGCGGCCTGCTGCTCGGCGCTCTGCTTGTTGTGCCCCTGCCCCTGCCCCGCCACCTGGCTGCCCAGCAGCACCTCAACCGTATACAGCCGCCGATGCGAAGGCCCTTCTTCGGCCACAATGCGATAACCAGGCGTCACCCCCAGATGCGCCTGCGCCAGTTCTTGCAGCAGCGACTTATCATCCTTCAGGCGGCCCGCGCCGATCACGCGCCGCGCCTCCTGCTCCAGCAGGGGCAGCACAAATTTGCGGGCAACCTCCAGCGCGCCATCCAGATACAGCGCGCCCAGCAGCGCCTCGAAGGCCGCCGCCAGCAGCGGGTCGCGCTGGTGGCCGCCGCTGCGCCGTTCGCCCCGACCCATGCGCAGATAATTGCCCAGATCGAGGCTGCGCGCAAAAGCCGCCAGCGTTGGCGCTTTCACCAGCGCCGCGCGGGCATCCGTCAGTTCGCCCTCGCTCAGCGTGGGAAACGCGCGAAACAAATACTCCGCGCACAGAAACCCCAGAATCGCATCGCCCAGAAACTCCAGGCGCTCGTTGGGGGCCAGGCGCTCGTCGGGCGACTCAAAGGCATAGGAACGATGCGTCAGCGCCTCCGTCAGCAATCCTTGCTGTTGAAAGCGCCAGCCGATGCGCCGCTCCAGTGGATGCCAATCGGCCCGTTCAGCATCAGCTATCTCGCTCATAGCACCTCGATGCCCGCCTCAGCCGTCACCTCGCCAATCTGCCAGCAGGCAACGTCTGCGGCCTCGAAGCGCTGGCGCAGCGCGGGCCAGGCATCCGGCGCAATCGCCGCCAGCAGACCGCCCGATGTCTGCGGGTCGAAAAGCAGGCTGCGCTCAAGTTCGCCCAGGCCAGCCGCCAGGCGCACCTGCTCGTCCAAAAACTCCTGGTTGCGGCCCGTGCCGCCCGGCACACAGCCCATTTCGGCATAGCCTCGCGCGCCGGGCAGCCAGGGCAGGCGATCCCACACGAAGCGCAGGCCGCCCTCGCTTTGCAACGACATCTCCCAGGCGTGGCCCAGCAGGCCAAAACCCGTCACATCCGTGACAGCATGCGCCTCCGGCACGCGCAGCAGCCGCGATGCCTCGCGGTTCAGCCGCGTCATGCTGGCAATCGCCGCCTGAAGGTCGGCCTCGTCCACTTGATCGCGTTTATGCGCCGTCGTAATCACGCCCGTTCCCAGCGGCTTCGTCAAGATCAACACATCGCCAATCTTCGCGTTGCCCTTCGTCAAAATATGCTCGGGATGCACCACGCCCGTCACCGCCAGCCCATACTTCGGCTCTTTATCCGTCACGGTATGGCCGCCCGCAATGACACCCCCTGCCTCGGCCACCTTATCGCGTCCCCCGCGCAATATCTCCGTCAGAATCGCCGGGTCAAGATCATCCGGAAACGCCACCAGATTCAGGGCAAACAGCACCTCGCCACCCATCGCGTAGACATCGCTCATCGCGTTGGCCGCCGCAATCGCGCCAAAGCTATAGGCGTCATCCACAACGGGTGGAAAGAAGTCAGCCGTGCTGACCACCGCCTGCTCGCTGTTCAGGCGATAGACCGCCGCGTCGTCGATGCTGGCAAGCCCGACGAGCAGATCGGGGTGGTTATGTTCCACCGCTGTATCAGTCAGTGGACGCAGCACGTGCGCCAGGGCCGATGGCCCCATCTTAGAAGCTCAACCAGCGCAGCTAGCGAGCGAAGTCAGGCGAATCTGCCTGCCCGTACTCATCAATGCCTCCCTTGTGTCTTGACCATGCCAAGAGATTTCCTCATCTGGCATCCCTCATTGTAGTCCGCGCAAACAGCGCGCGTCAACGCAAGGCGAACCTGTTATAATTGGCCTAAGCTCTTATCCTTTTGCCCCCAGGGAGGACATACAGCTATGCGCCGCATCGCAATTCTGGCAGAAGGCCAGTTCCATTGGCAGGGCGCCAAAACAGCAGTCGGCATGATTCGCTACGGGCACGATCAGATCGTCGCCGTGCTCGACAGCACCAAAGCCGGGCAAGATGTCTCAGAAGTGCTGGGCAACGGCGTCGGCGCGGGCATCCCCATCGTGCGCAACGTCGGGGAATCGCTCGACTATCACCCCGACACGCTCTTGATCGGCATCGCCCCCATTGGCGGACGTCTGCCTCCCGCGTGGCGCACACAGGTCACGCAGGCCCTCAACTCCGGCCTCAGCATCATCAGCGGCCTGCATGAATTTCTCGACGACGACCCCGAACTGCACGCCCTGGCCGAACGCGCCCACGTCCAGATTTGGGACGTGCGCCGCCCTCCGGCTGAGCGCTCCATGCTCATCGCCAAATACACGCCGCATCGGCCCGGCAGCCACACCGTCTACATCGGCGGCAGCGACAGCAACGTCGGCAAGATGACCACCTCCCTGGAACTGGACCGCGAGGCCCAGCGGCGCGGCCTCTCATCCGGCTTTGCCGCCACCGGCCAGACCGGCATCATGGTTTCCGGTCGCGGCGTGCCGGTGGACCGCCTGATTAGCGACTTCACTGCGGGCGGCGTCGAAGCCTTGACGCTGGAGTTCACCCAGCAATACGACTGGACCTTTGTCGAAGGCCAGGGATCGCTCTTGCATCCGGCCTATTCGCCCGTCACGCTGGCGCTGCTGCACGGCGCGATGCCCGACCTGCTGATTCTCTGCCACGAAGCAGGCCGCGACCACATCAAATCGTACAACGTGCCCATCCCGCCATTGCCGCGTGTCGTCGAAATCTACGAGCAGGCCATGGCCTGGCTGCGTCCCGCGCCCGTCGTGGGCATCGCCCTCAACACCTACCCGCTCGACGAAGCCAGCGCGCTCGAAGAGATTCGCCGCGCCGAAGCCGACACCCGCCTGCCAGTCACCGACTGCGTGCGCTTTGGCGCGGGCAAGCTGATCGATGCCCTGCTGGAGCACGCCAAAACGCCGGAGAAAGGATAGCCCATGCTGCGCCTGACCGCTCAGCCGATTGACCTCCAGCTTACCACGCCCTTTCGCATCTCCCGAGGCGTGCAGCAGACCGCATCCAATGTCCTGGTGGACATACCGTATCAAGATCAGGTCGGCTATGGCGAGGCCGCGCCCAATCGCTACTACGGCGAAACCAGAGAGACCGTGCTGGCTTGCCTCGCCAGCTTTGGCGACAGCCTGGGCGACGACCCCTTTCTCATCGACGAGATCACGCGCCGCCTCGATCAGCGCGTCAGGCTGAACCCAGCCGCCAAGGCCGCCGTTGACATGGCCCTCTATGACCTGGTAGGCAAAACGCTCGGCGTCCCCCTCTATAAGTTGCTGGGCCTGAATCCGGCCCAGGCCGCGCAGACCTCCTTCACCATCGGCATCGACACGCCCGAAACCATGGCGCAGAAAGCCCAGCAAGCCCGCGACTATCCCATCCTCAAGATCAAAGTCGGCACGCCGCGCGACTTGGACAACCTCAAAGCTATCCGCGACGTGTCCTCGGCCATCATTCGCGTGGACGCCAACACCGCCTGGACGCCCAAAGAAGCGATCAAGATGATTGGGGCTATGGAGCCGTACAACATCGAGTTCGTCGAGCAGCCCACCGCGCCGCGCGACCTGGACGGCCTGCGCCTCATTCGCGAGAACTCGCCGGTGCCCATCATCGCCGACGAAAGCTGCGTGGCTATAGAAGACATTTCCCGCCTGGCTGGCTGCGTGGATGGCGTCAATTTCAAGCTGATGAAAAGCGGCGGCCTGACCAACGTCCTCAAGATGATTCACGTCGCGCGGGCACACAACTTGCGTGTGATGATCGGCTGCATGATCGAGAGCGCGCTGGCGATCACCGCCGCCGCGCACCTGACACCGCTGGTCGATTACGCCGACCTGGACGGCCACCTGCTCATCAACCATGACCCCTTCGAGGGCGTCAAGGTCGAGCACGGCAAACTCATCTTGCCCGACGCGCCGGGGCTGGGTGTGCGCCAACGCCAGAGTGAGCGCGGCGCGCTTCCCATCAGTTAGAACGAGGCATCCAGCGGCTGGGCAGCGCGTGGCGGCGACCAACCTGCGCGAAGCGCTTCGGCACGCTGACGTGGACTTTGAGGTGGGGTTTCGGGGGCCGAATTCGCCTTTTGCTCCTGGCGCTGATTGGCGCAAACGCCGTCTCGCCTTTCAGGAAGGGCAGCACCACCGCCGCCACGCGCTCTGGCCGCAGCACGGGCGCGCCATGGTTGGCGAAAATGAAGACATCGTTGGGCCGGGGATGCGCCGGGCGCGCCGTCAGCAGATCGTTCCAGCCCCACACGAAGAGGCTCGGCACCGCCGGGGAATCCGGCAGCGTGAAAGGCGCGCGGCCCTTGCCAGGCAGTTCCAGGAGCATTTGCTTGAGGTTTTCCAGTGGCCGCCCCTCGATTTCCGCCATCCATTCCGTGGCATAATCGCGCCCATGCAAATTGAAACCGACCGCCAGCAGCCAACCATACAAACGCCAATCCGAGAGGAACCAGCTTGCCAGGTCCGCGTGTTTGGCGTTCAGCCATCGCCCCGCCTGGACCGTGCGCATCCAGGGCTGCGTCAGATAGATGGGGCAGAGGAACACCGCGCGCGACACATGCTGCGGATAGCGCTGGACATACGCCTCGCTGACGCGCGTGCCAATCGAATAGGCCAGAATTGCCCAGCGCTCAATGCCCAGTTCCAGGCGGAACTCTTCCAGGCGCTCGGCGCAAAACTCGTAGTAGGGCTGGCCGGGCATCATCTTGCTCGCCGCGCTCACCCCTGGAAGTTCCACCAGAATCAACTGAAAATGCGGCGACAGCAGCGGGGCCAGCTTTTGCCACACATTGAAGGTGACGCCCCAGCCATGAATCAGCAACAGAGGATCGCCCGTCCCCTGAATGCGATACGAGAGCAGCGCGCTAATAGAACATTCCTTTATGATCTTATGATCGTATGTAATAGATATGAACCGATTGAGAAACGTACACCGGTATCTCGGTGCATTGTACCATAGAAATTTTGAGCCATGCTAACTCACAAGAACAGGCGATCTGTAGAGCTATGAACATCCTGATTCTCACCTCCAAAACCGGCGGCGGGCACATCAGCCTGGCCGAAGCCATACGCGACCTGCTCGAACGCGACATACCCTCCGCAGAGCGCGAGCCAGTCTCAACCGCGCGGCAGACGCCCACCATCACCATTGCCGACCCGCAGCCGGGCTTCTTCGAGTTCCACTATCGCCTGGTCAGCCGCCACGCCCTGCGGCTGTGGGCCGCCGAGTTCCAACTACTCGATACACCGCGCCGCGCGCTCTCTGCCCATCGCATCTTTACCCATCTGGTGCGCCGCCAGCTACACGCCCTACTCGACACCACCCGGCCAGACCTGATTCTGACCACCTACCCCTTCTTCTCCTACGAAGTCATGCGCGTGCTGGAAGAGCGTGCCTCCACCGTTCCGCTGGTCCTGCTCTTTTCCGACGCCAACAGCGTGCATCACGCCTGGCTCACCGAGCGCCAGGCGGCGGCCACCTTCGCCACCACCCGCGAAACCTATAAGCAGGCGCTGGAGGCAGGCTTCGCGCCGGAGCGCCTGCATCTGGTCGGCTGGCCGGTGCGCGCCCAGTTCTTCGAGCACGCCCACGCGAGCAGTGAGGCCAGGGCGCAGCAGTTGACGCGGCTCGGCCTGGACCCGCTGCGCTTCACCATCTTTCTGCAAGGCGGCGGCGAAGGCGCGGCCCATGTGGACCGCACCATCGAAAACATCGTCGCCATGAACGCGCCGGGCAGCGCCATGCAGATCATTCTGGCGGTGGGCAAGAACACCGCCCTGCAAGAACGCTATTGCCAGGTCGCTCACCTGGCCGTGCTGCCCTACACCAAAGAGATTGGCGCGTTCATGGCCGCCGCCGATGTCATCATGGGCAAGGCTGGCCCCAATATGCTCTTCGAGTCGGTCATGCTGGGCAAACCGTTTATCGCCACCGCCTTCATTCCGGGCCAGGAAGAAGAGAACCTGGCCTTCATCCGGCGGCATGGCCTGGGCTGGGTCGCCCTCCACCCGACCGCGCAGCGCTCCTTGCTAACCAGCCTCACCCGGCAGCCCGACCACCTGCGCGACATGCTGGCAACCATCGAGACGTATCGCCAGTGGAACGCCGAGATGAACGCCCAGATCGCCCCCATGCTGCGTTCGCTGGCAATGGCCGACCTGGCCGCGCGCTAAACCGAGGCAAGAGCGGGGACCGGGCAGCCCATCCCTCCCCGGCGGGGTGACAGGCGCGAGTCGGCACAATTTTTGCTGAGTCTAGCTCGCGCAGAGGGTGGCTTGCTCTCCTCATCTCCTGCCGCCCTCTGCGCCACCACCACAGGAGGGATTCTACGTGGCGCGACCCCTTTGTGTCGATATTTCCGTCTTCCAGGGCACATCCATCGACTGGAAAGCCTACGTCGCCTGGGCCAGACAATGGGATGGCATTTCGCGCGTCATCATGCGCTCCAGCTATGGCTCTGGCGGGCTGCGCGACGCCGGGTTCGAGTCGCACTGGTCGGGCGCGGTGGCTGCTGGCTGCGATGTCATCGGCCTCTACCATTACGCCTATCCCGACTTCAACAAAGGCACGCAGGGAGCCATCAACGAGGCCAACTCCCAATTCGGCATTATCGGCAACCGGCTGCGTCCCAACGACTTCATCATGCTCGACTGGGAAGAAGAAACGCCCGAAGCCACTGCCGTCTGGGCCTATACCTGGCTGTCGCGCCAGCGCTCCAACTTTGGCGGGCGCGTCCCTCGCATTTACGTCGACCCCTCCTTCGCCGCCGCGCACTGCCAGGACAGCCGCCTGACGCAGTTCCCGTTGATTCTGGCAAACTGGACCTTCGACCCCAACAGCACGCCTCCTGCTCCCAAACCCTGGAGCACCTATGAATACTTGCAGTGGAGCGACCGGGGCACCGTCCCCGGCATCCCCGGCAACGTCGATATGGACGTTTTTGAACATCAGGTCATCACACCAACGACCATCGCTGGCTTTGCAGGCACAGGAGGAGATGGCATGGCGCTTGTGCAGAACCCGGCCAATGAACTGCGGCTGGATTTAGTCTATGTGGGCACCGACGGCAACCTCTGGCACAACTGGAACAACAACGACGGCCTCGCGGGATTGGCAAAAGACGCGCCCTCGCGCGTCGAATCCTGGGGCAACCCGGGCACGAAATTCGCGCCGCTGACCGCTGCCGCCACGTGGGATGTGAAGGGCGACTACCTGAACGTCGTCGCCGCCACGCCCGACGGCGCGATCTGGGCGCAGGTGCGCCAGATCAGCGGGCATCAGGTCATCGGCTGGACGCGCGTCACCGGCCAGGAGGTCTTGCTGCCCAGCGGCAGCGATGATGCCTCCATCAAGACTCGCCTCAGCACGCTGGAGTCGCTCGTCGCCAAGATCAAAGCCATCTTCGCCCAGCAGTCCTGACGCCTTCCCCTCTCTCGAGGCAAGGCCGCCGCGCCTGGCCGGGTCTCCGGCCTGGCGAGATGCAGCGGCCTCGTCTTTGCCCGGCCTGCCGCCTGCCCGCGCAGCAATCTAGCAAGCGAAAGGAATTGACACAGCCGACCCGACCTGGTATACTTGCAATACCACCCTCTGATTGCTCCCCGTAGATCAACCAACGCAAACGCCAGGAGCCATCCCCTCATCCAGAAAGGCAGCACAAGCGATGAGCGAACCAAACCCGCGAAGCCACCATCTTTCGGAGCAGCCAGAGGAACAAGCGCGCGACGATGAGCAGCCGATGCCCGAACCCACACCCCTCAGACCACCTCGTCCGGCGGCGCGCAATGGCGCGCACCCGGCCAGCCCGTCGCTCGTGCTCACCGCCGTCAAGGACGCGCCGCCCTCCGAACAGCAGCGCCACACCAGCAGCGCTGCCAGCAATACGCACCGCGACCTGAACCAGATCATCGCCCGCGCCCGCGACGACATCAAACGCCTGCGCGAAGACCTCACCCGCCACGAAACCCAGATGGCCGCCGTCGTCCATGAACGCGACGAGCTTGCGCAGCACTACAGCCATCTCTACGACAACTTCATCGAGGCCGTCCACCTGGCGGCAGACGAAGAGGTGGTGCAGGCGGCCCACAGCCTGCGCGTCGAGCCAGCCCGCATCCCCGCGCTCTTCGAGCCGATCCAGGAGGCCATCATCGCCTGGACGGAAAGGCAGCAAACCGAACGCGAGGCCATCTTGCGCCAGAAGCTGGATATCGTCGAGCAGCAGGCGGCGCTCATCCGAGCGGACCTCGTTGCCGAGCGCGAGGCGCTCCAGGCAGACCGCGCCAAACTGGACCAGGACCGCCAGACCATGCTCGCCCAGTTGAAGGCCCGCGAAACCGCCCTGCAAAACCGCTGGGTGGTCAAAGCCTGGGGAACTGCCGCCGTCATGTTCCTGGTGCTGCCCGCGCTTCAGGTCTATTTGCTGCTGCAAAAAGCCAGCGGCTGGAACCTCATCATCATCCCCACCACCATCTGCCTGACGTTGACGGCGCTCATTAACCTCGTGCGCGCCCGCGCCAGGCCCGTGCCCAAAAAGGCAAAATAGCCGCGCGCGAACGGCGTCTCCGTTCCGGCTGCCCACATTCAGAAATCATCCAAAGCGGCATCTCCGCTGTATATCCTGCTGAGAGACGCGCTCAGGCGTGCTGGCGCGCCGGGTCGCTCTCTTCCAGAAGACAGCCTTAACATCCCTATGCTATGCTGGGGATGAGCACACACAGAGCAGCAGGCATGGCGTTAAACGTGCTAGAACAAGTATGCTATAAGGGGTGTAACGGGGGACGGGTGGGCAAAGACTAATTCCTGGGCAGGGGCCATCACCGGCACGGCAGCGCTGGCATGGCCGCCATTGCCCTGGCGCGTAGGCTAGTAATCGGAGGCAAAGGTTCCCATCATGGCTGAAGAAGAGACTCAGAAAAAAGCAGGTGTGATCGCGCTGCTTGGCTCCGGCGAAACGGCAGCCCTGGGCCGCGAAGCGTTCGTCAACGTCTTTCGCCGCCTGGAACGGCCCATCTCGGTAGCCGTTCTGGAAACCCCGGCTGGCTTCCAACCCAATGCCGACCTGGTCGCGGCGAAGGTGGCCGAGTTCATCGGCCATCGTCTGCAAGATTTCGCGCCCCAGGTCACCACCATCCGCGCGCGCTACAAAGGCGGTCCGCACGACACCGACACGCCCGTCATCGCCGCCTCGCTCGCGGGCGCGAACTGCATCTATGCCGGGGCGGGCAGTCCTGGCTTCATGATTCGCCAGCTTCAAGACTCGCGCCTGCTGGCCGCCATGAGAGCGCGCCACGCGCAGGGGGCCGCGCTCGTCTTCTCCAGCGCGGCGGCGTTGGCCGTCAGCGCCCACGCCCTGCCGGTCTATGAAATCTTCAAAGCCGGGGCCGATCTCTCCTGGCTCTCCGGCCTGGACATCCTGGGGCCGTATGGCTATCACCTGACCATCGTGCCGCACTGGAACAACAAAGAAGGCGGGGCCGATCTCGATACCTCGCACTGCTTCATGGGCCTGGAACGCTTCGAGCAACTGCAATCCCTGCTGCCTGTCCAGGAAACCATCCTGGGCATCGACGAGCACACCGCCTGCATTCTGGACATCGCTGCCGGGCAAGGGCGCGTGCTGGGGCGCGGCACGCTCACCCTGCTGCGACGGGATATGTCCCCCGTCATCTATCGCGCGGGCGATGTCTTCCCGCTGGCCGTCCTGCGCGGCGAAGCCCACACCCACCCCGAGCGCCTCTATACGCCGATTTCGCCCGCCGCGCTGCCGCTGGATGACTCGGAGGACAACGGCGAAAGCGCAATGGGTCTGAGCGGCCTGGACACCACCGGCGAAGGCACGCCAGAAGAGCACGACACGCCGCGCCTGCCACCGTCCGTCATCGAAACACTGGTGGAGATTCGCGGCGAACTGCGCAGCGAAAAACGCTGGGCGCTGGCGGATAAGCTGCGCAACGCCCTCAAAGAGACCGGCATCATCATCGAGGACACGCCCGAAGGGCCACGCTGGAGCTATCAAGCCGACGCCGCCTCGTCAGGCAGCGCCTAGCGCTCCATCCCACGAGAGAGACCGAGGAGCCACATGAGCAAGAAGCGCACACGATCAATCGGCGGCCTGTTCTCGCGGGCTGCTTCGTATGGCTGCATCGGCATCGTGCTGCTCTTCACGGTGTTGTTCATGATCGCCGGGGGCATCGCTGGCTTCACCATCGGCAACTCGCTGTGGGGCCTGGCCGGAGGCATCCTCGGCGCGGTCATCGGCCCCATCGCCTTCTTTGTCGTGGCGCAAATTGGCGGGCTGGGAGAGAAGCTCGACGACTAGCCTGATGCTGGCTTTCCCGCCTGCAAAATGGCTTCGAGCGCGGCCACGTGCTCGGCGAACGCCTGCCGACCGACAGGGGTCGCGCAGAGATAGGTCTGGGGCTTGCGTCCCACAAACGTCTTGGTGACCGCGATATAGCCCGCCTCTTCCAACTTGCGCAGATGCGCGCCCAGATTGCCATCGGTCAGGTCCAGCAGATCGCGCAGCGCCGTAAAGCCAACCTGCTCATCCGGTTGCAGCGCCACCAGCACCGCCATCAGGCGCAAGCGCAGGGGCTGATGAATCAGTTCATTCAGGGTGCCCATCGGCTAGTATCCACAGCGGAGTTGATAAACTCCTGACCCCACGAAGGCGCTCCCCACGAGCACCGCCATCCAAAGACCAAAAGAGGCCGGAAGCGCGTAATATCCGGCCACGGCCAGCGCGCTCACCACCACGCCGAACACAATCAGATACGAGACGCGCAGCCACAGCCCCGTGGCAAGCATGCCAAACAGCACTGCCAGCGTCAGCAAAAGTTCCATCTGCGGCAGACTGAGCGGGCGCGCAATCCACAGCCACAGATAGGCGTAGCCAATCAGCACCGCAAAGAAGAGGCCAATGCGCGCGCCGTTCGTTGAACGCACCCGCTGCCCCAGACGCGCACCCACCACGCCGGAAGCAAGCCCGCCCACCATGAGGAGCGCCACCCAGAGCAGCGTCGCCGGGATGAAGGGCAGATATTGGTAGCCCAGAAATCCACCAGCCCAGACCAGCCCCCAGATGATGGGGAAATAGCCGGTGCCGTGATACAACGCGCGATGCGTCTGGCCGGTAAGCTTCCGGATGGCCTGGAGCGATGCCTGGGCCTCTTCGGGGGTCATGCTCATGGGGTGCTGTCCTCTTTCTCTTGCTTTTGCAAAGAACTCTGTATTACAGAGTAGTATAGTTGGCAAAGCTCCACCTGTCAAGAGGGCCGAAACGCATGACCAGCATGACCCTGTAGCCAGCTATAGGAAGTGGACAAAAGTTGTTCCACAGGATACACTTTTGCTACTGCACGACTGTCACGCGCCCCGCGAACAGCCAGTAACGGCGCTGGCGCTCGCTGTGCAGGCTGCTCCCGATGCTCTGAAGTTCATCGACGATAGGAGAGTATGTGTGAAAATATGTGTCTGCGTGAAGCAGATTCCTGACCCCAACACCACCACCCCCAAGCTTGACCCGGCCACCAACCGCCTGGTGCGCACCGGCGTCTCGCTGGTGCTGGACCCCGGCGACGAAGGCGGCGTCGAGGCCGCGCTCTTGCTGCAAGAAAAACACGGCGGCGAAGTCGTGGCCGTCTCCATGGGGCCGCAGTCCGCCCAGGAAGCCGTGCGCCGCACGCTGGCAATGGGTGTGGACCGCGCCATCCTGATCAGCGACCCGGCGCTGGCTGGCTCAGACTCGCTCGGCACCGCCCGCGCGCTGGCCGCTGCCATCAAAGCCGAAGCGCCCGACCTGGTGATCTGCGCCACCGAAAGCACCGATGGCTACACCGGCATGGTGCCCGGCGGCATCGCAGAGCTTCTGGGCGTGCCTGCCCTCAGCTTTGCCCGCGAAATCGAGATCAACGGCGATACCTGCACCGTCCACCGCGTCACGCCCACCGGCTATCAGGTCGTGGAGGCCGCGCTGCCTGTCGTCGTCACCGTTGCCAGCGGCGCGTACACCCCGCGCTATCCTTCGATGAAGGGCATCATGGCCTCCAAGAAGAAGCCGCTCGATGTCAAAGGCGTGGCCGACCTGGGCCTGAGCGCCGACGACGTGGGCGACGCCGGAGCCAAAGAGCGCGTCGTCTCGGTTGGCAGGGCCGAAGCCCGCGCCGCCGGGCGTGTCATCAAAGATGACGGAACGGGTGCAGCGGCGATTGCCGATTTCCTGGCTCAGAACAAACTGGTCTAGTTTGCGGTAAGGAGAGAAGAAATCATGGCAGATACCATCTGGGTATGGGTCGAACTGGACCAGGGCAGAGCCTTCCGTGGCTCACTGGAAGTGCTCAGCAAGGCGGCCACCCTTGGCACGGCAGAGGCCGTCGTCTGCGGCGCGGGCGCGCGTGACGTCGCCCCGACCCTGGGCGCGTATGGCGCGAGCAAGGTCTACGTCCACGACGACGCGGCCTATGACAACTACCTGGCGATGCCCGCGGCGGCCACGCTGGGCAAACTGATCGAGCAGCACCACCCCGCCCTGCTGCTCTTCGCCACCACCTATGATGGCCGCGACGTGGCCGCGCGCCTCAGCCCCGCGCTGGGCACGGGCTTGATTACCGACGCCACCGATTTCACCCTGAACGACGGCGACCTGCGCGTCACCGTCCCCTGGGGTGGCGAAAACGTGGTCACAGCCACGCTCGCGAGCGCGGGAACGAAGATCATCCTCTTCCGGCCCAAAGCCTTTGCCCTGGAGGAACGCGGCGGCGGCACGCCCGCTCTCGAAGAGGTGTCGTTCGGCATCGATCAAGCGACCTTGCGCGCCAGAATCAAAGAGCGCGTGGAGCAGGCAGCCGCCGGGCCAGACCTGGAAAACGCCTCGGTGATCGTCAGCGGCGGGCGCGGCCTGGGCAAGCCCGAAAACTTTGCCGTTGTCGAGGCGCTGGCGAACGTGCTGGGCGGCGCGGTCGGCGCAACCCGCGCCGTCGTCGACGCCGGATGGGTGCCCTACAGCTATCAGGTGGGCCAGACCGGCAAGACCGTCAAGCCAACGCTCTATATCGCCGTGGGCATCAGCGGGGCCATCCAGCACCTGGCGGGCATGAAAGGCTCGAAGTATATCGTGGCGATCAACCGCGACGAAAACGCTCCCATCTTCGCCTCCGCCGATCTGGGCGTGGTCGGTGACGCCCTCGCTATCGTCCCCCAACTGACCGAGGAACTCAAGCGCCGCAAGGGCTAGGCAGCGCCTGGCCGGGGAGCAAGACAATGGATGATGACGAGATAATCTCTCCTGACATCGAGGAAGCCGTTGCAGCGCTCCCTGGCCTGGATGATGCCACACTCTGGCACGTAGCGGATACCAGCCATTTCTCGCCGGAGGAATCGGAAGAGAGCGAGGAGTTACACTTCAAGATCGGGCGCGGTGAGCAGTTAACCGATGCTGAAAAGCAGCGACAGGCCGAACTAGGACGCTGGTTTGATAAAGTGCTCCTCGTTCGCGCGCACGCGCTCTTGCTCCTGAAGCAGCGCGGGTATGATATTACTCCCTTGCTCAAAGTGCAGCGGAGGCGTAGGTAACGCTGGAGCTATCAACTGAGCGGGCGGCGGTGGCACCCAAAGACTGAGCGTGGGCCAGCCACCACCAGGAGGGAACGCGCGTGGCGAACGGGGAGCATCTGGCGCGACTGGAGCAGGAGATAGAAGGGTGGAACCGATGGCGGCAAGAGCATCCGGAGATACGCCCAGACCTGAGTAGGGCTAACTTGATAGGAGATATACTGCGCGAGGCTAACCTGAGCCAAGCTGATTTAAGCAAGGTTGACCTGAGCGATGCATTGATGTCACAAACAAACCTGACCGATCTTGATCTAAGCCAGGTCAAGAGGCTGGAAACCGTGCGGCATGCCGGGCCATCGGATATTGGCATTCAGACCATCTATAAGTCGCAGGGGCAGATTCCAGAGGCGTTTCTGCGCGGCGCGGGCGTGCCGGAGAACTTCATCGAGTATATGCGCTCGCTGACCAGCCAGGCGCTCGTCTATTACTCCTGCTTCATCAGCCATTCCAGCAAAGATAAAGACTTCTGCCAGCGGCTCTACAACGACCTGCAAGGGTCTGGCGTGCGCTGCTGGCTCGATTCCGAAGACCTCAAGATCGGCGACAAGTTCTGGGAACGCATCGACGAATCCATCCGACTACATGATAAGCTGCTGGTCGTGCTCTCCGAGCATTCCATCGCCAGCGATTGGGTCGAAGATGAGGTGATGCGCGCGCTCAATAAAGAACGCGAGCACCCAGAACACACCATCCTTTTCCCCATCCGCCTGGACGACGCACTGAAGACCGCCAACAAGCCCTGGGCCACCAGCATCAAAATGAAGCGCCACATCGGCGACTTTTCCCGCTGGAAAGAGCACGACGCCTACCAGGCCGCCTTCGCCCGCCTGCTGCGTAACCTCCAGACCGAAGGCAGCGCACCCCGGCCTGAAGATCACGAGCAGCCGTAACAGCGCTCAATCGCCTGCCATCTCCTCGTCGTCCTCGTCGTCGGTCTCCATCGGGCCGAAGGGGCGCGGCTGATAGGCGCGGGGATTGATGCCCGCTCCCCGCGAGGCAATCAGCCAGCAGCGCTCGCACATGGGCGTCTTCCAACGCGAGGCCACCGTCGCCGGAGCACAGCAGTATTCGCAGATGGCCCCCCGCCGCGCCACGCGCCGCTCATAGTACCAGGGGTGGTGATCGATGAGCGCGCCCGCCTCGCAGCCGCACTCGTCGCAGAGGTGCTCGCCGCAGACGCATTCCCCTTCGCAGAACCGGCCCGTGCAGGAGCCTGCTATCGGCCACTGGTCGCCCTTGGGGGCGTGCACCAGGCGGGCCGGACGCAGGCCGGAGGGCTGGAGCGTGGAGGGGTCAGCCGCGTCGGGGGTCCTCGTGGCGGCATACTCGTCCAGCGCGCGCTGCTGCGGCTCCTGGGGCAGCCGGTGGATGCCGTCTGCGTCCAGGTGGGTGTGGGTCTCGCGGGCCACCATCTCGACGAAGCGCGCGAAGTCGGCGGGCGGCGCGTCTGGCGCGGGAGGGTCGTCGGCTGCTTCGTGCGAGGTGACGGCTGGGGGTTCCGGCACCCCCGTAGAGAATGGAGAGAACGTAGAGATTCTGGATGTGGAGGAAGCTTCTTGCTCCTCCCCAAGTGTATGGTTCTCCTGCTTCTCATCTTCTTTAAGAGCAGATTGATCTGCATTCTCTACGTTCTCTCCATTCTCTACGGGGGTGTATTTGCCATGCCTCGCCAGCTTAATGTCGCCATCCTGAAGCATCCGCCTGAGCAGGTTATTGCTTGTGCTGATATTCTTGCCCAACGCCTCAGCCACCTGCTTGGGCGACAGGGGCGTCTCACTGGCCTTGAGCAGATCGAGGATGTCCGCCCGCTCCGGCGTCTTGGGCTGCTGCTCTGGTGGCTCGGTCAGCCTCCAGCCGCCGCTGTTCAGATCGAAGAGCAGCGTCCGCTCGCTGCCGGACAGTTCGCGCCCATCGCCAATGAGCGTGGCCTGCGGCTTGCCTCGCTCGCGGCGCAGCACCAGCACGTTATCGGCCACGCCATTGAGGCCCTGCGTAGCGTTCACCTCATCCAGCGGGTCTTCCCGGCTCTCCTTGCCGGTGTGGTGAATCACCAGGATGGCGATCTCGTAGGCGTGCGCCAGCTTTTGCACGTCCTCCAGCGAGGCGTAGTCATCGCCATAGAGCGTGGCGCTTCGGGCCTGCCCGCGTATCTTCGCCAGCGTGTCCAGGATGATGAGCCGCGCCTGCGGATGCGCGTGCA